>Ga0206955_1123_pt1 | contig 20223 bp, 16 predicted proteins | sample Alteio_BWOrgHeat_34_FD_153247 | JGI IMG/M metagenome (GOLD analysis project Ga0206955, IMG submission 153247) | Enriched cells from forest soil in Barre Woods Harvard Forest LTER site, Petersham, Massachusetts, United States -... | ecosystem: Environmental > Terrestrial > Soil > Temperate forest >...
ATAACCGCCTGCTATGGAGCCTCCCGAATGACATGAAATTTTTTAAGAACACGACATGGGCCATGCCCATCATCATGGGCAGAAAAACTTTTGAATCTCTCGACAACCAGGTATTGCCCGGCCGTTTCAATATCGTAATCACCAGCCAATCCGACTGGCACAAGAACGAACGTATTCAGGTGGTGGCTTCAGGTCTCGATGAAGCTATTGATCGTGCCAGGCAGACTGACTGTAAAGAAGCATTTGTCATTGGCGGTGGTCAGCTTTTTGCCGAATCCATCGGTAAGGCCGACAGGATCTACATGACCAGGGTTTCTGTGGTGATCGACGGCGATGCATTTTTTCCTGAGATATTTTTTGATGAAGTCTCTCTCTTCATCTGCACTATAGTTACAAGATTCCCAGGTCTGTTTGGCCATAGGTTCATTCTGTACGCTGAGACCCCAGATCGGAATGCCTTCTTTTTCATACGCGTCGATGAATTTAATATAATAGTTGGCCCAGCTTTGATAAAAAGCAGGCAACAGTTTGCCGCCATGAAGCATGTCATGATTGTCTTTCATAAAAGCAGGAGGACTCCAGGGACTTACGTAAAGCGTCAACCTGCCGCCTGCTGCAGCGATAGCTTTTTTGATGAAAGGAAGCCGGTACTTGCGGTCATGATCAATCGAAAAAGACTTGAGATCCGCATCGTTTTCCGCTATATAAGTGTAGGTATCGCTGGAGAAATCACAGCTATGTATATTCGTTCTTGCCAGCGTATACCCAATGCCTTTTTGGGGATCAAAATAATTCTGGAGTATTTCGTCCTGTTTTGCCTTGGGGAGTTTGGCAAAGGTTTCGGCTGAAGCATCGGTCAGTGCTCCGCCGATACCGACATATTCCTGAAAGGTTTGCGACGGATCGACAAATACGCAGGGTTGCGTTTCCAGGGGCTGGCCGAAATCTGCAAACGACAGGCTGTCCGTCCTGGACAAACGAAGATTTGTATTTTCTGCCGTCGTATATACGATCGCATTATGTGCGTCGAAATTCCTGTTCCTGCCTGAACTGGCGCTATCGTTTTTTGAATGCAAAGTATGGAAGGCGAATAAGACAACGGATGAGGAGACTAAAACCCCAAGAAATATTTTTTTCATATGTCCATTAATTTTGATTCTGATAATACCCGGATAAAATCCGGTCAAAAGAAGAGGTTCAAATATAGCCTGCTTATCGTAAATTTCATCCGGAAATGAAAAAAGAACCTTCTTTGGCCCTGCGCCGCACGAGTATCAGCGTATTTTTCTTTATTCACGGATTTTGTTTTTCTACCTGGGCATCCAGGATTCCTAATATTCAACAACACCTCCATTTGAATGAAGCAGGCCTCGGCGCGGTGCTTTTTGCATTGCCTATCGGATCATTTGTGACCGTGCCATTCTCGGGATGGCTCGCTGCTAAATATGGAAGCAAGATCCTTGTTTGGATAACTGCGCTGATCTATGCCTGTTTGCTGAGCTGCATCGGATGGTCTTCTACCGCCTGGCAAATTGTGGTGTCTCTTTTTCTTTTTGGGTCCGCCGGCAATATGTGCAATATTGCTTTCAACACACAGGCCATTGCTTTGGAGAAAATGTATGGCAGAAAAATTATGTCCTCCTTTCACGGCATTTGGAGCGTTGCAGGATTGATTGGTGCCGGCATTGGAGCCATGATGATGGGAATGGGCGTGTTGACGGAATATCACTTTCTCATAATTACCACGATAGCGCTCATACTTGTGTTCATATGCAGGCCTTTATTGTTGGAGGAACGCGGGCAACAACAGCAGAGACGAGCGCTGTTCTCCCGGCCGGAAGGAATTATAGTGGTGCTCGGTTTCATCGCTTTTTGTTCGATGATGTGCCAGGGAGCTATGTTCGATTGGACTGGCGTATATTTTAAGAAAGTGCTAAATGCAGGCGCGGGTTGGATCGGAGCGGGTTATACCGGTTTCATGCTTTCCATGGCCGCATTCCGGTTCCTTGCTGACTGGATCACACAGCAAATTGGCCTGAAAAAAGTATTGATCTGGAGCGGTCTTTTTACGGGCTGCGGACTTTTGCTGATGATCATTTTTCCCAATCTCGTCATTGGAATTATTGGTTCAGTAATCGTCGGCATTGGCGTGTCTGCAGTTGTCCCGCTTGTGTTTAGTGCAGTTGCTCAATCTAAGGCAATGCCCACGCCGGTTGCCATTGCTGCGGTGTCAACGGTCGGATTTGTGGGCCTGCTGATCGGTCCTCCCATGGTAGGATTCATCGCCGCTTCGCTTGGACTTAAAACTTCCTTTCTCATACTTGCCATCATTGGTTTTATGGTATCAATTCTTTCCCTCAATGTTAAATACGATATCGCTGACGTCAGCGAAAGTATCGATTCGCCCCTCGCAGATTTGATGCCGGAATAATGAGGAAAAAATTCAGACGTCACTTTTAGAGAGATGTTTGTCAAAACCTGATGCGATCAGCTCTTCATATGCATCCATCACTTCTTTCGGAACTTCCTGGTGAATTTGAAATCCTTTGGCTGGATAAATAATTATTCTTTGAAGATCTCCAACCATAATGTTGATGACACGCTCCAACGGGATCTCCGTTGTTGGATATTCCGCAAAGGGAACCTGCGGTGAGGTGACCAGGAGTTTTTTATCGGGCCAGTGAACCCGAAAGGTTGCAAAGCTCCGGCGTTCCATATATGGCTTTTGAACAACAATAAAACTTTCCGGATGCAGTCCTTTATTTATCAGAAGTTCTTGCGTGAAGCGTATGTTTTCTCCTGTGTTGCTGGATTTGTTTTCGATCAGGATAGCATTTGCAGGTACTCCGAGCTTCATTGCTCTTTTTGCAAATAAATCTGCTTCAGGCTCTGTCCACATTTGGCGCGTAAAATTGCCGAGACCACCGGAGAAAATCAGCAGCGGAGCAAAACCCTGAAGGAATAATTCCGCGCCTCGGTCTGCAACACGCAGATCGTGGCTCCCGAGAACAAGAATGCAATCTGCTTTTTCAATTTTGTGATCGAGATGGTGATAGTCCCAGAGAATTGTAGCAAGGCGGATGGCTTCGGCGGTGATCATGCTGAGAATAAAAAATCAATAATCAAATATCAGTAAAAAAGTAATGAGTGATGAAAATTCGTTCATCACTCATTACCGAACTGAAATACAATTTTCAAATTACTGATTATTCATTACATCGCTCCCAGCTGTTTCAGGTATTTTTCCGAATTCGCTTTTACATTGGGAGGAGGGTTCAAACTAAGGGATTTTTTAAAATTTGCAATGGCATTTTCCTTGTCGCCTTTCAGCGCATATGCTTCTCCCAGGCTGTCCCATGCGTTGGCGCTCTTGGGGTGACGTTGCGTGTTCATCTTCAAAACCTCAATCGCTTTATCATTCTCTTTATTTCCAAGAAGCGTATATCCGTAAGTGTTCAACTCCGCTTCGTTAGCCACTGCCATTGCATCGTTCATCGTTTTGTCTGCTGCAGCCTGGTCGCCCTTAGCCTTCTGCAGACCCGACTTTACACTAAGCGTTGCAAAGCTGCTATTTTGTGCGATGGCCTGGTCGATCCACTTCATGGCCTGATCGGTATTTACATTGTTTTGCAACGCATAATTAGCTGCACTGGCATAACCCTGCCAACCAAACCCGACAGTATTTTTCAACTGGTCGGCCGCATTTGCCATGACGATATCGTCGACGGCATATTCAATCTTGACAGGAAATTGTTTCTTCTCCCAGTTTAAAACCAATTCAGCGGAATTCTTGCTCAGGCTGATGAAATCATAAGTCAGAAGTTCAGTTTGAGGAATCGCTCTGATTTCGATTTTCTCTCTCATTTCATCGCGGGCAGGTTCGTACCAAAAGCTTCCCCAGGATTTGTAATCTTTCGACAGGATCACTTCCCCGGTATTGTCTTTGTTGATCACAAAGAAAAGTCCGTAAGACCCTGCAGGAACTGAGTGGCCCTGCACAGTTGCAGGATGTGAGAAGGTAATGACGGTATTTTCGTTAGCTCCTGCGCGCCATGGAGCGTCATTATTATTACCGAAACCCTGCTTGTTCCAACCATAAGGAACCAGTGCCCCCCAGATTTCGCGACCTTTTACTGAAGGACGTGAATAGTTTACGGTGATAGTTGAGATACCAACTGTTTGACTAGTCGTCGCTGCAGGACTTGGCACCCTTGGAGTGGTTATTACACCCTGGCTAAAGCCGGAGGCCGAAACCAGCAGGACTGATAGAAGCGTGGTTAATTTCGAGATTGGACGTTGTACTAACATATGTAGCAATTTTAGTGAACGAATGAAGCTATTCTCGTTCTTAATGTACGATTAAGTTTTACCACGCCGGGTACAATCTACTTAAGCGGTCAATTTCTTTGGCCAAAGCCGCGAAAGAAAAGGCTGAAAGGAAGCAGTGAAATTCTGCTGCTGAATTATGGCGATTATTCGTCAGGCATTACCTGAGTTGTTTTTCCCTTGCCACCATTTTTGGCGACAATTGAATAAGCGCTTCTTCTTTCGGTAATGATTTTTCCGGCGCAGAAGGAGGCAAATTTGCAGGTGTAAGGATCGATTTCAATTTCCTCGTGCAAACGATTGTGCCAAGAATTGTTCCCATCATCATGAAGACGCTTCCGCGAAGGTGAATGACTTCTACGCCCGGGATAAAACTATAAATGTCTGCATTGATCCCGAAAGATTCCAAAGAATTCCTGAGTGCACGCGGCAAATAATCATGCAAAGGCAAATAGATGAATCCAGCGGAAATCATAAACAGCGGAACAATGGCCAGCGCACGAATCACTTTCCAAACGCGGGCCCTTATTTTTTTGCGTGAGAAACTTTTTTGCATGAGATCACTCGACATGCAAAAAAGACTATAGGAAATAAGAAATGATAGAAAAATGGGAATGCAACCCATCGTGAAGGGAAGATTCACAGGAACACCAAAGATTACCGGAATTGGATTCAATCCCAGAATTTTGGAAAAGGAGGGAATTAATTTTTCTACGATGAGCTGATCAATCAAAATAGACGTAATCAGCAGTGACAGTACAGTGTTAATCTGTCTTTTCAAATCCGGATGAGTTTGCATGTGAGTTTTGCTTTATCGGCGATTGGAGCAGAGGCGGGAAATCAAAGGATATGAAAAGGATTCTGCCAGAAGAAACGCCGAAAAAACCCGAGCCGTATTTCTGAATTGTCAAAATGAAGTTAAAATAGAATTTGCGTGCAGCGTTGTTGCAATGCTATTGAAATAGGAGAGAACTATTCCAATTTCAGCAACATTTGAATATTACAGCGTTCGTATGGTGAGGCCATCCCGATGATTTTTTTAAAACCCAATTTATAATAGAGGCTGATGGCGGATTTAAGTTTTGTATTGCTTTCGATGTATAAAGTTTTCGCGCCGAGCTGCCTTGCTTTCTCTATGATGGCTTCGCCGAGTATCCAGCCAATGCCTTTCCCCCGAACGCCGGGCGAAACGGCCATCTTCGCGACCTCAAAATCGTAAGGGCCTTCTTTCATCCTGACCAGCGCACAGGTTCCAACTGTTTCGCCATTATAGTTGGCCATGAGGATTGCGCCGCCGTTGTTAATCACATATTCCTGTGGATGATCCAGGGATTTAAGGTCCATGGGCTCCATGACAAAATAGGTGTCGATCCACTCAGCGTTCAGTTCTTTGAATATTTTTTTATGACGCGGCTCAAAATCAATGATCGTTACATTTTCATGCTCACGCTTTTTCCTGATCTCTTCCACCCGCCTGAGCAGACTTTTTTCATGCAGCAGAATTTCCCATTCTTCGATAGCCTTCCACAGGTCGTAGTTTGTTTGGGCAAAGGTCGATTCGATGGCTTCGCTTACATCTTTGTATTGCAGCTGTATCTTTTCAACAATGTCCTTTCCTTTTGCTGAAAGTTTGACCCGGTTCTTCCTTCCATCTCTCTCTTCGTTGTTTTTGGCGATAAGACCCTTTGCTGCCATCTCGCGAATGATCTTGCTGACAGAAGGGTGGGAGTGACCGATCTCGTCTGCTATTTCCGTGATGCTCTTTCCGGTCGCGTTCGATAAACTATAAAAAACCGGGAACCACTTGGGCTTCAGGTTCACGCCATAAAGGTTGTACAGTTGCGCGGCATCGGCGGTGATCGTTTCGCTTAACCTCCTCAGGCGGCTCCCGATTGCCATCTTTCCAATATTGTCATAGAAATCCATAATGTATTCAGTTACGTAACTAGTTACGAATTTAATACCCGGATATCCTTTTTCCAAAATTTTTTCATGATTTATTCGCCGATACTATCCAGCACTATCTTCCATTTACCATCAGTAAGTTTCCAGATATGAAGCCAGGATGAGCCGGGCGATTCTTTCTCGTTGGAAGAAGCCGCTTCGATTTTTCCGTAGGAATAACCAAGGTCACCCGAAGAAGAAACATAAGCGTCTGCCAGCAAAAAATGCAAGCCTGAAGTCGATGGGGGAACACGATGGAAGGCGGTATCGCCGATGAAGGTCCAATGCATAGCCCTCAGAATATGCGCGTCACCGGCGAAGAAGCCCGGATCAAAAGATATTCCCTTTGAATTGAGCTTAGAAAGATATTCCATTTCGGAAGCTCGTAAATCCTTCAGGGCGCTGAGCGATTTTTCGGGTCTAGCTTTTTCGACCGGGGTCGACGAAGGCTGCATTTGCCGGGGATCGGCCTGTGGATAGAACACCCCAAGGTCAATTGCGATTTTCCAATTTCCAGCCCTGTCTTTCCTCCAGACGGTCGCATATTGTCCAAACGCAGCCGGTTTCTCACCGTCGCGGTTTTTTGTCCATTCCCATGGGCCACTTGTAAATCCCATGTCTCCGTCACGAGAGATGCCGGCAAAAAGCGGCCGCCAAAACAGAAGGCTGCTGTCGGCTTTGCGGCCTTGCCAGGAAGACCTGCCCGTTACAAACTGTTTATTCACTACAGTGACGGAACTGTCATCGAGGTATTGGAGAAATGCGTTGCGGGAATTGGTGTTTTTTGAAAGAGCGGCAAACGATCTTTCAGTGTTCAATATGCTGTCCAGGCTTGAAGACGACTGGCCATCCGCGGCCAAACTGAGCAGGAATCCGGCAGCAAAGAGAATCTTTTTCATTACTCCAAAGGAATAACAAATTTTGCTTTCAACCGAATGCCTGATAAATTATTAAGGAAAGATGAAAGGGGAGGATTGTTGAGAGGCAGTCAATTACGCGGGAAATATCAGTTTTCCTTTACTACTACTTTATCCTGGTAAACTTCGATAACTCCTGCTTTGTTTCCCGCGATCATCTCACGACAGATCTTGTTAACAACGCATTTATTAAGGAATTTGGCGAGATAATCTACTTCTCTGACCTGGTTGGGTTCGTAATGAATGCCTGATTCGTCGACGAGCTCAATTTTTATATTCAAAGGCAATTGAGGGAATTGGGTATAGACTTGTACGTTTGTCATTGTTATTGGATTTGGGGGACTAAATATAGTGATATAACAAAATCCGGCAAAAAATTATTGCCCGAAATGCCATATTTATCTTTTTCTTATGAATTGAGTTTCTGACTGATGGAGCGGAATAATGCCGCGTTTCAGGGCTTTGAAGCTCTCGAATTTACTCGTAGATCTTCATGGTTGTTCTTTCTATCCAGGATTGTGGGAGAATCCAGGAAAGAAATGCTCCGACCTTGTTGATGGCACCAACGATCACTTCAGGCTTTTTGCTAAACATGGCCTGAATTGCCACTTTTGCGACCTGATCCGGGGTCATATTAACTTTTTCGGCCGCTTTTAACCCCTTTATTCCAATTTTTGCCCGTTTCGCAAAATCAGTGTCCGTGGATCCCGGAGATATGCAGGTCACTGAAACAGGGGTTTTGCGCAGCTCCTGCCTAAGTCCCCGGCTGAACCTTACAACAAAAGCCTTGGTTGCCGCATAAACACTGAGGTTGGGGATAGCCTGATAAGCCGCCGAGCTTGCAATATTGAGTATATAAGATTGCTTTTCCGTTCTGAGCAGTGGAAGGAATACCTGGCAGAGTTCAACGAGCGTCAGCATATTGACCTTCATCATATCGAGGTTTTCACCGACCGCATATTTTTCGAAAGAGCCGCTAAGACCGTATCCCGCGTTATTTATGAGTATGCTCACGTGATAATCTTTCTCAACGCACCAGTTGAGAATTTTTTCCGCAGCTCCTTCCTCGGCCAGGTCTGCGCAGAGATAGTCTGCCGTGATATTATACTGACTGGCTAAACTAGTCGCCAGTTCCCTCAACAGATCCTCAGACCGGGCCACCAGCAGGAGGTTGATTCGCCGACTGGCCAGCTGCTCCGCGATTGATTTACCGATACCCTTACTGGCTCCTGTAATTAATGCAAAACTCATAAAATATAAATAAGCCGGCAGGTTTTCCAGCCGGATCTGCAATCAAATAAATAAGAGAATTTAGTTCTGTACTTTGCCGGCAAAACGGTGGTAGAATGGAGTCTTGCTGTTTTCATGCTTTGGCATGTACTTACCCGTGATGATGGGAACATACATTACGCGACGACGGCTGGCTGCTCCATAAAACGGAGATTGTTGTGCGCGATGCCAGATCCTGCCATCGTGAACCGTCAGATCACCGGCGTTGATGTCGAATCCCACTTCTTTGCGATCAGGATTATTGTCGATAAAGTATTTCTTCCTGAACAAAAGCCGCAGCATGCCCTGCTTATGAGTTCCTGGCAATACCCTGAGTCCTCCATTTTCGAACGGGCAGGAGTCGAGATGGATGCCGATATTCAACATGGGCATTATTTTCTGACCGAGGAAAAGGTCCCTGGGACTGTCAGTATGCCAGCCCATTTGAGAGAACTTACTTTCAGGTGTTTTCACATAATGATTCAGGATCAGGCCATCTTTTTCATTTTCGGAAATTCGTCCGTCGTAAGGATGTAGCAGTTCGATTAGTGCATATAAGCGGGGATCCTGTAAAAATTCGTGAAAAGCTGGACTATATAGTGAAAGAAAACAAAGCCTCTGGATGATGGTGTTATTGTTTTCGTCTTTTCCAAATTTAAGGGGCACTCCATTCACCTTGTCACGTCCTTCTTCAAGCCATTGTTTTTCGATCCTGTTGATTTCCTGGATGAAGAATTCCACAGTTTCGCTCTTTAAAACATTCCTGAAAACGATCACTCCATTCTTGTGGAAAAATGATAACTGTTCTTCTGTTAGCTTGTCTCCTAATGTGAAATCCGGACATTGCAATTTTTTCATATCGTGATAGCATTTACCTCTGTATCGGAATGAAGTTTTCATCCGTTTCAGAGCCTGAACTTAAGATAAATGAAGGTAGTTTTAATTAATTATAAAGTTTACATTAATTTCCAAAAGTAATAAATTTAAAAAATTACCTGTTAATTTGCCTTCTTTTTATTGAAAATTATTAAAACTTATAATTACATCAGAACCTGCGTATTTAACGGGATAAAGCTCAATATTGTTTTTCTACTCCTTGCATTTTATTTTATCCCTTTTTTCACATATGCGCAACCGGATAGCACTGCAAAGAAACATCATTTTCTCGTATTGCCGATCATCGCAAGGTCAATTGAAACAAATTGGTCATTCGGGGCCGCTTTATCAAGCACTTTCAATCTTCGTTCACCCACAGATACCCTTACGCGAACGTCAAATTTGCAGGCACTCGGCCTGTATTCGTTAAAAAAACAATTAGTCCTTGCGTTAAATGGCTCAATCTATTTTCCCGGCGAAAAATACATTCTGAACCAGCAAATCTCCTATAGTTATTTTCCGGACAAATTCTGGGGTTTGGGCAAGAATTCACCGCATTCTAATGAAGAACCCTACGATTATAAGCAATTTTATGTTTATCTGCATCCAAAACGACTTGTTGGAAAAAGACTGTTTGTAGGAATTCTATACGAAATGCAAAGTCTGTGGGACGTTCAATATATTCCAGGTGGAATTTTTGATAAGCAGCAGATAGTTGGCCGCAACGGTTATATAGTGTCCGGGCTGGGTGCAAGTTTAACGTATGACAGCCGCAATAATGCGTTTGCTCCTGACCGTGGTTCGATGCTTCAAATTTATTTCAATCACTTTGATCCCGTGATTGGTTCTCGCTATCGTTATACGAATTATGTGATCGACCTAAGGCATTTTCTGAAAATTTATAAAGAACAGGTGCTCGCTTTGCAGGCCTATGGCTTTTTCAACTCTGGCGAAGTGCCTTTGAGGAGCCTAGCATCACTCGGCGGGGCAAATAGTTTGCGCGGGTATTACGATGGCCGTTACCGTGATAAGAATCAGTATGCCATTCAGGCAGAGTATCGCATACCGCTTTTCTGGCGCCTGGGATGCGTTGCCTTTGCTGATATTGGTAATGTGGCTTCAACCTTCGGGGACCTGAATTTTGATTACCTTAAGTATTCCTATGGCGCAGGTGTTCGTTTCGCACTAAGCAAAGCCGAACGACTAAACCTCAGACTTGATTACGGATTCGGCAAATCTTCAAGCGGCTTCTATTTCCAATTGGGCGAAGCTTTCTAAGATCACACATTGAAAATCTTTCTTGCTATGTAGTCGATGATCGCAGTAAACAGCGGCGCCATGAGTACGTCAACGGTGTAGTGTACGTGCTGGACCATTAGCAGGATGCCCACGACACATGTAGCAATCAGCGCCAGAGCCCTGTCAGTCTTTTTTTTCAGGCAAAGAAAAATGAGAAATACTGTAGCAGTGTGCCCGGAAAAAAACAGGTCTTTTGTTATGAAGACGCGACCATAAAATGCATTGCTGATGGGATCGACCAGCGGCAACAGGTTGAGCGGAGGTTCGAGGGGTATGAAGAAAATGGACGCCATCCGTGCAACGCATAATAGTGCGTAGGCCCAAAGAAAATGCATGAGGATCGGGGGATCCTGCAGCGCACGAAATAATGCAAAAATTGAAATCGCCCAAATGACAATAAAGATGGGTGTGGAAACATTGAAGGCAGGCAGATATTGCAGCACGACATCATGCAGCAGCGTGCCATTGCGTTTTTCGATATATTGAAAGAACAAAGGAAAAAAACTGAGAATGACGGTCACCAACACGGCGCCAGCTATCAGTTTTTTCCGGAATAGGGGGGAACGCCATTCTGATTGCCAATTTTCCCTGATCGTCTCAAACACAGGCAGAAATATTTATTCGGTTTCTCTCGTGGATTTTTATTCGAGGCAAAGATAGTAGTTGTGACGATTGCTGGTCAATAATGCCATCTTACAAAAGCTTCCATGGCTGCGTATTTAGTAAGTCCCAGCTGCGCATATAAATTGGCGGTATTTGAATTTCTGTCTTCCGCCCTTTGCCAGAACTCACGGCTATCGCTACCCTGGAATGGGACCATGTCTTTTTGAGACTGGTGAATAAATATCCCGAATCGTTTCTTCATAAGTTGATCGGGGCTCATGGGAATCGCCATCTCGATCTCGCTTACATCCCATTCCTGCCAAGCACCTTTGTAAAGCCAAACCCAACAGTCTTTCACCCATGACTCTCCTGATGCTTTCAGTCTTTTCATCGACTCGAATACGATATCCAGGCAAACCTTATGTGTACCGTGCGGGTCAGCGAGGTCACCGGCGCAATATATCTGGTGAGGCTTTATTTTCTTCAGCAGATCCACCGTGATGCGCACGTCTTCTTCTCCCATCGGTTTTTTTTCAATCGTTCCGGTTTCATAAAAGGGCAGATCGAGGAAATGAATATTGTCATCTTTCAAACCTACATAATGACATGTGGCCTTAGCCTCGCATCTTCTGATAAGACCTTTGATCTTTCTGATCTCGATCGTATCCATTTCACTGTTCTTCTTATTTTCCAGGAAATCGGTAGCGTTCTTCAATATTTGCGATGATTTCTTGCTGTCGATGCCGGACAACTCTTCGAATCCAACTGCGAAATCCAGGAATCTCGTCACAAATTCATCGGTTACGGCGATGTTTCCGGAGGTCTGGTAGGCGACATGGACGTTGTGACCCTGGTCGTGCAGCCGCATAAAAGTGCCACCCATGGAGATGATATCATCGTCGGGATGCGGAGAAAAGATCACGCATCTTTTTGGATAAGGCGTCATTCTTTCCGGCGGATTTGGCAAGGGTTGATTTTTTCCACCAGGCCATCCCGTTATACTATCCCTGATCATATAAAATACCTGGAGATTGGTTTCGTAAGCGTCGCCTTTTTCAACCAGGAGATCACTCAGGCCATTATCATTGTAATCGCTGTTGGTCAGGCTCAGGACAGGCTTGCCCAGTTTGAGTGCAGTGTTGACGACCGCTTTTCTTACCATCTTCGGCGTCCACTCGCACTCGCCGGTGAGCCAGGGCGATTTGAAACGCGTCAGATCAGACGAGGCAAGGTCATCGGTAACAAATGTGCAGTCGTTATGCTGCTGCAACAATGAAGCGGGCACCTGTTCCGTCGCATGGCCTTCCACTGCTTTTTGGATGACCGGAGCCTTGATCTGTCCCCAGGCCATCAGCAGGATCCTTTTTGCTTTTAATATGGTGTCGATGCCCATGGTGATTGCCAGCCGCGGCACCTGTGAAATATTCTGAAATTCGTAGGCATTTGCAATTCGCGTGGAATTGTCGAGCGGAACCAGCCTGGTTTTCGAAAACAAACTCGAACCGGGTTCGTTGAAACCGATATGTCCGTTGTTGCCGATGCCCAGGATCTGCAGATCAACACCGCCCATCTCCTTTATCACAGCTTCGTATGCAATACAATTGGACTTGATTTCTTCTTTCTTCCACTCACCATTGGGTATGTGGCAGTTTTCGGGATCAATATCTACTTTGTCAAACAACTGTTTCTTCATGAATCTGCGGTAGCTCTGCAGGGCGGAATTATCGATTGGATAATATTCATCAAGATTGAAGGCAACGACATTTTTAAAACTGAGCCCTTCCTGTTCATGCATGCGCACCAGTTCGGCATAAACTGTCTTGGGTGAAGATCCTGTGGCCAGGCCCAAAACGCATTTCTCATTTTTCTTTTGTTTTTCCCTGATCAGGCTTGCAATTTCATTGGCGATATAGCTCGAACCTTCTTTAAGCGATGGGAAGATTTTAACCGGAATTTTTTCGAAAGAATCCACCATACTCATAAGCATCGAAAAATTTTATTTTTTTAAAAATATGGTGCGAAAGTAATGTATTTCCATTTCTTGCTTCATGCCAGCGGCATGTAAAGTTTCACCAGGATAATTAATAAATAGTAACGCCGGGTCGAATTTATTCAGAGCAGCATGATCGTCATGCCAATGGTATGAGAGAGAAATTGTTTAAGCGTTTTGATCGCCTGGCACAGCAGGTTGCGGGCGACCTGGTAATTGATATTCATGATCTCACTGACTTCCTCGTAGCTGAGGTTCTGATAATATTTGAGGTAAATAATTTCTTTTTGGCGGTTCGACAAATGACTTATGGCCATCAGAATCTGCTGCCGCTTCTCTTCGCTTTCTTCCTTCGCGATCAAAAAGCTTTCGTGGCTCCAGTCGAAAAAGGTCTGATCATTTTCGTTCAACTCTATCTGCACTTCATTCTTCCTCAATTCTTTTAGTAATTTATACTTCAGAGATTTTAGAAGGTAGGCTTTCACTGACACCACCGGAGTTTTGGAGCGCGACTGCCAGAGTTCGATAAAAAGTTCCTGGATATTATCTTCAAGCAATTGTTTATCAGGCAAAAATTTACTTCCAAAAAGGAATAGCGAACCGTAATATTTACGGAACAAGACAGCAAAAGCCTCTTTATCTCGATTTCTAAAGCTCTGCCACAATACTATGTCCTGATCAGTTGTATTCAAAAGTTATTATTTACTACTATCAATCCCATCCCCGGACGCTGCATGGATGGTCTATGGAAGCATAAGAGTGAAATTCCATAGAATAGGTAGGAAGGGATGGTCTTTAGCCCGGAATCAGAAGCAATTTATAAAAAAGTTTAAAAAGCACGTTACAAAATTCGACTGATCTTCACTCATTCAGGTAAGAAACTCCCCGATATGTTCAATGCTTACGCCCAACCTGAAGATTTCCTGACTGACGATTCATTTCTTGCCTGGTATTATCAAACGGCGCCCGAACATGTTGCTACCTGGAATCAATGGATAGGCAATGATACACAACGAAGAGAACTGGTAGATAGGGCAATAGATTTGCTCAAAGTGCTGCATCTGGAGGAGAAACCTGTGACAGAAACCCAGGTCGAAAACGCAGAAACCAATCTTTCTCAAAATATTCACTCCATACGCGGAAGTTCCGGCAGTTCGACCACATTCCGGAGACTCATCTGGATGGCCGCTGCCTGCCTGCTTTTAGCCGGCAGTTTTTTTATATTCCGCTCTTTCTTCGTCAGCCGTCCTGCAATAATGACCAATTACGGAGAAATTAAAGAGCAGAAGCTTCCCGATGGAACCTATGTAAAACTCAATGCTAACAGCAAGGTTAGCTATGCTACGGGTTGGAAGGATGGTGAGGATCGCGAAGTGTGGATAAATGGTGAGGCCTTTTTTCATGTGAAGAAGACCGAATTGAAAAGCCGTTTCATTGTTCATACGGATCATTTCGATGTAATCGTTACCGGAACTCAGTTCAACGTAGTCAACCGTCATGGTCAGTCGAACGTTATGCTCAATGAAGGAAGTGTGACCATCAAGTCATCGAATGGAAAGGAGATTGCGATGTCGCCCGGGGAGTTTGTGGAATTCAGGCTTAATGAAACCCAGAAAAGAGCTGTGAGGAACGACAGCTTATTGGCATGGAAAGACAAGCGCATAGTTTTTGATAATACACCGGTAAGGGAAGTAGTGAATATCATCAAGGATCACTACGGTGTTGATGTTAAGCTTGAGGATAGCCAGGTGGGAACCAAAACGATCAGCGGTATGCTTCCGAACGACAACCTGGAAGTGCTACTGCAAGCCATGGACGCAACAAATGATCTTGAAGTTGTTCATCATAATAATGAGATCAGCATCAGGAACAGACAATAGCAGCAAACTACCAATTATTACTTAAACCACTGCAAAATGAGAAAAGCCAAAACCATTCGCTGTATGCAGGCTTTATTAACCTGTATATTGGCATTTTGTATCACAGCAGTTCAGGCGCAAAGCGGGTATGCGTATGCTGGAGCTCGAAGCAAAACATTCTTACCCCACAACAAAGATGGAGACAATGCGCAGAAACAAAAGTTGATTGCAGTTCTCAAGCAACTGAATGAAACCAAAGGAGTTTACTTCCTGTTCTCGGAGCAATCGCTGGGGAACAAAATGGTGAATTCAATTGAAACTTCAGGAGACGATGTCGAGAAAATCTTGAGCCAGGTACTGAAAAATACCGGTTTGAAGTTTAAGAAGATCAATGACAAAACCTTCGTCATTCTCTCGAAAGACAATTCCAAATCAGATCCCGGGGAACATGTGACCGCATTAAGCGCCGAACAACTTGCAGGATTGCAGGCCAGTGGCGTCAAGGTCGATATTCCTGAAGACCTTATCACGGGTAAGGTCATTGGCGCCGACGGATCTCCGATCGGTGGCATCAGCGTCCTGATCAAAGGAACCAAGAAAGGAACAAGCACTAAGAGTGATGGCACTTTTGCCATACAGGCCAACAAAGGCAATGTGCTGGTCTTTAGCTCTGTTGGATTTGTCACACAGGAAATAACAGTCGGTGATGAAACCAACGTAAATATCACTTTACAGGAAGAAAAAAGACAGCTGAACGAAGTTGTTGTAACTGCGTTGGGCGTCAAAAAACAAAACCGCGCACTGGGTTATTCAACGACTGAAGTGGATGGTTCAAAATTCACCCAGGCCAGAGAAACAAACCTTGGTAATGCGCTGACAGGCCAGATCGCCGGTGTTAGTGTAGCAGGTGTTTCGACCGGTCCTTACGGAAGCAGCCGCGTAATCATCAGAGGTAATGCTTCCCTCAATTCTAATAACCAACCCCTTTATGTAATTGACGGCGTTCCTTACGACAATAGCAACCAGGGAAGTGCAGGTCAGTGGGGTGGTACTGACAATGGTGACGGGCTTTCAAATATAAATCCCGACGATATCGAAAATATCCAGGTATTGAAGGGAGTCGCTGCTACTGCGCTTTATGGATATCGCGGAGGAAACGGCGCCATCCTGATCACTACAAAATCAGGAGCCAGATCCCGCGGAATCGGTGTAGAAATAAATAACAATCTCACGGCGAGCAATGTAATTGATGACAGGGATTATCAATATACGTACGGCCAGGGGACGCAGGGTGTTAAACCGATAACAGCTGATGCGGCCAACGCCACTGCAGAGTCTGCCTGGGGTGCAAAGATTGATGGATCTGACGCAGTCAATATGGTCGGCACTACCTATAAATACAATGCGAACAAGAATCAATACAAAGACTTCTACAAAACAGGCATCAACAATCAAACATCAGTTGCTTTGTTAGGAGGAAATGATAAAGGTCATTTCCGGCTGGGCCTGTCGAATTTGTATCTGAACACTGTAGTTCCGAATTCCGACATGAAGCAGCAGGGTATAAACTTCAATACCACTTATAATATCACGCCTAATTTTCAGATGAACCTGACTGCCAACTACATTTTTGAACAGGTGCAGAACCGCGCATCTTTCTCTGATGCGCCGGGCAACTTTGTAGCCAGCACGCTGGAAATTGCCAACACGTTCGATCTCAACTGGCTGAAGCCCCGCGTGGATGCGAACAGAAACGAGTTGCTCCCGGGCTCCCAGGACATCTATTTTGAAAATCCATACTTCATTGCTTACGATTTTCAGAATTCTACAACGCGCAACAGACTGACAGGCGGGTTGACATTAAAATATAATATCACCGACTGGTTGTATGTACAGGGACAGGTGACAAGAGATGGTTATGTTTTCAATTCGAAATACATCACACCTAACGGTGTTCAATATTCGAATGCTGGCGGCGGTTCTATCAACATGACTGAAATCAACCAGCACGAATTGAACGTGAACGGTATTATCGGTGTAAACAAGAAATTCGGAACGGACTTCACGCTGAATGCTTTTGCGGGTGCGAATTCACAGGACAATATCTGGAATTCGACATCAGGAGGAGGCGGACCTTTTGTAATTCCTTTCTTCTACAGCACGAGTAACGTTGCCAGCAAGCCATTCACTTATGACTATAGCCATGCGCGTGTGAATTCAGTGTACGGAAGCGTGGACGTGGGGTATAAAAATTACCTGTTCCTCACCGGAACCGTTCGTAACGACTGGTTCTCGATGCTGAACCCCCAAACCAACAGTTATCTCTATCCGTCGATCGCCGGTAGCTTTATTTTCTCGGACGTATTCCGGATGCCGACCTGGATCAGTTTTGGTAAGTTGAGAGCCTCATGGGCCGAATCGTCCAACAAAGGAGCAGCAAATCCTTACCAGACAGTGCTTTCTTACTCCCTGCAGGGCTATACCCTCAACGGTCAATCACTCGGATTCGTGAATACACAGAATATTCCAAACCAATATCTCAAACCGGTAAGTATACAGGAATATGAATTTGGATTGAATATGGAATTCCTCAACGATCGTTTGGGCATTGACGTGGCAGTCTACAATAAGAAGACTACCAATGATATCGTGCCGGTAACAGTGAGTGCTACCTCCGGTTACAACAACAACACGATCAACATCGGGCAACTGAGTAATAAGGGAGTTGAATTATTGATCACAGCAACACCCGTCAGAACCAAAAATTTCAGCTGGAATCTTTCTTTCAACTTTGCACAGAACACGAGCAAGGTATTGGATCTCGGCGGTGCGAAATCATTGCAACTGGATGTTCCACGCTTCGGCGATGGCGTCAGTATCAGCGATGTGGTTGGGCTTCCTTATGGTCAGATCACCGGATACAAATACAAACGCGACAGCAAGGGAAGTATCATTTACGATACAGCGGGTTATCCGCTCAGGTCTGATGATATTGAAAATCTTGGATCAGGCGTATACAAGCAAACAGGTGGATTGTCCAACGAATTCCATTTTGGAGATATCTTCTTTAATTTCCTGATCGACTATAAATTCGGCGCGAAGATCTACTCTGGCACCAACCTGATTCTCTACGGCAATGGTTTGCAAAAGAACACACTGCAGGGCAGAGAAGGAGGATTTATCGGAAAGGGTGTTACAGAAGACGGACACAACAACGCGAAGGCTGTTGATGCGCAGACTTACTTCAATGCCATCTCCTTTGGTTCGGATAATATCGCAGAAGAATTTGTATACGATGCAAGCTTTATTAAATTAAGATCTATCAGTTTGGGTTATACGTTCCCGAGATCAATATTGAAAAACGGCTTTATAAAGGGATTGAGCATATCGCTGGTAGGGCGCAACCTTGCCACTCTTATGAAGCACACACCTAATATTGATCCGGAAGCAAGCTATAACAACAGTAATGCTCAGGGTCTGGAATTGGCCGGCTATCCTGCAATCAGGAATTACGGTTGTAACATCAACATTAAATTCTGATCCATCATTAATTTAAATTCATCAAACATGAAATATAAATTCTTTTTATCAGCTTTTGTTGCCGGTTTGATCCTGACAGGCTGCGATAAGCACTTCAAGGAAATCAATACCGACCCGGAACACCTGACCTCGGCGAATATGAACTATGTTTACCTGTTCACGTCCGCCCAGCTTATCACCGCCGGGAACAGCGATGCGAATGCATATGAAGATTGGAGAAACAATCTCATCTACGCATCTTGTATGGTCCAGCACCTTGCTTCGACATTCGGGTATTGGGCTGGAGACAAATACACGTACAATTCAGGATACAACTCCGCTTATTGGGATGAAAACTATAATAATTCTATAAAGAATATTGTAGAAGTGATCACACACACGAAAGATGATCCGACGCAGGCCAACCTGTACAATATGGCCAGGATTTTTAAAGTCTTCATGTTTCAGCGCATTACCGACATGTATGGTGATTGCCCTTATTCAGAAGCTGGCCTTGGATATATTTCAGGCATCACTTCTCCCAAATACGACAAGCAGGCAGATATCTACACTGACCTCTTTAATGAGTTGCAGGACGCATCCAGCAAGCTCAGTGCTAGTGGAGGCAATGTCGGTTCAGCAGACGCTATGTATGGCGGAGATATCACCAAGTGGCAGAAATTTGCCAATTCTGAAATGCTGCGTCTCGCAATGCGCCTGGTGAAGATCGATGCTACGAATGCACAGAAATGGGCACAGGCAGCTGTCGCCGGCGGAGTATTTGAAAGCAATGACGACAATGCAATCCTTTCACACCAGAGTTTTGTTTCAGGAACACCTACACTCAACGGCAATGCATGGGTGTTAGACGGTGTTGATCCTGATGCTGCAAGATTAAGCAAAACATTTGTAGACTATTTGAAGTCGACAGCTGATCCCAGACTGGTATATTTTGGTACAGTGGTGGCAGATCCTACGGTTACAACAGATTTGGGAGACAACTCTTTGGCCAAGCAGTTAGGAATGCCAAATGGTTTTGATCAATCGGGCGGACCTTTCGATATCTCGAATGCGCCTGGTTATCCCGGATCGAGGGCAGATTATTCCGTGGTGAACAGACAAACATTCTCCCGTTATGATGCGCCGACTTTCTTCCTGACTTATGCCGAAACTGCGCTTCTTGAAGCAGAGGCTGCAGAAAGAGGATGGATCACTGGCGATCCTGCTACACTCTACAACGCTGGTGTAACTGCGGCAATGGACCAACTGGGTCAGATGGGAACCTTTGAAGCATCGACGCCGGCTCCGTTACCTCCGATCCCTGCCGGAACGATAGCAACTTATCTTACTGCGAATCCATATAATCCTGCTGATGCGTTGAACCAGATCAATACGCAGTACTGGATCGCAACTTTCCTGGACGAATATGAAGCATGGGCAAATTGGAGAAGGTCAGGACTTCCTGCTCTCACCCCGGTGGCTAATTATCCAGGTAATGTTACAAATGGGACGATTCCACGGAGATTTACCTACCCGATTTCTGAGCCAATTTCCAATTCTACCAACTACAAAGATGCAGTGTCGGGCCTTTCGAATGGCGACAAGATGGATTCGAGGGTTT
>Ga0206955_1125_pt1 | contig 20137 bp, 10 predicted proteins | sample Alteio_BWOrgHeat_34_FD_153247 | JGI IMG/M metagenome (GOLD analysis project Ga0206955, IMG submission 153247) | Enriched cells from forest soil in Barre Woods Harvard Forest LTER site, Petersham, Massachusetts, United States -... | ecosystem: Environmental > Terrestrial > Soil > Temperate forest >...
CGCGACGGGTACTCTTCATACAACTGCACATCACTCAGAAGTCCGCATCTGGCATAACTTCCTTCCAACAAATCATGACTGAGTATCCTGTTTAATGGGAACCGATTGGCCATTGACTGTTCAAATGCATCGATATCATAGATTCCTTTTCCGATAAAAGACCCCTCATGAAAAAGATCCTGGTAAACGTCTGAGATCGCCCTAGTATAAGGATCTATTCCGGGTTCGTGTCCATGCATCCTCGCGTAAAGTGAACTGGAACCATGGGGCAAACTAACGGCGACCCTTGGTTGAAGAATTCCGTAGCCCTCCGTTACACGCTGTTTTCTTTCACTATAAAACGGATGATTGAGCGGATGCGCCATTGTGCCGACCACTTTCCATGCCGAATCCCTTGGCAGCTGCGTGTCGGTATCAAGTGTCAAAATATATTTTGTGGTAGAATATGTTCCCTCATCTCCCACTACTAATAAAAAATTCTCCTTGCTCTTACCGCGAAGCAATGCATTGAGTTCGCCCAATTTTCCTCTTTTTCTTTCGAAGCCTATCCACATCTTATCCCGGGCATTCCATTTTCTTGGGCGGTGAAACAAAAAGAATATGTCGTTCTTATTGCGTTGATATTTTTGATTGAGTTCCTCGACCTTGGTCCTTGCGTGTTGCAACAATTCTTCTTCTTCAGGCTGGATCTGCACTTTGGCATCGGGAAAATCGGTGAGCAGGGCAAAGTGCAGGTTAGGATCACGATTGGCGAGGAACCTGACTTCCAGTCCTTCGATGAGATCATCAAATTCTGTCGCGTTGCTGAACATCGAGGGAATGGCTACGATGGTGCGATACTGGAATGGGATTCCTTTCGAAAAATCGAGTCTCGGCAGCAAATGAGGTTTGACCAGCAGTGTAGTGACCCAATTGATCAATGCAATGGCAAGCTGGCTTGTCGAAATCAATGAGATGATACATAGGCCTGCGAGCATCCACACATTGACAAGTCCGTCTTCGTATGCGCGCTTAATGACCACTCCACTGAATACTGCAGAAAGCGCAAGGATTCCTCCGAGGTATAAAAGAAGCGGAATTCTTTTTGCAAATCTTTCAAATGCATCGGGGCGGGACAATTTCATTCCCGCAGCTTTTTCCAGAGTCTCCAGTCCCTTCCCTATGAGATAATATCCTACATGTGCTTTTCGATAATCATCGTTTCTTTCTTCTGACTCCTGGCTCATGCGAATTGCCATCGCTGCAACTTCGAGCTCCGATAGTTTACTGTATTTTGCGATCCTCTCCACTTCATGGCGGTAATGGTCGCGCGTGCGGAAATCCATGGCCGTGTACACCGGATCCGCAAGCAGGGTCTGTTCGACCGTACTTATATTTTCGACAAAATCTCTCCAGTCATTGCTGCTTAAAAAACGTAAACTCCCGATACTGTTGCTGATGGACACCTGGTCGGCGGCCTGTTTTTGGTTTTCGAGGTGTACCAGTTCATTTGTCGTCAGTCCATTCTCCGATAAGCGCTGTTCGATCCAGCTCAATGGCAAAGCGAATGCAGATCCCTTACCCGACAAACGTCGTGTGAGCTCGGCGACAAAGGAACTCACCAACGGTGGTCCGTAGCGTGCCATATCCGCTATCACCAGAATAAGACTCTTGGGATCTTTTTCCGCAGTCTCGGTCATCTGGTCGGCCCAATAGTCGGCGAGATTTTTATTGATACGATCCTTGGCAATAGCTGCAGCCAGCCTTCGAAGGTTTTCGATCAGAGCGAGCCGGAGCATAATAGGAATGGCCCAGAGCTCACCAAGCTTGAGATGTGTCACCTCCTGGTAAGCAGCCACAAAGCTTGTGAGGCTTCTCAAATCCACTCTTCCATCACTGTGGGAAATCAATTCGAGGGCAATATCATAAACCCGTGGAAGACCGGCAGAAGCGCCTTTGGCCAGTTGAGGAAGGCCCTTACTGTATCCTTTCGACAAATGTTTTTTCCCGGTATAGATCTGTTCTTCGACGAGATAAAAATTGTCGAGCATCCATTCGCCGGCAGGAGTAATCCGGATATTTTTCTTGGCCGACTCGGTAAGCAGGTTGTGAACTTCCAGCAATATCTCCTCGTTGTCCGCGAGGCGCTTGAGCAATTGTTCAGGGGTCTTCTCCTCGGTGATGACATGATTCTTCGCGAGTGTTCTCGCATATTGCTCCATCTGCTCAAGGCTGAACAATTCCGCGCGGATCGGCGGTTTTTCATTGTCATACTTATGCATGAGATCGTCGCCAAGAAAAGATATGCGCAATTGCGAGAAAAATTCCCCGATGGGAATATTCTTCAGATATTGAATAGGATTATTCTTCAAACAGAATTATTTAGGATTAGAATTATTCCCCTGCAAATACAACTACACAAATTACCACTTATATTTCACTCCTATCTATCTCTACATCACTCTGGATGATTTGGTTGTGCAGGTTAACAAAAAATGGGAAACACTTGATTTCCCATTTAATGATTAGCCGGCCAGTTTCACTCCAACTGCTGCTTAGTTATTTGTCTGGCGGCGACTGTGTACATAAATGGCAGCCGTACTTCGTTCCATTAAACTCGGGTCCTACTCCATGCGAGGGACCTTCTTTTTCGTATCATCCGGATTATCGTCGATATTGATCCTTACATTTTCATCATCTTTATTCATGCCCTTCATCGGTTCTTTTCCATCCTTCCTCTGTTCGTCATTTTTTCCCGGACGATGATTCCCGGATTTGGGTTGACCCTTCTGCCGCTTTTCTTTCTTCTGATCCTGATTTTTCATAATGACAAAATTTAGTTTGATTAAATCGTTTCAAAATAAAATGAAAAAACAGTACCATTCTTTCCCCCGGCGCCTGCTGCAGATTTAGCGCGGAAGAATGTATCCGGAACAGGCGGCAATCTGATACCTCCCCTTCACCTGAGAGATTTCGTTCACAATGCGTGAAAAAAAATACACAGCTTTTTTACCGGGAGCGGATCTCGGCCCCGGCGTAGCGACTGTAAATTTTTGTAAAACAGGCCCCGAAATAAAGGATGATGGAAGAATAATAGACCCAGATCATCAGCAGTACGATTGAAGCGGCTGTTCCATAGGTCAGGCCGATCCTCGAATTTCCCAGGTAAAACCCAATAAGGAATTTACCTCCAAGGAATAAAAGGCTGGTGATGGTGGCGCCAAGTATCGCATGTTTCCAGCGAATTACGGCATTGGGTAATATTTTAAAAATAAGCGTGAATAAAAACGTGATGATAAGGAAAATGGCAACTGTGTTAATTAAGTAGAACAATTTCACTACGACATTTGGAAAATAGACCTGCAGCCGGTCTGACAGTACATCTACCACTGCATTTACCGCCAATGAAACCATGAGAATAAAGGCCATACTTAACAATAATGAAAAGGAAAGAAGTTGACGAATCACAAACAATAATATCCCTTTTTTTTTGCTGGGATTGATCGACCATAAATAGTTAATTGAACCCTGTATTTCAGAAAATACGCCAGAAGCTCCAATCACCAGCACGATCACTCCGATGATGCCGCCAATGACCGTATGTTTGGATCCCTGCATGTTCTTAATGATGCTTTGCACCTGGAGCGCAGCATCACTACCGACCAGGCCCATGATCTGTCCGTATACTTTGCCCTGAACGGCGTCCCTTCCAAAAAAAATTCCGGCAATTGAGATAATGATGATCAGGAAAGGCGCAATGGAAAACACCGTATAATAAGAAAGCGCTGCACTCAGTTTAAGACCATTATGATCATTAAAGTGAAAAAAAGAATCCCGAAGAACGGGAAGAATTTTTATTTTTTTTGAGTTGTGCATGACGAATGATTTAGGAGTCAAAATTGTGCCACGGCAATTTCATGCAATGGACGTTTGTGGAATTCTTTACACGACCTGATATTCCGGAGTCGTCAAAATTTGTCCCGCAATAAACTACCGACAATATCGGATCCGACTGTTAAACCTAATCGCCAACGAGTTATACCTAAGAGAATAAATAAAGCATTTAGAGCGATTAGGTTCTTCATCGTTTTAATTTTTGTGGTATCGCTTTTGGAAGATGGTAGTTAACTAAAAGATTTGCATATGTCTTACCTGCCATTATCATTTATCCAGGGCAAGATTGAAGCGCTGCAGAATGCTTTGTTCTTTCCCATTAGTGATTCGCTGTTGAAGATGCCAACCTGCGTTGTACATACGCTCAGAGTGGATGATGTGGGACAGATCTGGTTCACTATTCCAAGGCCGACTCAGTTCATCTATACTTTTGATAACGCATTTGGAGCGAAACTGGACTTCACCAAGAAAGATAAGGAATTTTACATGAGAGTTCTCGGCAAGGCATATATCGTGACCGATCCCGAAGAAATCAACAGCATTTCATTCCTGACTGAAGAAAATCAACAAAAGATCAGGGACAACGAAACGGTGCTCATCAAAGTTAAGATTACGCATGCGGATTATTTTGAGAAGAAGCCTGAAGGTAAACACCAGCATTCCATCCTTTCGAATATCCGTACCGTTCTCTACAAATGGTATTACAGCGCTAAACATGCACAGCACCAGAATGCGTTCAGGAAATTTCCTGTCGGCGGAATGGTGCATGCGGATTACGTTTTTTCAAATTGAGGAGCACTACATATTCAGCGATAAGGTCAACCACTTAACAATGGTTGACCTTATATTTATAAAACCTACCGAATGGCCAATTCAAAGCACGGAAAAAATGCGTGGATACTTTACATACTAACTGGTATTTTCATAATAGGGTTATTTGTCTGGACCCGTTATAAATACAGGCTTGCAGACCGGAAAATTCCCGCAATCGTTAGTGAGAAATCCAAAGGACTATACAGTATAGAATATGAAGATTTGAAATTTGACGAAGTCGGTGGATCGCTTTCCGTCAAAAACGTCAGGCTTAAACCTGACTCTGCTGTTTATGAGGAAATGAAAAAAATGCATAAGCAGCCGTCTGTGCTCATCGATATTTCTGTGCCGGTCCTTGACATTATCGGCGTTCAAACCCCAAAAGCATTACTCAACAAAGAAATTGCTGGTGGAAGGGTTATCGTCGACCACCCTGTCATTGAACTTGGCATCGACCAGTTCATGAGAGATACTTCCGGCTATAACCCGGGAAAAGATATTTATCAGCAGATACTCGGACAATTAAAGATGATAAAGATCGACAGCGTTCTGTTTACACATGCAAATCTTGTGGTGAAAGATCTTCGCACCGGCAAAGTAAAATACAGAGGCAGCAATATCACACTTATTCTTTCAGAATTTCTAATCGACAGCCTTCATCAGTCAGACAGCAGCAGGGTACTGTTTTCCAAAAACCTGGATTTAATGTGCAAAGAGATCGTGCTTCCTTCAAAAGACAGGAAATATGATTTTAAATTTGAAAACATTGAATTTATCAGCCAGACCAACGAGGTAAAGGTCCGGGAATTCGCAGTCTTGCCTACGCAATCCGAAGAAGCTTTTGCAGCTTCCTATAAATATTCAAAGGACAGGTATCATTTTATTCTTGAAAACATTTCGCTCCATCATATCGATCGCGAAGCGCTCTGGCATAAGAGAATTGAAGCGGATTCCATGATCGTCGGAAATAGTTCTTTCAAAGTTTACCGTGACATTTCGCTTCCGCACGATTCAATGAGCCGTGTCGGAAATTACCCCCAGCAAATGCTCATGCAGGTTCCGATTCCTGTTAATGTGAAGAAGATTATATTCTCTCATTCATTTATCGAGTATAAAGAAAAAAACGGGAAGAGCGATTCGAGCGGAAAGGTTCAGTTTTACGATGTCCATGCAACGATCACTAATGTCACCAATATGCGATCCAGAATTGCGCGAAATAATCTTTGCCGGTTGACATTTGAAGCAAAATTCCTCAACGGCCCGGCGCTTTCAGCCAATCTTGATATGATTCTCCGGGATAAGAATGGCAAATTCAGTGTCACTGCAAAAATGGATCAGATGCACGCGCAGCAGTTGAATCCTGTGCTTGAACCCATGGCCCTGGCCAGGCTCGACAAAGGACAGATCAATTCGCTAAACTTCCATCTAAACGGCAACGACTCACAATCCAACGGCAAATTGATGATGCGTTACGAGGATATCCATGTTACGCTTTTGAAAAAAGGCGATGAAGATGAATTCAGGAAGAAGGCCATACCCACGCTCGCGGCAAATATGATCATTAAAAAATCCAATCCCCCAAAATCAGCAAAGAAAGACGATCCGAAGTGGGTGAATGTTCATTATGCAAGGGACACGCACCGGTCAATTTTTAATTTAATTTGGAAGTCTATATTTACTGGAATTAAAGAAACCGCGGGCATGAAGTGATGAAGGATCTATTAACAAGCAGTCATGAAACTCTTTAAATGCAGCCACTGCGGCCAATTGGTATACTTTGAAAATACCTACTGTGAACGTTGTGCATATCCCCTGGGTTTTGATTGCGATTCACTCGATATGATCACGGTGGTGGAAACTTCGCTGAATTCTTATACAGTTATCGGCAGTGAAACCCAAACGTCTTTTAGATATTGCGATAATTATCAGTATGGTGTTTGCAACTGGCTTGTGCCTTCTGATAGTTCCCGGAAATTTTGCAAAGCCTGCGAGCTTAACCGCACTATTCCCAATTTGTCGAAACAGACCTATGCCCATCGCTGGAAAATTATAGAACAGGCAAAACACAGGCTGATTTACGCATTGCTTTGCATGCAGCTTCCGCCAAAAAGTAAATTCGAAGATCCTGAAAAAGGCCTGTGGTTCGATTTTCTGGCCGACGAGGAAAAACCGCAAAATGAAAAAATTTTTACGGGTCATAACCGGGGACTGATCACGATAAACATCGCGGAAGCGGATGATATCGAAAGAGAAATGGCGAAAAGAGCGCTTGATGAACCTTACAGAACCGTCCTTGGTCACCTGCGCCATGAAATCGGACACTATTATTGGGATCGTTTGATCCTGGAAAAATCAAAATTGGAAGAATTCAGAAAATTGTTCGGGGACGAAAGATTGAATTATCAACAAGCGCTCCAGGATTATTATGGGAGATTGCATTTTCATCGTGAGAGCAATTCCTTCATCAGCAATTATGCAACTGCACATCCATGGGAAGACTGGGCGGAAACCTGGGCGCATTATATGCATATTCTCGATACGGAAGAGACTGCATTTGCGTTTGGCCTTATCCTGCATCCCTCGCTTGCCACCGACAGTTCAACGCTCGATGTAGAGATCAAGCGCAACCCTTATAGCGTCCAGCATTTTGAACATATCATCGATGCGTGGCTGCCGTTGACCTTTGCAATGAACAGCCTCAACAGAAGCATGGGCCTTCAGGATCCTTATCCTTTCATCATTTCCGTAAATGTTATCAGCAAATTAAAATTCATACACGAAGTACGCATGCAGGCAATGCAGGCCAACTGACGACCACTTACAAATAGACCGCCTCTTTTATCTTCAGATCTTTTTCCATCCGATACATTCTGGGTATTCCGGTGGGCAAATCGATGTGAGCGATTTGTTCGGCGCTGATGGCTTCAAGATGCATCATCAGGGCTCTCAGACTGTTACCGTGCGCAACAATTAAAATATTCTCTCCATTTATGACCAAGGGTTCTATAGCAAGCTCATAATAAGGAATCACCCTGGCAAAAGTATCTTTAAGACTTTCGCCTCCCGGCGGAATAGCATCATAGCTCCGGCGCCACAATACCACTTGTTCCTCACCGTAAGTGGCAGCCACTTCTGATTTGTTGAGTCCCTGCAGCTGACCATAATTTCTTTCATTTAAGGCATGATCGCGGATGACAGGAATGTGCGTCTGCCCTATCTCTGTTAAGATGATCTGCAAAGTTTCTTCCGCGCGCACCAATAGAGATGTAAAGGCAGCGTTAAAATCTATTTTCCGGAGTTTTTCACCTGCCGCTCTGGCTTCTTCTCTTCCCTGGGAAGTAAGGGGAATATCTACTTCTCCGGTAAACCGGTTTTCGAGATTCCATTGTGACTGGCCATGTCTGACGATTACCAATAATGGCATTTGAATTTTTTTGGGAGCGAAGCTAAGTGTTTCAAATGATCGGCAGATCGAAATTCGCATGCCTTCTCAGAAAGGATAGCCAATAGCAAAATTCCAGACCATATTCTTTGTATCAAATACCCAGCGTGAGCCAGCCGGCAAATAGGGTTCTCTAACGGGAATGCCCAGGTCAAACCTGATGATCAGGATGCTGATGTCTAACCTTATGCCCGTACCAACGCCAACACCCATCTCCCGCAGGAATTGCCCGGTGAATTTCGATCCCGGCCTTGAGGTGTCTTCTCTGAGTGTCCACACGTTTCCTGCGTCAGCAAAAAATGCCCAGCGGAATATGGAGAATAATTTGAAACGCAATTCTGTATTCAGTTCAAGTTTGACATCGCCGGGCTGATCAGGCAAGAACGTAGTTGCCCTGTTGCCGGCATAATAGGTTCCGGGTCCAAGCGATCGCGCCCGGAAGGCCCTGATATCGTTGGCGCCGCCAGCGAAAAATTCCTTGATAAATGGCATGACATTGCTGTTGCCGTAGGCATATCCGACGCCTCCTGTCGCGCGGCTTGCCAGCGTAGTGGTCGGACTGAAACTGAGATAATGTCGAAAATCCAATTCGCCTCTGACATATTGCGAGAATGGGGTATTTAAAATAGTGACCACTTTGCCTTTGTCTATATCCGCCCCGGTAACCCATCCTAAAACATTTGAAGAGAGATCTACATTTGCATTGAAATAAAAATTGTTCTTTTTGTGGTTGGGTTTGAGTTGGGTGTTGACGTTGAAATTATAATTCGGCCCAATGATGAATTGTCTTTCGATACTTCTGGCCAAAGTAATATTGGTATCGAGCTGGGCCTGGAATTCAGGAGTAATATTGCTGGGCCTGACATAATTGATCGTGATGATATTCAGTTGGTGCTCCTTGATCGTGCTCTCTTTCCAGATATATCCAAAACTTGTTTTGAATGAATTCAGTGTATACTGCGAACTGCGTTCGAAATATTCGTAACCCAGGTTGATCTTGGTCTTGGGCACAAAGGCGCTGTTTCCTTTAAAAGAAAGGCCGATGATCCTTGGCACAAAAAGATTCATATCAACACCCAGCTTACTTGTGTTGATGGTTTCGCCTTTGGAAACGAATTGCTTTTCCAGTCCCCCGTAAAAACTGAGGGTGAACAACTCCGCGCCCTTGAATAAGCTTCGGTTTCTCCAGGTAACACTCAGCAATCCACCATTGGCATCATCCGATTTCGTAAGACCAGAAACCTGGAACTGTATGGACTTTTTCTCCATCGGCGTGAGATAGTAGAAGGCATTCAATTTTTTGGAGACCGAATCCACTTCTTCAAAACGGACCTTTACAAATTTAAAAACGCCAAGATTGATCAGGCGGCCGAGTGACAGGTCATGGTCCCTCCTGTTGTAAAGATCACCGGGTTTGAAAACAAGCGCCTTTCCGAATATCTTCGGCCTGAATCTTTCCTCCGGATCGATGATATTATATCCTTCATAAATTTTTGGGTGCAGCGCATGCCAGTCCGTGTCGGCCTGAACATCGTAATCAGCAAACACGATAACATCATTGATCCGGTACACTTCCTCTGCTTTTAGTGGCGTGCTTTTTTTAACAATGACGCGGATATTTACTTTCTGATGACCAACTGTAGAATCTACAAGCGCGAGAATATAGTCCGGGCTAAAATAATAATAACCCCGCTGTTTGAGCCTCGCGTCAATTCTCGTTCTTTCATTCTTGATCATGTCGAGATCGTAGGCGTCCCCGGGTCTTAATAAAGATCGTTTGGAAATCTTCTGGATCTGTTTATTGACCTCCGTGGAATCTACCGGATAGGTTACCTTATTGATCGTGTATTGTGGTCCTGTTTCTGCTGTATAAATCGACTTTATTTTTCTTTTCTTTGAAGTAGTGTCCAATTTGACGGTATCCTGGAAGAATCCACGGTTTTGCAACCGGTTTTGCAGCACGGCACGATTCTTCTCAAAAACGGATAAAGATGCAACTACTGGCGGCTCGCCCAATTTGTCCTGGATCCAATGACGAAGTCCCTTCGACCTTGTATGGCCCATGGCATTATAGATTAATAATTTGAAACGAATGCCGAGCAATGAACTGTTGGCCCTGGGCCTGATCAGATCTTCCATCTGCTCATGGAGCCCTTTTTTCTGTTTTCTGGAAATGGAATCTGGCGCATGAATAATGATTTTCGAGCCGTCATACAAATACTGGCCCTGCGGCAGCATGCGTGTCTCGCTGCAGGCCTGCAGCAGGAGGGCCAGTATTGCCAAAAGTCCTATGGTTGAGCGCGCTGTCATTTGTTCTCTGGCGGTTTCTTTTTGCTGTTTGTTTTCTTGACCTGCTGTATATCCCTTGGACCCTTTGATTTTTGAAATAATTCCTTCAATTGATTGTAGTCGAGGGTAAGTATGAAACTAACGCCTGTTTCAACAACCTGTCCTTCCACTATGGTCTCATATTGATCTTTCCTGTAAACGCGCACCATATATCTACCGTCCCTGCTTAGCCGATAATCCACGCTCACATCTCCTGCGATGTTCGAGGTATTCTGATTCTCATAGGTATTTTCTAGCTGAAAATTACTTCCCACGGTCACCTTTATGCGATCATTGAAGAGGCTTTTTGAAACACCGACATCCAACCTGGTTTGATTGACTCCGGTGCCGGTGGAATAATCTTTATCTGAAGTAAGGTCGAAGTTGATATCTACTCCCTTAACCAGGCTCGCTGCAAGTTGGTTCATCTGATCGGCCAGGATCTTGCTGACGCTTTGGCGAGCGAGTGTTTCTGCATCGGTTGACGAAGCGGCAGACTGGAACGGATTCTCTTCCACAAAGCGGCCAAGCAGCAGCAATGCAAACACCTGCTTGTTCATTTCAGATTCATCGGTACGAATCTGTTGTAGTTTGTAGTCCACTTCCGGCCAGATCGTAAGAAGATCTTGAGGCAATGTGATGTCGAACTTGATGATTGGTTTGAGCAGTTCACCGGTCATTTTCAGCACCACGCTGAACGGAAGTTTTTGTTTGAATTTGTTGACTTCATCCGAAGATCTTCCCGATAGTTGCTGTTGCACCAAATCGATGGGCGGAGTATTGACCAGGTAGACTGCGCTGATGTTAACATCAGCAGCCGTAGGTTCGCCCGTCCACGTGATGGTGCTGCCCTTCTGGATAAGAAATTTTCTATGCAGTAAGCTCAGGGAAACATTATAGGAACCACCTTCCAGTTCATAATTGCCTGTAAGGTTCATTTTACCACTCTTGTCGATACCTCCCGCAAGATATGCGCGGCCCTTCACTGCCAGCGCGTCCCCATTGCGCTCGTCGATGACCATTGTAAATTGTGCCGCACTGTCAGTTTCTATTTCTACAGAAACATCCATTCCTTTCAGCTCCGTATGCTTACTGAGCGAATCTAAAAAATTGTGCAGCTTGACCGTATCAACCTTATGTTTGTCATCCACAAATACCACCACACCTTCGCGGCTTTGAACTTCAGGATTGTCGCTCGGCAAGATTACAACGAGGTCAGTAGTCTTATTGACACGCAAATTTGCATCAACTTTCGGCGTTTCCATTTCGCCCTCGACATTAAGGCTGGCGTCAACATTCAGTTTTCCATAAAACATGCGATCCGGTTCCTTTGGCGCATTGATGACCCGGAAGTTTTTTGTGTTGAAGGCGATATCGAAGCTGTATTTTCTATAATCTTTCGTGAATACGTTGCCGTCAAGAGTTGCTTTGTCACCAGCCGAATCCAGCATTGCAAACTCCGAAAAGTTGAATCCGTCGCTGTCAAATTCAATACTGTCGGAAGATATCTTCAGCATTTCACCCGTAATCCTGGGTGTTATCTGGGCATTTTCGAAATGGAGATCGCCGTTCAGAACCGGCTGATCGAGATTTCCCGTTGCCACCAGTTTTCCTTTCAGATATCCTTTAGCATCGCTGATTTGTCCGAATGAAAATGGCTTTACTGTGGAAAGATCCAATTGAACGAGGTTCAGCGTCACATTCATTTTGCTTTCACCTGTATAATAAACACCGTCGGCCTCAAGATCATTGTTATGACCCTTGAGGGAAATATTGGCGCGGAACGCATTGTCTGTTTCGTTGCTGATCTTTACCGTCACATTTCCAACCGTGTCCCTCTTGTATGTCAGGTCCTGGATCTTCAGATCGGAAGTGAACACGGCCTTCGTCGTCATATTTTTGACCTGGATATCGCCATTGAGTAAACCGTCCGCAAGAAGCGAATCCTGCTCAGCGAATGACGTCAACGTCCTGATCCTGAATTGGTCGAATTTTATGTTGAGTGGTGCAGTTGGTTCCGGCGATACACTTTGTACAAGAAGGGACTGTTGCCCATTGCTCAACTTGAAATTCTGCACGACTATGCCCGGACGGACAAAGCGAATGGAATTGTTTACCGGAATCTCCCACTTATCATAATTTAATATCAGGCTGTCGGGGACGAACATGAGAGAATATCCGCTATCGACCTGCGATAGACGTGCCGACAAATAATAGCGGTTCTTATCCTTGGCATCTTTCAGATCGATGATGGTCTTTAATTCGTCGTGTGAAAGCCGACCCGATATCATGGATCGATGCAACTGGAATCCGGGCTTGCCTGCATCGTCAAGTGTTATAAGGTAATTGAGCGAAGTGTCTTTGGTTGCTGCACCTGCTTTCAGATTATGTATAACCTGCGAACCATATTGTATTTTCGGCGCATTGAGCTTAAATTTCAAATCATTTTCGCGGCTGTTGAATTGAAGTTCGGCATGAATGGTATCTGTGCCGCGCAAAGCCGGCATCATTTGCAATACTAGTGGCGAGGCCTGAAACCTGGCAGTAAGCTTCCAGTCCTCCGGCGTGATAGTTGCGGGCTTAAGTCCACGGATCTTGTAATATTTGCTGATCGTCTGCTCAAGGGCCTGCCCCACTTCGGTGAGCTTGTAATGCCCGAGCCAATCAATCTGCGCCAATTCCGAATTCAAACGGATATGCTCACCCGAATCGCTCGCGTTGGCAATCAGCCAAACGGTGTCTGTGGTAAGGCGGTTTGCCTGATTAGCAAAAGATATGTTGTAGATCTGCATTTCGCCCTGGAGAGAATCTGGATTAGTATTTGTGAAGTTGGCATCAGCTATGAGCTTCAAATGCATACTGTCCTGCACCAGATGCAGGGCATGAGGATTCAGCGTGTCGAGTTTTAATGATAACGATACTGCAGGATACCTGCCCTTCACATCGACCTTAGCTTCCAAATTGTACCGGATGTTTTCGTCGTCGATACCGGATCGGATATTTGCATGACCGCCCGCCAGGTCGCCGTCCAACAGCAGGTTTTTGTATGTGTAAGATTTGATCTCCCCTTCGGTCAGGTGAACATGAAATTTGGAGTTCATCGTCCGGTAGTCAAAGCCGTTTCCTTTTGCCGTGGCTTCGAGAGAAATTTTGCCGAGCAGAGTGTCCTGCTTCAAAATATAACCAAGGTCAATACCATCGCTCGTCAGACGCAGATCATAAGTTTTTGCAGTAAGATCAAGCAGCCCGTTCACATTCGCTGCGCCGTTGCTGGACTGCAGGCTCAACTGCGTAGAGAATTTTTCGACGGTGCCTTCATATTTGCCTTTCAGCGAAATTGTTTCAGGAATGCGCAGAGATGAAGGCATCGATTTAGCGGGAACAATTGCTACAATATCCTTTCGGGAAGTGACGAATTTGCTAATGACAATATTATAATTTGCTTTCCTGAAATCCGGTATTCCTTTTATTCTTCCCGATATCTGAATATCGGTATTGGAAAGCGCCGAAATTTCCAGCCCGGGGATGGAAAGATCTTTCACGATTCCTGTCACGCGGCCATTTAACCTGATCACAGAATTTTCATAGCCTTTGAGTTGCCCGGCCAAACCCGGTGCAATCTGCAAAATGTCTTTCGCAGCAATTATCGAATGATCAAAGCTGATATCCGCCCGGACATCACCCGGTTGACTGGTCAAAGCCTTGAGCGAGGAATAGCTGGCAAGTGTTTGATTCCTGATGGTTGAATTTGCTGTTTGGATCAACAAGTTCCTTACCTGCGTTTCATGATCATTATACACGAGCGCCACTGATAATTTTTTCAGCGTAAAGCCGCCGGCCTCATGGAAAGTTATATTCTTGACTTGCGCCGAGTATCCTTCGTTGCCGGCAGAGACTTGTTTTGCATCGATAACCAGGTGATCGATATGAAGATGGTTATAATCCATTCCCTGTGCAGACGATTTTCCTCTACCATTATCAAAAGCGATATTATTGTTTTCCAGTTGCAGGTCCTCCAAACCAAATTTCCATTGGCCGGAGGTTGCGGAGGTTGCCGCAGGCTGATTTTTTTTTGCGCGCTTTGCACTCGATTTAGGAGGTGGATCACTGGGGCTGTCCATACTGAATTCCACGTTGCTGTTTTTCAAAGCAAGTTTCGAAAGCTGAAAATTTATCTTGTCAAGATCAATTGATTTTGATTGCGCTTCGAGTGTGCCCAACCGAAAGGTTCCCCGCTGAGAAGAAATGTCATTCTGATAGGCAAGCAGTGAATTGGTAAATTCAATTTTGCCGAGGCTGAGAAGCACCGGCTGGCTCGATTCCTTATGGGCCGTGATCGTATCTGCAATCTTGTGGAGAAGCAACACAGGTTGGTATTGCCTGAACCTGGCCTGCACGCCGGAAAAACTAATCTGAGGAATGGAAAAATTGTAATGGTCGATGTCAAAATTTTTCACAAAAGTTTGAAAGTCGCCCAGAAAAACAAAAAGATCGTTACCAGTGGCGTCGTCCCTGTACGTAGCTGAAACTTTTTGAAGATGAATCGTTCCAAGTTGGATTTTGAAAGCACTGGCAGTGTCTGCCGGATTTGACGGAGTCTTCGGGGCACCTGCAAATGCTTTTGAAATAAAGTCAAAATTAAAAGAGGAGTCGGGTAATATTCGCTTAATCTTCACCGTAACATCCTTCAGCGATATTTCATTCAGCTGCAGGGTGTGCTGCAACAGCCTGAACATGCTGATGTCCACTTCGATCCTGCCCCCGGATAACAAAGTGTCCTTCTGCAGATCTTCGAGATAAATGTTTTCGAGAATGATTTTTTTTGGAAACCCAATCCTTAGTTTCTCGAGTTCAAATTTGGTATGCAATTTTGATTGCAGGTAAGAAACAACTTTCTTTCTCGCGAAATTCTGAACAGGGGGAGTTTGTATTAGCACCACTATGGCGACGATCAATATAATGACGCACAATACCGTTATCAGAAGGATACGGAGTGTTCGTCTTATGATCTTCTTCACCATCGGGCTGTTCGTCATAATGGTTTTAGCTATTGGCAGTTAAGCAAAGAACAGGCCCACTTTCTCAAAAAAGAAAGGGCCGCGAGTATGAGCATAAGGTGGCAACCGATCACTTTTTTGACTTCTGAGGCTGCCTGATATTCATCGTCGGCTGCAAACGGGTATCGGACCCGGGCAAACGCTGCGATAATCTTGTGGAAAAAACTCTACTAATGCCGCCCCTGATGCAGTCAAATTTAATATATCTTCATGGAAGCCCATCCATGCGGGGACCGGAATAAATAATTTGGATTGAAGGAATTATGGATGGCCTGGCAAAGAATTTATGTCATATTTAGTTGCCGGAACATCTCCAGCATGAAACAAAGAAAATCTCGAAATCCAGGCAGGCTGAAGCAATTCCTTTCAACATTGGGTCCGGGCCTCGTGACGGGAGCAAGTGATGACGATCCTTCCGGCATCGTCACCTATTCGCAGGCCGGTGCATCTTTTGGCCTGGCAACACTCTGGACCGCTCTTATCACTTTTCCACTCATGACTTCCATCCAGGGCATGTGTGCGAAAATCGGAGCAGTGACTTCGACAGGACTTACGGGAGTTTTAAAAAAACATTATCACAGAAGTATTTTGTATTGCATGATGCTATTTAGTTTTCCCGCCATCGTGCTCAACATCGGCGCCGACCTCCAGGGCATGGGAGCCGTCATGCATCTCATGATTCCCAAAGTGCCCGTTTTTTATTTCGAAATCATGTTGTCGATCATCATCGTGACTTCATTAATTTATTTTTCTTACCAGCAACTTGCAAAAATATTGAAGTGGCTCTGCGTTGTGCTCTTTCTTTACCTGGTCATTCCCTTCATGGTGAAAGTAAACTGGTTGGAAGTATTAAAGAACACCATTGTTCCAACCATTCATGCAGACCGCGAATTTTTTGAACTTCTGATTGCAATATTGGGAACAACCATTTCACCCTATCTTTTTTTCTGGCAGGCCACCATGGAAGCCGAAGATATCGCCAACAACGAAAAAGTGCTGGTGATTGATAAACGATTTCTGAATCGAATGGAAGTGGACATCACCGCCGGAATGTTATTTTCCAACCTGGTTATGTTCTTCATCATCCTTACCACAGGTGTTGTTCTTTATTCCGCGAATATCAGGCAGATCGATACCGTTGAACAGGCCGCAAAGGCCCTTGCACCGCTGGCCGGCAATTTTGCCTATATCTTTTTTACCGTCGGCATAATAGGAACAGGTTTTCTTGCTATTCCCGTCCTCGCCGGTTCGCTTTCCTATATTGTAAGTGAAACATTTGGATGGAGAGAAGGACTACAGAAAAAATTTTCCGATGCGCCCGGCTTCTATGTTGTAATAATTGTCTCTCTTCTCGCTGGACTTTCTTTAGATTTCCTCCATATCCCTCCCATGAAAGCGTTGGTATATACTGCGGTACTCTACGGACTGACTTCCCCGGTGATGATAGCTATTATCATACATATCTGCAATAACAAGAAAATCATGGGCGACGCGGTGAACGGCAGTTTAACGAATATCCTCGGCGTAATCACTTTCGTGCTGATGACGGTCGCTGCAGTAGCCGTCATTTATTATCAGTTCCATTAGTTCTCTTTTCTTCTCCGATAATAATCGCGAGTGGCTCGAGGCCGTGCACCTGTTCACTGATAATTCTGATTATTGCTGTCAGCGGAATAAACAAAAACATTCCGGGAATGCCCCAAAGCAGATGACCGACCAGGACGGCAATAATGGTAATGAATGGATTCATCTTCACGCGGCCACCCACAATCCTGGGCAGTATTACATTCGCATCCACAAAATGAGCGACAAGAAAAACAATAACAATAGCCAGGGCCTGACCGCTCGTTCCGTTGGCGAGCGTGATGACCATGCTGATCACAAGCGCAGTGTAAATGCCCAGGTAAGGAATGATGTTCAACACCGCGGCCATGACGCTCATAAGCAACGCAAATTTGATTCCCATAATCGACAGCGTACTAAAGATCAAGACGATTAAAATAACCATTTCCGTTAGCAGGCCCAGCACATAACTGTTGATCACGCTCCTGATCTGACTCGTAATGTCGCGAACCTTGTTTCTTTCGTCATCTTTAAACAGTGAAAACAGGAATTGCATCAACAACCTTCGATGAAAAAGCATGAAGAAGGTAAAAACGAGAAAAAATATGGTCAGGATAATAAATTCCGCAATCCCAACAAAAGTTGTCGCGAGCGAATTGGCAATACCATTGACGAAACCGTTCGCGGATTTGCCGATATAATTCATCTGTTCATCACTTTCAATATGGTACTTGTCGGAGATACCCTGTTGGATGGACTGAAATTTTTGAGAGAATTTTTGTTCAAGATGCGGCAGCTCTTTTGAAAATTTTGCCACCTGTTTACTGAAGAAATAGATCAATCCCCCTATGAAGACTACAAATACCAGGAGTGCCACGAGTGAAGCGAGAACACGGGGAAAATGAATCTTTTCCAGCCAAACCACGAGTGGATGCAATAAGATTGAAATCAAAAAAGCAAAAAATAGTGGAATGAAGATCGTTCGCCCCAGGTACATAAAGAGAAGAATCAAAGCAAGTCCAAGCAAAATAAGCGCGACACGCGCATAAAAGGCGAGCTTTACAGGTGAAGCCATACGGTCAGGTTGTAAATTAAATTTAAAGCCATTTGAGAAAATTTACTGAATAAATTTCAATTGCTCGCGCAGCAACTGTGGTTTTCGACCATACTATCATGTTAGCAAAGCCTTAACCTTGTCGACGATATTTTCAACGGTAAAACCAAATTCTTTCATCACTTCTTCTCCCGGAGCCGATTCTCCGAATCGCGTAATGCCAAGGACCTGTCCTTCGTCTGTAACATATTTATGCCAGCCGATGGGCGATCCAGCCTCAACAGCAAGTCTTTTTCTTATTTCCTTTGGAAAGATTTTTTCTTTGTAAGCGATATCCTGCTTTTCAAACAATTCCCAGGAAGGCATACTCACAACACGCGCTCCAATCGACATATCGCGCAATTTCGTTTGTGCTTTGAGGACAAGCTGAACCTCCGAACCGGTAGCAATTAAGATCATTTGTGTGGGAATTTCAGATTCTGATAAAATATATGCGCCGTAAGACAATGATTTTGCCGAGGTGAATTTTGTCTGATCAATAACAGGAAGACCCTGCCTTGTCAGCACGAGCGCAACCGGTCCATCGGTGCGCTCCAGTGCCATACGCCAGGCCTGTGCAGTTTCGTTCGCATCCGCCGGTCGGATAACCAGGATATTCGGGATCGCCCGCAGGGTCAGCAATTGTTCTACCGGCTGGTGCGTGGTTCCATCCTCACCAAGACCGATGCTGTCGTGCGTGTACACGATGATCGTTCTTATTTTCATGATCGCGGCAAGACGAACGGGTGGCCGCATATAGTCTGAAAAAATCAAAAATGTGGCACCGTAGGGAATAAATCCTTTTGTGAGCGCCATTCCATTCAGAATTGCACCCATCGCGTGTTCGCGTATTCCAAAATGGAAATTGCGACCTTTCCGGTCTTCTGCAGAAAATGAACTGTACTTTTTAAGTAGGGTATCTGTCGAAGGAGCAAGATCAGCAGAACCTCCAATCAGAAAAGGAATATCATCGGCGATTGCATTCAGTACTTGTCCCGATGCTTTTCGCGTTGCAATTTTTTCTTCGCCGCTAAAGACGGGCAACTTGCTTTTCCATTTGTCAGAAAATTTTCCCTTGCTATAGGAGTCGTATTCGGTAGCAGCATCAGGAAATTCCTGCGCGTATTTTTTGTATAATTCGTTCCACTTTTTTTCTTTATCGACGCCCTTGCGACCCGCATCCCTGTAAAAATTCAATACCTTATCAGGAATAACAAAACTCTGATCGGGATCAAATCCGAATCTCTCCTTAACTAGTCTTACCTCGGCTTCTCCTAACGGCGCTCCATGCGCCTCTGCGGTATCTACCTTGTTCGGACTGCCATAGGCGATATGTGTCCGGACTTTTATCAAAGAAGGTCTTGTTGTTTCTCCCTGCGCATTGTGAAGTGCATCTTCAAGCGCTTTGATGTCGTTACCATCGTCGATCGCCTGTACATGCCATCCGTATGCACGGAACCTGGCCGCCACGTCTTCGTCAAATGTGAGCGCTGTATTTCCCTCGATGGAAATATGGTTATCATCGTAGATGTAAATGATATTGCCGAGTTTCAAATGACCTGCGATAGAAGCCGCTTCACTGCTGATTCCTTCCATCATATCGCCGTCGCTGCAAATGGCGTAGATCCTGTAGTCGAAAATATTGAATCCGGGTTTATTGTATCGCGCAGCCAGCCATTGTTGCGCTATTGCCATGCCTACACCATTGGCGAATCCCTGGCCAAGTGGTCCCGTTGTCACTTCGATCCCGCTCAGTAAACCATATTCAGGATGTCCGGCAGTTTTGCTATGCAGTTGCCGGAATTTCTTGATATCATTCAACGTCAGGTCATAGCCCGTAAGGTGCAGAAAACTATATTGCAGCATGCAGGCATGACCGGCAGATAGAACAAACCGATCCCTGTTCGCCCAATTCGGATTTTGCGGATTATAATTCATTATCGACGACCATAGAACGTGACCGACGGG
>Ga0206955_1126_pt1 | contig 20088 bp, 15 predicted proteins | sample Alteio_BWOrgHeat_34_FD_153247 | JGI IMG/M metagenome (GOLD analysis project Ga0206955, IMG submission 153247) | Enriched cells from forest soil in Barre Woods Harvard Forest LTER site, Petersham, Massachusetts, United States -... | ecosystem: Environmental > Terrestrial > Soil > Temperate forest >...
AGCACTTATATAAATTATATAACCGCTTATATATTATCATTTCTTTAATAATAATTATTGTGTAAAATGTACACAATACAATATCTTTGCAGAGCCAATTAGAAAATGATGATTCCTTAATGGCAACTGCATTTACACTGCAAACTACTCTTTCGCTTGACTGCCATATCAGAAAGATTTTATTGACTAAAAAAAGAACAATTATGAAACAGGAATTAAACGATTCAAGAGTTTATCTTGACCAAGAAGAACTAAACTCGCTCGTAAGAGAAGTAAAAGAAACAGTAGCAGCTAATATTAACCTCGAAAAGGAAAATGAAAATAAAAATATATTTAGTGCTGCTGATCTCTGGAACATTCAGCGAATGAAGACAAGAGGCTGGAGAAGGTCAACACTTTGGAATTAAAATAAAAGTCCCGTAAAACGGGACTTTTTTATTTTAATTTATTGACTGGATTTTGCCATTTGAAATCTTTATGAAATATATTTTTTTGTTCTCAAGATAATCAGGAACAAAAGATGTTTGTGAAAGCCTTACAGGCTGAAACTTATACTCGTTCATAACTTTGTAAGAAGTATCTGAAACCTTATTTATAAATGAATCAGGATAAGCCTGCATCAGCTTTGTAAAATGGTACATGGTTTCATACCCTTTTAAAACCATATCGCTTGGCCTCGAATAATAGGAAAGCTTATATTCATTTGCAATTGTATCAAGATATTTATTGCTGCCCGGCAAATAATTATACGGCGTAGATATTACAATCTGTATATTTTCCGCGCTGCTTCCTGTTGTTCCGCTCATGCCATTCCAGGTGGGCATTCCTATTAATACTATTGGATACGTTGTCCCGTTATCATTCAGTGTTTTAATAAGTGATCTGCCAAAAATTTCGTACAGGCTTCCGCAAAGAATTATATTTTGCGCAGCACTATCCAAATGCATTAAAACATCTTCATCAGAAAAATTATCATTTAAAACAACATTTGAAAAATTAATTAACCTTTTGGCGTTTAGTTGCTGCAATTCTGCCGCTATCTTATCTTCCAATGAACCCTTGCGTGTAAATAATGTTATTTTCCTGCCTTTATAATTCTTTGAAAGATAATCATACACGGCATTAATATGTGTTTGCCATGTTGGGTTTACCATTATATAAAAAGGGTTACTACTTAAATACGCATCGCTGGGAAAAGTTGCTGAAATAACCGGGATGCTGTTTTTTGCCGAGAAATCTGAAATGGTCTTCTGTTCTGCCGAATTTGATATGGAAGCAATGATCAAAGAAAAATTCATTGGCTGCATTTCATCAGTTAATTGCTGCACAGTTTGATTTTGTTTATGCGCATCATAAATCCATACTTCAATATTTGCATTTTCTTTTTGCAGTGAATCAATAGCCATCATTACACCGCTGTAAAAATCAAGCCCTGATAAAAAATACTGGGGAATTTTGGAGTTGCTTAAATTATATTCATAGCCATTAAACGCAGAATCAAGATTTAAAGGTAAAATTACTGCAACGCGTATGGGTAGGTTTGTTGTGTCTGCTGCTTTCGAAATAATAAAACCGGCAATAAAAAAACACGCAATAAAAATTCTTTTAATAAATGGATACATAAATCAGTTCTGGCAAATCAAATTTAATGCCTATTATTCCCATTCAATTGTAGATGGCGGCTTGCTGCTAATATCATATACTACGCGGTTAATTCCTCGAATATTATTAATAATCTCACTTGATACATGCGCAAGAAATTCATACGGAAGATGTGCCCAGTCTGCTGTCATGCCATCAACTGATGTTACAGCACGCAGTGCAACCGTATATTCATAAGTGCGCTCATCGCCCATAACACCAACACTTTTAACAGGCAATAAAATAGCGGCAGCCTGCCATACTTTATTGTAGAGATCATACTCTTTTAACGAATTAATAAATATATCATCTGCCCGCTGCAGCAGTTCAACTTTCTCTTCTGTTACATCACTTAAAATTCTTATGGCGAGGCCGGGGCCTGGAAATGGATGGCGGTTGATCATATCAGCAGGAATTCCTAATTCAAGGCCTACTTTTCTTACTTCATCTTTAAACAAAAAGCGCAAAGGCTCAACTAACGAAAGATGCATTTTTTCAGGAAGGCCGCCAACATTGTGATGCGACTTTATTGTTTGAGACGGTCCATGCACACTTACGCTTTCAATCACATCGGGATAAATTGTTCCCTGTCCTAAAAATTTTGCTTCTTCTATTTTTGATGCTTCATGCTGAAATACATCAATGAATAGTTTGCCGATCGTTTTTCTTTTTTCCTCCGGATCAGTTTTATCTTTTAACGCCGTATAAAAGTTTTCTTTCGCATCAATGCCGGTTACATTCAGCCCTAAATGATTATAGGTTTCAAGAACCGTTTCAAATTCATCTTTACGCAATACACCATTATCAACAAAAATTCCATGTAATCTTTCGCCAACTGCTCTGCTGATAAGTGTTGCCGCAACAGTACTATCTACACCGCCGCTTAAAGCCATTATTACATGTGAGTTGCCAATTTGTTTTTGTAAAGCGTCAACAGTTTCATGTATGAATGAAGCAGGTGTCCAATCCTGTTTGCATCCGCAAATATTTACAAGAAAATTTTTAATTATTTTTTTTCCTTCGGTTGAATGATAAACTTCCGGATGAAATTGCAAACCATAAAGCGGAAAGCCAGTTGACGACTGCCCGTTTACAGTTGACCGAAATGCAGCAACCGGAATACTTGCTGTAGTTGCAAGCAATTCAAATCCTTCAGGTAATTGGGTAATCGTATCACTATGGCTCATCCAAACCTGCGAGTTTTCCTGCACATCAGCCAATAAAATATCATTTTGCTGCTTATGCAATTTTGCTCTTCCAAATTCACGCTTATTCGATTTTTCAACCTTGCCGCCAAACTCTTTTACAGTAAGCTGTGCACCATAGCAAATACCGAGTACCGGCGTTTTTTGTATGAAAGAAGAAATATCTGCGCCTGGCGCATTTGCCTCGTTTACGCTAAAGGGCGAGCCGCTTAAAATAATTCCTTTAATAGTTTCATCAATAGTAAAAGATTTGTTGAATGGAATGATCTCGCAGTAAACATTGGCTTCTCTTACTGCACGTGCAATTAATTGTGTGTATTGGCTTCCAAAATCAAGAATTAATATTTTTTCATTCATAAAAGAAATGCGAAGATACGAAAGAGAGATGTGAGATGCCAAAGGTGAAAAGTAAGATTAAACGTTTCAACGTTTATTGTCATTCGTATAAGCTATTGAAATTTGCCAAATTTGCTCTGTCGGAAAATTATTATTATTCCCCTAATTTTATCCGCAAAAAGCGCCATGAAAATTTGTTTAACTGCATTCATTTTTATAATTGCTTTTATTTCCTGCGATAATCCATTAAAGCAAACCATCAACGGAAATGGAAGTGTTACAACTTCACAAAGAAATTTGTCTGCATTCAGAAATATAACTTGTGCAGGCAATTATGATGTTGAGCTTACACAGGGAAATGCAGCCTCCATAAAAATTGAAACTGATGAAAATATACAGCCTTATCTTGTAACAGATATTAACGGTGATGAAGTAAACATTCATACAAAAGATGATGTAAACCTGCATCCTTCACAAAAAATAAAATTATATATTATCACAGATAAGCTGGAAGGCTTTAAACTCACCGGCAGCGGAACTGTTACCACTACAAACAAAATTACCGGGGGCAGCCATCTTAATCTTGATATAGCCGGTAGCGGAAATATGCATTTTGATGTGAACACACCTAGTATAAACTCAAGCATTTCAGGTACGGGCGATATTTATATTACCGGTGAAACAAAAGATGCTAAAATAGAAATTGCGGGCAGCGGAAATTATCATGCAGAAGATTTGAAAGCAGAAAATTCAACTGTAAAAATTGCCGGTTCAGGCGATGCACGTTTGTTTGCTGACAGTACACTTGATATTACTATTGCCGGAGTTGGGAACGTGTATTACAAAGGCAATGCATCCATTACACAAAACGTGGCAGGCACAGGAAAAATTAAAAAAATAGAATAACTGCTAAACTGGTGCTTTTTCTTTTTCCAGGAATTCTTTAAGCGATGTGCCGGTAATATACGTCCAGCCTTGTGTAAAACTTTCTTTTGCAAAATCGGGATTGTTTTGAGGAAAAGTTTCAAGCCCTTCATGTGTAAGTTTTACTCTTGTTATTTCGCCCTCATCAAATAATTCCCACGTTACATAACTCATGCCTTCATAACCAATATAACTCCAGCTATGCTTTAATTTTTTATAAGGTATTACTTCAATGATCTTACATATATGATGATAAACTTTATCATCTTTACCTCCATCGAATTTAAACTCAAAACCAACCTCAGGTTTAAAATCTGACAAATCAAAATACCATTGTTTCATTTGGGTTTTATCGGTTAAGGCATTCCAAACTTTTTCAACAAGAGCGTTATAGCTTCTTTCAATTACAAATGGTTGTGTTTGCATAAGATTATTTTTTATTTTTTTGATTTTTTTACAGTCTTCCCTTTTGCTTGTTTCAGAAATTTTACTGGTTTGTTTTCTTCTTCCAGGAAATTTTGCAGTGCATCAAATTTGTTTGTCCAGAAAACACGGTATTGTTCAATCCAGTCAGCAATTTCGCGCAGGGATTTAAAGTTTATCTCGCAATACCTTTCTCTTCCTGTCTGCTTAATTATTACCAACCCGCATTCCGTTAATATTTTAATATGCTTTGAAACAGCAGGCCGGCTTATATGAAAGTTTTCTGCAACCGAATTAAGGTTAAGCGGTTTTTGCACCAGCGTATGGATTATTTTCCTGCGCGTGGGATCTGCTATTGCCTGGAAAACATCTCTTCTCATAACATATATGTAACCGTTCGGATACAAATATATATGTAACTGATCGGTTACAAAAAATTTTCGTCTTTAAAAAAAAATTAAACAGGATAATTAATAGTGAAACAAGCGGTTATTTAAAAAAGGTTGCGTTATAAAATATTTAAATATATAAAATGGAAACTTCTTACCTTTATAAAGTTTTTTAAGGGTTTAGGGTTGAAAAACCCCGCTTAGTCTTAGGCGGGGTTTTTTTGTTGAATAGATGTCCGACATCTATTCAATCACCTTTACCCATTTTCCTTTTACTCCGCCGCTTATAGTATGATCATACATTTCTTCGCAATAAACGCCTGGCCAATAATATTTACCAGGATAAGCAGCATTTAATTGCACATAGTACGTTTTGCTTTCATAAGGTTTCAAATCGAAATAATAATAAACTCTGTCATCACGAATATCCATATAATCGCTCGGTGATGATTCAAAACCGCCTTCACTGTTATACAATCTTGTATTTAAAATTTCCCAACCGCTCGGGAAAATTTCGCTTAACGCCATGTTGGTATAAACTTCTCTCCTGCCCGGATTTGTTACTACAACTTTCGCTACAAAATCAGTTCCCTGTTTAATTGAATCAATATTGATAACAGTATTATTTGTGTTGATATAATTCACATCAACCTTTAAAATATTTGCATCGTTTGTAAATGAAATATTTTCTCCGCTGATGGGTTTACCTTCATTGATTACCCGAACAAACAAAACATTATTGCCTTTGTTTTGTAATTGAACAACTGCTTTCGCGTTTTGCCATTGTAATGCATTTTGTGCAACAACACTGTTAGAATTTATATTGATGTTTTGATTGCCTGTTTTTCCAACTGCAATTATTTTTTGGTTTGATTTATTGATACCGCTGAATTCTGCGATCGCTATCAAACTATAAGCTGTTGTTTGCGTACTGTACCAATAATCCTGCGATAATTGTGCAGCAACTGTTTTTACCAATTCATTTGCTTCGGCATTTCGTTTCATTGTAACTAATGTTTCCAATACCATTGCCTGGTCGCGTAAATTGCTGCCGAATGTTATGCCTGGATATTGTCTTACAGGAAACGAAGCAGGTAACCCACTTATTAATTGCAACGAAATTTTCGGTTGACCGATTAATTGATATGCTGCTGCCAATCTCCACTTTGCTTCAGGTGATAAAAATTTCCGTTCTTTTAAACGGTTCATTGCACCAAGTTCAGGAGCATTTGCCAATGCTAATAAATACAAACGATACGCCTGCATTAAATCCGTTCCATACCACGGCGCAGAAGTTACATTCCACGCAAGCGCTTTGCTGCGTTCATATTGTTTCCATTGTTGCAACATGCTCTGGGAAACATTATAACCTTTTGAAAAAGCGACCAACAAAAAATGCCCGGCATAATTGCTTCCCCATTCATCACTATAAGCTTCGTTTGGCCAATAACTAAAGCCACCATCGCTCTGCTGAAAATTATTAAACTTCTGCAATGCCACTTTTATGTTTCTGTCTATTTCAGCTTTCTGCCTGTCATTAAGATCCATCAATTGATTTAATACCAATTGTGGGAATACAGATGAAGTTGTTTGTTCAATACAACCATGCGGATACGTAATCAAATACGTCAATCTTTTTTCGAGATTTATTGCAGGAATGCTTGATATTTCCAATGTCGCTTTGCTGCTTTGTACATCACCAATCATGACAACAGTTGAGTTCCAGCTTTGATTAGGTTGTAAAGTTGTTTCTGTTACCTGCGTTGTATATGGATTCGGATTTCTTACATCAATTTCTGTTTGATATACCGTTTGTTCTTTACCGCTTATTGCAATAATTTTTACATTTCCGATGCCTGTTGCATTATTCACTTTGGCATAAAAATATGCCTGCTGTTCTCCGGGTTTTGTAAAACTGACGGTTTGATTTCCATTTGCACTGATTAATGAATTTGTTTGAATGCTTAGTGAAACATTTTTAATATTATTTTCTGTTGCAAAAACAGTAACAGGTATTTTTACTTCTTCTCCCGGGCCGACAACTCTCGGCAATGTTGGTAATATCATCAATGGCTTTTTTACAGTTACATCTTTATCCGCGAAACCATATGCATTATCGCCTGCTGCGATAACCATTGCACGCACACTACCCATGTATGCAGGCAAAATAAAATTATGTGTTTTGCTTCCGCCGTTTAAAGTATATGGTCCCATAAACTGCACAACAGGTTTAAAACGATTTGCTCTTCTCGTGTTGCTTGCAATGTCTGCTTCTGCATCACCACCAATAGTTAATATGCGTTGAATTTGCGAGCCAAACGCACCAATCACATCATCATACAAATCCCAACTCTTTACACCTAATGCTTCACGCGCATAAAAAGCATCATGCGGGTTTGGTGTTTTAAAATGTGTAAGATCTAATAAACCATCATCAACCAATGCAATTACGTAAGTCATTTTTTTGTTTGATGATTCTGATACTGTAATACTGTTATTCACCTCGGGCCGTATTGCATCAGCCATTTTTATAACAGGTTTTAACATGGTATTCTTATTATCAATCATAATGGGAATTACACCATACATCCTGATTGGTAAATCATTTACTGTTTGCGCATGTGGTTGTATCAAACTCACGTTTACATACACATTCGGGCTGTATTCTTTTTCGGCTTTAAAAGAAAATTTTGTTTGACCTTGTTCCGTATTCAGCCAATATGTTTTCATCACTTTGCTTCCGCTTTCAATACTAATTAAAGCACGTCCGCCTTTACTTGATGGAATAGACAAATTCACATCATCACCCACATTATATTTCTCTTTGTTTGATGTGAATGAAAGCATTGCTGCTGCACTTGGATCGCTGCCACCGGCTCTTGTTTGCCAGCTGTAATCATCAACAAAAAAAGTACTGCCTGTAATATGACCGCTGCGCAAATCTTTTACAAGTATCAGGTATCTTCCCCAATCATCTTCATCCATTTTAATATTATAAAAGCCTTTGCCATTGATTAGCTGCACAGTATCTTTCTTAATAAATTTTGTGTATTGATCTTCGGTGAAATTGCTCAAATCATCATCACCTTCATCCCACCACCAGCGCCATTGAATTCTGAATAACTGAATTTGAACTTTTGAATCACCCTGTAAAAATTTTCCTCTCGTATCAACATCAACAATATTAAACTTGTGTGATTGGCCTGATTGTAAAAACCCCCATGTTTTATCGCCCTGCGGAACCTGCACGCCAACATAGGAAGTGTAAGGATTGAAAGGCATGGAGAAATTATCAATACTAAAATTGCCACCGGGTTCAAATACTTTTACAACAAGGTTTGTAAGTAACTGGCCCGGCGCATCTTCACCCGCTTCAAATGTTGGATTCACAGAAGCCGTTCCTGCATCACTTAATGTTCCGTCAAAAATTGTTTTGGATTGTGATGTGAAGTTTGATGTTGGATTGTCAAACACATAATCATCAAGCTTTGAAAATGTTGTTTTCTTTTTATACAATTGTGCATCAACCCTTGCTTTTAAATTCTGTGCTGTGGCACCAAACAACCAGCGTGCTGTAAGCGTTCCATTGATGTTTGCATTTTTTCCAAGCGCATCAACATTCCCAAAATCAAGATTAATTTTTAAACGGTTCGGCATCACTGTTTCAATCTTCAATTTCTTTTCAAAAGTTGCGCCGCCTGCTTTTACTCTGCATATCCAATTGCCGGTTGGCGCATCTGCATCGGTTGCTGTTCTGAAAACATTAAAGCCATCATCAGCATTGGTTTGTACGATACGTTTGTATAATTGTCCGCGTGGCGAAATAATCTCCATCTCTAAAGGATAATCATCAGGCAGTGGATTATTTTTATCGTTGATGATACAACTCAAATACAAACTATCGCCGGGGCGCCATACCCCACGCTCACCAAAAATGTACCCCTTAATTCCGTTTTTCACTTCATCACCACTCACATCAAAACGGCTTAAAGGCAAGCTGCTTCCATCATCCAATTTTAAATAACCAAATTGATTGCCTTGTTTTGCAATCAATAAATATGGTTTGCGTTTCAAATCAATCATCGCCAATCCATCACCATCAGAATTTGCTTTTGCAATAATTTGTTGCTGATAATCGAGTACCTGTAACTCAACCCCCTTTATCGGGTCTGTTGAGATAATATCATTCACTGCAACAAATAAGCTTTTGCTGGTTGAATATTTTGCTGTTAGGCCAATATTGCTTGCAAGAATGTTTCGCGTCGCAAATTTCTCTTTATTGTAATAAGAACTGAAGCAGGGATTATTTCTTTGCCGCCAATTGTAACCATACTCATAATAATTATCATAACGATTCCAGAAATCTTCGTCATCATCAACAACGTCTTTATTGCTTGTATTATAGTAATCCCAATCTTCATCATCATCATTTTTATCATTCACCAAACTATCACAGGTGTACAAAGAATAACCTGGACGAAAACCAATCGTTACTCTATAAATAGCACCCGGTTCTGTACGAATGAATCTATCAAGGTCAAGCGAGAAAGAATTTTTATGATGAAGGTTGAGTGATCTATCATCATCCAATCTCACCGTTGCTTCTTTAATGGGTTTGCCAACACGACGGAGGTCTTGACCGCCATTCATATCATTCACCTGCAAAAACTGCGCAATGTTGTTTTCATAAATTTTAATGATGGAAACATCAATTGCTTTAAGATTGATTGCTTCAAAAGGCAGCACTAATTTATCCATACTGTTTGGTAAAATATTTCCTGTACCCGCGATCTTTATATTGGGCAAACGGTTCTCAAAAAATACATTTGAAGTGTATGATGTTGAAGTTTTATCACCCCACTGGTTTTCAATTCCGGGCAAAACATTTACTGTGTAATTTCCATCCAATGCATCGCTTGCATATATTTTTATTTCGCTGCCAAGTATTGTGTATGCAGGATTTTCAATATTGCTTATCGTTATCAAGCCATCCAAACTTTGGCCGGCTGAAATCGGGTCGCTGAATTGTACCAACGCGTATTGTTCATCTTCATCAGATGCACGCACATCAAGCAGTTTAAAATCGCCGAGCGCAGGTACATCAATTTGCTGTTCGCCTTTTTGTGTGCTGTTGATAGCATCGCCTTTCCATTGCAGCATTAATTTTTGGGCATTGTTTGTTCGTGGAATATTGTTGATGACAAATTGGTGTTCTTTAACTGATTCATTATGTTGCCAGCTTATTGAAAATTGTTTTGCATCAATTGAAGCTGTTAATAATTTTTCAATGTTTGCTGAGTGCTCAACATCTGCGGTAAATATTTTGCCGCTTAAATTCATGTTTGTTTTATTATTGCTGCGCAAGCCATATTCATTTACTTCAAATGAAGGTTTTACAATCTGTATGTTGAACTTAAACTCATCAAATTTTGAAGGCACTTTAATTACATCGCCTAATTTAAAATTTACTTCATATAATTTATCGGGTATTAAATCAGTATCAGGTTTAAATTCTATAGTGCGTGCATCAACCCAATATGCTTTCCCATCAACTGATGGTGAAAAATCAAACAGCTTATCTTTTATTACTTCGTTCATTGTATGTGTTGTTGAAATATCCGACGCAAGCTGAATCCTGATTGTATTCTTTTTTGATACAACACCTGAAGTATATGCATCAATATATTGACTGAACGCCGGGTCAACATCTATAAGCTTTGATTTTTTATTACAAGAGAAAAAGATGAGAGCAAACAATAAAAATCCTATGCGGTTAATAACCGCGGTTGTGCAATGAACTTTCATATAATGAGGGAAATTTTTTGAAGTTGATAAATTGGCTTCCCTAAATTAATGAAGTGTTTGGATTGATAACCAGAAATTGTTTGAATATTTAGTTAATGAAATCTTTTTTTGACAACATTCAATTCTGTTACCTATTTTCATTTACTATAAACCGATAGTATATTTTTTTGAACAAAGGCGTTTCAATACAGCAAATTATAGAAGATGAAAAGTTTAATAATTTTAAACTTATCCGCTTAGTAGCAGCCTGCATGGTTATCTTTTATCATGCCTGCGGATTTACCAACGAAAAATATGATGCGCTATCAATAATTACAGATCATGCAACCAATTTTAGTTACGTCGGATTATCAACATTCTTTTTTTTAAGCGGGTTATTAGTTACACAAAGCTTGTATTACAGCACATCCTGGAAAAACTTTTTATGGAAACGGTTTTTAAGAATATATCCTGCAGCATGGCTGGTTATATTATCATGCATGTTCATATTGGGTCCTTTGGTTACATCCTTTCCTTTAAACAAATATTTTACTGATCCATTATTTTATAATTATGCAAAAGGATTATCGCTTATAAAAATTGGCTATTTACTTCCCGGCGTGTTTTTAAATTCTCCGCTTAATCCATCTGTAAACGCGCCTCTATGGTCAATAAACTTTGAATTAAAATTGTACCTGGCTTTACTGGTTTTTTATGCATTCAAATTTCCATTTAAGAAAATAATACTTGCTGCATTAATAGTTGTTGCTGTAATTACTGATCATTTTTTTTATGATGCCACAGAAGCCGCTGTAAAAACGTTTTCAAATGATTTTGTGCTTTATCCTTATGTAGATTATGCGCCTTATTTTCTTATTGGAGTACTATGTTTTAATTTCAGGAATAGCATATTTTCAAATTTCTCTATCGCTTTGCTCGCATTGGGATTATGCTGCCTGTCTATAAAATTTGATTTCTTTTTTATTGCACGACTTATTGTAATTCCAGCTTTGGTTTTATATATATCATCTTTAAAACCTTCACTTATAAAAAAGATTACGCCGAAACCTGATCTTTCATATGGATTATATGTTTTTGCTTTCCCGGTTCAGCAACTTCTTTCGCAAACAATAAACAGCAGCGCTATTTATGCATGGCAAATGACATTATTATGTATTCTTGCCACTTTACCGTTGGCGCTTTTTTCATGGTATATGGTAGAGAAAAAAGCGCTTTCTTTAAAGAGTATAGTAAAATAAATTCTTAAATTTTAATGTGAGTTTGTAATTATAAAGAGATACGATTTTTTATCAACTTTGAAAATAAAACATAAATGCTTGCTTTTATAAAACGTTTAAAATTCATTTACATTCTATATAATTTTTTTCATAAAAAACAACTCCGTTATAACGAACCACATTACCGGTTACTTGGATTAAACAAGAAATATTACTCTCCTGTTTCAAGCTATGATTTTAAGCATTTAATAAATAAATCTTTTGTAACTGAAAATGATGAAAATATAAACATAAGATTGAATAAATCTTCTGTTTTTAAAACCTTGCCTGATGAAAATAAAATAAGCCTTCTTAAATTTTCAGAACACGGTTTTGCAGTATTAAAAAATTATTTTGATAGTAAAACAATTAATAAAATTAACGAAGAACTCGATGAATTATTAAAAGCGAAAAAAGTAAAGCCGCTACACAATAACAAAATAATGTTTGCTTATAAATATTCGCAATTATTAAAAAACTTTGGCAATCAACCTGAATTAAAAGAGATTCTTTCAGCCTTATTTGGCAATACCGCAATTCTTTTTCAAAGCATTAATTTTTTTAAAGGCAGTGAGCAGCACACGCATTCAGACAGCATTCATATGACCACATATCCTGAAGGAGGATTATTGGGAGTATGGATCGCATTAGAAGACGTTAATGAAGATAATGGCCCGTTACATTATTATCCCGGCAGTCATAAACTGCCATATTATATGAATGCCGATTATGATAATAAAGGAAATGCCTGGCTGCTTGGTAATAAATCGTACACGGAATATGAAAAAATGATAAATGAGAAAATCAAGGAATATAATATACAGAAGAAAATCTTTTATGCAAAAAAGGGTGATGTACTAATATGGCATGCAAATCTCTTTCATGGTGGTGAGCTGCATTTAAACAAAAATAAAACAAGAAAAAGTATGGTTTTGCACTATTTTAAAGAAGGAAATATCTGTTATCATGAAATATCACAAAGACCTGCCTTAATGGATTTTCTATAAATTAAGTCTCAATTAAAGAAGCTGTTATCTCGTTCAGTTTTTTTACGCGTTCTTTAAAGCCGGTTTTAATGTTATTCCTGATTGAATTAAGATTTGAAACAACAGCTTCCAGTTCTTCAGGCAATACTTCATTAAAAAATTCTTTTAATCTTCTTGCCAATGTTGGAGATTTTCCATTGGTGGAAATAGCAATCTTTATATCGCCTTTTGTAACAACAGACCCAAGATAAAAATCGCATAATGATGGTTTATCAGCAGCATTTATAAGCTTGCCTTTTTGCTTTGCATCGTTACGTATTTGTTCTGATAAATCAATATCATTTACCGCTGCAATCACAAGATCGCATTGATCTAAAAACACCGGTTTATAATCAGCAAAAATTAATTGTATGTTGGGATATTTAAATGAGAGTTCTTCTACTTCAGGTTTAAAATAATTTGCCACAATTCGTATCCTTGTGTTAGGTGAATTTGCAATTACCGTTTGCAATTTTTCATAACCAATTTCACCTGCACCAACGATGAGTAACCGCAGTTCTTCCAATTTTAAAAAAATTGGAAAGAGGTTATTTTTATCTTGAGTCATAAATAAAAAATTTTACGCCATATCGATGACGGAGAAATCACATTATTAAATTGTCTAAAAATATAAGTAATTCTCCTGTCATCGAAATGGCGTTTTGCTATAATGTGGTTATACAATTTTCTTTCTCAACACATAATCACCAAAAGGTTCATTAAAATTTTTGTTGATAGAAAAATCTTTCAACAACACATCAAGGCTTTCAAGAATCTCCGGCTCTTCAATATTCTCTTTGTACAATTTATTCAGCCTTTTACCAATTGCATCTGCACCAATATGCATGTTATATTTTCCGTAAGCTGTGCCCACAAAACCAATTTCTGCTGCAACAGATCTGCCGCAACCATTAGGGCAACCGGTCATGCGAACGCTCAACTCTTCATTATTTAAATTGTACTTATTTAAAACGATCTCGATCTTATCTATTAACGAAGGAAGATAACGTTGCGCTTCTGCCAGCGCCAGCGGGCAAGTATTGAAAGCTACGCAGGCAACGGCATTGCGGCGAACAGGCGAAGCGGTTTTCGTAACCTGTATTATTCCATATTGTTGAAGAACAGCTTCTATTTCATTTTTATCTTCAGCTTTTATATCACTTATAATTATATTCTGATTACAGGTAAACCTGAATTGTGCTTTGCCTGATGTTGCAATTTCATAAAATGCTTTCTTGAATTGAATTTTATCGCCATCATACACTCTTCCCATTTCAACAAACGCTGTATAATAGTACAAGCCTTCATGATTCTGGTGCCATCCATATTCATCATGCCGAATCGTTAATACATAATTTTTTTCATCCTGGAATTTTATACCACTTCTTGCTTCTACTTCTTTTTTAAAAGCATCAATTCCTAAACGGTCAATTGTATATTTTAATCTTGCAAGTTTCCTATCACTGCGATCACCAAAATCTCTTTGGGTTGTTGCAATGGCATAAACAATTTTCAACAAATCATCTTTACTTACAAAACCCAACATTGAGGCAAGCCTTGGATACGTTGCGGGATTTCCATGTGTCATTCCTAATCCGCCGCCGGCACTGATATTAAAACCAATTAGCTTATTGTTTTCAATGATGGCAATGATGCCGATATCATTTGTAAAAGCATCCACATCATTATAAGGCGGGATAGCAATCGCTATTTTAAATTTTCGTGGGAAATAGCGATCCTGGTATAATTCGTCTTTTTCCTGTTCTGCAGAAATTTTTTCTTTATCCAGCCATATCTCATAATACGCATTTGTTTTAGGCAATAGTAGTTTGCTTATTTTTTCAGCATAAGAAAAAACTTCTTCGTGTATCGGGCTAAAACGCGGATGTGCACTTACTGTAACATTACGGTTTACATCACCACAGGCAGCAATACTGTCAAGCTTTACTGTATCAAATTCTTTAATAGTTGGTTTAATATTGTGTTTTAAAACACCATGCAGTTGTATGGTTTGCCGTGTTGTAATTTTTATAACAGGACTTGCATATTGTTCACTTACTTCATGTAAGGCAAGCCATTGCTGCGCAGTAAGCAAACCACCTGGCAAACGTAAACGGATCATATAAGAGTATGCGCGTTCTAATTTTTTTTCAGCACGTTCTTCTCTTCTGTCACGGTCATCCTGCATATACATGCCGTGAAATTTTATCAGCAACTGATCTGGTTCTCTTATTTGCCCTGTATGTTCATCCAATAAACTTTCTGCCAACGTACCACGTAATCCGTGGCTTTCTTTTTTTATTTTTTCTGCTGGTGTTTCTGCCATTATTAAGTTTTGTTGTTTTTAATAAACATCTTTTGCAAATCTTCCTTCTTCTTCAATCTTATTCAAATATTCAATTGCGCTTTCTTCATCAATATTCGCTTCTTTGCTTATAATATCAATTAATGTTTCTTCAACGTCTTTTGCCATAGGGTCCTTACATCCGCACACATACATATGCGCTCCATTTTCAAGCCATGTAAACAATTCTTTTGATTGCTGCCGCATGCGATGTTGCACATATAATTTTTCTTTCTGATCTCTTGAAAATGCTGTATTGATCTTTGTAAGTGAGCCTGTATCAAAAAAAGAAAGCATCTCGCTTTGATATAAGAAATCTGTTTCAAAATGCTGGTCACCAAAGAAAAGCCAGTTGCGCCCTGAAGCACCTTCATTATCCCTGTGAAAAATAAAAGAACGGAAAGGCGCAATACCGGTTCCCGGACCGATCATAATAACATCTTTATCTGCTTCGGGTAAGCGGAAGTTATCGTTTGGATGAATATAAAACTTCACTTCATCGCCTTCATTTAAGGCGGCAAAATGGCTGCTGCAAAAACCATATTTTATTTTTTCGTTTACAGAAAATGTATTGCGGCTTACGGTGATGTGAATTTCGTTATTACCATGTGCAGAAGGCGATGATGAAATGGAATACAATCTTGGTGTAATGGGTTCAAGAATGGCGATCAGCTGCTCTATTGAAACATTAGCAGTTAAAGGATATAATGATAAAATATTTTTCAGATCAAGCCTTACCAAAGGCAATTCTGTTTTTATAAGCGACGCATATTTCTCAACAATTCTTAAAGGCAAATGAAGTATGTTAAGCTTGTTTTTAAAGAGCTCAAACAATGTGAGCGTTTCTTCTTTATATTGTATGGTTTGATTTTTATAACCCGCCAACAAGCTAATAATTTCCGTTACATCTTCATCGGTGTTGGAAGGAATAATGCCTAAAGAATCGCCGGGCAAATAGTAAATTCCTTCGGCGCTGCTTATCTCAACATGCCATGTTTCTTTTGCAGAACCTTTGTCATTAAGATTAAGATGTGCTCTCACTCTTCCATTATAAAAAACCTTTTTGTGCTTGCCTGGTTGTTTTGGTTGGTTAGTTAGCAACGGCCCTGTTGATGCAGCGGGCAAATTTGTTAGCACGGTATTTATCCATGTTTCTGATGCGGCATAAAAATCTGTATCTAATTTTTCAATTGATATAATCTGATTTGCTCCAAGAGCATTTAATCTTACATCTACATCATCACCCGCTTTACAAAACAAGGGATAGGAACTGTCACCTAAAGCCAACACTGCATACTGTAAGTTTTTAAGATCATGTTCTTTAGTATGCAAATGATCATAAAACTTTTTTGCTGCTGCAGGAGGTTCTCCATCACCTTGTGTACTTATAATAATGAATACAATACTTTCTTTCTCAAGATTTGAAAGTGCATATTGATCGAGTGCTGTAAGCGTAACTTTATGTTGCCTGCTTTTTAAAGCGGCCGCAAGTTTGGACGATATCTTCTTTGAGTTTCCTGTTTCCGTTCCATACAAAACAGATATAGTAAGTTTTTCAACTGCAGTCGGAGCATTATTCTTTACCGCTGTTCCGTTATCAAAAATATTTGTTTCAGAAAGACCGGCAAGATAGCCGCTCATCCACAATATTTCATCTCTTGAAGACTGTTGTATGATGTGTTTAAACGACTGAAGTTTTTGTTCGGTTAACATGCTCATTATTTTTTTCTGCGATGAATGATTTTATTTTTAAATAGTTTGTTTCGTCTTCAACACTTCTGAAATAAGCTGATGAAGATTGTTCATTTTTAAACCATGCAAAATCTTTATACAATCCTGCAACCTTACCCATAATAACAATTGAAGGGCTGGTAAAATTTTGTTCAGCGTTTTTATAAAAAGATTGCAACGTAAAAGATTGCACGTTTTGACTTGGTGTTGTTGCCTGCTCAACCACAATAAAAGGAATTGTTTTCTCTGCGCCGACATTCAAAAGATTTTGAACAATTGAAAGCAGGTTGTTGCTGCTCATATAAAACACGAGAGTTTCTTCAAAAGCTGCAAGCTGTTTCCAGCTTTCATCACTTATAATTGTGTTTTTATAATAAGTTAAAAACTGTACGCCGCTTGCATGTTCTCTTGCAGTAAGCGGTACGCCTGTATATGCTGAAGCGCCGGAAGCAGCGGTAACGCCAGGAACAATTTCATATGCAATCTTATTTTCAGAAAGTGTTTTTAATTCATCATAAATATTGGAGAAGAAAGCAATGTCGCCGCCTTTTAGCCGCACTACGTTTTCGTACAGGTTAGCAAATTGTACCAGCAGTTGGTTTATGTCTTTTTGCTGATATGATCTTTCATTTCCTCCTTCTTTTGCTACATCAATAATAATCGCCTGCGGGTTTGCATAGCGTTGAACGATCTCATCTCCTGCAAGCCGGTCTGTAATTATTACCTCGGCCTGCGACAATAGTGCTGCGCCTTTAACTGTTATCAGGCCGGGGTTGCCCGGGCCTGAACTGATGAAGTATATTTTTCCCGGGTTTGGATTTTGTTTTTGTACTTCTGTTTGCCTGCTCATTTTTATTTGTTTGTTGATGGTAACTGCATAAAACAAAAAAACCTTCTCGCTTGGAGAAGGCTTATTATAATTTTATGATTTATTTTTTCAGCTAATTACAATACAATTCCCTTCTCCTTAGAGATGTACAACAACACATACAACAAATGAAAGAAGGATTATACATTGCTTGCTTTGAAATACAAATATAGAAACTGGTGATGTAAAAATTGATTTTTTCTAAGAAGATATTTTTTTAACAACTAACTGCCGTTAGTTATAGTATTGTTGAATTAATGCATAAACAAGACGTAAATATGAATTCTTCTTACATTAGTAATAAGTTTTTAAACGATTTGCTGTATGAATGACCTGGTGCAATATTTTCAAAACATTTCTTCACTTACCCGCGCTTTAATTCTTGCAGGTGGTCTCACATTTTTCTGGCTGATAGAAAGCGCCATCCCGCTCTTTACTTTTCAATACAATAAATGGAAACACGCAGGTATAAATATCTTTTTTACCGTTACTACCATTATTGTAAATTTTGCTTTTGCATTGTTGATAGTATTTACAAGTGACTGGTGTTTGCAACATCATTTTGGTGTTTTACAATTGATAATAATACCTGTTTGGTTACAATTGGTTATTGGTTTAATGTTACTTGATCTTATCGGTGCATGGCTTATCCATTACATTCAGCATAAAATTAAATGGATGTGGAAGTTTCATGTAATTCATCATTCAGATACTCATGTTGATACTACAACTGCAAACCGCCATCATCCCGGTGAAAGCGTTTTTCGTGCAGTGTTTACTATGCTGGCTGTATTTATTTGCGGCGCGCCAATGTGGCTTGTTTTTCTATATCAAAGTGTAAGTGTTGTGCTTTCGCAATTCAATCACGCCAATATAAAAATGAACAGGCGCTTTGATAAACTGTTAAGTTATGTGATTGTAACACCCAATATGCATCGTGTACATCATCATTATATTCGTCCTGAAACAGATACGAATTTTGGTAACATTTTTCCGTTCTGGGATAAACTATTTCATACCTATTGTACAACGCCTGTTAACGAACTGCATTATGGTCTTGATGTGTTGGAAGGAAGAAATGATGAAGATGTAAAAGACCTTTTAAAAATTCCATTTGGCAATTCTGTTAAAACAGATTATTAGGTAAAGCAAAATTTTTCACCGTATCAATTGCTGTTTGCACCCGTTCTTCATAACCACCGCGTATTTCAATCCATGGTGTTGATTGATTAATTAATAAGTCTTTGTAAATATTAAATAATTCATTTCTTGATTGTTCATCCGGATATTCGCGCATTGGTTCTTCAATCCAGGGTAAATCAATATTACAAAGAAGATACAGATCATATTTACGTTCGACAATTGAATCCAGAATAAGCTGCTCACATTTGCCAAAAACATATTCATACCAAACTTTCATTACATACATATTGGTGTCAATGAAGAGAAGTTTTGGGTTTTGAGTTTTAAGTTTTACGTTTTTACTATTGATCATTGACCATTGACCATTGACTTTTTCCTCACAATAGTCTTCCATCACCAACTGGCCTTGTGCAATTTTTAAAAGATCATCATACTTATATTTTATGCCATTCTGGTTTAAATATTCACGTGCATATTCCGGGCACCACATGGTATTAAAATGTTCAGCAAGCTGTTTACACAAAGTGCTTTTGCCTGTGCTTTCCGGTCCGATCGCTACTATTTTTTTTATCATGATGATAATCTAAAACGAATATTTTGTCTTACAAATTCCTAATTCCTGTTTCCTGTCTTCCCGCTCTCCTTATCCATTCAATCAAACCAAAAAAAGCCATTATTAATAAGATCAAATAATATACGCCCGTAAATACATATCCTTTTACAAAGTATAATGGTATTGATGCAATGTTTGTGGCGATCCACCAATACCAGCTTTCCACTTTTTTCTTTGCCATAAGCCACATTCCGGTATAAGCGGTCGCACTTGCAAATGCATCAGCCCAGGGGATGGCATTGGGTGCAAATGATTTTTTTAAATAAGTAAGAATGAAAAAAATTGTTACATAAAAAAATAAGAAGAATGAAATTTGCTGCAGCAATTGTTTTGCATTGGAAAACTCAATATTCACAACATAATGTTGCAGCGTATCTTTTTTCGC
>Ga0206955_1127_pt1 | contig 20058 bp, 18 predicted proteins | sample Alteio_BWOrgHeat_34_FD_153247 | JGI IMG/M metagenome (GOLD analysis project Ga0206955, IMG submission 153247) | Enriched cells from forest soil in Barre Woods Harvard Forest LTER site, Petersham, Massachusetts, United States -... | ecosystem: Environmental > Terrestrial > Soil > Temperate forest >...
GAAAAAGTGGAACTCTGCATGCGGACGGGCGAGGCGGCCGGAATCGGCTTTAAGGTGGCCAGGGGCGTTTGCAGCACCGGGGTGACGGGCGTGGAAGTCGTGGCGACTTTGGCATGAGGCGGGGCGTTAAATTGGGCCAGTTGCGCCTGCTGAATTTGTACCTGCGAGGGCGCGGGCGCGGAGAGATGCTGGTTCACCGCGAGAGGACGGGTGACGTCCACGCCGCGATTAACGGTCGTCTGGCCGAGGGATCCGCCCACGCGCGCCGGTTGGAAACCCTGGTTCGCAGCGGGAGCCACTCGAGGCGCAAACAGGGTCAAGGAATTGTTGGTAAGCCGCCCCCCTCCCCCCGGTTGCGACGCGGCGGTGAGCCTGACCCTTTGGACGGGGGTCGAGGAAACGGCGTTGACTTGGGCCAGCGAGGGGCCGCCGGTGGTCACGCGACCGAAACGGGAACCCGCTCCAACGCCCGCCGCATTGGATGCGACGTTGAGGTTGGTGACGTTCGTGGTGTGATTGATGATCGCATAGTTGTTATGCGGGTTGGCGTAATAGCCGCGGTAATTCCGATAGCCGAGGTAGTTGACCGGCATGAAGTGATACCAGCCGGCGCCGATGCCATAATATGAATCGCAATCGCCGCCGATATGAAATCCGGCCGTGATCTCGATGCCATCGCCGATGTAATCGATGCCGACAAAGCTGTCCGGCGGCAGCGGGGCCCAGCCGCAATAGCCATCGCCGTACCGCCAACTGACCCAGGCCGGGGCCCAAGTATAACCGGGGACCCAGCACCAACCGGTTCCGTCGAGATTGACCCAGCGACCGTAGTGGTAAGTGGCCCAGCCGAAGGGTTCATCGGAGGCCCAAGTCCAACCGGCATCGGAATAGACCCAGTGACCGACGGTGTAGGGCGCCCAATCGGGATCGTTGACGGTGGGCTGCCAGACGTAGCCGTAGTCGGCGCTTTGGATCCAGGTGCCTTGCGAGGCGAGGTTGTCGTAAAAGGTCTGGAAGGAGGTGGCCTGGTCTGGCGCGCCTTGATCGGGGGGAGCTTGCTGGTCGGGAGGAGGACCGCCCTGATCAGGAGGTGGAGCGCCCTGGTCGGGAGGGGGGACGTAAGGGCCGTTTTCCGGGGAAGGGCCGGGCGGAGGTGGAGCCGGGACACCCATGTCGTCCTGCGCACAGAGGGGGAAGGCGGCGAAAGCGCAGGCCGCCAAGAGGGCGGCGATGGTGACCGGGAATTTCATCTTAAGGATTGGACGAGTCCCGGTGGTGAAAGCTTCATGCATTCCGTTGTGGTGACTAAGCACAGCAGCCCCATCAGCACATGAATGCCCCAAAGGGGCAACCTAAGCTAGCCCAGGGCAACGCCCTGGGAATATTTTGGCTTGGGCACTGCCCTGAAAGGGCGACCTACTTTTTAGAACGCCCTTTCAGGGCTTTTCCCTCGACTTATATTATTCCCAGGGCGTTGCCCTAGGCTGGCTTAGGACGCCCCTTCGGGGCTACTTCTTCACGCCGGGCTCGATGACGACGGTGCAGGTCATACCTGCCGCGAGGGTGATGCCGTCGGGAACGTGGTCGATGTGGATGCGGACCGGGATGCGCTGGGCGAGGCGGACCCAGGTGAAGATGGGATCGACACTTTCCAGGCCGATGCTGGTGGTGGTGGCGTTGGCGTCGGCGATGCCCCGGCTGATGCTCTCCACGTGTCCTTCGACGATGGGATTGTAGCCGATCAGTTTGACCTTGGTGTAATCGCCGGGCTGGATGCGGGAAAGCTTGGTCTCGTCAAAATAACCGGCGATCCAATAGGAGTCGCTGTCGATGATGGTCAGCTTGGCCTGCCCGGGCGTGGCATAGTCGCCGATGCGCAAGACGAGATTGGTGACGTAACCGTTGACGGGCGAGTAGATCGTCGTGCGGTCCATGTTGAGCTTGGCGATGTCGCGATTGGCGACGGCTTCCTGGTAGGAGGCCTTGGCGACGGCGGCGAGGTTGTTGGCGATCTGGCCCTCTTCCGTGGAGATGACTCCGGCCCCCAGTTTTGAACGGCGCTCGGCTTCAGCCTGCTTCAGGTTCATGTCCTCGAGACGGCTTTGCACGGTGGCATCGGCGTCGGCGAGGGCGAGGCGGTAATTGTCGGGATCGACCACGAAAAGAACGTCGCCCTTATGGACGAATTGGTTGTCGACGACCTTGAGATCGACCACCTGCCCGGCGATTTGCGCGGCGACATCGACCACCTCGGCGCGGACGCGGCCATCGCGGGTCCACGGCGAATACATGTAGTGCCACCAGAGAAACGAACCCAAAATCAACGCCAGGACCACGATGATCGTGGTGTTGAGCACCCGTTGTTTTTGGAGGCGGTCCAGTTTCATGGGGGCACCTTCTTAAAAGATCAGACCCACGAGGGACAGGATAATCACGTAGACCGCCATGTCAAAAAGCGCGCGGTGCCAGACAAACCGCTGGAGCTGGATGCGATCAAAGTAGTAACGGAGCGGGAGAAAGATGACCAGGGCGATCGCCATGTAACCGGCGAACGGCGCGATAAAGATGTCGAAGAGATTGATTTCCTTGATCATGGTTTTGCTTTTCCTCGCACTATTTAGGCTCCAAATAGATCGGATGGCGCTCAAAAAATCGATCCATTTCCTGCAAGGTGCCCAAGGTGCGGAGAAAAGTTATTTTGGCCTCGGGGTCGTCGGGAACAGCGGAAGCCTGCAGCGATTCGATCCCGCTTCTCACGAACTGGCAGGCGACTTGGGGACACTCGGTGAACCAGCCGATGGAATCGAGAATCGATTGGACCATGACAGCGGTTTCCCGCTTGAGCTTACCGGTGGCGAGCAGGGCGCGCAAACGGAGAATACCGTTGCCGAAATGGAGCGCGCGCAGGCCTCTTTCCATCCAGAGGTTGCGCTCAACCCCGATCGCCTCCGTCGAGGTATAGAGGCGGTTGACCCGGTCGAACATGCGGCTTTTCCAGGCGGCAGCATTTGGCACCGGTTCGCGCAGGGAAAGAATCTCGAATCCTCGGCTAATCCGGTAGCGGACATAACGATCCGCCGCGAGCGGGTCCGCCGGCAGGATGAGGATGTAGGCGAGGCTGCCAAAGATCACGCCGACATTGAGGGCGATCGTGTTGTTGAGAAAGGTGATGACGTTGTAGCTCATCGGATTGAGCGGAGCGACCGCGGCGAAGAAGTTCACGGTAAGGGCAAAACCGAAAAGATTCGTCTTGGGCAGCGCGCTCAAGGTGGCGCTCGGAATCATCACCATGCCCAACGCCAGCGCGAGGGGCACGAATTGTCCGTCCACTTTTTGCAGGACGCCGTACACGAAGGGAAAGGCGATCAATGAGCCCACGAACGTGCCCCAGAAAAAACGAGTGCCCGCCAGGTCCGGTCGCGGCAGACTGGAAAAAAGACTGCAGACGACGGCCACGAAAATCATCATCGAGGCGCCGGACGACCAAGCGGTCGCGAACCAAAAAGCGCCGGCGGCGATCACCGCCACGAAGGCCCGCAGCGCGTTGATCCAGGCGAGGCGATGGTCGCGATGAAAATTGAGTTGTTGCGGGAGATCGTCGCTCCAGGGGCCATCGATGGCGATGGAATCGAAAATCGCCTTCTCGAGATGCCCGAGGAGATCGTCGAGATGATCGAGGAAAAGCCGCTGCCGGATGACGGAGGGAATGGCGTCGGCACTTTCTTCCGGATGTTGGGCGGCGATCTGTTGCCGAAGGTCCCGCAGGCTGGCGAGCGCGCGGGGCAATTCGTCTTTGGCCACGGCGGGAGGGATATCGGCCAGGACGGTGATGGCCTCTTCGCGCAATCGGGCCACGTTATCTGGAAGAACGAGTTTGCCGCCTTCGTCCTCCATCGCCCGGATGGCCCGCGTCGCGGAGATGGTCTCGAAGAGCTCGGAGACCTGGTCGCGCGCGCGATTGGCGTGGATGCGGAAGCTGGGTGACTCGGCGGCGGCGTATTCGATCTGGGTATCGAGATTGATGAGGTCCGCCAGGAGTTTGTAGGCGAAGGCGTAAATATCCTCCACGGGTATCCCGGTCAGCGGAAAAGACGCCCGGCGCGCGGTGTCGCCGATGACGGACTTGAGTTTGAGCAGGACCTGTTCTCGCGCCTTGTGCGGGGCGAAAAGACGCGTCACGACGACCGCGCAAACAATGCCGATAATCGTGCAACTGCCGCGAGCCATGGCGATGTTGAAAATATTGTCCGGATTGGTGATGGTGGGCAGCGCGACAATCGCCGTGGTGTAGCCCGCAAGGACGGAGGCGTAGGCGCGGAAGTTCGTCAGCAAATTCGCGCAGAGGGTGCAGGACCCGACCCAGAGGGCGAGCGCGAGGATGAAAAGATTCGGCGTTTGCGCGAACAGGGCGACGAGGACTACGCCCATGCATGTCCCGACGATAGAGCCCACGATTCGGTACATGCCCTTGGAGATGGTCATGCCCGCGATGGGCAGCGAGCCGATCCAGGTGGCGACGGGGGCCCAGTAGGGGGATTCAAGCTGGCAGAAGAAGGCGATGTAGAGCGCGAGGACGCCCGCGATCCAAGTGCGAAAGGCGTAGATCAGCGCCGCGCGGAGGGGCGGGGAAAGGAACTCGAGGCGGACAAACGGGATGAAGGATTGCAGGAAATCCTCCCCCGTGCGCCAGACCGAAGAAAGCCTGAGTTGAGCCAGCATCACTTTTTAATAGTCGCTCTTTGGCGGGCTGAAACCTAAATTTTTGCAGGATGCGAATTCTGATCATCAGCGGCTACAAGGAATGGGGCGGTTTTACCATCGCGCTGGATGGGCTTTGTAAGCTGCCTGGGGTCGAGGTCTGGCAGTATGGCCGCTGGAAGGGCGACAAGTTCGGCGTGCTGACCCCGGACAACATGCTCTTCACGAAACACCTCGACCATCAAGCCATCACCGCCGAGGAAACGGCGCGGGCGTGGTTGAAGCAGAAGAAAATCGATTGCGTGATCGGGACGACGCAGGCCCGCGATGTCTCGCTGAGAAACCTGCATCCAGTCAAGGTGCTGGCCAAGCTGCGGTTCGCCCGCAAGTTCGGCAGTCCCGATTCGCGCGAGCGGTTGACGCTGGGGGCGAACATCCTGCCGTTCTGGGACGATGTGATCGGGGACATCCCGGTGCTGGGGATCGACACATTCGATGATACGCTGGTGCATCCGCCGGACATGCCGCTCTTCTTGCGCTCGAAATTATTTTTCAAGAGCAACCTGCCCTACAAGTATTCGAGTAACTTCGTGGAGCGGGACAGTGGGAGCGGCAATACCTACCTGAAGGAGAGCGAGAAATTCCGGCCTTTTTCGCTGGGGATCAGTGAGGACCGTTATCGCGAACTGCTGGCGCTGAGGAAGTCGGCGGGAGGTTATCAGTATGATGTGTTCGCGGCGGTTTCGGTGCGGAATACGATTCGCAAGCGGGCGATGGAGGAATTGCGGAAGCTGAAGGAGACGTCGAAGCTGAAGATTCTGATTCCGGAGGGGCGTCTTTCGCAGGATGAGTTTTATCGGCTATGTGCGCAATCGCGGGTGACGCTTTCGCCCGAGGGCGGCGGTTGGGATTGTGCGCGGCATTATGAGGCGATCTCGTGCGGCAGTTTGCCGTTGATGAACCGGCCTTTTATCCATACGCGTTGGGGCGCGGATTTGCCGGAGGCGGTTGTTTTCAATGAGGATTTTTCTGATTACACGCGGAAGATTGGGGAGTTGGTGGAGCTTTCCCACCGGCCTGAGTTGTTGAATGACCTGACGCGGCTGGTGGAGGAGCGGTTCACGCGGACGGCGTTGATGCGGTATGTGCTGACGGAGGCGGGGTTCAACCTACCTAAAGAGTAATGCGATCTATTTTTCCCAATTGTATGGTTTTTTTCGCTGCACGGCCGTCTTAAGAACAAGGATCAATCGCGGCAGGTCTAAATAAACTCTTTCTAATACATGCTCATCGATTGTTATCGGTTCCGAATAGAAACTGCCCTCAACGCACCCATGCCCGTCGTGACCCCAGACAACATCGACATCAATGATGTCTTTTCCTCCTTCCAACTCTTTGATGGAAATCTCCAAGTCAACTAAATCAGGAAGTTCAGTAGGTGCATCCTTAATCAAAGCCGAAAGATAGATTCCACTGTCCTCAACGCGAGAAACATTGAAGGACACGTTAGGAACTTCCCGATTAAGTTCTGTGGCAGCGTTCAGCAGGTACTTCCGCGTTTTATCTCGAAAAGTAGAAATTGAGAAAGCCATGTTGTTTCAAGCTAGGTGTATCTGAGCACGGTCAACTCTCGACACTCGATGCATTCCGCGATAACTTGAGCCTTGCCCGAGGCCTGCCGCCCTGAATCCTCAGTGAACGACGATCTCGAACAATGGGCTTTCGCATCCCATTACCTCGAAACGCATTTCGATGACGGCCCTGGCGTTTCATTCCCGGTTCCCTCAAGAGCACTTCGGCAGGGATGCCGAGGCCGTCTCTCACCTTTCGGATCATGGCGAGACTGAGCGACCGTTTGCCCGCGAGGACTTCTGAAACCTTAGAAGCACTTCCAATATAGGGGACCAAGTCCTTGGCTTTGAGGCCATCTTGTTCCATGCGGAACCGGATCGCCGCGATGGGCCCGGGTAGGTCGATGGGAAAGGCCTTGTTCTCATATACCTCGACCAAAGTGACCAGTAAGTCCAGTTCGTCGCCCTGGGGTGTGCCGGGCCTTGCCTCGAAAATGGCCTCAATGCGGGCCATTACGGCTTGGTAGTCCGCAGCGGTCTTGATCAGTTTAGATACCGTCATATGGTTTGTGCGTTGATTTGGTCGTATTCTTTGTGGGTTCCCAGAAACCGGATGTAAATGATGCGAAAGTCATAATTGATCTGCACGACCAGCCGATGCTTGTTGCCGCAGATATTGAACACCGCCCGTCCGTCTTGGAGAATGCTGGCGTTCCCGTATTTTGCCTTCACGTCGGTGGGCCTGGCCCAATCCGCCGTTTTGGCCTCGGCATGCCAGGCTTCCAGCTCTGACTTCGCCGCAGGAATTCTCGTCCAGTATTCGACCAAGGCTTTCTTGGCTATGATTCTCATGTGACCCTAAGCTTCAAAGCGGAAATTGCAACACAAACTTCCCATTTTGGGAAGTTGTTTGTTTTAAACAGTGTCGTTTTCCGGAGGGGAATACTGGCGTGGGCAAGGGAATAGTTATTGCGGTTGCCGCAACGGATGGGTAAATCCCGCTATCGTCCTGAGGTTCTTATTTCTTGAAAATAGCTTAAGCCGGGTATAATGGCAGACCCATGGCCACTATTGCTAACGAGTCTCCGTCACGGCCACGGGTTTTAGTCGTGGATGACGACCCGGGCATTCGGATGGCGATCCGGTCCATCCTGGAGACCGATTACATCGTCACCGAGGCGGAAACCATCAAGGAGAGCCTGGCCATTTTCGACAAGCAACCGCAGGACCTCATCACGCTGGACATCCAGATGCCCGAGGTGGACGGGATGCAGGGCCTGGGTTCCTTCCGGCATCGCTCGGTCAAGATTCCGATCATCCTGATTTCCGGCTATCGCACGTTCGAGCTGACGCGGGAGGCGTTGCGGCTCGGCGCGAACGATTATTTGACCAAGCCGTTCTCGGTGCAGGAGCTTCGCGAGACGGTCAAGGCCGCGCTGACCAAGGTCAATCCCACCGACGATCGCGCACCGGAAGTGTCTAATTCCATCTCAAAATTCACGGTGCGCCTGCCGCTTCAGGACTTGATGGACAACCGGTTTCTTTCGCCGCGGCATCGCGCCCATTTCCTGGCTTTCGCCCAGAATGTCCTCTCCGATAAGCGCCGGGCGTCCGAGACGCTCTCACTCCAGGAGTTGATCAAGACGATCGCGATCCAGTTCGACGCGCTGAGCATGGTTGCCAACCGCGATTATAAAATTACGCACTCGAGGCACCCGCTGCGCATCGAGTGCGACATGTATCTGCTCGGCGGGGCGATGGCCAATCTCGCCCTGACCTGCATCCAGGAGACCAAAGAGAACAAGGCGCTCATCGAGATCGCTTTCAATGAATCGGGGCAGCAGTTGAAGGTGCTCTACCGGAAACCGGATTCGCACCTCTCGCCGAAGACGCTGGAAACTTTTGCGCACTGGCGCCAGGACCCGAGCACCGAGCTCGACCCGAATGCGACCATGCTCGTCCTGGCCGAAAAAGTTGTCCGGCTGCACCAGGGACAATTCATCGTGAATGCGACCGCGCCTTCAGACGTGCTGGTGGAAATTTCCCTGCCCGTCCATCAATCGATCGCGCGGTGAGGCGAAGGTTCGGGGATATCCGCCGGGCTGTTCAGGTTCTGGAAAAGAGCGGCGTCGTTTTCATCCAACGGGAAATCGCGGAGCAGGCCTTGTTGGATGGCTTCGCGGATGAGGTCCTGCATTGCAAAGCGGCCCTGGGTGAGATGCGTAGTCGCGAGGGCATGAAGTTTTTTTGGGTAGACGGCGGCGAGCGGTTCGAAGAAATCGCCGTGACGGGCCACGATTCCGCAACCGGTTGAGCAGCGGGTCAGCAAGCTTTGCAAAAATGCGGTGGCCATTTGCGGTAGATCGATGGCGAGGACGACGAGGAGGTCGCTCTTCGTCTCATGAAGACAGGCACTGATTCCGGCCAGGGGGCCAGCGGCGGATGCGGCATCGGGGATGAGGCGGATGTTTTCCGGCAGTCCCGGGCGGGCGTGGCCGGACCAAAATATTTCCGCAGGTTGCAATTCCTCAAGTACGCGCCATTGCCTCTGCCAGAGCGGGAGATTGGAACCCGGCAGGATGAGAAGGGCCTTGTCTTGGCCCATACGTTTCGATTGTCCACCGGCGAGGAGGGCCGCGGAAAAGGAAAACGGAGTCATGCGACTGGACTCAGCACTTGGTTCCCGCGAGGGGATTCGGAAAGGTGTCGACGTTTTGCGCCTCGTTGCCGTTGAGGCAGGCGAAGTCCTTTTCGATCAGGATGTGCAGTTGGATTTGGCCGGCGACCTGTTGGGTTCCTTCGATGCCGATCTGCGTGCTTAACGCCCATGACGTGGACATTTCGTGCGGAACTTTGACGAGGATTTCACCTTGCTTGAAGTAGGCCTGGGGAGCGGTGATATTGTACGAGACCTGCAGGCAATAGCGAAGCGCCTGCCCGTTCCCGAATTCGATGGTCTCTTCGACGATGTTCTCCTTGATGAGTTGCGCGACCTCACCTTTCTTCAGGCGCAGGCGAATTGAATTGGATTGCAGGCGTAGTTTCATGTCAGGACCTCCCGGACGTTGGATGCGTTGTGGTGGACGCGCTCTGCGCCCGCGTAGATGTTAAAGCTGTTCGGCTTGGTGAAGCCGACCAAGGTGGCGTTGAATTTTTCGGCGACCTCAACGGCGAGGCTCGATGGCGCACCGACTGCGACCAACATCGGAATGCCCGAGGCGATGGCTTTTTGCATCAACTCGAAACTGGCGCGTCCGCTGACGACCAAGATGGAACCGGACTCGTGCCCGGTGAGAAATTGTGCGCCGATCACTTTATCGACGGCGTTGTGACGGCCCACATCTTCGCGGATCACGAGGGCTTTTCCTTCCGGAGTGAAAAGTCCCGCCGCGTGGAGGCCACCGGTTTGGTCGAAGACGGCTTGGGCCTCGCGAAGAAGTCCGGGCAACGTGCCGATCATCTTTGCATCGATCTGCCACGATGCGGGCGGCAGCGGGGAAAACGAAGTTAGTTCGAGAGCTTCGATGGAAGTCTTGCCGCACACACCGCAACTGGAGGTCGTGTAGAAATTGCGCTGGAGGCGATTCAAATCGACGCTTACCTCGGGACGAAGCGTCACACGCACGCTGTGCTGCCAGCCTTGCTCGCCGAAGCGGGGGCCGCGCGAGTGGACGGCTTCGACTTGATCCAGCGAACGGAGGATCCCCTCGCCGATGAGAAATCCAGCGGCGAGTTCGCGATCATGGCCGGGCGTGCGCATGGTGATCGCAACGGTTTTCCATTCGCGAGTCGCTTCGGGGCCATGGGCGATTTGGATCTCGAGCGGTTCTTCGAGCGCGAGATGGTCCGGGCGGACCTCGGAATTTTGGCCCGAGACCCGCGTGATGGGCCGGGTGAGAAATCGCTGGGTGCTCATGGGGTGCGATGGGAAGGGACGCCGGGCTTCCTGAATATCTCAAGTTAATCCCATCTGCCTCGCATGCGCAAGCGGTACGCCGTTTCCATCCCTTAGCGCGTAAGGATGGTATAGAGGCTGTCCTTGGGAAGCGTGATGACCGCAGCGCCGTCCGTGATTTGTGGTTGCAGATCGCCATGGGCATAGCCTTGTTCGTCGAGGACTGTGGCCTTGAGTGCCGGGCCATTGGCGAGAGTGACTTTGGCATCGATGTCGCGGACGGTGACGGGCGCGTGACCGATATCCTGGATCACACCGTTTGCCGATTTGAAGCCGTACATTTTTTCCTCGGTGAACGCCTGGATGAGGATTTTTTTGGAGATCGCCAACGGCTGGCCGTCGAGGCTGATGACGTGGACGGTACCGTACTCGTTGTGAGAATCGATGGTGACGTCGCCGAGCTTGATCGGACCGGCCTTGGAGAGAAATCCGGTGACGGCCTGGCTGCGCGGGGAGTTGACGGTGAGAAAACCTTCGCCGTAATTCCAGACGATTTCGCCTGTGCTGCTGGTGATGATTTTTTTGTCGCGGTCGATGTACTTGCTTAAATCGGTGACGATCGGTTGGGCGTTGGGATCGAACGAGCGTTCCACTCGGCCCACGAAAAATGAAAGCGGCTCAAAGCTGGCGATCTGGTCGGCCTGGTTCGCCTTGGGTGCCTCGGTGATGCGGAAATCGACGTTGTGGCCTTCGATCAGCGTGGAGCTTTTCAGGTTGAGGATGTCGTCCACGGTGGTGACTTGGCGGAGAATCGTGTCGCCCGGCTTGAGATCACCGAGCCGGTATTGGAGCGCGTTGGCGGGTGATTGGCCGATCTCGCCCGGCATCATGTAGGGCCAGTTGCCGCCGCCGTTGTTTTCCCAATCGCCGCCGTGCGCGGCAAAAAGGTAGATGCCATCGACGCCCTGCAACGAGGCGTAGGTACTGATGAGGAGTTCCGCTTCGCCGATGAAACGATTCGGTTTGTTCCACGCGATTTCGGTCTGGATGTGGGGGTGGCCGGGCAGTCGGACATATTGAAAGGGCACCGATTCGGGATCGAGCATCGCCGTCTTGTCCTCGTAGGTGTGGCCGTTGCGCACCGACCAGCCGGAGCCTTCGCCCGCGTGCTTGCCGCCGAAGTAGCCGTGCTTGTCGATGACGTCGACGCCGGAATAGGTGTAGCGCTCGATGAAGCCGAGACCGGGTGCTGTGGTCCAATTGCTCGCGGAGATGGGCCACTTCGCGCCGAGGTCGTCGTGGACATATTTTTTCATGTCGACATAGAAGTCGTACTGGACCTGCGCGAGAAAATGAATCTGGTCGAGCAGGCGCTTTTGGCGGTCAGGCGATTGCTTGGGAAAACCGGCGCTGCACATTTCAAAGGCGCCGTAGAGCCCGGCGCGGGAATCGGCAGCGCTGTCATCGGGATGTTTGTCGCCGGGCCACGCGGCTAAAGCCTTATCGAGCGAACCGTATTTGCTCGCGAGCCAGAAGCCGAATTTTTTCTCCAGCAGTTCGCGAGGCCCCTTGCCCAGCGTTTCGGGCTTGAAGGTCCAAAAGAAAAGACTGTCTTCGTTTTGGATCTCGAACAAGCCGACCGATGTTTCCTCGGCGAGCGTTTTACCGGAGTAGGGGCTTTTCGTGGTGAGGATTTGCTTGATCCAGGACTTGTAGATTTCCTGCATGCGGGGCTCAAAGATGAGGAGCCCAAAGGGAATCTTGCCGATGATGTCGTCGGTGCCGGGGATGCCGTCGCTCGCCTTCACCGTCAGCCACAAGGGAAAATAGTTGGAGAGATGGACGTAGATGCCCTGCTTCTTAAAGGCGTTGATCAGGTAGAAATAATTGTCGAGACGGACCGGATCGATCTTGGTCGGATCATCGCCAGCGCGATCAAACAAGCCGCCGTGGATGCGGACCATGTTGATGCCGAGCTTGGCGAATCGCGCGGCCATGAAATCCATCTGCTCCTTGCTCATATCGCCGGGGGGCGCGCTGACGTTGACGGCCCAGAAGCGGACGGGTTGGCCGTTGCCGAGCTTGAAGAAATCTCCGTTCGCCTGGACAAAGCCGGACTGGCCCGCTTCGTCTTCGTTGAGTGAGCGGAGATCGAGCAGCGCGTCCTTGCCGAAGGTTTCAGGTTGCGGCTCGAAGGCCCACCAGCCGGGTTCGTCGGTACCGAGCTTTTGGCCGGGCTTGAGCTTGCCGTTTGGAATAAAATGTCCCTGCGTAAAAACGAAACAATCGAGGCTGCCGTGATTGTTATTCGCGCTGTGGAACTTGAACGCGATGGTATTCGACCCGACGTTGAGATTGACCGAGCCGACTTTGATCCACGCGATGAAACGGAGATCGGGCTTGTTGTCCTTGGCGATGTTGACGAGATCGGTTTTGCCGCTGAAATCGACCGGGACCCAGTCGCCGCCGTTGAGTTGGTAGTCGAGCTTGGGGTCCCCGACTGGATTGGCGCGAATCCAGAAGGTGTAGCTTCCCGCTGCAGGGGCGGTGAAATTGTATTCGGCATGGCCTTCGTCCGGGCCGAAGTTGGAAATGAATTCGCCACCGGAAAGTTCCTCCTTGTTGACCGCACCGGCGTACCAGACATGCGGCTTCATGTTGGTACTGGTGGCGTTCTCGCCTTCGATCCAGATGAGGTTGTCCGCGGCGAAAACCGGCGCGACGGCGAACGCCCAAAAGAGAAACCCTCGAAGCAAAAAGCGCCGAACGAAGGAATTCGCCATACAGCGTATTACTCCGCAAACCGGTTCAGCCGCAATCGGATTTCCAGGCCGTGCGGGGTACGATTCGTGGCGCTGACGACGCCCCGGCAGGCCTCGACGCAGGTCTTGACGATGGCGAGCCCCAGGCCCACGCCGCCGGTCTCGGAGGTACGCGAGGAATCGACGCGGTAAAAGGGATCGAAAAGTTTACCGACATCTTTCGGGGCCACGCCCGGCCCTTCATCGGAAACGGTAATAAAAACAATGTCCTCTTCCCGCCAGGCTTTCACCGAAACAGGCCCGGCATCGCCCGCATAGCGCGCGGCATTGCGCAGAAGATTCGCCACGGCGCGGTAGAGTAACTCGAAATTGCCCCAGACTTTCAAATCGTCCGGGACATCGACGGCGACCGCGCACTCCTTGCTTTTTTCCAGCCCCCTCGCAGCCTCGATTACCTCGGCGACGCTGACCGCTTCCAGCTTGAGATGGCTTTCGCCCAGCGAGGCCTTGGAGAAACTGAGCAGATCATTCGCGAGCTTGCGCATATGCGTCACTTCCTCGCGGACGTCTTTGACCAGGGGAAGCGATTTCTCATCGGCACGTTCTTCCAGGATGCCGAGCGCGATTTCCATCCGGACGAGAGGCGAGCATAATTCGTGGGCGGCATCGCCGAGGAAACGCTTCTGGCCCGTAACGAAATCTTTCAGCCGCGCCGCCATCCGGTTAATCGCGTGACTGAGCCGCCCGAGTTCGTCACGACGGGTATCGGCGAGCTGGATATCGAAGCGGCCCTCCGCGATCGACTCGGTCGCGCGCGTCATCTTAATGATGGAATTGGTCAGGTTCCGCGCCAGTGGAAACCAAAAGACAATCGAGAAAAGCACGATGCCGATGGCGACCATGATCCACGGCTTGGGATTGAACAAGAGCGGACTGATGCCCAGCGCAGGCGTCATCCCCACGAGCGTGACCGGCCCCGAGGTTTGCAACGGTTCCGGCGGCAAATGGACCATCAACCAATAGGCCGAGGGATTTTCCGTCCGCAGTACCTTTTTGGGAAAATCTGGAATCTTCGCTCCCGGCGGAGGCGGCGCGTGTTCAGTCGGAGGTCGTTCCGTCCGGGAGTTAAAGCCGGGCGGTCCTCCGGGCGGGACCAGATTGGCGGGCGTCGGTTCGAGGGAAGACATGCCGGGGCCTTGCGAGGCATTGTCCGCGAGCGGACGAGGCCCCTGTGCAAATGTCATGGCCCGCCGAATTTCGTCAGGAAGCTTGGAAGCTGAACCGGCGAGCCATTGGCCGCGGGAATCGTAGAGCGCAAAATCCATTTTATAAGCGGCACTCACCTGGGCCAGTTCGCCGCCCCAATCGCGCCGGTCGGAATGGGCGAGATTTCCGATGAGCGTGGCGCTCATGGCCTGGATTTCGTCTTGCGACGATTGCGGCATGAGCCAGTTGTCCAGCGAACCGAACTGCACGCGGACCATCAGGGCCAGCCCGACGATCAATGCCAGGAGATTGACGAAGAACCAAAGCAGCAGCCGGGCGAAGAGCGGGAAAGGTGTTTTCAAGGGGCGTCCGGATGGATGAGCATGTAGCCCGCCGAGCGGAAGGTGCGAATGAAGCGGGGATTCTTGGCGTCATCGCCCAATTTTTTTCGCAGGGCGGAAATGTGCACGTCGATGCTGCGGTCGAAGACCTCGTAGTCCCGCTCGCGGATTTCTTCGAGGAGTTGATCGCGTGTCTTCACCCGTCCGCTGGCCCGGGCAAGGCTCAGGAGCAAGTCGTACTCCACGGGCGTCAGGACGATCGCCGTTTCGCCGAGGAAAGCGCCGCGGGCCGAGGGGATGATCCGCAATTGTCCGATCACGATATCGTCATCGACCAGCGGCTGGATCGCGGGCGCGCGATAGGAACGCCGCGTGACGGAGCGCAGTCGCGCGAGAAGTTCGCGGGTCGAAAAAGTCTTGGGCAAATAATCGTCCGCGCCGACTTCGAGACCGACGATCCGGTCCGTTTCCTCGCCTCGCGCGGTGAGCATGAGGACGGGCAACTCCGATGTGACCGCGCGAATCCGGCGCAGGACCTCGAGGCCATCGATGCCCGGCAGCATCAAATCGAGCAGCACCGCATGCCACGGCGCGGCCAATGCACGATCCACGCCTTCGAGGCCGGTATGCACGGCAGTGATCTCGTAGCCGAGCGGCTTGAGATACTCTGTCAGCAGGCGGCAGAATTTTTTATCGTCGTCGATCAACAACACGCAGCGCGTGTCGGAACTTTCATTTTTAACCGCTTCGCTGGGAGTGGAATTCATCGTGGTTCGGGAGGCTCCAGCCCGAAACTACCAGTTTTGCCCGAAGGCGTCTGCGGAATTTACCTTTCCTTAACAAACATTCCGGTTCGCCCACATTCTTTCTTAACAGAAGAAGCGCAAATTCAGGTCAATCAAAGGATCCTATGAAAACATTCTCCGCCTTCTTTCTCACTCCCGCGCTGAACAATGGCCTGCTCTTCGATTTCCGGACAACATCGGAAAATCACTCCTGGCCTTCCTTCAATCTCTGGTCGAAGTGGCTCCAATGGAACCGCACGAAAATCGCGAAGGCAGCCGCCAAAACGGAAAGCGCGCCGGTCGAGACGCTGAGTTATCATTCCCTGATGGTCAACGGGGCGCGTCACTATATATCCAAAAATTATGCATTGTCGCTGACCTACTATCGCCGGGCCTTGGTGGTTCGCCCGGATGACTCGATTGCCTTGAGCGGAGAAGCCTGGTCTCTTTATTACCTGGGACAGGGCGAGCAGGCAGCGAAGGATTTCCAGGCTCTCCTGAAATTCGACGCCAACGATTCGTGGGCGCGCGAAGGCATGGCCTTGTGCCAGTCGACCTCAACCACGGTGTGCGCGTGATGTATCGCCTTCTCCTCGTTTTGCTTTGTCTTGGATTTTCTGCCCGCGCAGAGGCCGGGGAGACCAATCTTGTCCAAAATCCGGGCTTCGAATCGGTTTCTTCGACAACCCATATTCCCGATGGCTACGAAATGAGCGGCGCCGCTTTCTGGGGTCGACTCGGAAGCACGCTGGACCTCACGACCAACGGAATCATCTTTCCGGGAGCCGCCACGAATGGCGGGACGATCAGCCAATTCGTTCGCGGCATCGACCAATCCAAGGGACGTTGGATCACGTTTCGTTTTCGTGGTCTGGCAGAAAGGAATTTTGTCGTCACGGACGATTCGTTGAAAATCAAAATCGAATTCTATTCCAAGAACGGCGCCGATTACATGGACTGCGCCTCTCGTCCGCTCTATGCCGAGATTGAGCGGGACCGCAAGGACTTCAACGTCAATGGCGACTATCATCTTTATGGGGCATCGGTCTGGCGCAGCTACGAATTGGAAGAACTGATTCCGTTTCCAGAAGTCGATGCCGTTAAAATCAGTGTTTCCTACGCCGCCGGTGCGGCAACCGAGAAGACGAGCGCCGCTTTCCTGATTGATGATTTTTCGCTGGTCCAGCGGGCGAATTCCCTCACCGGTCGCGTTGATCCTGCGACCCGCATTCCGGCCAGTTCAACTTCGCCCGTCGATGAAAAGAAACTCATCTCGCTCGGCGGTCGTTGGTACTACGCTCCCGCGCCCGGGGAATCTGTTTCCATTCCGAGCACGCCGCTCGTCGTCACGGAAAAAAATGCGGAACGTCTCTATTATAAGAGCGACCGCTTCATCAATCCCTTTCTGAATAACATGACCGCTTGGCTTCGCGCGGGGTACAAGGACGAGCAGGGCAACGTCGTCACGGAAGATCGCTTCGTTCCCGACAATGTGGTCCTGACTTTCAAGGGCGACGGTTTTCTTACCGTCCAGACCAAGAATCTTCCGAACCATCCCACGGCAAAATTTCCCGGCTTCAATCCAAGCTATATCCAGGAAATCAACCAGACCTATCGTCTGCCGCTGGAGCCGGTCTTGAATCCCAAGGCGATCGCGACGGATGCCCACGATACCAATTACGCGCTGCCCATGGGACCGATCGGCATCGCGGCCAATGGCGTGGCTTTTTTCAATCCGTTCGACGCGAACATGAACGACGCGTCCAACATCATGGACTATTGCTGCGGCCATCCCAATCCCGGTAATCTTTACCACTATCATAAGTATCCGATCTGCGTAAACACGCCGTTCGTTGACAAGGGGGACGGTCCCTCGCAGGTGATTGGCTTTGCCTTCGACGGCTTCCCCATTTACGGCCCGTATCAGGAGGCGGGAATCATGGCGAAGGACTCGACCACGAATCCGCTCAACGCCTTCAATGCCTGCCACGACGATGTGCGTGGCTGGCATTACAACGTCACGCCGGGAAAATTTCCCTACCTCATCGGCGGTTACATCGGCAACGCCGAGCCGAGCAATTTCATGCGTGGGCCAAGGCCTCCCGGAGGAGGCGCCTTGCCCCCTCCGCAATGAAGATAATTCCAAGTTGATCGCATGTAGAATAATCCGTCATCCCGAGCTTGTCGAAGGATCAGCTTCCGGTGCACTTCTCAGTTAGCAATTGGGTTTTTATCACGAAGGCGCCTTGGAGGCTGATCCTTCGACAAACTCAGGATGACGGATAGCTATCTTAAATCATTTTTCGATAACCATACTTCGCTCCCAGCGCGAGACAGGCGCGAAGTGATTTGACCCCTTCCGAACTGCTTGCATCCGACAAGGACGCCGCCGCCACGCTGACACCCTGTCGCAAGGCCGATGCCATCGGGATGCCTTCATGCAAACCGTGCAAGACACCCGCCGCAAACGCATCGCCTGCGCCGACCGTTCCTGCAATTCGGCTTTGGGACAGGAGCACACTGCCTTGATGATGCGACTCACCTGAGCGGTGCAGCGCGAAGACCGCCTCGGGATAATGGATCATGACCCACTCGCGCACACCAGCTTTGATCAGGGCGCGCGCCGCTTCCGGGAGGCGTTTCGCGACGACTTTTCCCTTACGGCGAAGTTCGATCCCGGTGCTGCGCTCGGCTTCAAACTCGTTCAGGAAGCAGTAATCCGCGTGAGGCAACGCCGGGAGGACTAGACGACGGAAACGGTCACTGTCTTCGCTGACAACATCGACGGAAGTTTTCAGTCCCTGTTTTTGCGCGCGAGCCAGAACGCGAGCCGCCACTGTGCCGTACTGGCGACAGGGCCGGTCCAAACGATCGAGCAGGAGCAGATAGCCCAGATGAAAAAGGCGCGCGCGGGTCCGAGTGAAATCGAAGTGCTCGTCGTCAATCAATGCATTGGCGCCACGTTGATGAAAGAAAGTGCGACGCCCGGTGGAGCGGACGGTCATGACATCGGTGTAGGATGTCGGTGCCGCGCAGCTCTTTAATTGTCGCGCATCGATCTTGTACCGGGCGCAGTCGGCGAGAATGAGTTCGCCGTCGGAATCGCGGCCCACCAGGCCGATGGCCTCGAGAGGAAACGGCGCGTTGAGCCGCGCAAGATCGACCAGCAGCGTGTAGGGAGAACCGCCGTTGCTCGAACCCTCGTTGAGAATATTCGCCAGTGCATCCTCGGCGGGATAGACATCGACCATTTTGACGTGATCGATGATCCAATTTCCCCCGGCGATGATTCCGGCGCGTTTCATTATTTTTCGTTGAGCAGACGCTGGAGCACGGGCGCGTCCTCCTCGATCACAGAATAACGGCCCACCTCGGGATTGACGAAAAAATTATCATGCGCGTCGTCGTTCGCGGTGGAGACCTCGCCGATGATGGCCTCCTCGCTCGAGGCGTAAAACTCATGATAGACACCGGGGATGAGCGTGATCCGCTGGCCGGCGGACAGCGTGACGATCTCACCCGATTTCACCGCGCGAGGCGCGCCGTTGACCAGGACGGAAAACTCGTTCTTCGCTGATTTTTCCGGATGCCCGGACCAGACCTGCACACAGAGGTCGCCCCAGCGGGAGATGATGTCCTCCTTTTTTTTGCGATGGGTATGCGCGGGCGTGATCATGTTCCGGCGGACATACATAAGCTTCTCGCAGTACTCGGGCTGCTCGGCAAGATTGATCAGGACGAGGCCGAAGCGACGGTAATCGCCGAGGCCAAAGTCGGTCACGTCCCAGCGCGGCTCGGGCGGCAAGGCCCAACCGTGAGCGGCGAAACATTGGGACGCTGAGGCGATGAGCGAATTGATTTCACTTCGTTTCATAAGGTCACCACTTGTTTTTTGAGATGCGATTGCAAAGCGGCGGAAAATAGTTCGTGCGCGGCAACCGCTTCATCCGGCGTGACGCAGCCGAGTCTTCCGTCGAGTTTGCCCGACCTTTCCGCGATGAAGGCGGCCCACATTTGCTGGAAGCAATCGGGGAAGCCGGCCTCGAATATTCCGCCGGTGATGACGGGGAACGCCATCTCATGACCGAGATCGATGCGTTGCCAGATTTGCTCCTTCGTCCGTTCAAAACGCCAAAGGGTCTTTGGTTCCTTGGTGCTGAAGCGCACGCCGCCGTCGGTCCCCAGCGCCTCGATAAACCAGGTGTTCGTCTCGCCGGGCGCGAGGCGTTTCATTTCCAGGCGCATGGGAACGTCGCGACCGTCGATGGAAATGTCGGAGTGCAGCATGGCGTTGTCCCAAGTATCGCATGGGGCCATGCCGCCTTTTCCGTCGGGACGCTCGGTGTAAATTTTTTGCAACTGCGCGTAGACTCGCGTCGGCTTCCACCCCAACCGAAACGGAAGATGGACGACATGCATGCCGAGATCGCCCATCACACCGATTTCGCCGCACGTCTTGACCTGCCGCTTCCAGTTCGCGGGCTTCGTGGGATCGAGATCGCCCGAGTGCCAGAACCCGGCGCGGACTTCGAGCAGGTGGCCCAGCTTCCCGGACTGGATGAATTGAAAGGCCCGTTGCGCGCCCGGTAAAAACGGAAACTCCGAACTGCTACGGACAAAGCGTCCCGTGGAGCGCGCCAGATCCCGGATCGCACGCCCGGCGGCTAGGTCGATACCGAAAGGTTTTTCCGCGAACAGATCTTTTCCGGCCTCGAGGGTTTGGCGATAAAGCGTTTCGTGAAGATGATGCGGCACCGCCACGTAAACGAGGTCGACTTCGGGACTGCGCAGCAATTCCGC
>Ga0206955_1129_pt1 | contig 19907 bp, 22 predicted proteins | sample Alteio_BWOrgHeat_34_FD_153247 | JGI IMG/M metagenome (GOLD analysis project Ga0206955, IMG submission 153247) | Enriched cells from forest soil in Barre Woods Harvard Forest LTER site, Petersham, Massachusetts, United States -... | ecosystem: Environmental > Terrestrial > Soil > Temperate forest >...
GGTGCAAATGTCGTCGCCAACGGTTAATGTTTGCGGGGTATCATTACCGGGTGCGCCGGGCGTGGTTATCGGCTTTAACCAAAAGATCAGCTGGGGCGTTACCAATGTAGATGCCGATATATTGGATTGGTATCAAATTAAATTTAAGGATAACACCAAAAACAAATACTGGTACAACAACCAATGGAACAAGGTTAACAAGCGCGTTGAAGTGATAAAAGTGCTGGGCGAAAAGGCGGTAATTGATACCGTGCTGTACACCGTACATGGCCCGGTGGTTTATGATAGTTCGACCGAGAAAGCTGAAGGCCGTCATGAAAACATCCCTGTTGGTGATGCTTTAAGATGGATAGCGCACGATGAATCGGATGAGTTTATGTGCTTTTACCTGCTCAACCGGGGTAAGGATTATAACGACTACCGCAAGGCGCTCACCTTTTTTACTGCGCCTGCCCAAAACTTTATTTTTGCAAGCAGCGATAAGGACATCGCCATTACACCTAACGGTAAGTTCCCCCTAAAATATAAGGACCAGGGCAAGTTTGTGCTGGATGGCAGCGACCCTGTCGACGACTGGCACGGCTGGATCCCTTACGACCAGAACCCAACGGTTAAAAACCCGCCTCCCGGTTTTGTACGCTCGGCAAACGAGTCGCCTACCGATCCATCCTATCCATATTATATTAACTGGCGGTATGAGCAATATTACCGTGGCAAACGCATAAGCGATAAACTAACCGCCATGCATAACGCCACTGTTGATAGTATGCGGCTGATGCAGATGGATAATTACAGTATTTTAGCGCAGGATGTATTACCCGCCATGCTGAAGTATCTGGATACCACCAAAATGCATGCCGACCAGTTAAAGGCTTATGATATTATAAAGGCATGGGATAAGCATTATGCCGCGAACTCGATGGGGGCCAGCATCTTTAACAAATGGTGGAAAAAGTTTTACGACACCACCTGGAGCAGCAATTTTGATGATAACAAGGTTTACCTGAAAGTACCGTCGTACGACCGCACCGAAAAACTATTGCTTATTGAGCCCAACTCCAAATGGTTTGATAACCCGGCAACGCCGCAAAAAGAAACCTGCGCCGATATAGTAAATCTGGCATTTGCTGCCACTATTGACGAGATGGAGCATAAATATGGCAAACCGGGCGAGAAATGGCAATGGGGTAATGTAAAGGAAACCTTTATTGACCATTTGGCAAGTTTACCCGGTTTTGGCACCGGCCAGTTTTTTGCAGGCGGTGTAGGCGGCGTTATTAACGCACTGAAGAATAACAACGGCCCGTCGTGGCGAATGGTGGTGCAAATGGGGCCAACTGTAAAAGGTTATGGCGTGTTCCCGGGTGGTGAATCGGGCAACCCCGGCAGCTTTTTTTATAACGATATGTTTACTACCTGGCGGGATGGAAAGCTGAATGAACTGTTGTTTTTAAATTCGGCAAAGGAATCATCCAAAAGAATAAAAACTACGCTCACGCTTCGTTAGAGGTTAGGTAATATGAATATTCAAGAAATTAAATTTATGAATTTAAATAAAAAAGTCTCTCCGCCAATTGGCGGAGGAGATTTAGAGGGGGCTGCCTTATGCTTTTTTTGATCATCCTGATATTATCATTTGCCGGCGGTTACTTTTTACCCTGGTGGATAGTGGCCATAGCGGCCTTTGGCGCAGCCTTTTTTATAGGTAAAACATCGGCACAATCCTTTTGGTCGGGCTTTGCGGCGGTGTCTATCGGCTGGACGGTGCTCGCCCTATTTAAAAGCATCCCTAATGATCATATCCTGGCCAGCCGGGTTGTATTGCTGTTCCCCTTACCCCATAACTGGATCTGGCTGCTGGTAATAACCGCGCTTATCGGTGGTTTAGTGGGTGGGATGTCGGCTTTATCGGGGGTGTTATTAAAAAAGGCGGTTGAGAAATAAATCCCAACAGCCTTTTGTTTCCTTTAATACAGAAAATTAGTCTTGCTCCATCCCTCTAAGGGTCTTTTTCAACTCACTAACCGCCTCTGAATCATTCTTTTCCATACCGAAAATATCTTCGGAGCTGATATCAGAGCCATAAAAGTTGGAATTGGCTTTTTTATCAATGCCTAAGTTTGAGCCATTAATAGTGATGCCTGCAAACAGACCACGGCTGCGTGAATAAGAATACACTTCAGCTTTCATAGTATAGTCGGTATTGGCTGATGTACTGCGACCAACCGGCCCGGCTGCTGCCGAAGCATCGCCGCCTATGGTAAAATCGCCGTTTTTCACTTTGGTTAATACACCTTTATGGCGGAAAATCATTACCAAATCAACCGACTGTACGCCTATCTGGAAGCCGAAACTGCCACCTGTTAAGGTTATAAAAACTGGGTCGCTCCATTTGCCATTAGCAAGTTTAACCATGGCAACACCCCTGCCACGTTTACCGCCAACCACAAAGCCGGCGTTTAACAGGTCGGGTACTATTACAATCCCTTCACAATCCTGTATCAGGTCGTGCGGGATACTTTCTTTCATCTGGTCAAAATCTTTTAAAACATTGGTAGCGCTGTGTATCTTTTCAACTTCCTTACTATCGTCTGTCGTGGCAGACACCGTCACAAATAAAAAGGTCAACAGTGCCGGTATCAGCAAAAATCTAATCGTTTTCATGGGTTATTTATTTAAAATCCGGGTGCAAAAATAAAAGTAATATCTATTTTACAACCCTATAAACGAGCAGATGTTTGCATTTATTGGTTTTGGGGGTTAATTTAATCTTTCAGCTATACAGAGCGTTGTAGCGCCATAAAAAAAAATGCACGGAGGCAATACCCACGTGCATTACATTTTCACTGATGTGCTTTTAAAGGCCCCTTAATGTTTCCTTCAATATCTTAACAGCCTCGGTATTACTTTTTGATGTTTCGAATATATCCTCAGAACTCTTATCAGGCCCATAATATTCGGTATTGGCCTTTTTATTAACGGATAAATCAGATCCGCTGATACTTATCCCTGCAAACAAGCCCCGGCCGCGCGAATAAGAATAAACTTCTGTCTGCCGGTTATAATCGGTAACGGTGGTTGAATTTGTTCCCACCGGGCCTGCAGTGGCCGAAACGTCGCCGCCTATTTTGAAATCACCATGCTCTACTTTTTCAAGTACGCCTTTGTGCCTGAAAACCAATACGACGTCGACAGATCGCACACCAAACTGAAACCCGAAACTGCCACCGGTAAGGTTAACAAAAACAGGATCGCTCCATTTTCCGTTGTCAAGCTTCACCATGGCTATTCCTTTGCCAAATTTACCGCCTATAGCGAAACCTGCGTTAAACAGCCTGGGAATAACAATAATTCCCTGGTAGTTTTCAATCAGTTCGTGCGGAATCCTTTCTTTCATCTTTCCAAAATCCTTTAACACGTTGACAGCATTATGTATCTTTTCAGTTTCTTTACTTTCTTCTTTCGTTGCCGAAACAAGAATAAACAGCGTACACAATAAAAAAGGAAGCATTAGCAATCGTAATCTTTTCATGGGGTTGGTTTAAAATGAATAATTTTCAGAAACAAATATTGAACATCAATCTAACAACCCCAATATTAACCAGTTGTTTTATTTATTTAATTAATTATTAATTAGTTAACCCTTTCAATTTTACATATAAAACAGCAGGCCTGCGCATTACGGGCATGCAGAAATTCAACCTCCGGATGTATCTCAAAAATAGCTGCTATCAGTTCATCCACATCGGCATCGCCCACCAATTTGGTAAAGGCCATCTGCTGCTCATTATTATAGCCAATGAGCGTTAAAGGGAAACTATCCTTATTCGCCTTAATTTCTGGCGGAAAGCGATAAATATCGCTATACTCCTCTACGTCATCACTATTAATAAAAACCGGACCGGGCTGGTTAAAGGCATTATCAACCGCAAAAGGGCTGTGGGTGAGCAACATCCGTTTATCGACCCCTTTAACAAAGGGCTTTAACGATACCCTGCAAGGGCCGGAACCTGTCGCCACCTTTTCAGTTACCTGGTGCCCGAAATCGTCTTTCATGGTTTGCCGGATCCTTTGCGCATAGGCTTTTGATAGCGGTACAATTTTAAATTTGTTCATCGTTTTTTATTGTTTGATGGAACAAAATTCAACATAAAAAACAGCCCTAAAAACCCGGAACTTGCTGACATTGTCAGAATCAGAATTTGCAGAATTTTGGAATTTTCAGGATTTTATTTTCAAAATTCTTCACCAGAATTCTGTAAATTCTTAAATTCTGTAAACTGCGTAGCATTCTTGAACACCAATAAAAAAATAAAACACCAAGTGAAAAATTCTGATCCTATCTTTGCCCCAATGAACAGGCAACAGGTATTTTCTATCAATAATGAGCAACAGTTTAATGATGCCGCTCTGCAGGTATTTAAATACCAGGCAGCACACTGCCCTGTTTACCGGAGTTTTATTAAAGGTTTGAATATTGATCCGAAAGCAGTTAGTGCTGTAAACGATATCCCCTTTTTGCCGATTGAGTTTTTTAAATCGCATGCCGTTTTAAGTTCCGCCGAACCGGTTGACGTTACTTTTACCAGCTCGGGCACTACCGGAGTGATAACCAGCAGCCATCACGTAACCGATGTAAACTGGTATACCGACAGCTTCAGGGCCGCTTTTCATTTGTTTTATGGCGATATTGAGCAATATACCATCCTGGCACTGCTGCCCTCCTACCTGGAACGGGAAGGATCGTCGCTTATTTACATGGCCGACGACCTCATCAAACAATCAAACAACCCGGACAGCGGTTTCTATTTATACAACCATGATCAACTTTACGATCAATTAAAAAAGCAGCAGGATGCAGGTAAACCAACGCTGCTCATCGGCGTAACCTTTGCACTTCTTGATTTTATTGAAGCCTTTAAGGTTGATTTCCCGGAACTGATCGTAATGGAAACTGGCGGAATGAAAGGCAGGCGAAAAGAAATGATCCGCGAAGAACTGCACGAACAACTATGCCTTGGCTTTGGCGTCAACGCCATACATTCGGAGTACGGGATGACGGAGTTGTTGTCGCAGGCCTATTCAAAAGGCGGAGGTATATTCAACTGCCCGCCATGGATGCGCGTTATCACCCGCGATACCAACGACCCGCTGAGTATACTTAGTGGCGGCAAGGCTGGCGGCATCAATGTTATCGATTTGGCCAATATCAATTCATGCGCCTTTATCGCCACGCAGGACCTTGGCAGGATTTATGCTGATAATTCGTTTGAAGTATTGGGGAGGTTTGATAATTCCGACATACGTGGTTGTAACCTATTGGTTCAATAACAAGACATTCAATTCGTGTAATTCGAAATAATTCGTGAAAATTAGTGTTTAGATAACTTAATGTGCAACTAACATAATATTCTTATTTTTGCCTCAAGCATTAAAACAAAATCATGATAGATAAATTTTTGACCGAAGAACAGGACCCTAAAGCAGTTGAAAAAGTTTATTCGCGCCTTAATGACCTGCTAACCACAGGTGAAGAGATCATATACATAGCGGTACAAAAAAAACCCATCGTAAATTTATTTCCGGATTGTGTGGCGCTAACCAACAAGCGCATCTTAATTTTCACCCCCGGCAATTTGGGGCTTACTTTAAAATTTGTTGACTTTGTTTGGAAGGATATTATAGATGTTTTCACTAAAGAAGAGATCATAGGCGCCATCTTCAGCGTACGTACAACAAATGGCGCCGAAATGGGTGTTGATTATCTACCCAAAGTACAAGCCCGCAAACTATACCAATACGCACAGGAGCGCAAAGAAGCTGAACGTGAAGCCCGTCGCCTACGCGACCTGGAAGAAAAACGCGCAGAATCAGGCTCCGTACAGTTTGACAATGCCGCCCGTGCCATCGCGCAGCAACCAGTAGCACCCGTTGCTCCTGCACCAGAGCCTGAACCGGTACATATTCCGGCACCTGTGGTACAGGAAGCACCAAAGGCAGATGAGCTCACTGAAAAATTAAAAAAGTTAAAGATGCTTTTTGACAACGGCCTCATCTCGCAGGAAGAATATAATCACAAGAAGCTTGATCTGCTAAGCGACTTGTAGGATTGTCATTGAGTCATTGGGTCATTAAGTCATTGGAAAATCTGTTCAACCAACCCAATGACCTAATGACCCAATGACCCAATGACCCAATGACCTAATGACTTAATGACTTAATGACTTAATGACCTCCCCCTAAACCAGCCTTGAATCAAAATCAAACGGCTCTTTCTTTAATACTCTTACTTTTTTTATATCCGGGTGCAGGGGATTTAGCAGGTAATTGTATTCCATCGGAACAATGGAAGAAGGTACTTTCATTAATAAATGGGCGCGTCTTTTTAAAAACGCATCACCGAATTCTTTAAGTTCCATGGGGGCCGAAATATCTTTCCAGTTAGATGGCAAATAATCGATAGACACCTGGCTGATGCTATCTTCCGGAACTTCCATTTCAAGCAGGCAATAGTCGTCGGGTATCATTAATGGCTGCAGATGAACCAAAACTTCCAATAATGCCAAAGCCGCCGATGAGGCAAGATAGATAGCCGGCTTTCCCATACTATGCCATCTGCCCCCAAACAAACGGCCACCTGTCCCGCTAAGGTCTTCAGCATAAACACATCTTGTCAGGCGGTAAAGTATCATCAGGCAAAAATACCGTGTTCAATACGTCCCAACTCCCTGAAAACCATATCAAAACCGGCCGAAGTATCCAATACAGATACCGGCGCTTTGCCATTAAAAATAAGGCTGGGGGCCTTTATCCATAGCTTAAACTTATCCATATTGCCAAATACTTCCTGGCCACGGGTGTATAGGCGCGCCAACTCAACAGCTTTTTCAGCGTACTCAGTTTTGATGATCTCGTCATCATCGTACCTTTGCAGGGTGCGCTCAGAAATATGGAGGATATAGGCTAATTCCTGCAACGTTAAGGATATCTTTTTTGCCAGCGCCAATAAAGTACGCTTCGGAAAACCCCCGCGTGCAAATTTTATGATATCCAGATCATTGGACAGTTTGATAGCGCTGGAACCACCTAACAAACTATAAAATGGATTAGCCGAACCAGACGTAGTATAAGCTACCATAGGCTCACTGGCAATATTAATAGCCGGGTTACTTTTTGATTTATACGACATACATACAAAAATAAATACAATTTGTCGTATTTACAAATTATTCAGCAATAATTAAAAAGTAGTTTCTCCTCCCTTTTTGGGCCACCATATATTTGCCTTTAATCAGCGTATCTGTATTATAAATATCGTCAACCGAAGCAATTTTAACCTTGTTAATGGATGCCCCGCCGGCCTGTATCATCTTTTTGGCTTCGCCTTTGGATGCAAATACCGAAGTATGCACCGCCAAAAGATCCGCTACATTAATACCTTCTTCCAGATCAGCAAGCTTAATGGTATGATTTGGCACACCATCGAATAAAGCAAGCACTTCTGCATCAGTTAATTCATTTAGAACCTCAATACCTGTATTGCCAAATAAAAACTCGGACGATTTAATGGCCTTCTCGTATTCAGCTTCGCCGTGTACACGGATGGTAATATCTTTTGCCAAAGCTTTTTGCAGGGTACGCAAATGCGGTGCAGCGTCCTGTTCCGCTTCAAGGCCCTCTATGGTCTCTTTATTAAACAGGGTGAAGATCCTGATATAAGTTTTGGCATCGTCATCACTTGTATTGAGCCAAAACTGGTAAAATTTATAAGGCGAAGTCTTTTCCGCGTCCAGCCAGATATTACCACCTTCGGTTTTACCAAATTTACTTCCGTCTGATTTTTTGATCAGCTGGGTGGTTAAAGCAAACGCTTCACCGGCGTCTTTACGCCGGATCAGCTCGGTACCGGTAACAATGTTACCCCATTGGTCGCTGCCACCCATCTGCAGGGCACAGTTATGGTTTTTCCATAAATAGTAAAAATCATACCCCTGTACCAGTTGGTAAGTAAATTCCGTAAACGACATACCTGTATCGCCGCTGATGCGGTTCTTCACCGAATCCTTGGCCATCATATAATTAACGGTAATGTGCTTACCTACATCGCGTATAAAATCCAGAAAAGTAAAATCTTTAAACCAGTCGTAGTTATTAACCATTTGCGCGCTGTTGGCGCCGCAATCAAAATCTAAAAATTTTTCTAATTGAGCTTTTATCCCTTTCAGGTTATATTGTAAAGTCTCTTCCGATAATAAATTACGCTCAGCAGATTTACCCGATGGGTCGCCAACCATACCTGTAGCACCGCCAACGAGTGCAAAAGGCTTATGGCCTGCCATTTGAAACCGTATCATCGTCATTATTTGCGCCAGGCTGCCCACATGCAGCGAATCGCCGGTAGGGTCAAAACCGATATAGCCAGAAACCATCCCCTTATTCAGTAATTCTTCAGTTCCGGGCATTATATCATGCAGTACGCCTCTCCAGCGTAATTCTTCAACAAAATTCATATAAATATCTTTTCCAATCCCGATAGTTACCGGGACGCCAAAGATAATAATATGATTACACCGATTGCAATATGATTGCACCGATTTTAGGGCCTTAATAATTCAAAACTTACCTATCGACAACCGATTAATAATAGGCATAGGGAACCAGGTTTAGCAATATACCGAAACAAAAAATCGCTGTAATCATAAATTAATCGGTGTAATCAACCAAATAATAATCGGTGAAATCACATCAAAATAATCGGTGAAATCAAAAAAATCACTATTTTGCAAAAAAGGCTTATGAATTTTTTGTCGCACTTTTATTTCGACCGGGATACTGCCAACTGCTACATGGTATTAGGTACAGTGATGCCCGATCTTTTAAAAAATGCCGATAAAACGGTGATCATTCACCCCGAAAAGCTTAGCCACGAGGATCACGACGTAAATTCTATCATCAACGGGTGGAACAAACATTTACTTGTGGACCGTTATTTTCATTCTTCCGATTTTTTTTTAACCCACTCGCACCAGTTAAAAAAACAACTGCTTCCAGCCATGGAGGGTTCGCCGGTGAAGCCATTCTTTTTAGGCCATATCGCACTCGAACTCATATTGGACAACCTTTTGCTTACTACTGGTAAAGTAACGGCTGATGGCTTTTACGATCATCATGACGGCTGCAAAGCACCTATTGTGGATGAATTTTTAACATCTTCGGGCTTAAAAAACACAGCCATTTTTTTTAAATTCTATGATGATTTTAAAAAAAGTAAATACCTGTACAGCTATTCTGATACAAAGGAAATTGCCTACGCGCTGAAAAGGATCTGCATGAGAATTTGGAAAGACCCGTTTACGCCGGAAAATGAGGCTGCGATGAACGGCATTTTAATGACTTACCGGACCAGCTTAGCGGATAATTTTATGTCGATTTTTGACGAGATAGAGCACAAAATGACCTTTTCCTATTAGCATTCAGACATCTATTTTAACCAGGGTAAAAAGGTTGAAATCGGCAATATCTGACCCAACTTCGGGGATTATCATGATTTTCGGCTCGACAAACTGTGAAAAAAGCCGAAAAAATGTTCAAAATCAGTCAAATATCCCATTTTAACTTTAAATAAATTTTTATCAAACAAAATTATATCTCTACCTTTGCAGTCCCAATTAGAAAATTGGGAAAAGGAGAAAATTTATTTAATGGCAAAAAAACAGGAAGCAGAAAAAGAACTTAAAGCTAAGGAAGCTGAACTCGACGTAGTTACAGCTACTCAGGAAAAAGAAACTATTGAATCAGAGGCTGATTCAATTTCGATCGAAGAGATCAAATCAAACGTTACATCCTCAAATGTTGACTTTGATTGGGACGCCGATGAAAAAAAATTCGGCAATTACAGCGACTCAGACCGTGAGCAACTTGAAAAAATGTACGACGGAACTTTCAGTTCTATCACAAAAGGCGAGATCATCACCGGTACTGTTGTAAATGTAAATAACAAAGATGTGGTATTGAACATCGGATTTAAATCTGACGGTTTGGTATCAGTTTCTGAGTTCCGTGATACACCTGATCTGAAGATCGGTGACACTGTTGAGGTTTACGTTGAATCGCAGGAAGATGCTAACGGTCAGTTAGTATTGTCACGCAAACGCGCAAAAACTCAAAAATCATGGGAACGTATTAATTCTGCACTCGACAATGATGAGATCATCACTGGTTTTGTTAAGAGCAGAACTAAAGGTGGTCTGATTGTAGACATAATGGGCGTTGAAGCCTTTTTACCAGGTTCACAAATCGACATTAAACCTATCAGGGATTATGACGTTTATGTGGGCAAAACAATGGAATTCAAAGTTGTTAAGATCAACCACGAGTTTAAAAACGTAGTGGTATCGCACAAAGTGCTGATTGAAGACGATTTGGAAAACCAAAAAACAGAAATTGTTGCCAAACTTGAAAAAGGCCAGATTCTGGAAGGTACCGTTAAAAACATTACCGACTTCGGTGTATTCATCGACCTTGGCGGTGTTGACGGTTTATTACACATCACCGATATTTCATGGGGCCGTATTGAGCATCCGCGCGAAATTTTATCATTGGATCAAAAAATCAACGTTGTTGTGCTTGATTTTGATGATGAGAAAAAACGTATCGCTCTTGGCTTAAAACAATTAACTCCTCACCCTTGGCAAAGCCTTTCTGAAGAAATTCAGGTTGGTTCGAAAGTTAAAGGTAAAATTGTTACCGTTGCCGATTATGGCGCATTCCTTGAAATCATCCCTGGTGTTGAAGGTTTGATCCACGTATCAGAAATGTCATGGTCGCAAAATCTTCGCAACCCTCAGGAATTCCTGAAAGTTGGCGACGAAGTTGAAGCACAGGTATTGACATTGGATCGCGACGAACGCAAAATGTCGTTAGGTATTAAACAATTAACGCCTGATCCATGGCAGCATGCTGCTGAAAAATATGCCGTAGGCACTCAGCACGTTGCTACCGTTAAAAACATGACCAACTTTGGTGTGTTTGTTGAACTGGAAGACGGCATTGACGGCCTGATCCACATCAGCGACCTTTCATGGTCTAAAAAGATCAACCATCCAAATGAATTCACTAAAGTAGGTGAAAAGCTGGATGTATCCGTATTAGATCTTGATGTTGACAACCGTAAATTAAGCTTAGGTCACAAACAACTGGAAGAAAATCCCTGGGATACTTTTGAAACCATCTTCACTATTGATTCAATACATGAAGGTACCGTTATCAAAGTAACTGATAAAGGCGCTATTGTTGCTTTGCCTTATGGTGTTGAAGGCTTCTGCCCGACCAAACACCTGGTTAAGGAAGATGGCAAGAGCTTAAAAGCTGAAGAAGCTGCTGAGTTCAAGATCATTGAATTTAACAAGGAAAACAAACGTATCGTTATCTCTCATTCACGCATCTGGGAAGAAGCCCGTGCAGAAGCAAGGGTACAGGAATTTGAAACCCGTAAAAAGGAAGCAAAATCTGCCAGCAATGCAGTGAAGAAAGTTAAAGAGTCGGTTGAAAAATCAACTTTAGGCGATCTGAGCGTATTGGCACAGTTAAAAGAGCAAATGGAAGGCGCTGAAAATAAAGCCCGCAAGGCCGTAAAAAAACCAGCATCTGAAGAAGAAGCTCAATAAGCTTTAAATAAATTTCCCTTTAAGCCCTTCCGGAACAATTTCGGAAGGGCTTTTTTTATAAACACGATATGACCGGCGAAACCAACCTCAGCAAATTACTAAAAACCATGCATCCCATTTTAAATGACGGCGATTACGTTTTTTGTACTATATCGACTGCCCAGGCAATCGATCCATCCAAAATAATTGGTTCATTTAAAGAAAAAGAAGGCCTGACCATTATCCTTGATAAAAACGTTGCCGATAGTTTAAAACTCCATTATACCTATATCGCCGCGTGGATAACACTAACCATCCATTCTTCCCTGGAAGGCGTTGGATTTACGGCAGCATTCTCCAATGCACTTGCCAAAGCAGGAATAGGCTGTAATGTGATAGCTGCTTATTATCATGATCATATTTTTGTGGCGAAGCAGGATGCGGAAAAAGCAATTGCAGTGCTTGAACAACTCCACAGTTAATGTTCGCTTTTGCAGGGCTTTTACTTTTAGAACTATTGAATAAATTTTCAGTAAATTTGTTTAAATGAAAGCATATTGGTAAATGAATGAAAGAAACATCAAAATATCGGATGAAATCCAGGCGTCGTTTCCTGGTCGTAAATCATATTCCATAGCTGAGATATTAGCTGCTGGTGGTGCGACTGCTTTCGCCAGTAAAATGGGCAAAGCCCCGGAGTCGATTGAGGAGCGGTTAAAAAAATTACCTAAAGACGCTTTTCTAACTAAAGATGAAGCCGCAGACGCAATAGAAACGCTGAATGAAAGCAAATGAATCTATTGTTTGATACCAATATTCTAATTCATCTGGCTAAAGATCCGAGCCGCAGACTGTTAACGACAGTTATCAATCCCGACAATCAAAAAATTTTCGTTTCCGTTGTTTCGATTTCAGAATTGAAATCCATCGCCTTGCAAAATAAATGGGGAGTCAGAAAGTGGGACGTTGTTAATGCAATATTAGACGAAGCAGTTATCATATAAATAAATGAAGACCTGACCGACACTTATGCCGAGATTGATGCTTTTTCTCAACGCCGAAACCCGTCATATACAAATTATTCTTTTGAAACACCAAGAAATATGGGTAAGAATGATCTTTGGATTGCATCAACTGCGCCTTGCTTGGCCTTAAACTCGTAACTACAGATGCTGATTTTAACCATCTGCACCAAATCTTCATTGAGATTCAACATATTAAGCCTGTATTCTTATAAGGCGCATTTCATAATCAAAAAATAACGCATCTGCGATAATGGTAAATAAATGAGTTGACAAAGAAATATTTGTTACCCCAGATGATTTTTTCTTCCCGACTTTCGGACTTTCCGGACTTTCGGACTTAAATAAAATTATTACCTTTGCCCAAATCCACCCATACGATGCAAAATCCAACACTGCTCGACGGTCCGAAATTTCAAATTACATTACAGCGTTTATGTCGTCAGTTAATTGAAAATCATAACGATTTTTCAGAATCTGTGCTTATTGGCATACAGCCAAGGGGAATTTACCTGGCCAAACGCATAGCCGAAGAACTGCGCAAAATACTGCCCGGCAAAAATATCCTCCAGGGCGATCTTGATATTACCTTCTACCGGGATGATTTCCGCCGTCGGGAATCGCAGCTGGTGCCTAATCAAACCAAAATTGATTTTATTATTGAAGGCAAAAAAGTGGTGATGATGGATGATGTGCTTTGGACAGGCCGCACCATCCGTGCCGCCATGGATGCCCTGCAGGCGTTCGGCAGACCTGAAAAGATAGAACTATTGACATTGGTTGACCGTCGCTATTCAAGGCATATACCGGTAGCTGCAGATTATGTAGGTATCGAAGTGGACTCCATCGCATCGCAAAAGGTAGTGGTGAGTTGGAAAGAAATGGATGGAGAAGACAAGATTGTGCTGTTATCTGATGCAAAGTAGCTTGATTTCGGATTTCGGAATTTCGATTTCGAAATTGTAAAAAAGCTAATTTAGTAGGCCCATCAGCATAAAATGACATAGAATCACAAATTAAAAATCGGGCGCACGATCCGGAAAAAATAAATCCGAAATCGAAATTCCGAAATCCGAAATAAAAAATGGCAGGACTATCAACACGACATCTCTTAGGCATCAAGGACTTAAACCCGGCAGATATTCAACTGATATTTGAAACAGCCGATAATTTTAAAACGGTATTAAACAGGCCCATTAAAAAAGTCCCGTCGCTTCGAGATGTTACTATTGCCAATATATTTTTTGAAAATTCAACCCGTACCCGCCTGTCGTTTGAACTCGCCGAACGGCGTTTATCTGCGGATACCATCAATTTCGCAGCCTCTTCTTCATCCGTAAGCAAAGGCGAAACTTTGATAGATACCGTAAACAATATCCTTGCCATGAAAGTGGATATGGTGGTGATGCGCCATCCTTACGCCGGGGCAGGCATCTTCCTGTCAAAACATGTAAAGGCACAGATCGTTAATGCCGGCGACGGCGCGCATGAGCATCCTACCCAGGCCCTGCTGGATGCATTTTCCATCCGCGAAAAACTGGGTGATGTGGCAGGCAAAAAAGTAGTGATTGTGGGCGATATCCTGCATTCGCGTGTAGCACTATCAAATATCCTATGCCTTAAACAACTTGGCGCCGAGGTGATGGTTTGCGGCCCCACAACACTCATCCCCAAATATATCGGATCGTTGGGCGTAAGGGTCGAACATAACCTGGTAAAGGCCCTTAACTGGTGCGATGTGGCCAATATGCTCCGTATACAACTCGAACGCCAGGATATTAAGTACTTTCCTTCCCTGCGTGAATACACCATGCTTTACGGGTTGAACAAACAGATCCTCGACTCACTGGACAAAGAGATCATCGTAATGCATCCCGGCCCTATTAACCGCGGCGTGGAAATCACCAGCGATGTGGCCGACAGCAAGCAATCCATCATCCTTGACCAGGTAGAAAACGGCGTGGCTATACGCATGGCTGTACTGTTTTTACTTGCCGGGCAAAACCCGTAAATATATTATTACGGTCGTTGCATACATTAATTTGCGAACGCTCGCGTTATATTACCGGCATTCCATTATGAGATCAATCGTCATCCTACTTACCGTTTTTATTACGGCCACTGCGGCCACCGCCCAAAGCCGCCAGCAGCAAAAAGTCGACTCCGTTTTTCAGCAGGTAAAAAAATATTTTAATCAAAAAAATGCCGATGCTATTTACAATATGGCCGGGGGTGATTTTCAAAAAGAATTAAGCATAGATGTATTTGACAGCGTGGCCAATAAACAGCTGTTCCCTTTGGGTGAAATAAGGGAATCAACACTGATCAGTTTTCTGAATAACAATGTTGCCACTTACAAACTTAAGTTCGATACGATAACACTTCAACTGCTCATGAGCCTTGATAAGAAGGATAAACTGGAACTCTTTTTATTTCAGCAGTACCAGGACCCGGTTGGTGACAAAACCGCTTTGGTGCCTTCAAACAATCCATTGAAAACAGATATAGATAAAAAGGTAGACTCCGCTGCCCGAAAGTACATTCAGAAAGCAAATACCGTAGGCTTGTGTATCGGGGTGATCGACAACGGGAATATCAGTACCTATGGCTATGGCGAAACCATAAGAGGTAATAGTAAAATACCTAACGGAGATATTTTTTTTGAACTTGGCTCGATTACCAAAACATTCACTGCCATACTGCTGGCATATTATGTAAATGAGGGAAAAGTAAGCTTACGGGATCCTATCCGGAAATACCTTCCGGATTCAGTTGCTGCCAATCCACAGTTGGCATCCATAACTTTACTGGAATTGTGTAACCACACCTCGGGGCTTGAAAGGTTGCCGGATAACTTGATCCCGCACGCCACAGACCCCTTAAATCCGTATAAAGATTATACTAAACAACTGCTTTATGAATACCTTAAAACTTGCAAAATAAAAAGTCAGCCGGGGACGCAATACGCCTATTCGAATCTTGGGGTAGGGTTACTGGGTAGTATTTTGGAAGATATAAGCCATAAGCCTTATGAGGAAATGGTACATGAGATCATCTGTAAACCTTTGGGAATGTATAGTACCGCGGAATTTTTAAACCCTTTGGCTATGCCGCGCTTTGTACAGGTTTATAATGCCGGTGGCGTACCAACGCCGCCATGGGATTTTGATGTACTGGCTCCCTGCGGCGCCTTACGGTCGACCCTGAACGATATGTTATTATACGCCAAAGCCAATTTGCACCCCGGCAGTGATAAGCTGGGAAAAGCAATTGAATTAACCCATCATATTACGTTTACGAAAGACGTAAAAATAGCTATGGCATGGCATATTATTACCGTAAACGGCATCGACTATATTTTCCACAATGGCGGCACCAATGGCAGCAGCAGCTTTTTAGCATTTAACGCCGCAAAAAACATTGCAGTTGTTGTGCTGTCAAATGCAGTTGAAAGTACCGACGACTTAGGGTCTGGTATCCTGAAGAAATTGATTGATTGAGTTAATCAGGCTGAGCAGTTGTTTCAATTTAAACAGCATAAACCCTGTTAACGACATAAATCCTACAAACACCATAAAATACCATATTAAGTTTAACAAACAAATTCACTAAAAACTAATACTCTTCGTGTATCCCCTCGGCAAATTCCGCTATCATTTTTTTGTTAAAAGCGTTAAGGTCGGCAGGCCGGCGGCTGGTAACCAGGCCATTATCAACCACTACTTCTTCATCAATCCATTCGGCGCCAGCGTTTCGCAAGTCGGTTTGCAGGGATGGGTACGACGTTAATTTGCGGCCATAAATCATGTCCGTTTCTATCAGCATCTGCGGGCCATGGCAAATAGCTGCTATTGGCTTGCCCTCCTCTAAAAATGAAGCAACAAAAACTATGGCTTCAACATTTTGCCTTAATTTGTCGGGGTTTAATACACCACCAGGTAAAACCAGCGCGTCATAATCATCAGGGCTAACATCGCCTAACTCCCTGTCAACATCAATCTCAATCCCCCAGTTAGTCTTATCCCAGGCCCTGATTTTGCCTTTTTTTGGCGATATGATATGAACAGTAGCGCCTGCAGCCTCAAGGGCTGCTTTCGGGCTGGTGAGTTCAATTTGTTCAAAACCAGCCTCTGTAAGGATCGCTACTACACGATTGCTTAAAGTTGCCATAGTATAATTTATTTATGTAAAGATTATAAATTTAACCTTTACGTAAATACAAGCAAGTTTTAAAATGGTTTTAAGAATTTTAAAATTGAATAATTTCCCTGAAACGGGCACTCAAACAGCAGCGAAAGTTGCTGTTTCTCTTTAGTTTTTTTGAATTCGGTTCGATGAGTTCAACCTATCATACTTTGACATGCGTCAACGCATATTCAATAAAATTGCTGGTCAACCCATAATCCTCGGTGCCTTTACGGCGGATGAAAAAGAAATCGCGGGTTATTTTTAAGCCTTCAACCGGCACTTCAACCAAATCCCCTTCATTCAATTGGCGTACAATGGATGGCCGGGGCATAAATCCCAGGCATTGGTCGGCCAGAAGGAAGTTCTTCAATGCTTCGGTACCGCCCAGTCTTATTTTTACCGAGAGGTCTGCCGGTTTAATATGCAAAGCTGATAAGGACCGCAGTAGCGCATCCAGCGTCCCCGAACCCCGTTCGCGCAGTGCAAGCGGCGTTTTAATAAACTGTTTCAGGGTTAACGACTTCCCAGCCAGCGGGCTTTTGGCAGAGCATACCGGTATCACCTCATCGCTCATAAAAGGTCTGTATGATACAGTGGTTAACTTATTATCCACTTCAATAATACCAATATCCACTTCGTGGTTTAATAAGGCATTTAAGATATACTCGGAGTTGCGGTTTACCAGCTGAACATCCACATTGGCATATTCCCGCTGAAAGCCCGACAATATAGAAGGCAAAATATAAAGCGCGATAGTAGTACTGGCCCCCAGCCGTAAATGCCCCGAAGCATGCGAAAGGCTGCTTAAAACTGACAGATCATATTCGGCTTTCCGTTCAATCTCCGTAGCCTGTAACAAGTACTCGTTTAATTTCTTTCCGGCCTCGGTTAGTAAGATGCTATTCCCCTTTCGCTCAAATAATGGCACTTTATACTGATCCTCCAGCGCCTTGATATGTTTGCTGACGGCTGGCTGTGTAACAAAAAGCGTTTGCGCCGCCTTGCTGAAACTCAAATTGGCAGCAACCTGCATAAAAACACGGTGAGAAAAAGAAATCATAGCGTTATACTGTTTTCAAAGATAAGGAAAACAGTATAAGTTAAAGTTATAATGAGGGTTTTGACTTTGTAGAGACGCAATATTTTGCGTCTCCCGCTTGCAAATCACCCCAGACAGGCCCCTATATTGGCACGTTGGTTCAGAGACGCAAAATATTGCGTCTCTACCTCAGTTTGCGCTCTTTTCAAAATACTGCCCGTTGAATTTATAAACGATCCGCTTGTTGGTAACTTTTCCGTCGCCCACAACAACAGGCAGCGAAATTGTTTTTAGGGCTGGATCGTAATGAATATCTGCGTCTTTTATATTTTTAGTGACCGAGAATGAATTATAATCATAATAAACCTTACTACGTAATCCGCTTGTGGTTTTAATAAGCTTTGCATCAATCAGCTTTCCGTTTTCAATTAAAAAAATCCTTATACCTTCTCCCCTGTCTTTCCCCGAAAATATGCCGTAATAGGGGGCGAGATAATAAACATGATTATTAGCACTCATATTATACAGATCAGCATAAGAATAAATATATTTTTCGTTTTCCCCAGATGCTGTATCCAAAATAGAATTTGTTTTTTGCCCGCTTTTATATTGAATTACATTGGCAAAATCATGCATCGTTCCTCCCATATAAGTATCCCAGGAGTATATTCGGAATTGCCCGTCGGAAGACCCTTCTATTGTTAAGTCGGTATTTGCAAAACCTGGAAATTTCTGATTAATTGTGAATGGATATGTACTTGTGTAATGCTGTAATTTCCGTCCAAAAACATCATTAGCTTTTGCAAGCGAATCAGAAACCATTAAAATATCCGAGGTAGTGTCTCCTTGCTTCCCATACCAATAATCAATCCTTTTGAAAGATTTAACAAGATCTGCCTCAATAGCTTTTGGGGTTTGGCAAAACGTGACACAAGGAATAAAAAACAGCAAATAAACAAGTACCTTAAATACTTTCATCAATAAATATCTTTTGAAATAAAAATAGGGATAATCTCCCGATCATCCCTATTTTAAAAGTTGATTATGTTGATTATGTGAGTGGTTGATTAAGTTATGAAAAAGGTTAACTCAATCAACCTAATCTAACTTATTCAACTCAATCAACCAATTAAGCTTCTACTCCCTGCCCTACCAAATGATTAGCATACAAATACTCAGCGATCTGCACCGCATTGGTAGCAGCGCCTTTACGCAGGTTGTCTGATACTATCCAGCAGTTTAAGGTATTTGCCTGGCTTTCATCCCTGCGGATCCGGCCTACAAATACTTCGTCCTTATCATGCGCATCCAGCGGCATAGGGTATTTTAAGTTAGCAGGATCGTCCACCACAATAATACCCGGCGATTTTGCCAGCAGTTCGCGTACTTCAGCAACATCAAAATCGTTTAAAAACTCAATATTTACTGATTCTGAGTGACCGCCCATTACAGGGATCCGTACGGTGGTAGCAGTAACTTTAATACTGTCATCACCCATTATCTTATTGGTTTCTTTCACCATTTTCATTTCTTCCTTGGTGTAACCATTCTCGGTAAATACATCGATATGCGGCAATACGTTAAGGTCGATTTGGTATGGATAAGCTTTAGGACCATCAATACCTTTACGCTCGTTAAACAGCTGGTCGACCGCTTTAACGCCCGTACCGGTTACGGATTGATAGGTTGATACCACTACCCTTTTAATTTTATATTTATCGTGCAATGGTTTTAAAGCCACCACCATTTGTATGGTTGAGCAATTGGGGTTAGCGATAATTTTGTCCTCTGCGGTTATTACGTCGGCATTAACTTCGGGCACTACCAGTTTTTTGGTAGGGTCCATACGCCATGCAGATGAATTATCAATAACGGTTGTGCCGGCTGCTGCAAAAAGTGGCGCCTTGCTCAATGAAGTGCTGCCCCCTGCCGAAAATAAGGCAATATCGGGGCGCTGCTTTATCGCATCCTCGACAGAAACTACCTTGTACTGCTTACCCTTAAAAGTGATTT
>Ga0206955_1130_pt1 | contig 19856 bp, 11 predicted proteins | sample Alteio_BWOrgHeat_34_FD_153247 | JGI IMG/M metagenome (GOLD analysis project Ga0206955, IMG submission 153247) | Enriched cells from forest soil in Barre Woods Harvard Forest LTER site, Petersham, Massachusetts, United States -... | ecosystem: Environmental > Terrestrial > Soil > Temperate forest >...
CGCGCTGGCGTGGATTCAATCCCTACCCGAAGGAGCGATCAAGTCGCAGGCCCTCACGGAGGCAAGCTACCGATGGACGGAAGTCGCACCACAAGCCGCGGCGGCTTATGCGGCCCGGGAAAATGACCCCGCGCTGCTCAAACTCGTGGCAGGCAAGTGGGCTGAAAAAGATCCGCAAAGCGCGGCGGCATGGGCGGCGGGATTGCCCGCGGGCGACGCGCGGGATGCGGCCACCGTCAACGCGGCGGTTATTTGGGCGCAGAAAGACCCCGCCGCTGCCGCTGCCTACGCCAATAGTCTGCCCACGGAACAAACGCGGGGCCAGGCGGTGGCTGCCGTGGTCTCGGCCTGGTCTCAAACGGCCCCGGCGCAGGCGGCCGCTTGGGTGGGACAATTTCCGGAAAGCCCCGTGCGCGTGCAGGCCACGGCACAACTGATGAGTGCCTGGGCGGGCAACGATGTGACCACGGCGGGCCAGTGGTTGAACACTCTTCCGCAATCACCTTCGCGCGACAGTGCCGTCGCCGCATACAATAACGCTGTCAGCGTCTACAGTAACGCCCTCTCGGCCACTGCACCCGCCTCGGCCTTTCAGTTGGCAGGAACCATTTCCAACGAACCGCTGCGCAACCAGAGCCTGCAAGAGATCGCGACCGCGTGGCTGAGCAAAGACCCGGTGGCCGCGCAACAGAAGATCGTCCAATCGAGCCTGCCTGCAAACATCAAGAGCCAGTTGTTGGAAAGTGCTTCCCAGCCACGCCAATAGCATTTACGACAACTGTCCTACTAGAGTCGCGGAATTCCGCGAGCGTGTCCTAGGATCGAAGAAAGCCCACAGGTTGGAAATTGTGACTGGGTAGGACCGTTTTAATCTGCGGATTTCCCAGATGCACGGAAACCACTTCGGCCAGGACATCACGGAAATCGGTGGTGTGCAAAAGGTCTCGGCCTTCGTGGAGCTGGTTTTTTTCCAGGCCTGGCCAACGCGAGAGAACGGGTTTGACGATGCCGCCGGGACTTGCCGTGACGAGATTGCCTCCCATCGCCATCATGCAATTGGCCCAGCCATGATCGGTGCCGCCGGTGCCGTTTTCCGCCGCCGTGCGTCCGAAATCGCTCATGGTCAGGATATGCACATCGTTGAGTCGATCTCCGAGGTCCTGGGCAAAGGCACTCAAGCCCTCCGCAAAATTTTGCACCAGCGTTGCATACGAACCGTTGGCGCTACCCTGGTTTTGGTGGGTGTCCCAGCCGCCGTAATCGATTTCAGCGACTTCCAGTCCGATATCCGTTTTGATCACGCGCGCAATCTGCTGCAATTTATTGGCGAAATCGGTTTTCGGATATTGAACCGTCGAGACATATCCTTCGGCCATTTTTTGTTTGATGAGTTTAATGCCATCGAGCGTGGTTTGGGCGGTTTCGGCCAGCAAATCCTGCGCAGCGCCTTCATGTTCGCGCGGAGGGGTGCAGTAGGCGTGTTCGATGGCCGCGAACATCTGGGTATCATCGACGTTGCCGGCGCTAGGCAGGGTCAAATCGGAAATGCCCCTCAGGGCAAAGGCCGGGGCCTTGCCTCTTAGAATGCGCGGGAGAACGTCGCCGATCGAGATGGCCCTGACCGGACCATGGCCTTGAGAGGTGAGGAGATGGCGATTCAGCCATCCATCGGAACTGATGGTATTACCCGCCACGCCTGTTTCCCACGTGTCCTGTTCCTCGAAATGCGAGCGGGTGTTCAAATCATAGCCCACGGCATGGAGAGCCATGGCCGAGCCATTTTTAAAATAGGGCGCGAGGGCGGTGGCGCTGGGATGCAGACCAAAAAAGCCATCCAAGTCGAGCAACCCGTTGGGCGCACCCGGAGCCACCAATCCGATGGAAGGACGCAACGCGCGATATCCTGGATCGCCGAAAGGGCAAATAAAGTTAAGTCCGTCCATGCCGCCGCGAAGAAAAACGGCGACGAAGGTCTTGCCGCGCGTAACGGGTTTGACGTCGGCGGGAGTCATGCCCACGTCCGCCAGGGTACGCAACGGATTGATCCCGCAATAGAGTGCGAGCGCTCCTGTGGATTGGAGAAAATACCGTCGAGTTATATGCATGATTGACTCCTTATCTTAGGCTGGTTTCGGGGACTTGGCAAAGAAAGGTGGCAAGGAGATGCAGCCGGGCGTCAGTGTTTTCCGGAGCGGCCGCGATTAGTTGCAAGGCGGCATCGTTGGAACTCGGGCTGAGGACATCACCGGTTATCCTGACCGCCGCAAGGTCGACGAGCCGCTGGGTTGTCGTCGAATCCCATTGATGATCGGCGGGTTTCCAATCATTGGGAATAAGGCCGTTGGCCAGAAAGTTATTCTGGACGATTTGGGCAAAATGCCAGCGTTGCAAGAGAGCATTTGAGCTGGTGAAGTAGCCATCCGCATCAGGATATCCGTCGGGGGTGGCGCGGTCGAACATGCCCATGCCGCTATGGGAAGCGAGATCGTTGACGGGGCCGGGATTGGCCAGCCCGGCCATCCGGGCCAGGCGCACGCTGAAATCAACCGGACTGGCAACCCTGACCGGAGAGGCCCAAAAAGCCGGTTCGTCCGACAGGGCCAGAAGCATCGCGCGCAAGTCGCCCCCTGTTTCCAGATAAATCCTCGCCAGGTCGTTCACGAGAGCGGACGGCGCCGGATCGGAGACATAATGTTCCGCCAGTTTGCGGCTGACGAAAAGGGCGCAACTCGGATGAGCGGAAAGCATGTTCAGGGCCGTCAACACACGGTCGAATCGGTGATCGAGCGCAACTCCCGGAAATTCCATGCCGAGGACCTGGCAGGGAGATCCGCTGTTGAGATAAGGATTATAGCGAAAGGTACGCTCCATGTTTTGGGAGCCATCGATGGGGGCCTCGTCCGCCAGGGTCCAACCGGTCAGAAGATCGGCGAGAGTCGTGACATCCTGCTGGGTATAGCCTCCATCCACCCCCAGCGTGTGGAGCTCCATGATCTCGCGGGCATAATTTTCGTTCAGACGCTTGGTCACACTATTACGTTGATCCAGATAGATCAGCATGGCCGGACTGGTGGCGGAGGCCAGGAGTAGATCGGAAAAAGGGGCGACGCCCAAATCCAGGAAGCGATCGTGTTCGCGGGACTTTTCAGCCGCTCCATCCTTGTTGATCCACGTGGAAAAATGGTTCTCGGCCCACATGAGAAACCGCGCCCGAACGGGATTTGCGTCCGTGAGGAGATATTGCTGGGCACGCGGCGCGACCGCATTCAAGTCTGGAAATTCGGCATGAAGACGTTCCTGTTCATTTTTTTCCAAGGGAGATTCGATGGTCTCGTTCAGACGCGTTTCCAGCCAGGAATGCGGGCCCATGGTAAGGATGGCCGCAAGTTCTCGTGGTTCCGGACCGTAGCCAAAGCGATTGAGCAGCATCACTGCGCGTGAATAGGTGGAATTTGCAGCTTTGTCTTTTCCAGTAACAACGACATCCACGTCGGCGGACTGGCCTGAATTGCCAGCATCGTCCTTGGCCGTGATGCGTAGTTGATGGGAACCGGGAGTCAAATTGCGGGTCAGGAGAGGAAAGAGAATCGGTCCCAAGCCATTCGTCGCCGCAAGATCGAGATGTTGCGGTTGTCCATCGATCAGCAAATCGGCCCGGACAGGACCTTGATTGCCGGACACGTTGGCGATCACGGCATCAGCCGAACCAACTTTTGCTCCTGGGAGCGGATAAACGATGGTGGCCGTGGGAGGCGTCTTGTTCGTCGCGCTCAATCCGGGCGGTAAGACGATGCTTTCGACGGTGCTGTGGGCGCGTTGGCCGTTGGGCAGCGATCCCTGAAGTTCAATTTTATTTTCTCCCGAATGGAACGCCGAGACATCGACTTTAAACTGGGGCTGTGGATTGGTGAGGGAGGCGACGACCTTGTCATTTACGAGAAGATCCACGCTGGGAGGAGGAGAATGATCCCGATTAGGCCACCAGCACAGGGCATTGATTTGCACCTGATTGGCGATCACTTGTCCTTCCAGGGGATCCTTGAAAACGATGTGAAACCTTCCGATGGGCAGGAGGGCCTGCATCATGGGATCGGTTGCGGGCTTGGCTTGCATCGCCGCCGTGTCCTGCATAGGCACCTCGGCTGGCGGTTTGGGTTGCATGGCTGTTGCATCGGTCGTGCCGCTGGCCTGGATCGTCGGTGGAGGCTTCTGGTTCAAGGGCGTGGCTGTCGCATCCTGCATGGTCGTGGTCCCGGGATCGTTCGCTGCCAGCGCCGGGGCGGGGAGTTGATCCAGCCGTGCCAATTCATAATGCGCCAGATACAAGTGGCGGTTGTCGGTCGGTCCAGAGTTGAAGCTATTTCGGAAACGAACCGACAGCACGTGGGGGCCTGCTTCCAGTGTAATAGGGTGTCCGACCGGAATTCTCTGCCATTTGGTTGTGGCCAGCCGAGTGGTGGTGGCGGGGTTGTTGGCGTCGTCAATCATGAGGGCGAGAGTCGGCAACGCGTTCCCCCCGATATCGCCTCGTGCCGTGACCACCATCTCGTAGAGGCCCTTGGCCGGGATTGTGACCGGCATGCACCATGGCGGATTTTCGCCGGGGCTGCTGACAACGGAACCAAAGGTCGATTGATCGTCAGGAATCACGGTTGGAGGGACAAAGACCTTGGGTGGGCCATTAGGGGGAACCTTGGGTGGAGGCAATTGCGTCTGGATTTGATCTTTGCAATCTCCCGAGAGGATCGCGGCGGCATTCGGTTCCAGCGCCACCACATCGACCGGTTCGCTCACGATTTCGGGTCCTGATCCTTCCTTGAAGACAGCGACCAGCTCATTGGTGCCGGGGTGAAGCAAGTGGGCATCCACCGTAAAGGCATAGCGCAAATGCGGCCCCGGTTGTTGGTTGGGCACAATTTGCGGCTCGATTTCCTGACCATCCTGGAGGCGCAGGACAGGGGGCGACGGCAGGGGAAAGCTTGAAAAGCTGAGTCGCTCCACCCCCACGACGAATCGGCCCCAAACCACCGCTCCCTGAACCGGCGTGACGATCTCGGGGCGGGTCAATTCCAGGGTGCTCGCCTCCGTGTCGGTGACGATATCCACGTCCATAGTGGCTCCTTCCAGCTTGATCTGGGTATGGCCTTCCTTGAGGGGTCTCACCCGGATGTACCCGACCTGGACATCCGGCATCAGGGTGGGTGGAATCAGGACGTGAAGGAAATTCTCGTCCACGTCGAACGAAAAAATGCGCCTTTCGGGCACCATGTCCTTTGCGACAAAGCAAATAATCTGGCTGCGCCCCATCCACAATCGAGTTTTGTTGGTCAGAAACTTGACGTTGGAGACAGGTGTTGAGGCAGTCGCATTGACGGATGGTACGCTCGGCGATGGCTTTGTACTGTTGTCGTCTCCCCGGAGTACAACCCCGAGAGACAGTAACAGTCCCGCCAGAAAAACAAAAGACGGGCTTAAAAAGCGATACGGGCGGACTTGTTTCATGGGCGTCCGATATTTCCTCAACGATTAAACCTGACTTGTGTCGAAAAGTAGCTCTAAAAGTTAAGAGGTCGCAATGCCCTCAGACTGACCGGAGAGGCTGGAGATTCAAATTTCCAGCCATTCGTTACACGGCGGAGGCATATCGCGCCTGATACACATGCGTTCTCGAAGGATCATCCAGTTCGGCGGTGTTTTGCCATTGATCTTCGCGGGTCTCATCTCGGCCTTCGCCTTTTTGCCACCCGAAGACACCGCCGGTTCGTTGACGTTATCCATTGAGGATCCCGGTCAGGTGACCGTGCTTGGCCAACCGATGCGCCTTAACGTCACGGTGAAGAATGCCGGTCCGACCAAACTTGAGGGTACCGTGCACCTGACGGTCATCGATGATTGGCGCGTTGACAATGACGCCGTAAAATCGTTTTCGGTCGAGGCGAATGCCACGCAGGTACTCTCCTTCAACGTCATCCCCGGCAAGGGTAGTTACGCCGCCTTGTATCCGATCCATGCCTGGGCGGCATTTCGAGTAAGTTCCGCGGATTTGACCGCACATGCCGTCTTGATCACTTCCGTCTCAGATGCCGCCGTTGCCGCGGCCCATCCACCGCCCATGCAATTGCCGATCTTGAAGCTTCCGAAGAACGGGCGACTGAGGCTCGATGCGCCCGGTGTCTTTCAACCCTCATTGGCAGTTCAGGGCGTGAATCCGTCCGCGAAACCGATCGGCTGGCAGGGCTCGGACAAAGCCACCGGAGCCATGATAGGTTTGCAGGATATTGATCGCGGGGGCCAACGCCATGCTCTTGCCGTACATCCCGTGTGGCGACAGGAATGGGGCGATGTGTTCGTTGATTACCGCGTCGCGTTGCCGAAACAGGGGCCCATCGCGCTCAATTTTGCGACTGCCATCCGTGACAACGCGGCGACAGAACCGCCCAGCGATGGGGTTGAATATCGGGTGCTGGTAAGCGATGGCGGTGAATTCAAGACGCTCTATACGCATTTCTCCGCCGCGAAACAATGGGAGCCCGCTGAAGTTGATCTTTCCTCCTACGCGGGCCGGGAAATCACCCTGCGCCTCGTAACGGACCCCGGTCCGGCTCACAATACAGTGTGCGACCAATCCTATTGGGCCGAACCGATGCTCACGGACGGACTCCCGTCAAAACCCGAGCCGGAAGCTGATCGTCTCGCGCGTCGCCAGAAAGCGGTGGCGCAAGCTCGAAGCGCCTTGCAGGGCAAAGCATCCGCGTGGAGTTGGGAACTCGAAAGCGAGGCGGGTACGACGGGCGCGTCGATTGTGCCAGGTCCTTCGGGTCTCGCGGATGCCTTCATTGCCTTCGTGGATAATCACCGCGAACTTGTTTTCGATGGGTTTACCATGGAGGTGGATGGCCAGGCCATCGGCTCGAAGGCAACGAATTTGTCGTGTCAGCGAGTGGAAGACAACTTCGATGCTGGACGAGGCACGATCACCGGTTACCTTGCGCGCGATGATGGTTCGCTTGCCGTGCAGGCCAGCGTCTGGGCTGAGAAAGGGGCCCTGCGAATCGCTTTTGCGATGCCGGGAGCCAAGCGTGATCTGCGGGGCGAACCACGTTTTACGGCCTTGGGCATCGGCCCTGCCTCGGAGTTGGCGCGTCGCGTTTACGCCGGTTTCGGCAACGTGCTTGAAGACCCCTCGAGCTTCGATTTGTCGGCGGGCGGTTTCACGCTTTCGACCCGGCACGTCGGCATGGATTTCAAAAACGGCCTCTCTCTGGTGCAGGCAACCGACATTTTCCCCGACTACTTTCACGTCGATCCTGATCATCATGCCTACGCTTTGGTCGCTCACCACGACGCGACATTTTCCTTCGTGCCCTCGACCCATCAGGCCTTTGCCGCCGCCCGCGTCTATCGCGACCTCGCCAATTTCAAGCCTGCCGGTGGCGTCGCGAATTTGCTCGGGCGCATGTGCCTCGATCAATGGGGAGGGGACTGCCGTCAGGCCGCGCAGGACGTGGACATGGCCGCGCGGTATGGTGTCACCGATGCGGTTTTCGTGAAGCACGTCTGGCAACGCTGGGGTTATGATTATCGGTTACCCGATATTTACCCGCCGCAAGGAGGCATGGACGACTTCCGCGCCATGGTTGAGGCGTGCAAAAGCCATGGGCTTCTTTTTTGTCCTCACGATAATTACATCGATGTTTATCCGGATGCGACCGGCTATTCCTATGATCATATTTTATTCAATGCCGACGGGACCCCGCAAAAGGCGTGGCTGAATAAAGGGCGCGCGGCGCAATCCTACCGCTGGTCGCCGATTGCTTTTGGCCCATGGCTTGAATCGAATTTGCAACAAATCAAAACCAACCTCGCGCCCACCGCCTATTTTGTGGATGTGTTCAGCGCGATCGCGCCCATGGATTTTTATGATCGCCAGGGAAGGTTCTATCCCAAGACCGTCACGGCGGAGCGCTGGGGTGCGGCCTTTGATCGCATCCGCGAAATCCTCGGCAATAATGCGCCCACCATCAGCGAGGCCGGTCAGGACGGATTGATCGGTCACCTGGACGCGGGCGAGTCGGACCACGGCGGTTGGTTGCCTGAAACCGAAGCGACAAAGGACTATTTTCACTGGAGAATGAAGGCGGGCGATGGCGAGCGCATTCCGTGGCACGACATGGCGTCGCATGGGAGCTTTGTCCTCTTCGCGGGCGGACTCGGCTCGCGCTATGCAAGCGGTCAGGATGAAACCCTCCATGGCTATGGCAGCGACGACTACCTGAGCCTCACCGTCTTGGGCGGACGCAATCCCATGTGTGATGGACCGTTTTCGCGGCGCGGGGTAATGACCTATTGGTTGCTGCATGACATCTGCAATCCCCTGGCCCATGCCGAAATGTTGGCGGATGAATTTTCCGGCGATGACATCCATCGGCAGATCGTCCATTTTTCCAACGGTGGCGTGGTGCAGGTCAATCGAGGCAAGAGCGATTGGACCACGGATGGGCAGGTGTTGCCGTCATTCGGTTTCATCGCAAAAGCTGCCGGAAACGAAGCGGGCATCACCCGGCGAGACGGCATTATTTCCGCCTACGCAAAGGGCCCGGGAATTTTATTTGTCGATGCGCGACCTAACGTGTCTTCAGGCGACGGGCAGGTGCTTGCTCATGTGGTTGGCGTGGAGGATTTGGGCAATCGCCACTTCCGTCTCAAGATCGACTGGCAAGTGTTGCGACCGGTGCCTCCCGGCTTCAAAACGTTCGTTCATTTTGTGGATGAAAAGAATGACGAGGGAGATGGCATTCTCTTCCAAGGTGGTTTGGATCTCGATCCGGCAAAATTGACCGAAACAGGAACCTATTCCAGCACGGCGGAAGTGAACTTGCCGGCAAATCTTCCCGCAGCGGGAGACGTTGCCATTCGCTTTGGACTTTATAATGCGGATAAGGAGGGCGCGCGCCTGCCCATGCAAGTTGCGATGGACGGCGAGGGCCGTGTTCGCGGGGGACACCTTCATGTGGAGAATTCCGTCATTACGTGGCAACCGGAACCGCCCGATCCTAACGTGACGGCGCGGGCCGAACGTTTAAACACGAACGACAAGATGGTCGATTTCGGTCCGGTAACCACGAACGGTGCGTTTCGTCTGCTCTATAGCGGCAAGAATTGGCAATTGATTTCATTGCCCAATTCACCCGCCTTCAAAGTGGAACTGCATTTAAATCAACTCAACGCGAATGGGCAAAAAGTGCAGACGATCACGGCGGTGGATGTGGACGGAAACGTCGAGACTCCGTTGAAATTTCAACAGGAGGGACCCACCGTTCACTTTGATACTGCTGCAAAAATGTTCGCCTGTCGCGTCTCGCTGGCTAATTGAATTCGTGTTTGATTATCCGCATTCGTGATGCGTCAGTCTGCTCGCTGGCATAGGATAATTCTTTATGTTTCTAGGGATACTTGGTCAAAAACCAATTTTGACGCCGGCGGAGGCAGACTGTCCAAAGAAGGTCGAACCGCCAGCTTCCGCTTGGTAATCGACAAAGAGGGTGACGGTCTTGTTCAACTCGGCGTCGATGCCAAACCCGAGCAATGCCGTGTCACTGTCGCCTCGGGGTGTCTGCACCGAGAAAGTTCCTCCGGGCAAGCCTTGGAACGCGCTGGTGATGAGTGCGGGATCGTCGAGGAACTCATGCTGCCAGAAGGCGCTGAGGTGAGGAGTGAGGACAAGGGAGCCAATCTTCGCCGCATAACGAACCGTTCCGCCGAGTCGGCTGCGAAGTGAATCGGCTGACTGGTTGTTGATGTTTAGGTTGGCCGCGCCCGCGCCGGTTTCGTTGAAGTTCTCTATACCCATATTGACGTAGGTCAAGCCGACGCTGGGCCCGAAGGTCCAGTTTTTCCGGTGGAACTCATAACCGCCATCGATGTCGGCACCGAATTGGTTGCCGCCCGTTGAGCCTGACGCGGTCCGGTTGACCCCGGGAATAATGATATTGCGATTCGTGGAATACTCATTCCGCGTATAGGTGATCAACCCATTGGCATAGAATCCCTTTTTGTCGGCATAGGTCGCGTAGAGGCCGGGCGTATAGCTGTCGACTTTCGCCTTGCTTCCCTCGTTATCGAGGTTCGCATCGGTGTGGCTGTAGCCGAAGAGAGCGCCGACTCGAATCGTGGTTGAGACGCGGTAATCGACACCGGCACGAACGCGGCCTGTGGTATAGGATGATTGGTTCACGTCGCTGTTACCGTCCAGATTTCCCAAGTCCACGCCGCCATCAACAAATCCGTTCCACCTGTTCAAAGGCGCCTGAAGGGTCAGGTCTTTCATGTCCTTGGAGTCAGTCATCTCGACGCCGCCAAGAACGAGTTGTCCTGAATCGCTCAGGAGACCGGGTTCAGACACGGGTGACCACGCCAATAACCGGCTCTTAATTTGTGACAATTGAGGTCCGAGCCTGCTGTCATTGAAAGCGAACCCGGATGTATCGATGCCGCCCTGGCCATTGCGCTCGCGGGCGAATTCATCGTCCAGGTTCTGCATGTCGATCGCGTAGTTGTCGAAGGCGATGTTGTGCAGGATTTCAAAACGTTGGGGCGAGAGCTCATTAAGTGCCTGCCCGAGCGAGCCGCCGTTGCTCGATGCGTTCAACCCTGTGACGATGTTGTCGAAGAAGTCTTTCGCGGTACCCGACGGCATCGCGAGTGCCCCACTGTTATTGAGGAGCGTAAGGTTGCTATCGATATTCGCGGCCACACTACCCTGGTTCGCTGTCAACCCGGGGATCGAGGCGAAAGGCTTGAGCAAAGTCACGATCGCGCTGTCCGCCGGTTGTGATCCTCCGAACGTGTCGTTATAAGTGGTGATCGTGTAGAACGTCGGATCAAAGGCGGCAAGGTTCGTCGTGGTCGGGGAGATGAATTGAGTCGTCAGCGGAGTCGCCGCGGTGACGGCGACATAATGCTGACCCTGGCTGGGGACACTGGCGGGCGCGAAGGTCAGCTTCAGCGTTCCTCCGAGTAAGGCCGCACCGGATGCCACGAGCGTGTCGTAGTTTGTTCCGGCCACGCCTGAGTTCGCCGAAGGAGTGGGGGCGGGCGATGAGGCTACTTGGAGCAGCAGCGTGCCACCGGCGGTCTGCATATAGGTACCTTTGACCCTGATTGCTTCGGTGGTGCTGCCAGTATTGCCAGCCAGAGAGGCTGTCGTTTCCAATGTGCCCGAGTTGACGACGTTGCCGTTACCCAGCGCGGTGCTGGAGTGAGAACCGGCTGACGCGCTTCCCGCGACCAGGGTGCCTGCGCTGATGGTTGTGCCGCCGTTGTAAGTGTTGGCACCCGTCAGGGTCATGGTGCCCGGTCCCTGCTTCACTAATGCCAGGGTATTGGGGGCTCCGGCATCGGTCAGAGTACCGTCGAATTCATAGCTTGGAGTCGCGCCAAAGATACTCGATTTGGTGTCATTGATCGTCAGGGTCACCGGACCGTTCCCACTGTTCGTCACCGTTGTGCCCGCACCCCCCGCTAAAGAAGCGATGGTTTCGCTGTTACCATTGGTATCGAGCAAGCCAGCACCACTAAGCGCAAAGTCCGAGTTCGGGCTGAAAGCCTTGCCCGTTCCCGAAAGAGTGCCGGCCTGGAGTGTGCCTCCCATCAGAAGCGTGGGCCCCGAATAGGTGTTGCCGGTCGCGTCACCCGTCAAGATCAGCTTCCCCGTCGTGGCGCCAATATTAACAAAAAGTCCGTCCACGCCAGTGATGTTTCCGCTCAGCGTCAACGACGTCGCGGTGGGAACGTTTACCGCCAGCGGAGGGGCGAGGAAGAAGTTATTGGCCAGCGTATAGCTGTTGCCGGTGGTTGCACCATCCGTGGTCAAGGTCGTGGGCGCATTGACGGTAACCGTTGTCGCTCCGAAGGGCGTGATCGTCGTTGGGGTCGTCGGGGTGCTGCCGTCGGTCGCGCCATTGCCGACTTGCACCGTGCCTGCGGTGAGGTCTCCGACAAGTCCGAACGTCGTGCTGCCGGTGTAGGTGTTGGCGTTCGTCAGGTAAAGCTGGCCGACTCCCTGTTTGCTCAGTCCGCTCGCACCACTCACCACGCCATTAATCGTCAAACCGGCCGCATTATTGACCTTGATCCCCGCGATACCCAGAGTGTTGGATCCAAGAACAATATTGCTGTTGATCGTCGTCAGGCTCGCCGTGCTGTTGACCGTAATCGTACTTCTCGTATCGGTCGGGCCGGTAATCGTGAGGGGAAGGCCGGAGATCGAAACACCTCCTGCCACCGGATCATTGAACGTAAGGCTTGCGATCGTGCCTGCAAAATCTTGAGTGGTAATTTGATTCAGCGGCGTAACGCCAGTTACTGAAAAAACGACATTGGCCCCGGCCGCAGCGAGGAAGGTGTCCGTCGCGCCATCGGGAAGGGGAGACCAATTCGTGGCTCCCGACCATTTGGCGGTTGCGCTGCCGTTCCAGTAGGTTCCGGTTCCGGGGTTGTCGATGGGGGGAGGGACAATCGCGGCCGCATTGAGATTGACCTGATTGCCTCCAGCCATCGTGACGGCCCCATTAATCGACAGTGCGCGGCCAACAGACAGACTGGCTCCGGGATCCAGCGTGATGCTGGTAAGGGCAAGAATATTTCCGTCAAAAACGGTACCGGTGCCGAGAGTGGCTGAAGAGCCGATCTGCCAAAAGATGTTAGGATCCGAAGCGCCCAGCAAGAGCACCGCAGAACTGGTTGCCGTCGTCAGGGTGCTGCCGATCTCGAAAACATAAGCACCCGTGGGGTTCAGGGTGTTGTCCAGCCTGAGCGTTCCGGTCAATTGAGCGGAACTGGCGAACTTATAGACCCCGGGCATGAGTGTCATGCCGCCCAGATTGAGTCCCGTTAAGGTGGTCGTCACTGGCTCGCCCGCCAGGAGATTGTAAGCCGTGAGCGTATCGGCATGAGCCGTAGCAGCCGGTCCATTATTGATATTAATGCTGCCATTGATCACGATGCCGGGCGGAAATCCCGTCACGGAACTTCCAGGACTCACGCCCAAATTTCCATTAATGATCGACGCACCCGTACTGGTGACAGCTGAACCTCCCAAAATGGTAAAATTCCCCGCCGTGCCCAAATCAGCAACGGTCTGGGCCACCGCCGAGCGTGAAGTCGTGAGTAGTCCTAGAATCACTAATGCTCCCGCGCACACTGACCGGAAATTTGTTTTCATTGGGTGATGTTAACTCGAGAACACCCGGGCGTGATATGGGGTGTTCACCCCATCTGATGGAAAGCTTCCATCGCACTATGAAGATAGGAGAAATCAGTGGATATCCATCATCCACTACAGGAGCGAGCGGCTAATTCATTTAAGGTTGAGCCGTTGCGGGTGCAGAAGACGGAGCGGACTTGAGAAGCTCTTGTTTCGCTATTCTTTTGTCGTTCTCGATCACAGCATTTTTACCGGTAAAGACTCCGCCCATGTAAGCCAGCCCCAGTCCACTTCCTGTGAGGAAGATGAAAAAAGCTCCCAAGAGTAGCAGGGCCGGAAGTGGTGAATCTTTTTCAATAAGTGTTTTCATAGTTCAGCCTCACTAGTTTGTTGTTACCTGAATAAACTATGCGGCAGAGAAAACGGCGGTAATGGGGTTTATCCCTACCTGCATGACAAGTCTCTGCGTCCGGAGACTTCTTACGATCAAATTGGCCTCATGGGGTACACACCCCATAGGAACAAGTAGAATTCACGCGTACTCTCACGATTATATATATGAAAAACATATCCATTCGAACCTTGGCATTAACTGCCGCAACTGTCGCCCTTCTCGGGTTGGCGGGAAGCGGCGCGGTCTCCGCTGATCCCTCGCTTATTATTCATGTCGGTGCGCAAGGGCCGCCTCCGCCGCAGCAAGATTATCAACAATGGCAGAAGCCGGATCATTCCGCCGTTTGGATTCCCGGTCATAACGAATGGCGGGACGGACAGTATGTCTGGATCGGCGGTTATTATGGCTACCCTCCGCATCGGCACAGTCATTGGGTGGCGCCCACTTACCCGCACAATCAAGGTGGGTACTCGTACAACCCCGGCCATTGGTCCAACTAAAGATCTTTATGACTACAATCGTTGAAAGAGATTCATCCAGTTCTGCCGTCGTGCTGATTTTCGTCATGATTCTCCTCCTGGGTGGAGGAGGGCTTGGCTTTGCTTATATGAATGGCGCGTTCGGAGAAAAGACGACCGTGATCGAAAACAACAAGACTGTCGAAAATAACAAGACCGTCGAAGACAAAACCGTGGTCGTACCTGCCCAGGAAGCTCCTGCAGCGCCGGCTGCTCCCGACCGCACGCCCAATCCTGAAAAACCTGCGCCTGCGCCGGCACCCGCTCGGTGACTCAACTCAGTTCAGTTAACAACAACCGCCGTCTTTGACGGCACAATAAGAAAGTATCCAAATGAAAAAAACACTCCGTAATCTGGGCAGCCTCACCTTTCTAGGTGTGATGCTGTTCACCGCCAATAGCGCCTTCGCGCAATCCACGACCACCTCCGTCACCACGGCCCCGGCCACGACCTCAACCACCTCGACCACGACATCGGACGGTACGGTCAGTGAGTTTGGGCCGAACACCATCGTCGTTAAATCGACGACGTCAACGACACCGCTTAGCTACTCGTACTCCAAGACGACAACCTACGTCGATGAAAACGGCAATACCGTTTCGAGTGAAACGGTAAAATCCGGTGCTCCTGTCACCGTGTACTACACGCAAGACGGTGATAAAATGATCGCCACTAAAGTCATCGTGAGAAAGACGACGACCACGACTACCCCGACCCCGTAACTCTCCGGGCACTTGTCTGGCACGCATCCATTCATGGTGCGTGCCAGTAGTACCCTTTTACCAAGTCTATATGATTAAAAATCTGATCTTCTCTCTCGTTGTTACCTTCACGCTCGTCTCTCTTGCCGGTTGTGCCAGCGACGAAAGGCATTCTTCCACATACGAATCTTCCTCGACCATGACTGTCGACAGCAAGGACATGAGTCACCGTTCCAACCAACACTAAGTGTTTTCGGTCCAAATTAACTAACCTCGGTACGTGGATGCGTTTGCTTCCACAAGCAGGCGCATCACGTCCCATGAATCGAATCAAAATTATGAAAAAAACCTTACTTTTCTGTATCCTGGCACCCTGTCTCGGCGCTTTCTTCGGTTGTGCCTCCGATGAGCCCAGGACAACGAGCAGCACAACGACGACGGAAGAAACCTCGGTCCGTCCAGCCAATCCAACCACCACAACGACCACCGAACAGACCTCGGTACGTCCGGCAAATCAATAAAGAGCGATCAACCTTAAATCGATCATGCTTCAACTTTTCAAAGCAGAGCGGCGCAAGCAAAGTCTAATCTCTTTGACCGAACGAGAAGCGTTGGGGCTGCCTCCGGTCCTCATCGGTCATCCAGACAATACTTTAATTAGTCGCGAAGCCTGGATGGCACACCGGAGGCAGATCGAATCCCGATGCGGGTAGAACTGCACTGCATAACCCTTGGCTCTCGTAAAAGCAGTTCGGTAAATCTAAATATCAAACATTATGTTTCACATTATCTGGTCGATCATAGTCGGTTTCATCGTTGGATTAATCGCACGAACCTTGATGCTGGGCATGCAACATATGGGGTTTGTCGAAACCTCGGTCATTGGCATTGCAGGTTCGGTCGTGGGCGGTTTAATCGCGCGGATTTTCTCCAGACCGGCGGATGGCTCTTATTTTCATCCGGCGGGATTTTTTATGTCCATCATCGGCGCCATGATCGTGCTGTATGTCATGCTTCACTACGTTAACCCCGCGTAAGCCTTCAAAGCGGGTGTAAGAGCTGCTCAAGCATGAACAAATCACCGTTCTCTGGTGGAAGACCAAGCCATCGTTCGCTGGGGTTTATGACTATTAGTCGGGGCTGACGACGATAGCCGACCTCACGCGCTTTGCATTGCCGCAGGTATCGTTGAAAGCAGCGTGGAGCCGGCGATCGCGGCGCAGACTCCAAAAAAGTAAAACGTAACCGCGGGGCTTCAATCTGTATGCGCCGCGCGGGCCGCTTTCTTTTTCAACAAAAGGCTTTGGCCGAATACCTTTCGACACTTATCGCGCAGGGGCTTGGCGATTGGAGCGCAGAAAAAGGAGTTTCCTTTGAGCACTTCGCGAACGGCCTGAGCAAGAACGTGCGCGGAGGATTGTTTAATAAGATACCCGGACGCTCCCAAGATCACGGCTTGCATGATGTATTCGGAATCGAGGTGCGCGGAAAGAATGAGCACCTTGATGGCTGGAAATTTTGCGAGGACCTGCTCGGTGGCCTGGAGTCCATTCAGCAAGGGCATGGTAATATCCATGACAATAACATCGGGATGAAGGCTACTGGCCAGTTGGACGGCTTCGCGCCCGTTTTTGGCCTCGCCAATAACTTCAATATCTCCATCCAACTCAACCAGCAATCGTAACGACTTCCGGAATTCCATCTGGTCCTCCGCCAGGAGAACCTTAATGGTTTTGACGGGCGAGGCAGCAGTGAGGCCTTGTTTTTTCATTCTGATGGAAACGGGCGGCTTAAGCTTATCCGGGTAGCGCTCTCGAATAGCGAGCTTAGTTTTTGGCCGAGTGTCGGAATGAGAAAGAGAGAGAATGCTGATCACGAAATGAACATAGACCCGAAGTACACAACGAGCATATGGGGTTTTCACCCCATTGGAAGGAACAACCGACGATCGATAGTATGATGGCGAAGGATCAAAGGTCGAATTCTCAGCAAGACAAGAAAACAAATCGCTGTTGTTTTTACCGGCAAGCTCCATGATTACGCAATCGCACTTTCATAAAGTCGGGGTGCTGAGGCAAAGTCATCAGGGGCCAATCCTAAGCAGAGATCTTAACATGCCCAAAACCCCCCCCAGTCCTCCTCTTAATGCAGATGAACTGCGCCGTCGTGCCGAGGCCCGGCTCAAGGAAAAGAATTCGCAATCGCCCGCGCCGCGAACAGAAGCAGACACTCAGCGGCTTCTGCACGAACTGCAGGTCCATCAAATCGAACTGGAGATGCAGAACGCGGAACTCCAGGAAGCCAGGGACAAGGTGGAGACACTCCTGGAAACTTACACCGACCTCTATGATTTCGCGCCGGTCGGCTACTTTTCGGTTGATGAAAAAGGGACGATCATGGAGGTCAACCTGACCGGGGCCGCGTTTCTCGGTATCGAGCGGTCCCGGTTGATCAACCAGCGACTGCAAGGCTTTGTGGACCCACCCAGCCGAAAACTGCTTTCGGCTTTCCTTGAAAAAATATTTTCAAATCCAGGGAAGCATATCTGCGAGTTGCCGCTTCTCAATGAACGCGGCATGCCGTTCTGGGCCGATCTTCAGGCCGCGTCCGCAGACGCTGCCAAAGGCTCCCGAAAATGGTGCCGAATTGCCATCTCCGACCTGACCACGCTCAAGCACGAGGAAGAGGTGCGTCGTCGCCTGGAAGACATGTCCGTTGCGAACCAGACGTTAAAACTGGAAATTATCCAGAGGGAAACAGCAGAAGGGGCACTCAAAAAAAGCGAGGCCCACCTTGCTCACTCGTTTGAGCAGGCACTGCAAATGCAGGAACAATTGCGGCATTTGTCCCGCCAGCTTTTGCTGACACAGGAGGAGGAACGCAGGCGAATCAGCCGGGAATTGCATGACGAGATCGTCCAGACCCTGGTGGGGATCAATGTGCACCTCGCATCCCTGACCACAAAAGCTGGCGGCAGCCTTAAGGATTTTAGGAAAGAAATTGCCCGAACACAACGACTCGTGGAGAAATCCGTGACGATCGTTCATCGGTTTGCGCGTGAATTGCGTCCGACTGTGCTCGACGACCTGGGATTGATTCCGGCCCTCGAGTCCTTCGTCAAAGACTTTATGAAACGGACGAAGATCCGCACGCATTTCACGGCCTCTGTCGGGGTCGAGCAACTGAACAACACCCAGCGAACGGTGCTCTACCGCGTGGCCCAGTCAGCGCTGGCCAATGTCCATAAACATGCGTGCGCCAGCACGGCCAAAGTCAGCATCCGCAAACTGGATGGCGCCATTCGCATGGAAATCCAGGACAACGGCAAGTCCTTTGACTTGGAGCGTGTCCTGTTCGCCAAAAGGCACAAGCGTTTGGGACTGCTCGGGTCCCGGGAACGGGTGGAAATGGTCGGCGGCAAATTTGGCGTTGAATCCGCGCCAGGCCGAGGCACCACCGTTAGCGCCGAGATTCCGATCAGCGGCAACGGGCCACAAGTTACACCCAAGACCACCAGCTAGATTTAAGGCGACGAGTTGAAGATCCCAGAGCCATGAAAAAGAAAATTCCGCATGGCGGCAGAAAGCCACGGCTCGCTGCCGCTCGTAAGGTGACGGCCAATCCACCCGCCAAAGTCCAAAGCCAGGCGCTCCATCCCTTCACAATTGTCGGTCTTGGCGCTTCTGCCGGAGGGCTGGAGGCTTTGGAGCAGTTCCTGCGACATGTGCCCAAAGAATCAGGGCTCGCCTACATCGTTGTCCAGCACCTGGACCCGACCCACAAGGGCATCTTGGTGGAGTTGCTTCAACGGAGTGCCGCGATGCCGGTCCTCCAAATTAAAGACCGGATGAGGGTCAGGCCCGATTGCGTTTATGTCATTCCGCCTAATAAGGACCTTTCCATTTTACACGGGGTCTTGCATCTGATGGAACCGGCTGCTCCGCGCGGGCTGCGTTTGCCGATCGATTTCTTCTTTCGCGCGCTGGCCGATGACCAGCACGAAAGAAGCATTGGAGTCATCCTTTCGGGAATGGGTTCGGACGGCACGCTGGGTTTACGAGCCATCAAGGAAAATGCCGGCGCGGTCTTTGTCCAGACGCCAGCCTCGGCGAAGTTCGATAGCATGCCCAAAATGGCCATCGACGCCGGCCTGGCCGATGTCGTGGCCCCCGCGGAAGAACTGGCGGGAAAAATCATCGACTACCTCAAGCACGTTCCCTTGCTCGTGCCGCGTGATATTTCCATCGCCGAAAAGAACCAGAGCGACTTGGAAAAAATAATCGTCGTGCTGCGCGGACACAGCGGCCAGGATTTCTCCCTCTACAAGAAAAGCACCATTTCCCGCCGGGTCGAGAGGCGCATGGGCCTTCACCAGATCGCCAAGATCGCCGACTATGTGCGGTATCTGCGGGAAAATCCGCAGGAATCGGAACTCCTCTTCAAGGAGTTGCTGATTGGAGTCACCAGCTTTTTCCGCGATCCCAAGGTGTGGGACCTTCTGAAAGACAAAATCATCCCGGAATATCTGGCGACTCGTCCGGATGGAGGCGTTCTGAGGGCCTGGACGGCCGGATGCTCGACGGGAGAGGAGGCATATTCGCTCGCCATCGTTTTCAGGGAGGCGCTGGCGAAAATCAAGCCCGCCAGGAATTTTTCCCTTCAGATTTTTGCCACCGATTTGGACAAGGATGCCATCGATAAGGCGCGTGCGGGTACTTACCTGCCCAATATCCGGGCGGATGTCTCGAAGGACCGCCTTCGCGAGTTTTTTATTAAACAAGAAAACGGCAGTTACCGGGTCCGGAAGGACATTCGCGAGATGGTCATCTTTGCGCCGCAAAACCTGGTCATGCATCCGCCCTTCACCAAGCTCGATTTCGTGACGTGCCGAAATCTCCTCATCTATCTTGACGCGGAGTTGCAAAAGAAACTTGCGCCGCTTTTTCACTACAGCCTCAATTCCGAGGCATTCTGCTCCTGGGCAGCGCGGAAACCGTCGGCGCCGCGACCGATCTTTTCACCTCCTTGGATGCCAAGT
>Ga0206955_1128_pt2 | contig 19794 bp, 14 predicted proteins | sample Alteio_BWOrgHeat_34_FD_153247 | JGI IMG/M metagenome (GOLD analysis project Ga0206955, IMG submission 153247) | Enriched cells from forest soil in Barre Woods Harvard Forest LTER site, Petersham, Massachusetts, United States -... | ecosystem: Environmental > Terrestrial > Soil > Temperate forest >...
GGGTTTCTTCCTGCAAATTAATTTTGCGGTATTGCATCTTCTTTTGCCCGCCGTCATATATTGGCATGGTAAAAGTAAAACCTGCGCTAACGCCAAAGTTTTTATAGGCCTGCCCCATAAAATCCGAATTATAACCGCCGTCAGCAGTGATACCTATTTTAGGTTTATAGCTAAAATCAACCAGTTCACGGCTGTTTACCAGTTTCAGGCTATCAAGTTTGTACTGCCTGAAAAAAATGGAAGTGGTGGGGTCAGGGAGAATTGGTTTCTGTATTGCAGGCTCCGCCAGTTCTACCATACTTGTATCGGCAACTCCTGCAAGGAAATTCAATGTCGCGTAATCGTTTTTATAAAGCAGCCTTGCCTGCAATAGCGCTAATTGCTGCTGTTTAAGGGTAACCAAAAAGGTAAGGTAATCGCTCTGGTGATAAACGTTTGCGCGGGTAAGCTTTTTAAGCAGTTCCTCTTCTTTACTCAGCAGGTCTACCACTTCCTGGTTAAACTGTATCTGCAGTAAATCGCCGTAGGCAGTAATGTATTGTGTAGTGATAGCCTTTTTAAGGTCCTGTTCGGATATTTTGGTGGCATTGCCAATGGATTGCGATAACAATGAAATGGCATCCAGTTGGGCGTTAACATTTTTTTTGCTGACGATGGTTTTGTTTGCACTCATCAGCGCATTCAGCGTATGCTCATTAGTGATGGCACTGGCATACCCGTATCCGTCGATACTCGGTGCAAATAAACCTCCGCTGTTAGCATTTACCTGGGGTTTTAATCCGGCAAGCAGACGCAGGCTGTCCACCTGGTTGGATGCAATTTGATTGTGGAGATCCTTGAGTAAAGGGCTGTTGCTTTTGGCGATATCAAGGTAATGATCAAGCGTGTAGGTTTGTGCCAGTGAAACTGAACAGGTAAAAAAGCAAAAAATGAGGCCGAAAATAAATTTCATTCAATATGCTAATAAGGGTATTTATTTAGCTAAACTATAACTTAATTTTGGATTATTTTGGGATGGGAGAAGAAATTTAAAGGCATTTTCCATAGCGATGGGTTTCAAACCCATCGCTATCAGATCTGTACCTCCTAAAACCCAACCGTAAACGTGTGGTACACCCCCTCAAAACTATACTTCAGCGAAAACCCAAAATTCTCGCAGATCTGTTTTGATATGGTCAGTCCCAGGCCGCTGCCTTCCGATCCTGATGATTTATGGAAACGGGTAAATATTATTTCTTCATTCAACTCAGTTTCATTCCCGGTATTTTGTACCACCAGGCTTTCATTGGTTAAATTGATAACAACTTCGCCGCCAACATAGTTATGCCTGATGGCGTTGCTGATGAGGTTACTTAACAAAACTTCGGCAAGGTAGGGGCTGGCATAAATTTCTTTATCGTTTAGCTTGCAGGCTATTTTCAGTCGTTTACCCTGGAAGATCTCTTCAAACTGCATGGTCATTTCTTCGGCAAGTTCCCGCAAATTGATCTGCCGCCGTTCATGCATCAATCGGTGCTCAATTTTTACAAGTAATAAAAGAGATTGATTCAGGCGGTTTAACCTGGATACCGCGCTGTAAAGGTCGTTCAGTAATTTGCTTTGCCTTTCGCTAAAGTTTTCGGTTTGGATCAGCGTATCCAGTTTTGAGTTGATAACGGCAATAGGTGTCATCAATTCATGCGAGGCATTTTCGGTAAATATTTTCAGATCTTTATAATCATGTTTTGCCCTGGCAGCCATATCTACCACTACCGTATTTAATTCTTTAAATTCATCGATATCAGTACCCAGTTTTGGTATTTCGCGGGTATCGGCAATATTAAATAGCCGCAGCTCTTTCATTATGTTATAAAAAGGTTTCCAAAGGCGGTTTAAAATAAAGCGGTTGGTCACCAGCAAAACCAATAGCAATAATAAAATAACGGCAATAGTAATGGTGAAGATTAACCTGATCAGGTCTTCTGTTTCCACCTTAGATACAACAATCAGTATCTTATAATATTTATCCCCAACCGTTACCGATGTGATCAACCCGCGGCCCGATTCGTATTCACCTTCGCTCCGGTGTTTATGTTTTTTAAATCCTTTATCCCTGTCCCATCTTTTATAATATTCGGTATTTATAAACTCACGTTTTATCGAACCCGGTTTGGCCTCAGTAAAAGTAATCTGCTGGTCGTTTGATTCAAATGTTTGGGGTAACTGATGGTTAAGGGCAACATATTCAAATACTTCATCTTCCTCAACTTTCAGGTCCCGGTCTTTTTGGCGGGTGAGTATCCAGCTGATAGCCTGGTAGTAAATAATGCCGGTGATCAGCAATACAACAATGGTGGTTGCCAGGTTTACATAATTATAACGGGTTTGCAGCTTCATTACTCGGTAAATTTATAACCCATACCATAAGCGGCCTGTATATAATCATGGCACCCGGCTTCCATTAATTTTTTGCGCAGGTTTTTAATGTGTGAATAAATAAAATCGAAATTATTGGCCATATCAATACCGTCGCCCCATAAATGTTCGGCGATGGCATTTTTTGATACTACTTTGCCCTTATTGGCTATAAAATAAAGCAGCAGGGCATACTCCTTACGGGTTAGCTTTACGGGCAATTGCCCCACCTTAACCTCTTTAGCCAGCAGGTCGATATTCAGTTCGTTAAATAACAGCAGGTTGCTGCCATTAAATGTTTTGCGGCGTATAATGGCCGATACGCGCGCCTTTAACTCGGATAAATGAAAAGGTTTTACCATGTAATCATCGGCGCCCAGGTTCAGGCCGTCCAGGCGGTCATCCAGGGAGTTTTTTGCCGAGATAATAAGCACACCGTCCGGGTGGTTACCGGCTTTCAGGTTTTTCAGGATGTCCATGCCGCTGCCGCCCGGCAAAGTAATATCAAGCAAAATACAGTCATAACGGTACACGCTGATCTTGCTCAGTGCGGCCGGATAATTAGCAGCCGTTTCACAAATATTGCCGTCTTCAGAAAAATATTCTTCAATACTTTCCCTCAGCCCTTCCTCGTCTTCAATGATCAGTATTTTCAAAACTCTTTTTTTGTTAAAGGTACGAACACAAAGTTGTAAAAATTCTGGATCACAGATGGAGATGATTTTTGGATTTCACAGAAATCTTTTTTAACAGTGAGCTTTGCCCGGCATAATCTGCGAAATCTTTTAATCATTAAAAATCCAGAATCGCTAATTTTTAATGGTTGATGGTTATACAGCGTAAAAAATACTTCGCGTTATTTTGAGCAAATATTCCCGATCATCGTTTAGATGATTTTTGGATTTCACAGAAGTCTTTTTTAATAACGAACTTTGCCCGCTATAATCTGTGAAATCTTTTAATCATTAAAAATCTGTGATCCTATGTGGTGGATATTCGCATTACTCTCAGCATTTTTTGCGGCGCTTACCGCAATTTTTGCAAAAGTTGGTATCAAAGGGGTTGATACCGACCTGGCAACGGCCATCCGTACCGTTGTAATATTGCTCATCGCCTGGGCTATTGTTATCTTCCGCGGCGGCGAATGGTCCATCAGCGGCCTCACTAAAACCAACTGGCTCTTTTTAATCCTTTCGGGTTGCGCCACCGGCCTTTCGTGGATCTGCTATTTTAAGGCATTACAATTAGGCAAAGTTTCGCAAGTGGCCCCTATTGATAAACTGAGCGTGGCGCTGGCCATTATTTTAGCTGTTTTGTTTTTAAAAGAGTCGCTTAATATCAAACAAGCCATAGGCGCTTTGATGATCATTGGCGGAAGTATTGTATTGATTTTTGCCTGATATTTTTCATTTCCGCAAAACAATTCGTGATACTTATAACTTTTTGCAAAAAATGTAAAAAAGGCTCTTGTTCATTCACATTTTTTTATAACTTGCCCTCCGTATATGGGGACAAAACTATTGACCTTAATCATTCTTTTTTTTGCAGGCATTATATGCTGCAATACTGTATACGCCCGAAAAAAATCTACCAGGACACATAAAAGAAGGACAGTAAGGGTTTCTCATTATAAGATCAACATCCAGGATTTTCATTCCATTAATTTTGATACCGACAGCATATCTGGCGATAGCATTATAAATTTTGCGCAAACTTTAATCGGAACACGTTACCGCTCTGCAACATCCGACCCATTGGTTGGCTTTGATTGCTCGGGTTTTGTGCATTATGTGTTTAAATATTTTAATGTAGAAGTGCCGCGTTCGTCCGGCGACTTTATCGACGTTGGAGAAAAAATAAAACTGGAAGATGCCATGCCAGGCGACATCATCGTATTCACCAGCCCTACTGACAGACACCGCATAGGGCACGTAGGCATTGTATTTCATAATGACAGCGATAGTTTTACATTCATCCATTCCACATCGGGCAAAGAGCATGGGGTGACCATTACCGCAATGGACGATACCTACAGGCGCCGCTTTGTGCAGGTGATCCGCGTGCTTAAACATAATAACAGGCAATATGCATACGCAATGCCGGCCATCTCATTTTATTCTCTCGCCTTATTGTAACAATCACACCAATTTGGTAACAATTACTTTACTTCAACCCGAAATACAGTTTTAATCCAGTTTTACTTATCTATTTTTGCGCCAATATTTAAAGGCGTATTACATGAAGAATATCATCATATTATTTTTATTATTTACTGTTTCCTATAATTTAAAGGCTCAAAATAATAATACCAACGGAAAAATAACCGGCAAAGTAACTGACGCAGTTACCAAACAGCCAGTTGATTTTGCCACTATCAGTGTTTTTAAACAGGGGAGCACCTCACCATTTAACGGCGGCAGCACCGACCCAAAAGGTAATTTTAAAATAGATAATATAACGCCGGGCGACTACATGCTTACCGTTGATTTTATTGGCTATAAACAATTTAAAATAGCCCACGTGGTGGTTTTAAGCACCAGTAAGAATGTGTCTGTAGGAGAGATTTTGCTGGCTCCCATTCAAAACCAGTTGAAGGAAGTATCTGTAACAGCCAGTGCACCTACTGTTGCCAATAAAATTGATAAACTGGTTTATAGCCCGGCAAATGACCTTACCTCGCAGGGTGGGGTTGCTTTGGATGTGCTGCAAAAAGTGCCCATGGTATCGGTTGATATTAATGGCAATGTGGAGTTGATGGGCAATACCAATATCCAGTTCCTGATCAATGGCAAACCTTCCACCATTTTTGGCGCCAGCATTACTGATGCCCTGCAGGCCATACCTGCCAGTCAGATAAAAAGCATTGAAGTAATTACCAACCCCGGCGCTAAATATGACGCTGCCGGAACCGGAGGTATTATCAATATCGTGCTTAAAGACAACAATATCCAGGGCATTAATGGCAGCGTTAACCTTACAGCAGGCACCCGTTTAGAGAATGGAAATTTTAACCTCAACGCCAAAAAAGGTAAAATTGGCGTAGGTGTATTTTTTAGCGGCAACGAAAGTTTAACCAGTGCTACCCCAAGTTCAGGCAACCGTACCTCTTATAGCAATACCCGCGATACCGTTACCAATTTGGGTCAAAACGGTATCAGCAACTTTAAAAGAAGCGGGTACCGTTCAGGATTTAACATCAACTGGGACATCACGCCAAAGGACGCGTTAACAGCTTCCGTTAATTTTAATCATTTTGGCAATAACAGCAATGGTTATGTTAATAATTACCAAACCACTTACGCTAATGGCTTAGCCATTGATACCAACAGTATCAATCACTCAACCAGTAAGTTTAGCGATAACTCAACCGACTGGAGCCTTTTCTATAAAAAGACTTTCAAAAATAAAGATCAGGAGCTGGATGTTTTATACAACCAGAGCATTGGTCATAACACAAACGATTATACGCAGGAGCAGGACTACACCAATGTAACCTTCCCGTCATCAGGGTCTATCGGAAGTAACCCGGGCACCGACAAGGAAACGGATATACAGATAGATTACACCCAGCCGGTTACCGAAGGGTTTACCATTGAGACAGGTGCAAAGGCTACCATCGAAAACATCAACAACTCGGTAAATACACAAACACTGGACAATGGCGTTTATGTGCCTAACCCGTTTCAAACGTATAGCTTTACTTACGGGCGTAAAATTTATGCTTATTACCTGTCGACTACGTTCTCATTATTCAAAAATTTTATTGATGGCAAGGCCGGTTTAAGGGATGAATACACCGTTTCGACGTCCGATTTTCCCAATACTATCATACCATCCTACAATATTTTAGCACCCTCGTTTGTGCTTTCGCATAAGATCGACAAAACACAAACTATCAAATTCAGCTATTCATACAGGCTTGAACGGCCGGACTATAACTCGCTGAACCCTTTTTATAACATCAGCGATCCGCACAATATCAGCACTGGTAACCCTGACCTTAAACCAGAATACGGGCACAATTTTGAGTTGGGTTATAATAAATCATTCAGCAATGGCGCCAATATTTACGTAGCAGGTTTTTACAGGTACAATACCAACGACCTGCAATCGTTTACCACATTTTACCCTAACTTAAAAATTGGTGACACTACTTATACCAATGTTTCGCTAAGCCAAAGATATAATATTGGTCGCGAGGTAAGTGAAGGCGTAAACCTGTTCGGGTCACTTCCTGTTGGTAAGCTAACCTTCCGGTCGAATATGTTTTTTGCCGACAGGATAACCGATAATCCAGGCTCGCCGCAGGTAAGTGGTTTTACCTACCGTATCAATTTAAATACCAGCTATGAGTTTGTGAAAACGCTGGCCGCCGAATTCTTTATTAACTACCGTTCATCGCAAAGAACTATCCAGGGAACAAACCCGGCATTCCTGTTCTACAATTTTGCTGTTCGTAAGCAGATCATGAATAAAAAGGCAAGTATTGGTTTAACAGCCGCCAACCCTTTCAACCAGTATGTAAATGTAAACCAAACAACTTACGGTTCTAATTTCAATCAAAATAGCTTGCGGCAGATCCCGTTGCGTTCATTCGGCATCAGCCTGATGTACAAATTTGGCAAGCTTGAATTTAAGAAAGATAAAGAGCAGCAGGATAATGCTGCACCGGATGATACCGGTGCCGGCGGTGGCGGGAAGTAATTTTTTTAGTCCGAAAGTCCGAAAGTCCGAAAGTCCGAAAGTCCGAAAGTCCGAAAGTCCGAAAGTCCGAAAGTCCGAAAGTCCGAAAGTCCGAAAGTCCGAAAAAAGCATGAGCTTTTTTCGGACTTTCTTGGTTTTAACAGACTTCTATACACCCGACAGTCATCTTTCGGACTTTACTGACTTTTCCGACTTTCGGACTTCATCCCCCCCCTCCAATATTTATCCAGAATTAATGCTTAACTATACTCAAAAATTAACCATTATGAAACCAATCCTTAAATCATTTTGCATGCTGCTTGGCATGGTTTGTATTTTGCCATTGTTTTTATCGGCACAAACAAAAACGGGCTTACACGTTTTAGCTGACTATCAGATTCACAGCACAGGTGGGTGGGATTACATTACAGCTGATGGGTCCTCTGGCAAAGTGTATGTTTCTCATGGTATGCAGGTAAATATCCTGGATGCAAAAACCGGCGACTCAGTTGGTTATATCCCCAATACGCAGGGTGTACATGGTATAGCTATCGCCCATGATTTTAATAAAGGTTACACCAGCAATGGCAGGGCCAATAACATTACCGTTTTTGATTTGAACACAAACAAGGTGTTGAAAATGGTAACAGCAGGCACTAACCCTGATGCAATTTGTTATGACGACTTTGCCAAAAAAGTTTATGCCTTTAACGGTCGCAGCCAGAATGCTACCGTTATTGATGCAGCTACAGATAGCGTTGTGGCAACCATACCGCTTGGTGGCAAGCCTGAAACAGGTGTGTCGGATGGTAAAGGAAAAGTATTTGTGAATATTGAAGATACAGGCGAGGAAGTTGAAATTGACGCTGCCACCTATAAAATATTAAACCGCTGGAAACTGACCGGCGGCGAAGAACCATCCGGCCTGGCAATGGACCGCGAAACTAACCGCCTGTTCATCGGCTGCGGCGGCAACCAAAAGATGATTGTGCTGGATGCCACTAACGGTTCCATCCTGGCAACCTTTCCCATTGGTCGTTGTGATGGTACCGGCTTTGACCCAGGGCTTAAATTAGCCTATAGCTCAAACGGCGAAGGTACTATAACCGTTGTGCGGGAATTAAGCGCCGATAAATTTGAATTGGTGGAAAACATCACTACTGAACCCGGTGCACGCACCATTGGCGTTGATGTTGTTACCCATAAAATATATCTGCCTACCGCGCAAATGAAACCGGCCCCTGCAGCCACTACTGATAATCCGCGGCCACGGCCACAACAAATACCTGGCACTTTCCATGTGGTTGTAGTGGGGAAATAGGCAAGGCCCCCCTGCCCCCTGAAGGGGGAGTTTTTGATGTCCGATAAAAGCAGAAAGACAAAAGCTTTGGTCTTTCTGCTTTTTGCTTTCAGGTCTTAGCTTTTCACTTAAGCAACAATAATGACATATCGCGCTTCTTTTGCATAGTTAGTAAAATATTTTACAGGCAGGTATGTTTAAAACCATAATATGATCTTTAAAAAATACCAGGAGCACATCGTTAATTTCGTTTTGGGCAGCATCAGCATCGGGTTTGTGGCGCTGACCGTACTCGTCGTTATTTTCCCACATTCATTTGTCGATTTGAAATTTTCGAGGGAACTACAGGAGCATCAGAATCCATTTTTGGATACAACCATGAAAGCGGCGAGCTGGTTTGGGTATTTTCCGGGTTCGGCCATTGTAGTACTATTAGGTGCTCTGTCATTTTTTATCTTTAAATACCGGAAAGAAGCATTATGTGTTTTCCTGACTTCAGTATCCGGCCTGGTAAGTTCATTAATTAAAATGCTGGTAAACCGGCCCCGGCCAACAGCGCCCACGGTGCGCATTGTTCAAAAAGTTTATGAGCAAAGCTTCCCAAGCGGTCATGTGTTGTTTTATATTGTGTTTTTTGGATTTTTAATAGTGCTGATGTACCATTTAAAAACCATTCCGAAAATTGTGCGGATATCGGTAGCATCGGTTTCCGGCTTGTTGATCTTTGTTATCCCTTTTTCACGGATTTATCTTGGCGCTCATTGGTTTACCGATGTGCTGGGCGGTTTTTTGTTGGGGATACTTTGTTTATACCTGCTTTGCATATTCTATTTTCGCAAAACTGCGTCGAATCAGCGGAAAGCTAAAAGCTGAAAGACCAAAGCTTTCGCCTTTCTGCTATCACCTTTTCACCATACCGAAAAGCTTTTCGCTTTGGTCTTTCAGCTCCAAACCGTATTTTTATACTTTATAACGTTAGTGAACGAAGAAGCAATTCAAGCCAGAACCCCCCAACAATACCGTATAGGCGCTGCCATATTCTTTTTTATCTCGGGGTTTGGGTTTTCATCCTGGGCCTCGCGGATCCCGACAATACAAAACCGGCTTCATTTAAATGACGGACAATTAGGAACCGTGTTGTTTGCACTGCCCATCGGCCTTATGTTTACCATGCCGATCTCTAACTGGTTGTTAAGCAAATATAGCAGCAGGGCCATCATGCTGTCAGGCTCTTTGTTTTTATGCGCTATCCTTGTTTTTATCGGCCTGGCCAACAGTATGCTGCAGTTAATTGTGGTACTGTTTTTCTTCGGTTCTGCGCGTAATATGATGACACTGTCCATCAATACGCAAGGGGTAGGGGTGCAGGCTTTGTACAGCAAATCTATTATGGCCACCTTCCATGGTATCTGGAGTATGGCCGGTTTTGCAGGGGCAGCGGTTGGCCTGGTGATGGTTTACTTTAATGTTGCCGTGCCTTATCATTTTTTGATCATCAGTATAATACTGGCATTGTTTACGCTGTATTTTATAAATGATACGCTGCATACCATGCCAGACGTGCAGTTTAAAAAGCCATTCTTGCCGTTATTGCTTGATTTTTTAATGAAGGTTTTTATCATACTTGCTATCGTTTTTTCGATCTACGGCCTTTATCAACTAATGGTATTTTATAAAATTAGGCTAATTTATAGTGTCTCTGTTTGGCTGGTTCTTCTCGCAATGGTTATCCTGTGTTTTGTGTTTCGAAGCCGCGACGAAACAAAAAAGCCAATTTTTAATCTCCCCGATAAATACCTGTTAAAATTCTCCCTCATCTGTTTTGCCTGCATGGCCTGCGAAAATACCATGTACGACTGGAGTGCCATTTACTTTCAAAAAGCAGTTCATGCTGATAAAACAACCTCAACAGCAGCATTTGTAATTTACCTGGTGGCAATGACTACAGGCAGGTTTTTTGGCGATAGGGTAGTAACCCGCCTTGGCATAAAAGCAGTGCTGAAATTCAGCGGACTGTTCATTTTCTGCGGCCTGGTAATGGCTGTTGCCCTTCCTTATATTTATACTGCTCTTTTGGGGTTTATCCTCGTTGGTTTCGGTGTATCATGCATAGTACCTATGGTTTTCAGCCTGGCTGGCAAATCAAAAAACATGAGCAGTTCATCGGCCCTGGCCTCTATTTCTACAGTAGGATACCTGGGCTTTGTTTTGGTACCGCCGCTGGTTGGTTTTATTTCACAAAACTTTGGCTTAAGGATTTCCTTTAGCATTATAGCCCTGTTTGGCGGCATTATTGTTTACCTGGTTTCAAAGCTGAGCGACAACAACGAAGAATCAAACTCGCCGGTAGTATTCCCTGATTTTGAAGAATGATTTAGCGGGTTTTCCAATGCCTGTTACTTCGTTACCAAATACACCCTCCCCAATACTTTATACCGGGTATTCCTGTTTATAAAAACCGGCAGGATATTTTCTTTCGGATAATCCATAAAGATCCGGATGACCTTAAAGCGCGCATGGTTTTGAATCAGGTAATCCATTGATAGCTGGTTGACGTAAAAAACCGACGAATCCGCAGGCTTAAAACGGTCGAATTGTTCTATTGGTAAAATATCAACCGGGTTTTTGCAATAGAACTGGTAAAGGTTGTTTTCGGCATTTAGCGCATAAAGATGAAAGCTGCTAAATTGTGACTGGTTAACATATTCTGCAGCCGCAATCTGCCCCTTGTAAGGAACAATCTCGTTATAAAAAACGGTGTTTACATACAGCCCTACAAACAGGGCGGAGGTGCAACTGAGCAGAAAAACCTTTTTATGCGGTGCTGTTACTTTGATGACAATAAGTGCGGCAATGATGCCAAACAACAGTATCTCAGTGATGATATAAAAAATATCCTCAGGCATTAAAAGCTTATTGAGCACGATAACTGCAACCGGCAGCAGGATAATAAATATCCATTGAACAATCAGCCTGAATTTTGTACCGAATTTGCTTAATGTACCCAAACAAACCGGGGCCGTCACTACAGCGAATAAAGGGAAGATGGCATTGGTATAAAAAGGCAGCTGGAACCTGGAAAGTGAAAAAAGGAGCAATAACAATAGCCCCCCGCTGATGGCATAATATTCGGGCAACATCCTCTTTTTATAGAGCGATTTTGCCTTTTCAAAAACGGCGTAATAAAACAGCAGGCACCATGGAGCGAATGCCCATAATAGGGTATGCCCGTAAAAAAATATACTGCCCGACGTTTTGCGGTTAATAGGCCCGTTGTTTACAAAACGGCCAAACTGGCTGTCCCACAAAAACCAGCGGATGCCTGATACATGCTGCCTGCCGAATACCACCTTTTCGGGATGCAGATCGAATTGGGAGTAAAGGGCATAAAATTCCGGCAGGGTAAAAACAAAAGTCAACACAAACAGCAGCAACCATTTGAGTTGAAAAATGGTTTTGAATTTTCTCTGTAAGATCAACTGTCCCAGTAATGCTCCGTAAATAGCCGTTATCACAAAAATGCCTTTGGTCATGATAGCGAGGGCTGTAAACAGCGCGGCTAAAAGCAGGTGTTTAAACTTAAACCTTTGCTGCAAGCCCGCAATATGATAAATGCTGCCGATGATGAGTCCCATTAAATAAGGTTCGGCCCGCAGGTCGGTATTACCTAATATGGCATTTAAGGCAGTTGCGAGTATCAATACGGCCATGGCCGCTGTTTCCCAACCGTAAAACTTTTTGGTAAACAGCCAGGTATAAACCAGGCTCATCACAAAAAACAATAAAGCCGGCAAACGGTAGGCCCATTCGCTTATACCAAATAGCTTAAAGCTGAAAAATACCATCCAGAAAGGGAAATGCGGTTTATCCAGCCAGTCGCGGTTATAGGTAAATAGTTCAAAAAACTCTTTTTTATAGATCAGATTTTTAGCGATAGAGGCATACAAACCGGGATCATCCGTAAAAAAATGAACATTGATGCCGGCAAAATTTACCGCGAGCGCCAGTATAAATATGAAAAGGTAAAATATTTTGGGGTTATCCTTCATTAATATGGCCGGCCAAATGTACCCGCAAATATAGGTTTATGTTATAAAATAATGAGGGGCAAACAAAACGGCCGGGATGGATGTATAATTTAAAACATAAAAACCCCGCGCCTCTAAAGACACGGGGCCAAAATCACAACAATTGTTTAACCTTTCGGTCAATTCCTAACTGCAATGTGACTATACATCTAAAACGTTTTTTTTATCAATAAGTTATATAAAATATGCAGTATGTTTTTTAATATTTTATTTCACTACACTGTAACGAAATCAATATTTAAGAGTCTCAATAAAAGAATGCCGGAATTTCAGTTTACCTTTATACACACTTAAATTATAACTATTATTTCACTATGAAAAGATCATTTCAATTAAAAGCGCTTGCATTTTTTGCGTGTGCTTTTTTAGTATCGTCTATGGCTTTTGCCCAGGTGGGTAAAGATGGAAAACCCATCCCAAGTCCGCGCGACAGTGTAAGCGGAACCGTAGCAGGCGCAAATATCAAGATCTGGTATGGCAGCCCATCGGTTAAAGGCCGGGTAGTTTATGGCGAACTTGAACCATGGGATAAAGTTTACCGCGCAGGCGCAAACGAAGCCACCCAGTTTACCACCGACAAGGACATCGCAATTGAAGGGCAATCATTGCCGGCCGGCACTTACGCTTTTTTTGTAATCCCAGCAAAAACCGGGCAGTGGACCGTTATTTTTAATAAAAAAGCCAAACAATGGGGTGCATTTACTTATGATAAAAGCCTCGATCAGTTACGCGTAATGGTAACGCCAAAAACAATCAAGAACCAGGAAAGAATGGTTTATAAGCTAAAGAAAAAAGGTTTTAGCATGGATTGGGCAACAACAAGCGTTCCGGTAACTATTACAGCCGTTGGCAAATAAACAAAACCGCAAAATAATTTCATCAGGCTCCCGGTACCCCGGGGGCCTTTTTGTTGAATTTGTTAAACAAGGCATGTACAACAAAATAATTCAATGAATATTGGGTTTTAAATAATTGGCAAAAGACGGCTCTGATGAAGCCAGCTATTCTATTTCGGATGAATCTATAAACAGACCACTTCTGACAGGGTCGACCAGGGGCTCATTAAACTATTTATTAGCTCCATAGGAGCCACCTGTTTATAGAAAATTTTGGCAGGTTTTAATAAGCGCTATATTTACAGCCAATGAAGCTTACTCCGGGCAGAAAGAAATTAATAATAAGGGTCATCGCCATAGTAGTTTTGGAGATCATCATCCTGTTATTGATGGAGCTTGCTAATTACCCGCAGCTAATAGAACGCTACTATTCCGAAGGGCTTTACCCTGTAGTTTGTAAAATATTGCACCCCGTTTTTAACCTTTTTCCTTTCAGCATAGGCGACGTGTTTTACATTGTAGTTAGCGGGTATTTGTTGTATGCTGTGTTCCGGTTGATTAAACTCGCTTTCAAAAAACAATTTAAGCAGGCAGGCATGTTTTTGCTTGCGCTGGTTATCGGCGTGCAAACAGCCATACTGGTGTTTTATTTGTTTTGGGGGATGAACTACTTTCGTCCCGGTGCCGGCGAACGCCTTAACCTGCGCGATACCAGCTACACCACCGCAAATTTGATAAAGGTGACCAATATGCTCATCGATAGCGCCAATACAACCCGTGCCAGGGTTACCCCGGCTGATCTGCAACAAAATAACGACAGTATTTATCATACGGCCATCGCTGCGGTTAAAAAGCTCTCTGCCGATTCGGTTAACTTCCGCACTTATTACCCGGATATCAAACCATCGTTATTAACCCCTTTGATGAACTACCTGGGCACCTCCGGCTACTACGATCCCTTTACGGGCGAGGCGCAAATGAACTATCAGATGCCGCTGGTTAACAGGCCTTTTGTAGCCTGCCACGAACTCTCGCACCAGGTAGGCTTTGCTACGGAGGATGAAGCCAATTTCGGCGGCTTTATTGCCGGCATAAACTCCCGCGACCGCCTGCTGCGATATTCTGCTTATAATTTAGCGGTAGAGGAATGTATGTATGCCCTGTTCTTCAGGGATAGCCTGGAGTTTAAAAAGCTAAAGCCCCGCCTCTCGCTGCCTGTACATAACGATTACAAAGCCGAACGCCTTTACTGGCAAAAGTATGAGAGTCGGCTCAACCGTATCAGTGGCATCTTTTACGATCATTTCCTGAAACATAACAACCAGCCACAGGGCCTTGCAACCTATAACCGCATGGTGCTGCTGGTAATGGCAAAGTACAGGAGGCAGGCGGAAGGAGAGGGGGCCATAGTCCATAGTCCATAGTCCATAGTCCATAGTCCATAGTCCACGGCCGGAACGAATATCGCTATGGTCTATGGTCCATCGACTATTGACTTCCCCCCTCTATGGCCCATCGACTATGGACTTCTCTCCATCAACTTCACAAAAGATTTTCTTACATTAGCATTGTAACCTGTCCGTATGAAAACGCTGTTCAACTTATTTTTAATTTTCCTGGTGCCCACTGTGTGTTGTGCACAATTTACCATTTCGGGCAGGGTATTAAACCAGGCGGATACCAAGCCTGTGGCTTATGCAAGCGTTTTTTTAAACAATGCCACAAATGGCGATAAAACATCGGCCAAAGGAACCTTTCTTTTGCAGAATGTAAAACCTGGCAGCTATGAATTAATAGTTTCGATGGTAGGTTTTGAGGTTCACAGCCAGCTTATTACGATTACTGACGCCGATGTTAAACTACCCGATATTGCCATTTATCCTAAAACAATCCAATTGAATGAGGTTAAAATAAAACCCGTTGATGACCTTACCCGTGATAAGTATTTACAGCTTTTTAAAAATGAATTTTTGGGAACGACCGACCTTGCGAAAGATTGCAAAATACTGAACCCGGAAGTGCTGGACTTTGATTACAATGATACTACAGGGACACTCAAAGCCTCGGCAGCTGATTTTCTTAAAATCAAAAACGATGGTTTAGGATACAATATAAGCTACCTGATCACGAACTTTACAGTTACCAATAAACTTTTTTTTGAAAAAGACTTTGCCTATAAAGGCTTTGTTTTATTTGAAGAGATGGAGGGTACGCCTGCTCAAAAAAAACACTGGCTAAAGGCGCGGCAGGAAGCATTTGAAAACTCATCGGCGCATTTTCTTCGCGCATTGTTGACCAATAACGTAGCCGATGAAGGTTTTAAAGTACAGCAAATTGCCGTCTACCCAAACCCCGAAAGACCTGCTGACACCTTAATTAAGGCAAAGATCAAGCTTTATACCGGGTCAAAATCGGGCAGTGGGAAAGACTCCCTTGCTGCCTGGATGAAAAAATCAAAACTCAACAAAACGTTGCTAAGGCTTTATAAATTTCCGTTGCTTAGTAATGAGATTGTGCAAAGAACTGAAAAGGCGGGCACCTATGTGTTGGGCTGCGAAAATGATGCCCTCTATATTAGCTATAACAAACACAAAAACTTTGATAAGGAAGGACGCCTTCAAAACATAAACGACCCTTATAATACAGAAAACGCTATCATATCTTTTAATTCGCGCTATGCTTTTTTCGACGATAACGGATGGATAAGCAATCCTGAAAGCGTTACGTTTTCCGGGGTATGGAGCAAAAAGCGCGTCGCTGATCTTTTGCCAAAAAACTACGAATATAATGGGGTTAAAAATATTGAAGCAGATACCGGCCTAACTGCAATGACCGGGAAACTCAACGAATTTGCAAAAAATAATCCTATCGAAAAAGTTTACCTGCAAACCGATAAAAGCAATTATGATGTATTTGACACCATTTGGTACAAAGCTTATACCGTGGTAGGGCTGCAGCACCAGCTATCGGCTTTAAGCGGGATTTTGTATACCGAACTTATTGGCCCCAAAGATTCGGTGGTATCGCGGCAGATCCTGCATTTAATATCAGGCGCAGCCTGGGGTGATTTTGTGTTAACCGGCGCTATCAAACAGGGCGACTACCGGCTCCGTGCCTATACCAACTGGATGCGCAACGCCGGCGCTGAATATTTTTTTAATGAAAAGATCCATATCGGCGGTTATGATACCGCGCCGCCTGTTAAACAAACGGCGGTTGCCAACCCCGATGTACAGTTCTTCCCCGAAGGCGGCGAACTGGTAAACGGCCTGCGCTGCAAGGTAGCGGTAAAATCCATCGCTCCCGGCGGCCTTGGAAAAGATGTTAACGGCACCATTGTGGATAATGAGGGTAATATCATCGTCGACTTCGCCACGCAGCACCTGGGCATGGGCGCATTCGCTTTTACCCCGCAAAGCGGTAAAACCTATAAGGCCAGGATAAAAACAGGCATCGGCGAAACCGCTTTTGATGTCGACCTGCCCAAAGCAAAAGAAGCAGGTTTTATCCTGGGCATCAACAACAGCCGGCCCGACAGTATTTTTATAAAAGTGGCCGCTAACGAGGCTTTGTTTCAGCAAAAACAGCGCAGCGCATTCTACGTCATTGCCCAATCGGGCGGAAAAGTTTATTATACCGCTCAAAGCACGCTGGAGGACCAGGTTTTTACCGCCGCTATCGATAAAAAACGTTTCCCCTCAGGCATAGTGCAGTTCACGCTGTTTGCTGCTAATGGCGAGCCTTTAAACGAACGCTCCGCATTCATCCAGAATGACGATACCCTTCAGCTCAACATCAGCAACCCCGTTAAAACTTTTGCACCGGGGCAAAAGGTAACGCTTAACCTCGACGTAAAAAACCAATCTGGCCAGCCGGTTATGGGCGCTTTTTCGGCAGCGGTAACCAACGAAAGTATGTTACTGGGCGATGAAGCATCGGACATCAACATCTTCAGCAGTTTGCTGCTTACCTCCGACTTGAAGGGTTTTGTAGAAAAACCCGGCTATTATTTCACCAATGCCAATGACCAAACCCGCGCCGACCTGGATGTGCTGCTGCTGACCCAGGGTTACCAGCGTTTTGAATGGAAACCCATTTTGAGCAATACCTCGCCGCCAGCCACCTATCAACCCGAAACCTCGCTTGACCTGGCTGGCAGCATCAAAACATTTTCTGGTAAGCCGGTGCCAAACGGCAAGATTTCGCTCGTTGCTGTCAAAAATAATTTTGTAACGGATACCGTTACTGATGCTGAGGGGAATTTCAAGTTTACCAATATCGACCTGCCTGATTCCGCAAGGATGGTGTTGAGCGCAAAAAAGATCAACAATAACAATAATGTAAACGTCAGTATTAAAAAGGCGGACTACCCGCCAATAATTAAAGATAATAGTTTCGCTAACGACTTGCCGGCAGCGGCCCCGGCCGACAGTGTTCAAAAACGAGCGCAGCAGGTCGCTGATCTCCGTAACCGGCGTATGCTGAAGGAAGTTACCATTAAGGGGCAAAAAGGATACAAACGTGTTGAACCGGATCTTACCTATTCAACCAACCTGAACGGCCCCGGCCATGCTGACCAGATCATCATGTCGGACGATTTAACAGGATGTGTCAAGCTATCCGACTGTTTAACATTCACATTGCGGGGTGGTATAACTATACGAAACGGGGTAGCTTATAACCCTCATATTCATGGCATGCATCAGAGCCCTATAATGGCGGTATCAATAGATGGCGCTGTAAGCAAAAATGTCAATCTGGACGATATCGACCCCAATATTGTACATAGCGTTGAAGTTTTGTCGAGCGTTTCTACCTATTCGGTTTATGGGATTGATATTGGTGGCGGGGTTTTGGTTATCACCACCAAGCATGGTGGTAAAGATTATGCCACAACACAGGCGGCATCCGGGACAATAACCAGCATATTCAATGGTTTTTATAAAGCCCATGAATTTTATTTGCCAAAGTACGACAGTCCGCAAAGCAATGCCTTAGCCGCCGATCTCCGCAGTACCATTTACTGGAACCCAAATATCCTTACCGATAAAGACGGCAAAACCACCCTGAATTATTATAATGCAGGAACAAAAGGCACCTACAGGGTGGTAATTGAAGGCATTAATGATGATGGTGATTTAGGCAGACTGGTGTACAGGTATAAAGTGGAGTAACCTGGTCGATGGCCCATAGTCCATGGCCGAGGCCGATATGGCTATGGTCTATCGACCATCGACTTCCCTACACCTCCACACCTTCTTCCGTAAACCGCAACTGGTTAAGGCCGGCCTGTACCGAGTTGCCATAGCCGTTATTGTTTACAAACAGCTTTTCGTTTTGGGCGCTGATATGCAGGTCGCCGAGGATAAAGTCGCCGAAAATGCGGATCACTACAACGGGCATGCTTACTTCCAGTTCGGCGGTAATGTTATGTTCAAGGCTCATGGCAGTATCGTCATCCATCTGGTGTACATGTATCAGGGTGCTGCCGTCGGTCCTTAAAACCTCTACGCTGTCGCGCGTGGTTTTAATGGTATAGGGACCAGCGTTTACGGCTTTGTTGGCCAGCAGCGTAACTGGCGTTCCATTCATGTCCTGGATGCTGATGTCGCAATCCAGGTGGGTTTCCGGGGCTGAGGGCGGCTGGTCGTGGTAAATGGAATTGATCCTCAAAAATTCTTTGTCTTCTCCGTGGTAGGTAAAGCTGATCACTTTACTGTGAACGACAAATGCGTTCGAACCAATAATATAGGCGTATTTCATGATCGTGGTTTTTATTATTAGATAATAGCAGAAATGGCAAAAATGTTTAAGCTATTTTTTTATTGAATATGTAGAGACAAAATACTTTGCGTCTCTCTTTGCGTCTCTGATTTTATCTCTCCTGGCCCCGTTCGTCCGGAAAAATAGGTGCGTCCACAAAAGAAGAAAAGGGACACCGGGAACGTTACCGGAAATAAAAAATGCGTTCCGTATCTCACCCCGGAACGCATACAACATCATCAATCAAATAATGTTGATCAACTAAATCTCAGATTTCATGTTTAATGATCATCCAAGTTCTTTATTTGAAAATACCAATCAGATTGCGATCAGTAGTTTAAAAAATGCATTTGTTTACCCGGAGCAAAATTTGTACCCAAGTGTTTAATTTTCAGCTATTTTGAAAGATAGCCTACTTGTAACGGGTGCATTGTAATAATATTATCTACAACAGCGTAAAATTAAGAATATTTTATCAGAATTGCATTTAATAGTCCTTATACGGTTAAATAAATGAGTAAAACTAATGTTGTCGCTATGAAATACTTATTTTTAATGCTTATCATGTTGCCCTTGCGGGCATTGCGCAAAAAAATACCAAAAGCGCAATAGCGAGGTTTGAGGCCGAAGCGCGGGCGGTCACCATCATCCGCGATAACTGGGGCATACCGCATATTTATGGCAAAACTGATGCTGAGGCCGTTTTTGGGCTGATGTATGCCGAATGCGA
>Ga0206955_1131_pt1 | contig 19759 bp, 22 predicted proteins | sample Alteio_BWOrgHeat_34_FD_153247 | JGI IMG/M metagenome (GOLD analysis project Ga0206955, IMG submission 153247) | Enriched cells from forest soil in Barre Woods Harvard Forest LTER site, Petersham, Massachusetts, United States -... | ecosystem: Environmental > Terrestrial > Soil > Temperate forest >...
TGGAGGGTATGGAAATCGCGACCGGAAAAAAACGGACTCACATGGAGACGGGGCGGAGGCTCGCCCGCGCCTTCCCAGCGCCAGCGAAGGACGACCGTGGAGGTTCCATGCGGGACGAAGATTTCCTGGATGACGGTTCCGCCGGCGAACGCATAGGTCCATTGCGGCCAGGGTTCCACGGTGAAGGCGATGAGGCGGGTGGCGCCGTCGGGGAAATCGACGCCGGGGGAGTAGCGTTGCGAGGAGAGGGCGAATTTTCCTTCGGCGGTTTCGATCTCGGCGTCGAAGCCGTTGACGAGCACCATGCGACCGGCGGGCGGGGCGGTGGCGGTCAGGAGCAGGGCGTGATAACGGCGCGTGCGAATGCCGGAAACCGTGCCGCTGGCAAAGCCGCCGAGGCCGTCGGCCTCAAGCCATTCCGGGGTTCCGGAGGAGGGGCTAAGTGGTTGTTTCATGGGGGATCTTGCGCTGGTTGCAATGTACTTAGGTTAGTTGGTTGGGGCAAATAAGCTATTCGGGATATTGGAATAACGTGATGGCTTCCCGTGGAATCAGACGGAAGCGAGGAGAAAATGCGGGAGGGTAATCGGCCAGTCCCCGTTTTCACTGTGACTCCCGCTCGTTTGACATCCTGCAAGGTGGAGGTGTAGTCTAAACGTATGGCAACCGCGGAACTGGAAAAGGCAAAAAGGGCCATTTCAATTTCTGATCTTAAGGAAGTCGTCGAGCTAGCCGCAGCTCTTCGAGCCCGTCTCGCCGTGCTCGGAGCGAGCCTCGAAACCATCGGCTTTGGACCAGACCCCATGCCCGGCAGCGCCGATACGTGGGAGGAAATCGAAGCTGATTTCGAACGGCACGAAGGTGGAGAAAAGGGGTTCACGTTGGCGCAGATGCGCGGTCTTGCGCGCCCCAAGTCCGCCTAAGCACGCCGGCGTTTCGGCTTCTCCTTCGGATGGGAGAAGGAGGCGACGGCCAGATGGTTCGCGTAAACCTTGTGTAGATCAACCATGGAAAATCGCCATGGTTAACGTAGCGTTTCACGTCTTTGCTGTTTTTATCGAAGGGCGGGACATCGTAATTCTCCTCCAGATAGGCTACGGCATCCAGGATTTCGTCATAAAAACGGTCGCCAAGACTGTCCTGCTGGTTGTTATACCAATCTCGCTGAGCGAGAAGTTTGGCCTGAGCTCTTGGCGTAATAATTGCCGGGAGACGAGGATAATTCATGACGCAAAGTTAGGCGGGGACCTCCGACGCATCAGTGCAAGACCGGCGATGAGCCAGGCGGCGAGCATGATGGCGTCGCTGAAGAGGTTCATCTCGCGGGCGGGGAGGTTGAGGCCCGCAACGTGATAATGGGTGACGTAGTGCATCGTGATGGTGGAAAAGCCGGGCGGGACGAGGACGGCGCGCAGGATGTAGTCGGCGCGCAGGAGTTGGGTGTCCCTGCCATCGAGTTGTGCCTGCCAGTCGGGATCGTATTGGTCGTTGATGAGGACGTAGCCACCTTTTGTGGAGTGGACCTCGATTTCAATTTCGGTGGGCGTGTAGGTTTTCAGGATGACCTGGTCCGGCAGGGGGGGATTGTTCTGGGTCGTTCCCGCCAGCGGAATGGAAACTTTTTTCTGCCCGGGATTGCCGGAATTGAGCAGGATGCTTTCGCGAGGATTCCAGTCGCGGTCGGCGAGGCGCTTGAGGAGTTCGTCGTCGGAGGAAATGTATTCGGCCTTCGGCACGAGGGTGGCCTTGGCGAGATAGTCCTTCATTCCAACCAGGGCGTGGGAGGGCAGGCTGTCCGAACCGGTGCGGATGAGGGTGTAGCCGTCGGCGTGATCGATGTTGGCAGCGAGGAGCGGATCGGCGCGCAACTGGGGCAGGAATTCCTGCGGCACCGCGACGTTCTTCACGCCGGAGAGGAACCAGAGGCGCTGCCGGTCGCCGCCGAGGCTCTTGAAAAAGGCGTTGATGTCATTCGGAATGCGCGAGGCGGAGGAGATATCGAGGCAGGAGATGTCGGTGGCGTTGAACTGGTCGATGAGCAGGATGTTAAGCAAGGGATCTTCGACGGCGACGCTGACCCGGACTTGGTTGCCCTCGTTCTTGAGCGCGTCCAAGAGTGCGTTGGTCGCGGTCATCTCGGCCAGGGGCACGGGCTCGATGAAATGATTCGTGACCCAGGCGAGTTGGGCGACGCTGAGTACGACGAGGCCGAGGGCCAGGGTCAGCGGCAGGTGATCGGGTCGGAGCATATCCTGCCAGACGCGATGCAGGAGGGGATTGACCAGGGTCCAGGTGCGCAACTGTTCCGGACGCCAGATGCCGTAGAGCAGGAGACAGAAGAGGCCCGCGATCAGGATGGCCATCTTCATCGAGGTTTTGAGCGTGTCCATCATGGCGGCGACGGCGTTCTGCTCGTAACTGGCGCTGTTCAGATAATTGACGAGGCTGAGGTAGCCGACGTAATAGGCGACCAGGCCGAGTACGAGAAGGCCCATCATGATGCCGCCAAACCAAGCGAGGCGGCGGCGCACCGTTTTGGCCTCAGGCGCTTCGAGCGACAGGGAGCCGAGGAGATGTTGCACGCCGAATGCGCTGAGGGTGACGAGGGCGAAATTGGTGACTTCGAGCCATTTGAGCGGGTTGCGCCATTTGTCCATGAGCGGCAGCGCAAAGAGCGGGCGGTACAAGGGCGTGTGATAACCCCAGGAAAGAACCAGGGCGACGGAACCGAGGGCGAGCAGGACCCGTCCGTAAAAGCGGGACCGTTCCGAGATGCGTCCCGCGCCGAGCAGACCGCCGGGCAGCACCGCGAAGATGCCGACCAGGGCGAGGAGAGTCGCCATTGTGCCGGTGGTGCTGATGGCTTGGTTGAAGTTGCGCATGCCTTGGTGATGTTTCGGCCAGCCGGGCGTTTGTCCGATCCAGCCCCAATACGGGCCGTCGACGCTGTTGTTGTTCCAGCCAAAAAAGCCGGGAACTAGGTAGGTCAGAGTTTCCTGGGGGCCCAGACTCCACTGGGTGCACAATTTGTAGGTTTCCTCGTACTGCGACTGGCCGCCCATCTTCACGCTGACGATTTGGCCTTGAAACAGCGCCATGAACGAGGCAAGAGAAACGAGCACCGCGATAACGACGCAGAGAACCAGGTGGCGAAGACCGGCCCAAACATTGGCGTTGGCGCGACGGCAAAGAATGGGCGCGAGATAAAGCGCGGCGATCATCAGACAGGCGATGGCGCCGCGATCGGTGGTCGTGGGCAGTTCGACCATGATCCCGCAACTGGCGCCGCTGATGACGGCGTAGGCCCAGTGACCGGAGCGTTGGGCTCGCAAGGCACCCCAGGCGGCGATCGCAAAGAAAGGCCACATGGTGATGTAGGCGAAATGACCGGGAAAAACGAAAGGAAGAAGGTCGCCCTGCCAGGCGTAGATCACGCCGCCGAAGAGGGCGGCGGGGCGGGGCAATTCGAGCTCGCGCAGGAAGGCGGCCATGGCCAACAGCGAGCACGTTGCGACCATGGGCGCGTAGCTGGTGAAGAAAAACCACACGGGCCAGAGCGCGGCGAGGCTGAAGGGGTTGAGGGCGTAAGGCGGATTGGCGTTGCCGAGCCAGTTTTGGACGAGGAACACGCCCGTGGGTGGAAAGTGATAGGCGAGTTTCCAGAGGTTCGACGGGTTCATGTCGATCGTCATGGGGACGCTTTGACCGAACGAGAAGAACTGGCAGAGCGCGAGTTGAGCGAGCAAGGAGAGGAAAGCCACGACCCACAGCGATGTCCAGGGGCCCTCGCGGGTGATGGTGCTGTCGGGTGATGTCATCTCGTTGGGGCCTTGCTCTGCATACGGACGTTCAAGCCCGTGATGATCCATCCAGAGACGCCCGGAACACAAATGGAAAATGGAAAAAGATTTGGGGAGGGTCCGTCGCTCAACAAAGCTCTCAAGGTTAAAAGATGCTGTCATCCTGAGCGGAGGCGAGCCCAGGTGCGTGGTTTCATCTCAAGACTTACCCGAGCCGTAGTCGAAGGACCTATGTGGGTGAAGTTTAACGTGGGAGTGGCGACAAAAGATTTTGAACGGAAAGGGAGGTCTCTCGCCTCTTCGAAGAGCGGCGAACTGTCCATTCGGAAAGGAGGTTTATTGACGCAGTTAAACGTTTCTAAATTTGCAGGCAGGTCCTTCGACTGCGGCTCGGGTGTATCTTTTGAGGAAAGAAATCCTGTGGCTCGCCTTCGCTCAAGATGACGGCGTTTTTAACGCGGAAGTTTTTCGACGGATTGTTTGTTGATGATGGCTCGCATCGGTGCGGGATGGAGGTTAGGATCGGACGATGAAGGAGCCTTCGCCTACTCAGCGCAACGACGCGACCCCGGTGTCGCGGGAGGAATTCGAACAATTTCTCCAGGCGTTGACACATGAGATCCGCAATCGATTGAGCGGCATTGCGCTGGAAGCGGCCGACTTGGCCGAGCAGGGCGGGGGGCAGGTTGACGCGAGCCGGTTGCAGCAGCAGGTGCAGGACTGCTCGGCGTTTTTGAAGAAAGTGCGGGAGCTTGTCGCGCCGGACGGAGCGGAGTCGGGGAAGACGGCGCTTGCCGATGTGGTCAAGAAGTTGAAGGAGCGTTCACTCTAATATGCCTCCCGCTCGCACCGTTACCGCGCCAGCGGAACTTCTGGCTTATCTTTTCGAGGCGTGGCCTGAGACGAAGAAGAAGCAGGTGCGCACCTGGCTCAAATTTGGATCGGTCGCGGTCAACGGCAAGGTCGTGACGCAGTTCGATCACAAGCTGAAGCCGGGCGATACGGTGGCGATTCGACCGAAGGGCATGGCGGCGCCTGAGACGGCGTTGCCGAATGGCATTCGCATCCGGCAGGAGGACACGGATATTCTCGTGATTGATAAACCGGCGGGGTTGCTGAGCATCGCGAGTCCGTCGGAACCCGAGAAGACGGTCTATGCGGCGCTGACCGATCATGTGCGGAAGGGAAACAGTTTTGGGCGCGAGCGGGTCTGGATTGTCCACCGGCTTGACCGCGAAACGTCGGGACTGATGGTTTTTGCGAAGAACGAAGCGGCCAAGGGCGTGCTCCAGCAAGGTTGGGAGACGGTGGAGAAAAAATATCTGGCGGTGGTGGAGGGCGCGCCTTCGAGCGATGCGGGGAAATTCGATTCGCATCTGGATGAATCGAATCCGCTGAAGGTCTACGTTTCCGATGAGAGCCCGACCACGCGCCGGGCGTTGACGGGCTATCGCGTGACGAAGAAGGGCAAGGCGACGACGCTGGTCGAGCTGACGCTGGAGACGGGACGCCGGCATCAGATTCGCGTGCAGTTGGCGGAGGCGGGGTGTCCCATCGTGGGCGACAAGAAATATGGCGCGGAGACGAACCCGATCCGGCGCATCGCGCTGCATGCGACGTCGCTGCGCTTTCCGCATCCGGTGACGGGCGAGATGATGAGCTTTCAGTCGCCGCTGCCGGGGGATTTGGGACGGCTGGTTTAGCGCGCAGGGATTGTGGTTTTTTCGCCCGTGCAATCCGCAGCGGAGGGGATAGCTTATTTTCATGAGCACTATTCCCGCAGGTCCGCAGGTCGTGAAGGAGTTCCGGTTTTTCTCCGATTCCCGGTACGTCACCGTCGTTTTTGAAGATGAGACGTCGGTCGAGTTCCATGGAGAAGACAACTACGAGGAAGCTCACGATGCCACGGTGCATGCCAAGCACGCGGGCGAGGCCAGTCTTGAACTGGCTGACCAAGCTGGGAAAACTTTTGCGATGGTCGTAAAAAAGGATGTCTTGGTTGAAAGGTTCGCCGCCTGAAAGGGCGAAAGTTTTCCGGAGGCTGGTCCTTCGACGAACTCAGCCGCAACGATGAGTTGCAAAGAAGGCAGAGTCGATGAACCTCAGGCCAAGCCGAAGGCTTGGTAGCACCGTAGCCGGTGGTTGAGCAGCAGCGACACCACCGGTAAACGACCACCCAGCGATGATCCCGCAAGGGATCACAGAACGCAACGAGTCTAACCCAGAGCTGTTCCATTATCCGTGAGGCTACTACCCCTTGTGGGGTAGAATCTTTTTTGCCATTTTTCCGGTGGTATCGCTGCTGTTCAACCACCGGCTACGGTGCTGACACGCCTCCGGCGTGTTTAAGCTTCGGCGGGCTCGGGGGTGGGACTGAGCGCCGCGACGTCGGCGGTGGCGTCTTCCCAAGTCTCGTTGAGGGTGTCGAGTTTTTGGGCGGTCTCAATGAGTTCGCGATTGAGTTTCATGACGTCGCCACCGGCGGCGTAGGTCTCGGGAGACTCGAGCGCCGCGACGACTTCCTTATGGCGTTTTTCGAGCTCGGCGATTTCGCGTTCGATCTGCTCGAGGTGCGTCTGCGCTTTTTTGCGCGCTGCGGAGACGGCCTGGCGTTCCTCGGCTTCCTTGCGCTTTTGCTCCTTGGTCTTGCCGGGAGAATTGGAATTGTTCGCGGCTTTGGGCGTAGCGGGGGCTTCGGCGGGACGGCTGTCGGTGAGTTGATCGCCCGCAACAAGGCCTTGTTTCTCGGAAGCGGCGCCCGATTTCTCGAGGTAATAATCGTAGTCACCCGCGTAAGGCGTGAGCTGGCCGGCGCTGATGTGCAGGACATTGAGCGCGAGCGCGCGGATGAAATAGACGTCGTGGCTGATAAAGAGAAGCGTGCCCTGATACTGCTTAAGCGCCTCGATCAGCGCGTCGATGGAGGCCATGTCGAGGTGGGTCGTCGGCTCGTCCATCAACAGCAGGTTGGGCGGATTCATCAGCAGCTTGACGAGTCCGAGCCGGGTTTTTTCTCCGCCCGAAAGAACGCCGACTTTCTTGAAGGAGTCGTCGCCGGAAAAAAGGAAGGAGCCGAGGATGGTGCGCGTCGTCACCTCCGGCAGCGGGTTGGGGATGCTGAGCGCTTCCTGCAAAACCGTGCGGGTGGGATTGAGCATGTCGGCGCGATTCTGCGAGGAATAGCCGACTTCGAGGTTCAGCCCTTCCTTGCGTTCGCCTTGCTGAATGGGCAGGACGCCGCCGAGGATTTTCAGCAGCGTGGATTTGCCCGCGCCATTGGGGCCGACGAGAACCGTGCGCTGGCCTTTTTCGACTTCGAGGTCGATGCCCTGATAGACCTTGAGCGTGTCGTAGGCGAAGTGGACGTTGGTCAGCGTCATCACGCGCTGGCCGCTGCGGGTGGGCTGCGGAAATTTGATGTGGATGGTCTTGGCGGCGGACTCAGGCGCCTCGAGTTTTACCATGCGGTCGATTTGCTTGAGCTTGCTCTGCGCCTGCGAGGCCTTGCTGGCCTTGGCGCCGAAGCGGGCGGCGAAATCCTTGAGCTTCTGGATTTCGTCCTGCTGATTTTTGTAGGCGGCGAGATGCTGCTCCGCGCGCGCCTGACGCTGCTCGACATAGGAATCGTAATTGCCTCGGTAGCGGTGGACCTGCTTGTTGCGAATCTCGAAAATGTTATCGACGAGGGCGTTCAGGAATGCGCGATCGTGCGAGATCATGAGGATCGCACCGGGATAGTACTCGAGATAATTCTGGAACCAGCCGAGTGACTCGAGATCGAGGTGATTGGTCGGCTCATCGAGCATGAGGAGATCGGGCTCCATGACGAGGAGGCGGGCGAGATGTGCGCGCATGATCCAGCCGCCGCTCATCGTGCGGGCGGGGCGATGGAAATCGGTTTCGCGGAAGGCGAGCCCCTTGAGGAGGCTCTTCGCCTTGGGCTCGTTCTGGTAGCCGCCGAGCTCGGCGTATTTGCCGAGGGCATCGTGATATTCCTCGGTGTCGGTGACGCCGGATGCGGTGCCTTCGGCGAGGATGCGCATGAGCTTGCCGTGCTCGGGGGTGATGGAGCACGCGAGCTCAAGGACGGTTTCGTCGCCGGTGGCGGCGGTTTCCTGCGGGAGATAACCGATGGTGGTGTGCTTGTCGATGACGCAGGAACCGTTGTCGGGCTCGCCCGTGCCGAGGATGATGGAGAAGAGGGTCGACTTGCCCGCGCCGTTGGGGCCGACGAGCGCGATCCGCTCCCCGAGATTGATGCTCAGGGAGACATCTTCAAAAAGGGTGCGCGAGCCGTAGCTCTTGCTGATTTCCGACAGGGTAAGCATAAGCGGGCAAGCCTACGCGTGATGGAGGTGCGGGGCAAGCTTGGTGTCGCGCTGCAAAGGATAATGAATATTGCAATGGCCTCTTGCAGGCTTCGGGCAGCCGGGCTGCACCGTCGCCTGGAGGTCGATGGCTACCTCGGAATGACGACCTGAGATGTTACCGAAGTTATTTCGCGGCTGAATTGGGTGGGACTTCCGTGAAGACGGGGGCGTCCGGAGTCTTGCCGTCTTGATAGACGAGTTCCGTGACCTGGCCTTCCTTGACTTCGACTTTGCTGTGCGGGAAGCCCTGGACATCGAGATCGAAGTTGCCGGGCACGAGATGGTCTGGGTTCAGGATGCCGGTCTCGTTTGTCTTGGTCTGCCAGAGGGAAAGTGGCGCTGCCTGGTTGACCCAACTCACCTGCACGCCGTTTTTCGGTTTGCCGTCCGAATCAAGCACGGTGATTTTCATCCGGCCCGCCTTGCGGAGGACGAAGTGGATGTGGTCGGCCTTCGTGGTGTCGACGATCTGATAATAATCGGCGTAGCCGCCGCGATGGACGAAGATGGCGATCTCGCCCACGGGCAGCACGGTGTCGACGTATTTTTGATCACCGCTGTGGAGATAATCGAACCGCTGGCGGCGCAGGGGCTTGTTCGAGGGATCGAACTGCGTGGCGGCGTGGAAGGGCTCGTAGCCGACCTGCGTCAGGTCGACCATGTCCGAGCCGCTGGCGGTGAGGCGTACTTTCTTGGAGGGGTCGGCGGTCAGGACAATGTCGCGGGCGGCTTGTTGCGGCGTGAAATTATAATGGAGGAAGGTCCACGTGGTGTTGGGGCCGCGCACGACAAGCGCCTTGGAGGCATCGAGGTAATTTTTGTCGGTGATGCAGAAAGTCCCGTCCGCGCCGACGGGTTCCCACTGGTAGGCGTCGGCGAGGTTCCAGTGGATGCCGACGAGCGAGACGAGGCCAATTTCGACGCCATCCATCGGACCGGCCACCACGACTTTGCCGGCAAAAGTGCGCGGGCCACCGCCAGTGTTGTCGACGATCTCAAATTGCTCGAAGGGAGCGGGGCCCTTTTCCGGGTGAGTGGGCGGCGGCGAGGAGTTGCCCCAGCCGTCCCACACTTTGTCCGGGGTCTCGGCGCGATAGATGATCGTGCTTTTCTTGTCGGCGTCGGAGGACGGATCGTCCGCGTGAGCGGGAATCAAACCGGCCAGCGCGATTCCGATCGCGAGGGAAATCCGCGCAAAAAAACAATCCGTCATCCTGAGCCGTAACGATGCCGTTCCTCCTGTAGCGGCGCGTCTATGACCGCCGAGGATTAGCGAGTATGTGTTGATTATGCGCTCGGCGGTCATAGACGCGCCGCTACAGGCTGAGTTTCCCTTTTCAGCCGCAACTGCATTGTTACGGCATTTTAAAATCGCGAGTTTCGTAGTGGTCTCTTATTGGGCAGGCGCGGGTGCCGGAGGGGCGGCGGGAGGCGGCGTGGCATCAGGCGCTGGCGCGACGGGCGGCGGTGTGTTGGTCGCAGGAGCAATCGTTGTAAAGGCGGGCTTTTTATCTTGTTGCCGGAATTCCTTGTGGCCTTCGTTTTCCTGCTGGCCGAGTTTTTTCATAGCGGCGCGCGCGTCGTCCCATTGACCAGCTTGGAGGGCCGTGGTCAGGGTATCGACGGTGGCGCTGAGATCATCGATGCTCTTTTGAAAGGCGGTGACCATGGCGGCCTGTTGATCGGCGGGAAGATCGGCGGCTTTCTTGGGGACGAGGTCGTGCGACTTTTGCGTCTCGGTTTTCATCGTGGCGGCCAGGGCGACGTAATCGGCCTTGCTCGCGTCCACGGGCTGTTTCAAGTCGAGGGAGAGTTGTTTGTAGGCTTTCGTGAATCGCTGCATCGATTTTTCGAGCGGCGTGTCGGCGTGTGCGAGGGAAAGAAGAGAAAGGCCCAGGAGGCAACCCAAGGTTGCGGCGAAGGTTTTGATCATGGCGGCAAGAATGGGGGTTTCCTTTCAAAAGACAAGAGTCGTCCGAACAAGTTTCCTGCCTCCCCAATCCTCTTAATCATATTAATCCCATCCAAAATTCTCCCTCTCTTTCTCCTCTTCCCCCCTCTTCAGTCCTCCGTGCGAAACCTTTCCCCTGTTCCCAAGCGTAATCTGGAAACAAAGGAACCATCGTAACGCGGCCTTGCTCTCTTTCGCGAGGCGGCTCTAACCTTTGTGCGTGAGCGTCTCCCGCATTCTTGTCGTTGGAGCCGGATTTTCCGGCGCGGTCATCGCACGAGAACTGGCCCAGGCACTCGGGTCAAAGATCCTCGTGATCGACGAGAGGGACCATGTCGCGGGCAACTGCTACACCGAGCGCGATCCGCAATACGGGATCATGCTGCATAAATATGGGGCGCATATTTTCCACACCTCGCGCGAGGACGTCTGGAATTATGTCCGGCGCTACTCGGAATTCGGGCCGTACGTGAACCGGGTGAAGGCATCGACGAAACGCGGAATGTTTTCGCTGCCGATCAATTTGCTGACGATCAATAATTTTTTCGGGAAACGCTTTTCACCGGCGGAGGCACAGGCGTTTATCGCCACGCTGGGGGACAAGAGCATCGGCGAGCCGCAGAATTTCGAGGAACAGGCGCTGAAGTTTGTCGGGCGCGAACTCTACGACACGTTTTTTTACGGCTACACGAAAAAGCAGTGGGGCTGCGAGCCGCGCGACTTGTCGGCGTCGCTGCTGAAGCGGTTGCCGATCCGGTTCAATTACGACGACTCCTATTTCAACGACCGATTTCAGGGCATTCCAGTCAAAGGCTACACGGCGATTGTTGAGGGGCTTTTGGCGGATGAGAACATTGAGGTGAAGCTGGGGACGCCATGGGATTCGAGCATGGTCGAGGAGTTTGACCATGTCATCTTCACGGGCCCGATCGATTGCTATTATAAGTATCGCTTTGGGCGGCTCGGTTACCGGACGGTGTTTTGGGACAAGACTTATCACGCGGGGGATTTCCAGGGGAATGCGGTGATCAATTATCCGGACATGGATGTCGCGTTCACCCGCATCGTCGAGCACAAGCATTTCGCGCCGTGGGAAAAGCACGATCACACCGCCGTCTTCACCGAGTACAGCAAGGAGACGGAGGAAAAGGACGTGCCGTTTTATCCGAAGCGGCTCGCGCCGGACAAGGCACTGCTGGACCAGTATCTCGAACTGGGACGGCGCGAGACGAAAATCTCTTTCCTCGGACGACTGGCCACCTACCGCTATCTCGACATGCACCAAGTCGTGGCCGAAGCGATTGACTTTGCGCCAGTGCTGGCCGGGGCGATCCGGGAGAAGAAGGCGCGGCCGGTTTTCCCGGAGGGGTCGGTGTGAAGAACGAAAATCACGCCGCCGTTAATCATTTGATGATCTAGGTATCTTCTGTTTTGGATTTTTCGATGATGCTACTAAGTCGCTTAACTGCGTTTGCGTCGGAGAAAGATTGATTCACTTGTTCTTCACGAAGCTGACAAGCTGATTTCCGTGATTGTTGGATGGCCCCGTGTTGCTCAAGGACGGTCTTGACGCCCAGGTGTTCGTAGAAAACAGCGTAATCCCAAGGTGTGTCGCCCTCGCGGTTTGGTCTGTTTGAATCGGCACCGCACTCCAGTAGACGGAGAACAAGGTGATCCCAACCTTCTTGCGAGGCGGCATGAAGCGGAGTCTCTCCGTACTCGTTAGTGCAGTTAATATCGGCACCCTCAGCGATGAGTTTCTCAAAAATATCGGTCTCGCAGTAGTAGGTTGCGGCTACGAGTGCGTCAGGATCGTTGAAATATGGCGGCTCAGACATTTTTTCGACCTAGCTAAACGTTGCTTTACCAATGGATCGTAATACAGGCTTTTGATGAGTAAATCCTCAAAAGCCAAATAAAAATGTGAATAGTCGTGTTTACGGTTTAATCCGGCTTCTTTTCCCGGAATCAAGTGCCGACAATGGCGCGGATATCCTTCAATAAGAGGAAAAGATGGAGCGGATCGGTCGGGCTCGCTTCGAAGTCGTAGGCGGGGTACCAGGCACGGGCGGTTTCGTCCTTGGCGTGGACGAGGAGGGCACGGATGCCGGCGATGTCCGCCGCTTGGACGGTGCGTAAGAGCGCGTCCTTCTGGAGCCCCTTTCCAATGCCGGTTCGTTGCTCGGTGAGATCGACGGCGAGACGAGTGAGGAGCATGACGGGAACGGGATGTCGGGCGAGGCCTTTGGTCACGCGCGGCGGGGCGGTTTCGCCCATGACGGATCCGACCGCGAGGCTGTAATAACCGGCGACTCGCATTGCCCGGCAGGTGACGTAGGTCCGGGAACTGCCGTTGTGTTGGTTGACGAAGGCAAAGCGTCTTAAGAAGACGTTCAACGGTTCCTTGCCGCAATCGAAGGCATCCACCTCGTGCGTCGGCAGGAGACTTTCAATCGGACGCAAGGGTTCGAAGGCCACGCAATCCTAATCGAAGACGCTTTTGGTGGTCAGGAGTTTCGCCAGCCGGGGCTTGCGTTTCACCGGGCGATTCAGGACGGCCTGGAATTTTTTCCACTGTTGGTCATCCAGGGAGAATAAGCGGCGGTCGGCCAAGGTCTGTTCCGCCGCGGCCAATCCATTTTCGAGCAGGTAGTCGCTCAGGTTTTTATGGCTGGCCCGAGCGGCCTCCTGCAGGAGGCGCTTGGCCGAGGCGTTGGCGCGGATGTCGATGCGCTCGGTTCGTTGGGAGGCGATGACGGGCATGGGAAGGATTTCTTAGCGCCCTTAATGTACACACATTGTCCGCACAGCGCAAGTTTCTCTTTCAACCTCGGTCTGTAGCGGCGCCCTGAGGTCGGCGGCTACCATTGAGCTATTTGGTGAAGTTGACGCGGTGGGCGACGACGTAAAGGGGGCGGCCCTTCAGTTCCTCGAAGCAGCGGCCGATGTACTCGCCGAGGATGCCGTTGCTGACGAGGACGGCGCCGCCGAGGACGCACGTGAAGATGATTTGACTGGACCAACCGTGGACGGTGTCGTGGTACATCAGGGTGCGATAGACGGTGTAAGCCGCGTAAAGCAGGCCGCCGATCGCGATGAGAAAGCCGCCCACGAGGCTGATCCGGAGTGGCAGCGGGGTGAACGAGAGGATGGCGTTGGAGGCGAAGCGGAGCATTTTCCAGAGCGTGTACTTCGTGGACCCGGCGGCGCGGGGCTTGCGGTGGTACTGGACGCTGACTTGGAGGAACCCGACCCACGCGACCATCCCGCGCAGGAACCGGTGCATCTCGTGCATGGAGCAAACGGCGTCGAGGCAGCGGCGGGAGATGAGGCGGAAATCGCCGGTATCAGGCGGCAGGTTCGAGTGGATGAACGTCCGCATCAGCCGGTAAAAGAGCCAGGCGCTAAACAGCTTGAACCAGCCCTCCCCTTCCCGCGAGAGGCGCTGGCCGTAGACAACATCATAGCCTTCGCAATACTTGGCGACCATCTGTGAGACGACGTCGAGGGGGTCCTGCATGTCGGCGTCGAGAAGAACGACGGCATCCCCTTGGGCGGCGTTCAGGCCGGCGGTGGAGGCGTTCTGGTGGCCAAAGTTGCGGGCGAGGACGAGGACCTTGATGGCGGGGTCCTTCGCGGCCCAATCGAGAAGGAACGGGAGCGTCTTGTCCGAGCTACCGTCATCGACGAGGATGACTTCGACCTTAGTGCCGAGCGTCGGCAGGAAGCGGGCGAGGTCGTCGCGCAGGAGGGGCAGGACGTCTTCCTCGTTGTAGCAGGGGATGACGAAAGACAGCAGGCTGGGACGGGCGCGCTGTTCGAGGATCACAGGAACGGTTTATTGGCCTTTGGAGGGACGGGCAAGACTTTTAGTTTTCGACGAAGCACTAGTTGTTTTTATTTCACCGGTTTCCAAGCTTTGACCTTCAGCCCGGCACGACGGGCCAGAGTCGTTTGTCGCTGATCGAAGGTCACAAAATCGCGGGCGCCCAAGACGACTGCCGAGGCGATGTGGAGAAGGTCGCCCGAGCGGACGCCCGTTTCGGTCAAGTGCGCCTCGCCCAGGCGTTCGGCCTCGCGCAGAGCGTCCGCCCAGATCAGGGGCGTGTGCCGGAGGGGGCCGTCGAGAAGGTCTTCCTCGCTTCTTCGCAAGGCCATCTGGAGTCCAGCATGGGTCATTTCCCCGCGGAAGACCCGATGGCGGAAAGCGGTCCTCAATTCCAGCCGATGGAACGGTGTGAAGATCAAGGGAGCGTCCATTTTCTCCACACAATCGCGGGCCAAGGGAGTTGCCTCCTCGTCCACATAAAAGGAAAACAGGAAGCTGGTGTCCGGATAGGTCACCACTTACTTCCTTCGCGCATGAGCAAGACCCCGTTGCCTTTCAGGACCTTGCCTCCATAGGCTTTTTTCATCCATTGGCGGTGTTCTTCCGCATCGAAACGGAATTTTTTCCTGACCTTGGGCTGAGCGACGGGCACGAGATGGGCCAGCGGCACGCCGCGGCTGGTGATTTCCACTTGCTGGCCATCCTTGATCCAGCGGGAGACCTTGGCGAAGTGATTACGCAAATCCCGGACTGAAGCGGTTTTCATGGTGATACACAAAATAGTATCACAAAGAGAAGGTAGCAAAGCTTATTTCATGGAAGGCACCGTCGCGAGGGCCCCCGGCGGATCCCTTCGGAAGCATGGCGGCGACCTTACATGGATTTAACGCGTAAGTGGGCTATCTTACGATAACATACCGGAGATATGATGAGTGGAGGAGCACTGCGTTTGAGTTCCGACCTTGCCCTGCCCGCGCCTTCCGATAAGGTCGTGGCGGGAGGGAGGAGCATGGAACCGACGGATGCGGCAACGCCGGAGACGCAGGAAATCAGCGACCGTGTGCTCGTGGAGCGTACACAGGCCGGCGACCCCACCGCGTTTGATGTCCTCGTTCGGCGCTACCAGCCGCGGCTGCTGGGCATGCTCTACAACATGGTCAACAACCAGACGGATGCCTGGGATTTGGCGATGGAGACCTTCGAGAAAGCGTACAAAAGCATCAATACGTTCCGGCTCGATGCGGAGTTTTTCACCTGGCTTTACCGGATCGGGTTCAATTTGACGGTCAATTTTATCAAAAGAAACAAACATCGGAACAATTTGAGCATGGATGATGCTGACTTGGACCTGCAAAACCGAAGTGAGTTCATCGATGTAAGTGCTTCTGGTGACGCGGAAAAGCAGTCAAACCTGGCAGAATTGAAAAAAAAATTGAACGAAAGCATGATGAAACTGTCTGAACAACACAGGGCAGTCGTGACCTTGTTCGATATCCAAGGGCTTAGCCATGCGGAAATCAGCAAGATTATGAACTGCAAGGAAGAGACAGTTCGGTCGCGGTTGTTCTACGCCCACAAGCAGTTACAGAAATACTTAAAAAACTACTTATAATTTATGGATCAAGACCAGGATTTCTCCGCCCTTCGCAACCTGTTGGCCCTCAAGCGTAACGACCTGCCTCAGGACACGCAAATCGACGAATTCCTGACCGAATTGCATCGCCGTCAGCGGGCGCAGTTGCTCGTCCCGCCCTCTCTTTGGGCCCGCGCGACCGCCTGGATGCAGGAGAATATCTCCGGCTTCGAGCTGGTTCCCTCTCTTTCCTACGGCGCCGCGATGGCGGCCATTGCCATCACGGCAGTGGTGGGCCTCTCGCAGCAGGTGCAGGTCACGGAGCAGCCCGGGCATTCGCTTCAATTTTCCCTGCGGTCGACGTCCCATGACAGCACTTTCGCCATGATTCCCGCATCGTTTGGCTCGGCGACATCCGCGAAGGCGACGGAGAACCTGAATTTCACCCCCAATCATTCGGACTCGGGCACCACTCGCTTTGTCCTGATGAATAATACCCATGGGGCTTATGATAATTCCGTCGCGTCGTTCTAGTCTCCGGACTGGGACAGTTCTTCCGCAAGCGCTCACGTTGGTCCTCGCGGCCATTCCGGCGGCTTTGTTTTTTACGACGCCGGGCCCGGCCCACGCGGCCGATGTCTTTCAACTCAACAGCGACGAGGGCAGCGCGCTGTTCGACAAGGCCAAGGCGTCGGTGGTGCAGGTCCGTTCCGGCGACAAGGGCTACGTCCTGGCGGGAAGCGGTTTTTTCATCGATGACCAGGGCACGATTCTCACGTCCTCGACGATCCTGGGCGAAAACAAAAGCGCGCGGGTCTTGATCAATGGCGTGGAAATGGACGCGAAGATCATTGGCAACGATCCGCGCAGCGGGCTGGCGATGTTGCGGGTTTCCTACGACGAAAGCCCGAGCCTTCCGATGAGCCACACGGATGATCTCAAGTCGGGCGACGGGGTAATCCTGATCGGCTACCCGATGAGTCTTGCGGTCGCGTCCTCGCAGGGCCCGGTGAGCGGTTTTGAAGCGAGCTATCTGATGAAGGTCCAGGATCCGACCTCGGTAAAGGACTCGGTTTCCGCGGTGGAACGCTTTGCCACGACGCATATTCACGCCAACACCTCGATCAGCCCGGGCCAGGTGGGAGGTCCGCTGCTCAACTCGCGGGGCGAAGTGGTTGGTCTCGTCGCAACCAGTCCGGACAACGGAAAGACCATTTACGCGCTACCGGTGAATGCGATGGCGAAGATTATTTCCGATTTCAATTTGTATGGCCGCGCCCGGCACGGCTGGGTGGGCGTAAATGTCTCCGCCGCGCCCGACACGGCCCATGACGGACGGACGGTCCGCGTGGTCCAGTTAGTGCCCGGGACTCCGGCGAGCCAGAGCGGCATTCAGGCCGGCGACACGGTGATGCGCATCGACTCGCGTGAAATTTACCGGCCCTCGGATGTGCTCGACGCGTCATTCTTCAGCCACGTCGGCGGCACGATGATCGTGGTCATCCGCCGCGATGATAAGCTCTACGATTATTCCTTCGCCGTGATCGAGCGTCCGGAGAATCCTGGCGCTGCGACCACACCGGCGCAAGTGACGGGGACGCCGGCGTTGAGTGCGACGCCGACAGCATCAGCGCAACCGGTGCTAGTGAATCATGTGGTGACAGATCCGAAGTAGAATCTCATCAGGGCACGGTTTCAGTTTGAATCGTTAATTGTGCCTGTCCGGGATGGCGCTCACTCCAAAATGAAACCGAAATTGTACCTGGCTTCGTTTTCCGTTTCGTTTTGTCATACAGCCGAAGGACAGGATGGCAGGCGACCGCTGGTGGGGTTAAGACGTAATTCGTTTACGTCGGCTGGACTTGTTTAATTCTTCCAACAGGAGTTTCAGGAACACTTCGGAATGCGGATTCGGTCGGAGTGCCGGCATCGCCGCAGCAATAAGCAGCGGAGCTAGTTCAGGAGAGAAACGCCGCACGGTCAACGTGGCGGGAAGCATGGGCAGCACACCCTCTGTCAAGACAGCCATTCCGGCCCTTGCTTCGATGGCGATGAACAGCGCCGCAATATCCTCCGAGGTGTGATTGCTTAATTGCGGTTTAACGCCGAACGGCTTGAGAATCGCTTTAAGTCGCGGCACGTATTCCGGGTACTTATCCTCTCCCAAGCTGTGGAGCATTTCATCGCGCAACTTTTCGGGACGAATCTTGCTCAGTTTGGCCAGCGGGTTCTTTTTTGACACAACAAGAACGGGCGCGAGGCGTTGCAGTTCCATCCATTGAAACCCTTTGAAATTTGCTTCCAAGCTTTTGGGTAAGATAGCCACGTCAATTTCTCCGGCGGCGGCTTTTAGGCACATGGCATGGGTCGTAAGGTCGGTGAGTTCAAGAAAGACATCCTGGTTATAAGACTGAAAGCGTTTCAGAACGGTGGGCATGATCCCGGCAGTCAGAGAATGAACATAGCCAATGCGTAGCTTCTCACCCTGCGGACGCGTCTTGATTCTACGAACTGCGACATCCACACGGGCCAGTATGTCCTTCGCTTCCTCATAAAAGGCTTCCCCTGCCGAAGTCAGGGAAATGGTATTTTGGCCGCGAATGATGAGAAGGATGCCAATTTCGTCTTCCAAGCTCTTTACCTGGCGGCTCAATGCCGGTTGCGTCAGGTGCAACTGCTTGGCCGCCCGGCTGAAACTTCCATGCGCGGCCACGGTGGCAAAATATCTTAAGTGACGGAGCTCCATGAGCCCACCATAGGCATTACTAAAAGTATGAGCGACACCAAAAACACGGCATTAGCCTACTAACGGTTCTTTGGGGTTAATTGAGCAAGTTCCGCAGAATGGACGAAAGCTTTGATAATATGAAAACAGCAAAGCAACTCCTCGAAACATATCTCGCTGCCATTTCTGCGGGGGAGATGGAAACCGCGATAGCGTTATTCGCGGACGATGGCGGAATTGAATTTCCCTATTTCGGGTCGGTCAACCTTCCGATCCGCTATCAGGGACCGGAGGCTTTGAGGCGGTTTTTTGCCCCCGTCATGGATGGCGCTGAGAATTTTAAGTTTAAGAACATCAAAATTTTCCCTGGTGAAGACGAAAATCACGTCTCGGGCGAATACGAGGTGGATGCGGTGATTAAAAAGACGGGCCGCCGCTACCAGCAGCTTTACGGCGGCAGGCTCATTGCAGAAAACGGAAAAATTAAGCTCCTGCGGGAATTTTGCGACACCGTGGAAGTCGCACGCGCAATGTTCCCCAACGGGGTGGAAGATTTGGTGCAGAAAAACTCACAAAAAATAAGGTAACGCAATATGACAAAAATACTCGTCCTCTACTACTCAATGTATGGCCACATCGAAATCATGGGAAAGGCCGTGGCCGAAGGGGTTCGCTCTGCGAATGCCGATGTGGTGATGAAACGCGTTCCCGATACGATGCCGCCCGAAGTCGCCAAGCAATACGGGGCGAAGCTCGATCAGGAGGCTGCGTTGGCAACGCCTGACGAACTCCCGCAATACGATGCGATAATTTTTGGCACTCCAACGAGATTCGGAAACATGGCTGGACAGATGCGGAACTTTCTCGACCAGACCGGAGGCTTGTGGATGAAGGGAGCGCTCGTTGGAAAGGTTGGTAGCGTTTTTACCAGCTCCGGCACAGGCGGCGGAAACGAATCCACGATCTTGACCTTCATTCCGACCTTGCTGCATCACGGGATGATTTACGTAGGCCTGCCTTATTCATGTCCTGAATTGTCGGACATCACGGAGGTCAAAGGCGGAAGCCCTTACGGTGCTGGCACGATTGCCGCGCCAGATGGCTCACGTCAACCGAGCGCGAAGGAACTTTCCATGGCTCACTTCCAAGGCCGGCATGTCGCGGGGATTGCGGCAAAACTCGGAAAATAATTTAACCGCACTTACACATGGGGACAGGCAGGAATGGCGTTAAGATAAGGCGGCGATTTCCCTCAGTCCGCGAACCTGACCTTGCTCAACCCCTGCCCCCCTCCGCGTTCTCCGCGCCTCCGCGTGAGTTAATCCTCAGCTACCACGGCGCGGGAAAGAGACCGGCCCTCCTCAACTTCAATTTGCCTTTCCCACGTTTTGGATTATACCGATGCTTTCCAGAAGGACAGCCTCCTGCCTCAGAAATCCTGAGGCAGTTGAAGCAATCCGGTCGGTGCTGCCGTTGCAGCAGTCCATGCCGCCCGTTCAAAAGCGAATCGC
>Ga0206955_1133_pt1 | contig 19653 bp, 13 predicted proteins | sample Alteio_BWOrgHeat_34_FD_153247 | JGI IMG/M metagenome (GOLD analysis project Ga0206955, IMG submission 153247) | Enriched cells from forest soil in Barre Woods Harvard Forest LTER site, Petersham, Massachusetts, United States -... | ecosystem: Environmental > Terrestrial > Soil > Temperate forest >...
AGCCGTTTCAGATGGAACAATTGGCCCGGCACAGCGGGCTTTCGGTCTCGCGTTTGGCGCATCTTTTTACCGCGCAAACCGGGTTGTCGCCGCAACGGTTCCTCGAACGACACCGGATGCAGACGGCGTCACAGCTGCTGCGCATGACCGACCTTACCGTGACGGAAATTGCCGTGGAAACCGGCTACGCCGATCCCTTTTACTTCTCAAATCGCTTTCGCCGATATAGCGGAGAGAGCCCAAGTAAATTTCGCACGCATACCTTGGGCCGGGCGCAGGGAAAAAATCGAGACGATCCGCGTTGATTGGGCTGCGCGGGAAACATTGTCTCTTAAAAAGGGCACAGCGAGACTTAGCTCAAGTTTAGCAAAGGAATCACGATGGCGATGAGGACGGCCAAACCCATAATGATGTAAGTGAAGCGATCTGCGGTGTCGAATTGCAAGGCCTTGTTCCTCGTCAACTTTGCCGAGACGGGGGGTAGGAATGAAGTCAGGGGCAAAGATACCTGCTTCGAGGTCAATTCCTCGAGGCGGGTATACCTGCCTATGGGTGCGAAGTAATCAGTGACGTGGGCGGTTTTCATGACCTTACCTTAACAAGAAAGCTGCTCGAGAGTATGGGGTTTACACCCCATGGATGGAACCAAGGCGCAGGCCAACCAAGAGTGTGTCTCAGAAATTGTCTGTGAGGCATCACTCTATGGGGTACACACCCCATACCGCTTTAACGTGGCGTTGATATCTTTGGAATTATGAAAAATGTAACCAAGACATGTTTGAACGCGGCGGCTCTCGCCGTGTTCCTTTCGACGGCCAGTTTGGCGTCGGCACAAACCACAACGACCACGACGTCTTCCACCACTCAAACGGCAGGCACAATCAGCCAGTTCAGCCCGGACACAATTGTCGTTAAAACCACATCTTCAACCGATCCGATCAGTTATTCCTCCAGCAAGACGACCACCTATGTGGATCAAAACGGCAACCCCGTCTCAGTCGAGACAGTGAAATCCGGCTCGCCCGTGGTCGTGTATTACACGAAAGACGGCGACAAAATGGTGGCTACCAAAGTCGTCGTGCAGCACACAACGACCTCCAGTGATACGAGCGGTGCGTCAACGACCGAAACGAAGAAAACCACCACGACGACAACGTCCGGCCAATAAATAACCTCATCCCTAAAATGAAAAAATTATCGATTCAACTACTGGTTATGGCTGTCGTAACAGCAGTCGCTGGCCTAGTGATTATCCCCGCCAACGCTCAGACTCTTGTTCTTCAGATTGGCAACCAAGCCCCGCCACCACCGCAGCAAGATCACCGCTGGGCAAGTCCCGATCATTCGGCTGTCTGGGTTCCCGGACACAATGAATGGCAGAACGGGCAGTATGCCTGGGTTGGTGGCTATTACGCTTACCCTCCCAACCCCCACAGCCATTGGGTAGCGCCCACTTATCCGCACAATCAGAGCGGTTACTCCTATCATCCCGGGCACTGGTCTAACTGAGACTAAGTCCTAATCGGATACCAAAAGTTAACAGGTCGGGGCAGATACCCTGGCCTGTTTCGGTCAAAAAAAGAGCTCGTCGAAATGGAAACTCTTCAATTGCCAGCCAATAGGGCTGTGTCGAGATCAGAAGGCGCGGAGCCACCTTTTTCTCCGGAGATCACTCGTTTTCCTGCGCGATTTATAAATGGGCGCGTGCGCCTGGTTTTCGATTCAATTGCCCTGGGGTTGTTTCTGGTTGGGGCGGTAATTTGGTTCTCTGCGCCGTTTTTAGCACGCAACTATATCAACCGGGAGCTTTCCGATCTTCCTGACTACACGGGTCGGGTGGAGAGCGTCCGGATTCATCCGTGGCTGGCCAGGATAGACGTTTACGACGTTCACCTCGACAAGAAGACGGGCAAAATTCCGGTTCATTTTTTCTATTCGCCCAAGACAAGCGTCTCCCTGCAGTGGTCACAAATTTTCCGCGGCGTGGAGCGTGCCTCCGTCATCGTCAATGATCCCAAAATTAATCTCGTGGAGGGACCCAATTCCGAGCAGACGCAGATGTCCATTAGCAAGGTCTGGATCGATGCCATCAAACAACTGATCCCCTGGCGCGTTAACCAGGTTCAAATTCACGGCGGAGATGTTCATTTCCTCGATTTCCATGCCAGTCCAAAAGTTGATCTTGAGGCAAGCCAGTTCGAGTTGGACTCCGAGGTATATTCTACCGGTTGATGAACAAAAACCCTCTTTTAGACATTCCTAAACTTTCGCGCATCGTCATTCGTCGGGCCCGGTCTGTTTTTGATCTCAAGACGGTGCCAAGTGTTGAAGCCGAACTTCTGCCCAAATTGGGGTTTGTCCGAGCCCCTCAAGTCTCCCGTTGGAATGAGTAAACCGTAGGCGATTTCTCAAGAGGAATGCGCCTGACGGTCTTCCCCGCGTTTTCAGGGTTTTCCACGGTGATCCGTTGTTCCGCACGCCGAGACCACGGATGGGTTGGTTGCGTCCGTCCAGAACCTTCTGGAATTTGCGTGCCCCTTTGTTATGGTGTGGACTCTTCTCTGGTTTGCTTGGTGATTCACTGCACTTCGTAAGGCAACAGTGGCACAGAATCAATCCGAAGCCCCAATTATTAGCGTAAGTAGCTTATCGTCAATATATGCCCGAGTGATGGAATGGCAGACATACAGGACTTAAAATCCTGAGGGGAGAAATCCCCGTGTGGGTTCGACTCCCACCTCGGGCACCTCTCATAATTGAAAGGTGGCTTGCTTGCACACAAGTTCGTGCAAGGGCACGTGAACAAGCTCAAAACGTGTATGCTATCACGCTGGCTTCCGTCACGCTCAAAATCTACAAGGCGAAATGGGGTGATCGTTTCCGGGAAATGTCTCAGACGAGCTTTCAAGGGCCAGAAATCAAATGCTTCGAAGCAAAATTAGCATTCAATTGAATATCTGATAAAAAAGCTGCAATGAAAACATAAAGTAGGTTGTTTAAAAGAAAGTTATTGCTTCGAAGCATAATTTAGATTACGAGATATGGCCTCTTTGCGACACGTTAAGTTAGCTAGAGTGGACGCTAGTCAGTCGGTCGAAGGGGGGTAATTGGGGCCGACGCCCCTGACTCCATGGCTAAAGAAGGTAGCTTTATATGATGAAGAGCAGCTTGGTTATTTCATTTCTCTGGGTGCTGGCCGTGACCCTCATCCTGACCAATGCGTTACCGCAGCGTGCTGTTGCGGTGGAGAATGAAAGCAAGGCACCGCTTCAGACGGGAGTGCCCATCCATTTTAAAGCGGATCGACCCGGCTTTGTGACTTTAGTGATGGAAGACTCGGATGGTAATCGGTTGAAGAATCTCGTCTTCGATCATCCAGTTCAAGTGGGAGATAATGTCATTTATTGGGATGGTTCTTCCCTGACCGGCGTCGCCGTTCCCGGCACTTATCAAGTACGTGGAATTTTCCATGAAGGGATTACGCCGCTTTTGGAATATTCGTTTTACTCGCCGGGCACCCCCCCATGGCCTACAGCCGATGGCACGGGGGCGTGGCTGGCCGACCACACCGCGCCTGCATCCGCGCTGTTCCTGCCCGACGGCAGCCCCTGGCCGGCCAACGATACCAAGCCGGTGGTGCTTATCGGTGCCGATTCGGCAGAGGCGGGAAACGCGTTGATGTGGGTCAATCTCGCTGGCCGCAAGCTTGGTGGAACAAAAATCCGGGGCTGGAATGGTGGTATTGCCCTGGCACGTGACATCGGTTCGCAGGTCAATCCAGACCATGTGGCCTATACCGTCTTTACCGACAACCCGAGCCGCGATTTCGGCAAGGCGAATCCCGGTGCATTGGAAGTTTATGTCATTACGAAAACTGGCGTGGAACCGCTCGGTAAAGTCGTGGGCGGGATTCAGATGCACGATGCGTTTCGCGAATTGGTCAGCCTCGCTGCCTACAATGGATTGCTTCTGCTTGCCGATCCACCGGGGAATGAACTGTTCGCCTTCGATGTGCGCGGCGCCAGCAAGGCACCATTCGCCACGATCAAGATCGACAATCTGGGCGGCATCGCCTTTGAGCCCGACGGCAAATTGCTCGTGACCTCGGGTGGCGCGATCAAGCGCTACACGATCACCAACGACTGGAAGACATGCACTCTTTCGGGAGGGGATGTGGTCGTGGCCGCTTCGGATCTTCAAGTACCCAAACAGATTATCGAGCAGGACAAGGAAATCTATGTGACCGATTGGGGCACCAGTCACCAAGTCAAAGTTTTTGATGCCACGTCAGGCAAGCAGGTTCGCATCATCGGAAAACCCGGTGGCCCGCAAATCGGCGACTACGACGAACAGCGCATGGCGCATCCGTTGGGAATGTGTATCGATTCCAAGGGCGTGCTGTGGGTGGCCGAGGAAGATTATCTCCCCAAGCGGATCAGCCGCTGGGACGCCAAGACCGGTGGCTTTATCAATGCATGGTACGGGCCGACCCAGTACGGCGGTGGCGGGTTTGTTGACCCGAAGGACAAGAGCCACGCCTACTATCCCTCTCTCGGCAACCCCGGCAGCTTCGGCCTGCTTGATTTCAAGGTCGATCTCAAGACCGGTGATTCCAAGTTGACGGGAGTGCGTTACCGCTACCCCGATCCGCTCAACGACGCGATTAGTTACGGAGGATATCCGACGAAGCCGATCTTCTTTCCGACCGACATGATTCCGCCAGGGTCGCACGGTGGGACCGCTCCAGGCCAGACTTTCTATTTCAAGGGACACCAGTACTTCACCAATTCTTACAACACGTATTGGTATAGCCAGGGATCTGCAACCACGTTGTGGATTCTGGAAAATGGCGTGTGCCGCCCGATCGCTTGCTGTGGGTGGGTTGGGGGCGGCATTCATCGCTGGCCGACTCTGGATGATCCGGCGATCAAGCCTAGGATTCCGCCGGGCCGCCCGGAAGGTGATTTCTTTGTGTGGACGGATCGAAATCATGACCATGCGGTCCAGCCCGATGAGGTTCAGTTTATTCGTCCAGCGATGACTGGTGCGCCGGGAATTGTTTTTCAGCAGGATCTCTCCGTGATCAGTGGAGGTCCCTTTCAAATGCCGCTGAAGGACGTGGATGCACAAGGTGTGCCCGAATACGACTTGAGCCAACTGCAACCCATTTCCCAGACCCCTGCCAAAGGGGACGTGGCCATGAGTCCCGACGGCTGGTTTGTTGCGGATTGCACAGGCTTTAAGGATGGCCAACTGCGTTGGGCACTGGGTACTCGGGATACCAAGTCGCCTCCCGTCGGTCCGGGAGAACTGGAGAACCCTGCGCGTATGTTGGGCTATCCCGCCAAAAGCGCACAGGGTGAGGCCGGCTATCTCGTTGCCCGGTATTCCTACATGGGCGAGATCTATATTTATTCCACGGATGGCATCCTGGTCACGACGCTTGGATCCGATATCCGCTCGGCGCCCTTCTGGCCCTATCCGGAACAGAAGCTGGGCATGCCCATAACTGGGTTGAGTTTCGATGCCGAACACTTCTGGCCCTTCATGTTCGGGCTGGATGACGGTAACGTTTATCTCTCGGTGGGAAAGTGGCACAGCTCCATTGTCCGCCTCGACGGTTTGGACAAGGTGCGCCGGGTTGACGTGGGCAAAATCGATGTCACGGCTGACATGATCGCGGCGGCAGCTCCTCTCCGGGCGGCGAAGGCCGCCGATGACGCCTTACGCGATGAAATCTCGGTGCCTGCGATCCAGGCCAAGATTGACGGCGACCTGAGCGAATGGCCTGCGACGGGCTGGGCGAAGATCAACGCCAAGTGTTCGTTCCAAGTGGGATTATCGGGTGACAAACTCGTCGTCGCGTATCGAACCGATCAAAATCAGCTGTTGGCGAATTCTGCTTCCGAGTATCCCTTCGCCTTTACCCAGGGTGGAGGTTTGGACCTGATGTTGCGCACCAGCGGTGCAGGCGAGGACAAAAATCCCATTTCTGGAGACATTCGTCTCTTCGTCACCAAGAAGGACGGGAAAACCCTTGCGGTCCTCTACCGGCAGAAAGCCGCGGTTGCTGGAAACCGGCAAACCTTCGCCTCGCCGGTGGGACAAGTGACGTTTGATGACGTTCAGGATGTGAGCAAAGACGTGGAAGTGGCTTCCAACGGTTCGAACTACGAATTTTCCGTGCCCCTGTCTGTCCTGGGATTGCAGGATCCTGTCGGCAAAACATTTCATGGAGATGTCGGCATGGTGTTGAGCGACGGTGTCCATGCCCGGGCGCGTATCTATTGGCATAACAAATGGGACTCCATGTGTGCGGACGTTCCCAGCGAGGCCCGGCTCAATCCCAGTCAGTGGGGAGTTTTTAAGTTCTAAAAATTGAAATAAAAAAACAGAAAATAAGATATGAAACAATCCTCTCGCTCCTTTTCGAAAAGCATTTTCGTCTTCTGCGCATTTATGTCACTGGCGGGAGCCTTGAGCGCTTTCGCCGACACGGCCATTCTCACCAAGGGAGTGCCGGTTAAAATTATGCCGGTGGGTGATTCGATCACTGAGGGAAAATACACCCAGGGCGGATATCGCAAGCCACTTCAGGACTTGCTCAAGAGCAACGGTTACGAGGTGACCTTTGTCGGCAAGGAAGACAATGGCGATCCAGCCAATGACACCGGCTTTTCCAAGGGAATGGAAAACCCGAATCATGAAGGTTACGGCAGTGCTCGCATCGGGATGCTGTTGAGTGGAGGCACCGTAGAAAAGCACACCGCACTTCCGATTAAGACTTCTCTTGCCAACAATAACCCCGACGTTGTCCTGGTCATGCTCGGGACGAACGATATTTTTGGCATCACCGCCACGGACAAGATGAAGGCGACGATGGAAAAACTCGTGAGTTCAATTTTCGAGCAGAGTCCGAATGTCACGGTCGTCCTTGCCAGCATTTGTCCGATTGCAAAAATCGCGGCGCGCGATGCTGATGTGAATGCCTACAACGCCGTGCTTCCCGACATCGTTCAGGCGCAAAAAGCCCTCGGGCACAAAATTGAGTTTGCCGATGTTCATTCCGTCGTGGCTCCTGCGGATCTTTCCGGGGACAAAGTCCATCCCAGTGCGACCGGATATAATAAAATGGCCGCGCTGTGGTACTCGGTTTTGACCGGCGAACCTGCACCCGCAATTAATAAGTGAGTTGGTCGGTTGGTTGCGGTTGCAAAGCCATGCGCTTCCTGGGTTTCATTTTCCTGGCTTTGAACTGCTCCAGACTCCTGGCCCAGGACGCGCCTTCGACGCGAAATCTCATGCAGGACAGCCTGCTCACCAGCTTTACGGAGCAGGTGAATCCCTGGGCCGGACTCGATATCAATGGCAACCTGCATGGTATATGTGAGCCCCAGCTTGCAGTTGCGGATAATGGAAATGTCAGTGCGACCCAGCTTAGCCCCAGTGTGGCCGTAGGCGATTTGAATGGGGACGGTCTTCCGGACTTGGTGCTGGCCGATCCGATGGGCTTCATTTGGTATTTCCCCAATAGCGGGACCGCCACGCAACCCAAGTTTACCACAGGTGAGGTGATGTCTGTTTGGCTGGGGGCGCCTGTGACGAAAGAAATCGACCGGGCGTCCACCGCTGTTCGCGAAACCGATACTTCGAGGTATGTGCCCCGCATTCAATTGGTCGATTTCGATGGAGATGGACGGCTCGATCTCGTCGTCGGGACCTTTCCAGGCAAGCTCTTCTATATCCGTAACAGCGGGACTTCTTCGCAGCCAAAATTCGAGACTCCCAATGACTTGCACCAACTCAAACTCATTCCACTTCGCACCGATGGGAGGCTCGATTGCAACTACCTGAGCCCCTTTTTATACGACTTCTCCGGAAGTGGCCGCCTCGATCTCATGCGTGGGGATGGAACTTACTCGGCGAACAGCATTTTCGTGTTTACCAACAAAGGTTCCAACGGCGACCCCACATTCAACGAAAACAATCAGGTCAAAATCATTCCCGGCATGGGGCGTGAACATTTGACGCCGGTCGTCATCGATTGGAACAACGATGGTAAACCGGACATCCTGACCGGTGAGCGTACGGGCCAGATCGAATTTTTTCCCAATACCAGTCCGGACAAGGACCATCTGACCTTCGGAGATGGCCAGCTTATCAAAATCGGCAACCAGACCAAATTCGGTCAATTCACCACGGTTGCGGCCCTGCCGAATAAAGCGAATGTGCCTGATCTGATCTACTCCAATGACACGGGCCAGGTTTTTCTCGCCCACAATACCGGCACACCTGGCGCGCCGAGTTTTCCTGCCGCTGCTCAACTGATCAAAGGAGGTCCCAACCCGTATCCGAAGATACTGGTTTCAAACACTTGGTCATTTGGTGGCACCGCCTTGCTTCATGGGGTGAATGAAGGATCTCCTTACGGTGTGCCTTATGAGATCATGGAGGTCGTCAATGCGGAAAGAGAGCCGGGCTTCGCGCCACCGGACGGCGTGGCTTGGAAAAACGCGCTCGAGTACAAGCTCGTCGAGCACAACAACACCTATTTTCGGGAGAGCTTCTATCCGAAAACGGATGAGGACTGCCAGAAGCACGTCATTGGCTATACGCGCCGCTTGCCGCTCGTGTCAGAAACTCAGTATCAGGTAAGTTTCTGGGTCAAAGGTGCGGGCGTGCACGATCTCACCTACGGTTTCGGAGGAGAACAACCGTCTAAAAATCCTGCAACCGACGATTCGCCAAATCGTGGCATCGCAATCATCAACTCTTTCAATCCCGGTTCCAGTTGGAGCAGGGTAAGCGATACCATTTCATGGGCCACAACCAACGAGAAGAAACATGACACGGCTAACTTTGGTTTTGCCATCAAGTTTGAAGGCCAGGGATCTCTCTATATTGCTGACGTGGAAGTACACCAGTTGCCATGACTAAACTCTTCAAGTTGGGATCGCTTGGGAACCCTGACTGGCGCCAAACGAAGCCGTCCAATCGTAGGCGTGGATAAAAACACCGGTTCCACATTTTATTTGTCCAGGAACCATTCGTTCACGCCATTTTCCGGAGCTGAGAACTTCCGCTTTTCCGGTTGTTTCCAAAATGCGAAAGCGCTTGTGACGTTCACCTTCAATCTCAAGTTCTTCCTTCAGATCAATCATTGGACCGGGTTCGACCCTGAGCCACGACCAGAGTGGTCGATCGTTTTGGGCCAACCATCGGCCGTGGTGATCCAATAAACCGGTGTCAGGGCCAAGCCAGAGTTGGCGGTTCGGTTTGGCTTGCTGCCAATTGATCGTTGCTTGCTGGGCTTGACCGTTGAGCAGCGGAGAAAGAGGCATGACCAACATGTCCGCATCTGGCAATCCCGAGACGAACTCCGCATCAGTAACAAAGCGGATTTGATATTGCAGGGTATCAAGCCAACGATGGGTTCCCCGGAGAACGAGTACTCTGCGATCTGTTGATGCCCCCGTCGGTGATGAAGCATCAGCCGCCTCGAAGTAGTGAAGGTAGCGCAGGGAATTCTGGCTATAGTGAATCAACGCGACTGGCCGGGTTTGGTAGGAGTGTGTCGCTTTCGAGAAAATTCCCGGTTCAGCCGTGATCCGGCGCACCTCTTCTGTCCGATCAGAATCCTCTCCTTCGAACGTTTGAAGGCCATTCATGCCGACTTCTCTTCCTCCCGCAGTCGGTCGCCACATGAACAGCCAGCTCTGACTGGCGCCGCGTTCGGCATAAATTCTCAGCGATTCGCGGAGGAAATCAGACTCCCAGCTCTCGCCGGCGAAAGTGCATTGCCACGCGCGTATATGCGGTCCGGCTTGGGTCTCAGAAATCAGAAATTCGCCATTGGGGGCGACGGCATCCCGGACGCTACGTATCAAATCGCAGCTATAGCGCAGGGCTTGATGATCGTTTTCGCGGTTGCCCGTGGCGGTGTAAAGATCGGTGCCGACCCAATCAAGATCGCGAGCCTGGGCCCAGTAATCCTGTCCGATTTGGATCGAAAACGGTAGGCCAGTCTCGGGAATATTGACGCCAATTTTCAGCGACTTCGTTTCCTGCCGAAGAATAGTCGCCTGATTTTGAACAAATTGACCGATGTTTGCCTCGCGCCATTCCAAAAAGGCAAGAAAGGCGCCCGGATTGCTTTTGGGATGATGCGTGAGCCAAATCTGCTCCCAACGATTGTAGCGCTGACTCCAAAACGCGCCGTACCACGCATCGTTCAGGGCATCCAGGCTGCCATAGCGATTGCGCAGCCATTGATGGGCGTCGCGCAACGCATGCGGATTGAAGTCGTAAAAGGCGGACGGGTCTTCGGCATAGTTGGGCTCGTTATCGATCTGCCATCCCCAGACTGCTGGATGGCGACCGTAACGTTGTGCCAGAAGGTGAATGGTGCCAGCCGCTTCCTCCCACGCCTGGAGATGGTTCCAGCAGGTCATGTGACGATGCGCCCAACAGACTCCCCCTTGGTCGTTCATCAGACGGGCGTCGGGATATCTCTCGAAAAACCACGGTGGCGGCGTGGCGGTGGGCGTGGAGAGGCAAACATCCATTTCCTTTTTCAAGGCCAGGTCGAGAAAACGATCGAGCCCATCCCAGGACCACCGGTCAGGTTCCGGCTGATACCAGCACCAGGCAAATTCGAGAATCCGTACGCGGCCAATACCAGCGGCCTTCATTCGGTCAAGATCCCGAGACCAATCCGTCGAGGGGAAATAATCGGGATAATAAGCGGTTCCTAGTTTCATGGTTCGAGTGGAATCAGCCCGTGACTTTAAGGTCGCGATTTAACCCGGCGGAGTAAGTGGCCGTGGTTACGTTGGGGGCTATGGCGCCGCGTTGGATGGCAGCCAACGCGTTTTTCAAAAGAGCGGTTAACTCCTCTTGTTCGCTTCGAACGAAAATGGGGATCCCCGGGCAGGGGGCGGGATATTTTCGATGCCACCCCTCCTTTATCTGGGTTCCCGTCCATGCATCCGTCCAATTACCCGGCGGCAGAAGGATATCGCGAGAGATGCTGCCGCTTTTTAGGACGGGCGCGACCAGAAGGTCGGGGCCCAGCATGTACTCATCGAACACGGAATACAATTCGTCGACCTGTGGAGCGTCGTACCAGACAGGACGAATCAACGGGGCTTGCCGGTTGGAAGCATGTTTGACGAGGTAGGGCTGCAGCTTCTTATGTAGAAGCGCGTAGGCACGGACAGCGCTTTCTGTTTCTTTCGCATAGTTCCAGGGAAAATAGGAGAACTGCAGCAAGGGCATGAAGGCGCTGGCTTCCGTCCAGCGAATAAAGAGCTCATCGGTGGGCAGGGGATCATCCACTTTCATGGTCTGCACGCGACCGGGAATCATGTCGGGGATCAGGATATCGTACCCCATCAATCCGAGATGGAGGCCGAGCGTGATCATGGCCGCCAGTCCGTTGTCCAATTCCCAGTGGGAATCCTTTCCTCCTTGTCGCCAGATAATCGAGCGCTGTTGGGAGAGCCACGCAGTACGGGTCTCGCAGGCATTTGGAGTAAGTTCTTCAAAAACCGAGAGGAGAGCGTCTGAATAGCCCGACTCACCCGCAAAGGCATGCCAGTTCGCTTCATCGGGAGACGGTTGGTATTTAAAATCACCCCCATCGATCTTAAATCCGTCCACTCCATAACTTTCCTGCAGGTGCTGTAGTTTTTTCTGGAGCCATTCTCGTCCTTGGGGAGCGGTCGCATCGAGCAATCCGGCCGTGCCGCCCCACCATTTGAATAGAGCAGCGCCGTCATGTTTGCGGCTGGGCACCAGGATTTTCTTGCGGGAAAGTTCCTCGAAACAAGCCGCCTCCTGGTTGACAAAAGGAGTGATCCACAACCATACCTTCAATCCGAGGGAATGAATTTTTTGGATCATGGCCGCGGGATCGGGAAAATCCCCGGAAAAAGCAAGCTCACCGAAACACGATTCCCAGCGATCATCGATAATCAGAGTGGAGCAGGGATAGCCTCTCGCATGAATCTGCGTGGCCATCTCCAGAATACGATCCTGGGTGATGCACCGCGGATATTGCGTCCAGGTGCAGAAGAGGCTGTCCCCCAAGATGGAGGCACTTGGCGGTTGATTGGGCCAGCCCAAATGAGTCAGCAACGCCAGTTGGGCCTCGGGCAAGGCCGCGCGGTGCCAAATGCGCAAACGAAGCGGAGCGTCGGAAGAAAGGATGTGCAGCTTGCCATCCCCGTTTTCGTTGAGCCGCACATTGAGCAATCGCTTTGTCTCTGCCAGGATGGCCGTCCCGTTCGAACACATCCAAATGGGGGACTGGATATTATTGACCGCGAAGGATGGATTCACGATGGAACCTGTTTCCAAGGGACAGGGCTGCACGTGATTAAATCCATGCCCGAACCAATGCCCGCCACTTTTCAAATCGAAAGAGATTTTTTGGCCCGTACGGAGATCGAAAACACCATCCGAAGAGATGAAACCCTCGCCACGGTTCGATATCGAATAGCTCAGGGAAGTGCTGTCGTTCATGGAGTTTTTGAGATCGGCATGGCTGCCCTATGCAGACATCTCCTCCGTGAGCGATGATCTCAATCGATTAAGATAGAGACCATCCCTGCGCGCGGTTTCCCATGGATCATGACGTTGACCGTGATCGACATGTTCGACGGAAAGCGTGAGTGACTTGCATCCTTTACCCAGGATGGAACGCACGACCGGTTTCCAATCAAAAGCGCCCTCTTCGAGGAAGGTCAGGTCACCCTTGCCAAGGCTCACCGTCCAATTATGGATATGAATGTGTGTCGTTGTGGGGGCCAGCGAGTCGACGCTGAATTCCCACTCTTCGTTGACCAGCGGCAATTGCAGGTTGGTCGTCAGGTTCGGACGATTTACCTCTTGCAGGAGGCGGAGCGTCGATGGACTGTCTTCCATCAGGCTGCCCTCATGACATTCGAGGCAAAGCTCAATGTTTTGTTGGGCTGAAACATCACAGAATTCGTGGAGAGATTGGATCGCATCTTTCCATTGTTGAGGTGTTGCTTCACGAGCCCCGACCACGCCGTCGCCCCACGGTGGGCCGGTGAAAACCCGCAGACGCGAGCAATCCAAGGTCCTGGCATCGGCAAGAAATTTGGCGAGAATCTCCCGGCTTTCGGCAATCGTTGCTTCGCCTCCCATGAAATTAAAGTAAGGACAAAGTTGGAGTGCCCGCATCCCTGTGGCCTTAAGCGCTGCAGCCCAGGCAGGAGCACCTGCCTCATTGAGGTAGTTCGGCCAAAGCTCGATGCCGTCAAAGCCACAATCGCGGAGGCGTTTGAGGCCCTCCATGGGTTCAATGCCGGAGAAGGGCCAGCAAAATCCGAGTTCGATACGTCGCATGGGCTGAAGAGGCTTTATACCCTAAGAGGAAGGCTTTGTTCTAGCAAGAACAATCTGCTTCGTAGCAGAATTAAAAGGATTGCAATCCGAAATATTGATTTTGGAATTGATTGGATAGGGCCGTATGGAAGTGGGACCGCAAAATAAATAAAAAAGTGCTTGGAAGCAGAAAAAAATAGTGTAGGGTCAGGCTAGATGGCAAATGCAACAAATTCCACGCTTGGGCTTCGTAGGCAATCCGCTTTTCGTAACAAAAGAGGATTTTCGCTGATGGAGCTTATGTGCGTCCTGGCGATTATGTCAGTGCTGGCTTCCATGTCGTGGCCATCCATTGTGGGTATTCTGTCGGGAGATCGTTTGACCAACAATGCTTATGAATTGAGCGGATTAATCCAGCAAGCGAGAACCACCGCAATGACCCAACACACCTATGTGTGGCTGGGTTTTTATAGCTATACGCAAAATGGAGCTCCAGCACTCATGGTTGCAAGCCTGGCGGAGAACAGTGGCCTTGCCACCGTCGTCCCAACCACAAGCAGTCTCCCCAACAGTAACTTTCAACTTGCTGGAAAGCCGGTCATCCTGAGCAACGTTTCCATCGCCGCAGTGTCGAATTATACCAACCCCGCTCTTCCCGGGTTGGATGTACCCGATAACACGGATGTGGGATCGCAAACCTATTTTTTCTCCATGAGTGTCTCGGGCATTTCCAACGCCACGTTTAAAAACGTGATAACTTTTGGCCCCGATGGCCAGGCCTACCTTCCCACCTCCACGGGTGCGCTTGGCAGCAACCCCGTCCTCTGCCTGGGTGTTGGTTTGACTGCATCGCCGGGATCCGCCAAAAATTTACATACGGCGGCAGTTCAGGTTCATGGGCTCAGCGGTCAAGTCTCGGTCTTTCAACAGTAGCGCCTGGTTCAGTTTCGGCTTTATTTACTTATGGTAGTCAAACCGCATAACGGTTTTGAACATCGTGATGCACGCATCACCGCCTTCTCGCTTGTGGAAGTCGTTCTGGCCATGGGAATCGTTTCCTTCGCGCTCATCGTTATGTTCGCGTTGCTTCCGATCGGGCTAAAATCAAACAATGACTCGATGGGAGAAAGTCAGGGCGTCAATTTATTGCAGGCCTTGATCGCGGATCGCAAGGCTTCCGCCTACACCAACTATTCGTCATCTTACAACATACCTGCCCTGACAAACGTCACGAGCCAAATGACCGGCACTCTTTATGTCATGGAAGATGGCGTGACGACGAACGCCCTGGCAACTGCCGCGCGCTATTGCGTCAGCTACACGGTCTATCCCGCGACCAATATCTACTCGGGAGCCACCAATGCTCCGGTGTCAGGTCCTCCGCAGCCCGTTTCCATCAACTTTAGGGTCAGTTGGCCGGCGGCTCAAACCAATCGACCATCCTCCGTTGAAACGATTGCGACTTTCATGCAGCCATGAAAGCACATCCTGATCGCCGGGAAAACGGGGCCAACGCTTCGGCGGGATTTACGCTGGTGGAGGTATTGGTGGCAGAAGTGGTGTTCCTGATCTTGATGCTCGTTATCGTGCAATTGATTTTTGGAGTTCTTCAAACCGCCGCCACGCAAAAGAAGCGCATGGATTCGCTGGACGACGCCCGGCAATCGCTGGATCGCTTGAGCCTGGACTGGGCCGCGCGAGTCAGGCGCAGCGATGTTCTCGGAGCTTTTACCCGGCAGGCGGCATCTTCCGCCAACGCTCCAAACGCCCAAATAAGCTTTTTGACGCAGGCCCAGGCCTACTCCGGGGCGAGGCATCTCGCCTGGGTTACTTATGGGGTGAACAACGTCACCCAAGTGAACCAGGGAGGTCAGAGTACAACGACACCCGCCTTGGAGCGGGGAATTCTTGGTTATAATTGGGCTACCTCCGACGGAGCGGCGAACCCCTTGATGACTTTTCCTGCAGGAGCCAGCGCGCCGTCGGGAACTGCGACGGTAGAGCCTTTGGCCAACACCGTCTTTCGTATTGAATATTGTTTTTTACAAAAGGTGCCGACCACCGTTCCCCCGGCAACCACGACCAGCGCATTTACGACCAATTCTTCGCTTTATCTCAATTCATCCAATCTTGTGGGCATTGTCGTGGCGGTTGCGTCGATTGATCAGCAGACCCGTCAAATCCTGACCCAACCGCAGTTGGTGGCGTTGGGCACGGCCCTGCCCTCCGTGACGGACGGTCAGGATCCGCAAGCGCAGTGGACGACGAGCATCAACAACGGCACTTTTGTCTCGGCAGCCGTGAGTGCCGGTGTTCCGCAGGCCACGGCCCAAAATGCCGTCCGGGCCGTCCGGGTTTTTCAGCGTGTTCTGTACATCAACGAGTAAGCGGGACCGGGGAGGGTGCCGTGTTAGCTGTGAGTGATGACGAGATTGCCGATGCCAGCCTTGAAGGTTGCGCCCTTATTTCCCCCGATAGCGGTGCCGTCCCGAATTGTGAATCCAAGAAAGCTGCTAAATTTTGTGTCGTCATGCTCAGCCTCGGCCATGGGAACGTCGTCCAGGAAAACCTGAAAGGTATGTTGATTCAAATCCAGGACAGCTTTCACGTGCGCGACTTTACCCGCGGTAAAATTTGCGGGCGCGGAGCCCTTTTTTAAGCCGATACCGCTGAGCGTCAAACTAGTCGGTCCCGAACAGGCGATCGCAAGAATGTAAGTCGATCCCCCGTCCCCGTCGATAAAAGGCATCGCCATCAAGGTCTCGACCGGGTTCGCCGCTGAGGGAGTGATTGTATCGAAGACAACGTCCAGGTTCACCGTAATGATTCCCGCGGTAAAGGGCGTCGTCGCTTTTAACGTCAGGGCGGGCATGTAGTGGGAGCCGCTTTCCTTGTCGTAAACCAAGGCGGGAGCAAGCGGCCCGACGGCGGCAGCACCCACGAGCGTATTTTGAGCATCCGTGGTCACTTTTTGTGGGCCGGAGCAGGGTGCAGCGAAGGGAACTTCAGTGAGGGCCTGACCGGGTTTGAGATCGGTGAACGTTAGGTTCCATAGGGTGTCTTCGGCGTGGGCGGATGAAGCGGTAGAGCCAAGGACCAAAAGTGTAGCCAAATGAGTGAGACGGAATGGGTTATTCATGAGCAAAACGAGCATCGCTTCGGTTCTTTAGATTTTAACGATAGCTTTAGAAACAAGAGTAAAGGAATGCCAAGGGAGCAACATCGCCGCGACGTGCTTTGAAGCAGAATATACCGTGGCTTATCAGGCGAAAAAAGCAAGAGCAATTCATGCGCTCAAGAGACAATATTCAGAAGATTACAAATTTGAAAAAATACAGTTGCATCCATTAGCCATTTAAGATAGTCTGCTTCGAAGTAGGTGGTTGCCTTCCGATGGCGACTGAACTATAAACAAGTGGAATCTGATAGAACACGACCGTTTCAAACAGCAATATCTATGAAAAATTTACTTACTCTCGCTGGTGCCCTCGCTGTATTGCTTACCACCCAAGCCGCGCAAGCGCAGTCGACATGGATTCCGACTTCTGGAAATGGTTCCTGGTCGAATGCAGCGAATTGGTCGGGGGGAGTTCCCAATAGCGCGGGTGCCGTTGCCAATATCACGGCCCTCAACACAGCTACCGAAAACATCACTGTAGTCGCTGATACCGTCGGAATTATCAACCTCGGTGCTGCCAGCAACGCCCATACTTACAATATTTCGGGGGGCACGCTGACCTTCGACAACAGCGGAAGCGGTGCGCAGATCAATGAATTGTCCACCGCCAACACCGACATCATCGGCTCCGCCATCAACATGGCGGACACGAATTCCACGACGGCTTTGACGATCAGCAACGCCTCAACCCATACCTTCACCCTTTCGGGCGGGATTACGAGCACGGCTTCGGGGAGCAATTTGCTTTTTGATGCGAACGGTACCGGAGCAATCAACATCACAACCAACGCCATTAATAACCAGGGCACGATCACCAATGCCGGTAGCAGCAGCGGGATTGTGACAATCTCCGGCGGCGTGGGCTCCAATGTCACGGGCATTACGGAAAGTGGTTCAACTTCGGAATTGATCGTATCTAGCCTCCTCACCACGAATAGCGCCGGCACCACCCTGACCAGCACCACCACTGGCAGTTCGGAACTCTTTGATGTCACGGGCGGCATCGGCGGTTCGGGTAACCTCATTCTCAAGGCGAACGGTACGAATTCCTTTGCAACCGGCGGGATCAAGATTGAGACGGGTAATATCACCACCACCGGCACGATTACCAACTCCGGCAGCGGAACGAGCGGCGTTGATATAACTTCCAACATCACCGCGGCGACGGGTGTGGTCCAGAATGGTACCTCGGAGCTTGTTCTCTCGGGAACTAACAGCTACGCGGGCAACACGATTCTGCAATCTGGAACGCTCGCTCTTGGTAATACGACGGCCTTGGGTACGGGGACTCTTGTCATCAACGGAGGAGTGCTCGACGGTGCTTCAGCTACAGCTATTACGCTCACCAATGCCCAAACTTGGAATGGCAACTTCGTTTGGCTTGGCACTAGGGTCCTGACTTTCAACACGGGGGCCATTACTCTGGGGGGCAACGTCACGCTCACTACTCAAACGCATGGCAATCTCCTCACGGAAAATGGCGCCATTTCCGGTACGGGAAATCTGACATTCACTGACAATGACGGCTCGCTTACGTTTGGCGGCGGCGTCAATAACACCGGAGCAATCACGAATAACGGCACGTTAGCCACGGCCAGTACAACCATCAGCGGCAACATCGGCTCCAATGTCGGGCTGATCACTCAGAGCGGCGCGGGTATCTTGACTCTGAGCGGTACGAATACCAACGCCAATGGCGTGACTTTGACGACTGGCACGTTGAATCTCGGTAGCACCACGGCCCTCGGCGCCACGGCCAGCACCTTGACCGTTACGGCGGGAACCTTGGATAACACCTCGGGTGGGACGCTCACCCTTTCCAATAACAACGCGCAGAACTGGAATGGCAGCTTTACTTTTGCCGGCACGAATAGTCTCAATCTCGGCACGGGCGCTGTCGCGTTGGGTGCTACCACAATTGTGACGGTTAACGCGAATACGCTGACAGAGGGCGGCGTTATTAGCGGTGCGTTTGGTTTGAACAAGAACGGTGCGGGTACTCTGGTCCTTTCCGGCTTGAATACCTACAGCGGTGCGACGACGATCAGTGCCGGCACGCTTTCGATCAACAGTATCCAGAATGCCGGCATCGCCAGTGCCTTGGGCACCGGTGGCGGCACCCCCACCATCGCTCTCGGCAATGCCACCTTGCAGTACACCGGCAGCGGTTCCGGCAACAGCAATCGCGTCGTGAATCTGACTGCCGGAGGTGGTACGCTCGACGCCTCGGGATCGGCCACTTTTGCCCTTAGTGGCGGTATTACTGGAGCGACTAGAAATCTCACGCTGCAGGGCTCAGGCCTCGGCTCGGAAAGTGGCGCCATCGCGACGACTACGGGCTCGGTAACGAAACTCGGTACGGGGACTTGGACCCTCTCCGGGACCAACACCTATTCCGGCCAGACCTTGATCGATGCCGGTACGCTGGTGGTCAACGGTAGCCAGACTGGCGTCGGCACGGTCACGGTCGGCAACAACACGGCAGTGGCCACCCTGGCGGGTAACGGTACGATTAGCGGTTCGGTGGTTACCTTGACGACCGGCTCTAACATCGCGCATGTGGCGCCGGGAGCGACGTCGGGTGTGGTGGGCACGCTGCATGTGGGAAGCCTCGGCTTCACCATCGGCAATGGAACGAATTTCGATTACGACCTGAACACGACCACGACGGCGGGCAGCACGTTCAACGATTTGATCGCGATGGGCGGCGGGGTACTGACCTTCAGCGGCACGACGACCTTCAACTTCAACGCGATCAGTTCCCTGTCAACAACCGGGAGCTACACCCTGATCTCGGGCGCGGGATCGGTTGCCACGTTCAATCCGGCAAGCTTCATTACCAACGGCATCGGCAGCGACACCGCGACGTACAGCATCGTGGGCACTACGCTGGTGGTGACGTTTTCAGGTGGTAGCGTCACTCCTGCCGTCGCCTACTTCACGGGCAGCACGAGCGCGGACATGACGTCGGCGTCGAACTATGTGAGCAGCCCGACGGGCGGAACGATCAGCGGCGCGCCGGGAGCGACGACAGACGTGTTTGTCACGGCCAATTCGATCGGGGCCAATGGTCTGGTCCCGAACACCAACACGGGCGCGTTGACGATCAACAGCCTGACGCT
>Ga0206955_1112_pt1 | contig 19546 bp, 16 predicted proteins | sample Alteio_BWOrgHeat_34_FD_153247 | JGI IMG/M metagenome (GOLD analysis project Ga0206955, IMG submission 153247) | Enriched cells from forest soil in Barre Woods Harvard Forest LTER site, Petersham, Massachusetts, United States -... | ecosystem: Environmental > Terrestrial > Soil > Temperate forest >...
CAAATATTCCAGCGGGTACTGGAAGCCGGGCGTTACAGATATTGATACCTCAGAAGACGATATGCTGGAGCTCACTTGCCAGCGTGCGGAACTGGCCAACGGTCAGCGCATATTGGAGTTGGGCTGCGGATGGGGATCATTGTCGTTGTATATGGCGGCAAAATTTCCGGAAAGCACCTTCAAAGTGGTTTCCAACTCCCGTACCCAAAAACAGCATATCGACGAACAGGCCATGCAGCGGGGCATTAAAAACCTGGCGGTGATTACTACTGACATGAATACGTTTACTATTGATGAACAGTTTGATCGTATCGTGTCGGTTGAAATGTTTGAACACATGCGCAATTACCAGCTGTTGATGAAAAAGGTGGCTTCCTTTTTAAAACCCGACGGCAAGGTATTTATCCATATTTTCACCCATAAGGAATATGCCTATCTTTTCGAGGTAAAAGATGATACCGACTGGATGAGTAAATATTTTTTCACCGGCGGCATTATGCCCAGCGACGACCTGCTGTTTTATTTTAACGATGACCTTTCTGTTGAACAACACTGGCATGTTAACGGCACCCATTATGGTAAAACAGCCGAAGCCTGGCTGAAAAACATGGATGTGCATAAAACGGAGATCATGCCCTTGTTCGAAGAAACCTATGGCAAAGACCAGGCTTTAAAATGGTGGGTATACTGGCGTATATTTTATATGGCCTGCGCCGAATTATGGAATTTTAACAAGGGGAATGAATGGATTGTCAGTCATTATTTATTTCACAAAAACACAAAATAAAACCATGATGTAGAGACGCCCCGATGCATCGGGGCGTCTCTACATAAATAAATATCTATGATCCGATTCTATTTGCTCATCATTGTTTTCCTTATTTCCCTGTTATCCTTTTTAAAAGCGCCCGAATATCATCTTTGGTTGCTGGCTGTTGGAGTAACTGAATTTCCGCTGATCTTCTTCGGGATCAGCCTGCTGCTAACCTTAACCGGTTTCTGGGCGCACAAATATCAAATGGCCGGTACAGTTTTAGGTGTGATCACAATGATTATTTTTTTATCGCCGATAGTAAGGGCTTATTGGGTTTCAAGGACGCTGAGGGAAAATATGGTTAACGCATTTGCAGGCGCGGACGGGAAGGAAGGGCCGGTATTACCTGCTTCTGATACCCCTTTCAATTTTTGGAATTTATTTAAAATAGCTGATACGATTTCCTATCGCACGATAACCTACGTAAAATACACGGATACATCCATGAGCCTTGATTTTTACCCGGCACAGGACCAGGGAGCGGAATTTATTTTGCCAAGGCCATGCGTAATTGTGGTCCATGGCGGCTCGTGGGCCGGTGGAGATAGCCGGCAACTGCCCGAATTGAACAGTTACCTGGCGTTTAAGGGATATAACGTTGCCGCCATCAATTACCGCATGGCACCCAAATGGCAAACTCCTGCCCCGGTTGAAGATATTGAAGCCGCTATCTCTTATTTAAAAAACCATTCGGATGAGCTGCATATCGACATTAAAAATTTCGTGTTGCTGGGGCGTTCAGCCGGTGCGCAGATAGCAACTCTGGCTGCTTACACCATTCACGAACCATCTATAAAAGGTGTAATTGATTTTTATGGACCCGAAGATATGGTTTGGGGGTATTCCATCCCATCGAGCCGGCTGATCATGGATTCAAGGAAGGTAATGGAGGATTATATTGGTGGCACGTACAGCAAGGTTCCACAAAAATATTTTGCCTGCTCGCCTTTGGAGTTTGTTAGCAGGCAATCGCCCCCAACGCTTATCATTCATGGCGATAATGATGTGCTTGTTTCTCCGGAGCACAGTCGCCGCCTCAACTTAAAACTACAGCAAAACGGCATCAAACATTACTTGTTGAAACTGCCCTGGGCCACGCATGGTTTTGACTATAATTTAAACGGCCCCGGCGGACAATTATCCACCTTCGCAGTCGAAACTTTTTTGAAAACGGTATGCGCCCCGACCCCCTAAAGGGGGAGGAATGAAAAATGAATAGCACATGGACATTAACAAACATATAAGTTCCCCCTTTAGGGGGCCAGGGGGCAAAACAGCCATCATCGGAACAGGAATTGCCGGCATGGGTTGTGCCCATTTTCTGCACAAACATACCGACCTGACCATTTACGAACAAAACGATTATGTGGGCGGCCATACCAACACAGTAACGGTTGACGAAGACGGCAAACCGGTTTTTATCGATACAGGCTTTATGGTTTTTAACTTTAAAACCTACCCTACCCTTTGTAAGCTGTTTAATGAGATAAAAGCGCCCATAAAGAAGACGGATATGTCGTTCAGCGTACAGCATGTGCCGACCGGGCTGGAGTACAGCGGATCAAGTGTTAACCACCTGTTTGCACAGCGGAAAAATATTTTTAACCTTAAATACATCAAAATGCTGAGCCAGATCGGCAGGTTCAATAAAGAAAGCATCAAGATTTTGGACGATCCGAAGTATGCCAATTATTCCATCGGTGAGTATGTAAAGGAATTTGGTTTTGGCGAGGATATGTTGTGGAAATACCTTGTGCCGGTGAGTTCTGCGGTTTGGTCGACACCGATGGAGCAGATGCTGGATTTCCCGGCGGTAACGCTTATCAGGTTTTTCCTCAACCATGGTTTTTTAGGGCTCGATACCCAGCATCAATGGTACACGCTGGAAAAGGGCAGCCAGGCCTATCGGGAAATATTGATCAGGCCGTTTAAAGACCGGATCAGCATAAACCGCAAAGCGGTGAAAGTAGCCCGCCAGGCAAACGGAAAAGTGTTGGTTCACGCGTCCGATGGCACGCAAGAAACATTCGACAAGGTTATTATTGCTGCCCACGGCGACCAGGCGCTCCTAATGCTCGGCCAACCGACCAGCGAAGAAGAAAGGCTGTTATCAAAATTTAAATACCAGTATAATAAAGCGGTTTTGCATACAGATACCAGCATTATGCCCAAAACCAAACTGGCCTGGAGCAGCTGGAACTACCGCATCCAAATGCAGGATAGCAAGCTAACACCAACTACCATTTACTGGATGAACCGCCTGCAACAGGTGTCGGATAAAAAGGATTACTTTGTTTCCATCAACCCCCATAATGGCCTCGACGAAAAAAAGATCATTAAAGAACTTGACTATGAACATCCTTTATTTGACGTACCTGCCATCAACGCCCAGGCCGAATTGCACAGACTAAATGAAGCAGGCCCCATTTATTTTTGCGGCAGTTATTTTAAATATGGTTTTCACGAAGATGCTTTTGCCAGTGCGGTGGAGTTGTGCTCGGGGTTGCTGGGGAAACCGGTTTATAATGAAGTTTAAAATTACTGCCCTATACTAATATTTAGGTGGGGTAATTCTACCTGCAAGGTAACTTTCGCCTTTAACGCTGAAAATACCCTCATCAAAGTGTCGATCGTTGCATTACTTGCATTGCTTTCAAGTCGTGAAATCTGGGCTTTTTGAACGCCGATGAGTTTACCCAATTCTTCCTGCGTCAAATGGCGCTCAATACGGGTTTGTTTTATAGCTTTTCCTATCAGGTCCATTTGTAACTCATATTCAAATTTATCGCGGTCGGGAGTGCCAATTTCGCCAATAAGCTTATCCTGCACTTCCTCTAAGGTGTATGTTTTCATCTCTTTTTGTTTGTTGTTTCTTTTTGTTCAAAATATTTTAACCTGATTTGTATTGCTTTCTGAATTTCGTTATCAGGTACTTTACTCCGTTTCTTTATGAAACCATGTGTAGAAATAACTAATGTATTTCCGACATCTGATTTATCCCAAAAGGCAAGTAAGCGATATTGAAAACCTTGAAATAGTGTTCTGAATTCCCAAATTTCACCATTCAGCTTTTTGAAAAGCTCAGGGTCATGTGTGTTTTGTGCTTTACGGATATTATACAGGATTTTTTCGTAATGTTTTCTTTCCAGGTTTTTTAGGAACTCAAACGCCTCCTCTAAAAATATAATCTCAAAAAGTTTTTCCATTTTTGTCATTACAAAGATAGAAAAGTTTCGTTAAAATGAAACTTTTTACTGTAAAATTCATAAGTCCGCAACTAATCTAACCCATCCGAATCATACAATTTTTCGTAGATTACATTATGAATTCCTGTCTCTATAAAGCAAAAGTAATGCACCACCGCCTTGCCCCCAAGGCGCACCGGTTCCATTATCATGTGTTTATGTTTTATTTAGACGTTGATGAGATCGACACCCTTTCAAAAAAATTGAAATTTATGAGCCGTAACAGGTTCAATCTATTCAACTTCCGGGATAAAGACCATTTACAGTTCCCCAAAGAAAACCCGGATACTTCCAAAAACATCCGGCAGCATATTACCGATTATTTATCGGCCAATGGAGTAAATATTGGTAATGGACGGATCATGTTGCTCACAAATTTATGCACCCTGGGCTACCAGTTTAACCCTGTTTCGTTTTATTACTGCTATAATGAAGAAGGTAATATTGCTTGCGCTATCGTTGAGGTTTGCAATACTTTCCTGGAGATGAAGCCTTATTTTTTAGGGCTCGAAACGATGGAGGGCGATCAGTTTAAACTGAATACTACCAAATATTTTTATGTGTCGCCGTTTATTGAAATGGATACCAATTTTGATTTCGACCTGCATATCCCTGGCGAAAAACTACAGGTTAAAATTGATGATTACGATAAGGATGGTAACCGGTTTTTTATAAGTTCGCTCAGCGGCGTTCGAAAGCAGCTGAAGGATTCTACCCTGCTGCTTTACTTTTTCAGTTTCCCTTTTATTACCTTAAAAATAATTAGTTTAATACACTGGCAGGCGTTTAAGCTCTGGCTAAAGAAAATACCGTATCATAAAAAAAATGATAACCTTCATCTTCAAAAAGAAGTTTACCGGCCCTACAATTAATTCAAATTTTTGTAACTTAACAAAACTTTAGACCAATTATTTTACGTACATATTTCAAGTATCACAATTTTCAGAGCGTTTGAATTATGGCTAATACTATTACCGTCGCTAAAAAAGGCAGCCTTTACCAGGATATTGTTTTGAAGTTCCTTTCAAAAATGGAGAACGGGACTTTATTTCTAACCCTTCCAAATGGCGAACAGATCGCTATGGGAAATGGGGAAGGCAATATAACGGCGAGTATTGTTGTAAACAGCGAAGCGTTTTATAAACGGGTAATTTTATACGGCGATATTGGTTTTGGCGAAGCTTATTTGGATGGTTTATGGGACACCGAGAATATTACCAATGTAATTAAATGGGTGCTGCTGAATATTGAAAATGCGCCGGGCGTTTCGGGCAGTAATATTCAAACCTTATCGCTTAACCTGCTGAAGATCTACAACAAATTATTTCATGTAAAAAGAGCTAATACGGTTGAGGGATCGCGAAAGAATATTTCGGAGCATTACGACCTGAACAACGATTTTTTTGCCAGTTTTCTGGACCCAACCATGACTTATTCCAGCGCTTATTTTTATCGTGATGGATTAACGCTTCAGGAGGCGCAATTAGCCAAATATGAACGCTTATGCCGCCAGCTGCATTTAAAACCACAGGATCATGTGCTCGAGATCGGCAGCGGGTGGGGTGGAAACGCCATTTACATGGCTAAAAATTACGGCTGTAAAGTAACTTCCCTCACCATCTCCGAAGAGCAGCACAAAATGGCGGTTGAGAGGGTAGAAGCCGAAGGACTAAGCGGCAAGGTAAAAATCTTGTTAAAAGATTACCGGCTGATGGAAGGCCGCTTTGATAAGATTGTATCGGTTGAAATGCTGGAAGCCGTAGGCTACAACTTTATGGATGTCTATTTTAAAAAATGCCATGAACTGCTGAAGAAAAACGGGATTCTGGCCCTACAGGTAATTACCTCGCCCGATTCACGTTATGAGAGTTTAAGAAAAGGAGTTGATTGGATTCAAAAACATATTTTCCCCGGCTCTTTATTGCCTTCGGTGGGTGCGATAAACAATTCTATCAATAAAACCGGCGACTTAACCATGGTCGATCTAAAAGACATCGGACTTGATTACGCCAAGACCCTTAAACTTTGGCACGATGCCTTTAATGCTAATCTTGCAAATGTGAGATCGCTTGGTTTTGATGACACATTTATCCGCAAATGGAACTATTACTTATGCTATTGCGAAGCCGCGTTTACCATGCGCAACATAAATGTAATGCATTTGGTTTATGCAAGACCAAATAATACGGTTAGGTAGGTTGTTTGAGTTCGCCTGTCATTTTATCAGGGTTAAAGCTTTTTTTAAATCAGGGTCGTTTTTGTTTACAACATCTTCCGGGGTATAATTTACGATATAATCGGGCATGATTCCGCAGCCCGGTGCGGGGTTTTTAGCAACTGATACAACGCGCATCCACGGAAAATCAACCTTTATTTTAGTGTTTGGCAATGTTAGTTCCTGTAGCGTCATCCCGTTGCAACCCTCCTCCGCTCCGGCTGTCTCTCTGCCAATAAATTTTACATTTTTGCGCTGAGCCTTAAGCGCCGCCGTAAAAAGAGCCCCCGAAGAGAAGGTAGCGCCATCAACTAACACATACAAATTGCCATTAAAGTGGTTTTGCTTCGCGACAGCAGTGGCCCCATATAATTTCCCCCAAACAGGTTTAACATCAATGTGGTACCAAATCCCTTCTTTATTTGCAGGTTGATACCCCGCGTTAAACCCTGTTGTCCTGCTCGTATCAAAATATTTAGCAAAATGATTCATAGCCGGATTTGGTAATCTTGATTTTACATCCCGCACAATACTAAATGATCCGTCAGCCATATACGACAGCAATTGAGTAGCAACCCTGATATCGCCGCCGGTGTTATGACGCATATCAAGGATGAGGTTTTTTATTCCTCTGTTGTTAACTTGTTTAAAAGCCTCTTTATAAAAAACAGTGTCGGTATAAGCAAAGGGCTTAGTTTCAAATATTGCGGTTGAGGAATTATTCAGAAAACGCAACGGTAAATTACCGGTATTTTTTGCCTCGGTCCAGTTAGCCCACTTATCTGCTATTTTTTGATTTGCAGGTGATCCATCAGCATCAGTTGTTGCTGAGTTTACCTGTATTGTTTTTATGACACCTTTGGATGTTTGCAATTGAATCTTGTACGGCCCGGGCCAATGATAATATTTATTACAGGCGTCTTCAAAGCCATCATATTCACTTAAAAAAAGTTCTTTAAAAGTTTCATTATAACCATCCCCGCAATACAGATCGTAGCCGTGATCAATTATTTCAGAAACCGGTTTATCATTGATGCTGATTATTTCGTCCCCGGTGTTCATTTGCGGGGTTTGATGTGTAGTTACCCATGCATGATGATTCCTTACCAATACTTCAAACGGCAAGTGCGGTAACTTTAAGTTTAAAGGCCGCTTATACCCATCGGAATGCTTGAGCTGCGTGTGCCCGCACCTGAGTTGGCATAAAAAAGGATAAACCCGGTCAATAAAATCGCCTTCGTATAATGGGGTATCAATAGCTGCATACGTTTTATCGTATGCCATTTTCAAACTATCCGTCGGGGTATAAATACCATATCCCGGATGCATTTCTTTAATTGCCGACCACAGGATGAAAAGATCATCATGCATCCCTTTAACTGTCAATTTTTGAGGGCTTACACCCGGGCCGTTTGGATTTGCAGTTTGATTCTTTTTGGCAGCGGGTTTGTCACATGCAATAAAATTAATAGCTGCCAGTATGCAAAAGATGGATTTGAAAATGCTTTGATAATTTATTTTCATCGGTTAAGGCGTTTTTTAATTTATTGAAAAATAGAAAAAAAACTAAACAATTAAATATCTATTTCAATTAACCGATATGCTTTTTAACCTGTTGGTGTTCTTCCCGGAATCTTGTAAAGAAAACAAATGCGATCAAACAAAGCACAAAACCGCAGATGCCGTTAAGCCGCAGGCCATAATCATGGCCGGGATCTTTGCCGTAAACCGTTAAAAAGGCAAACAGGGCAATACCCAATGTTTGCCCCAATTTTACAAACAGAAATTTTACGGCGAAGAACATTCCTTCGCGGTTTTCGCCGGTATCTATTGCATCCTGCTCAGCTATTTCGGCAAGAATGGCATTGGGTAAAATACCAAGCGAGGCAAGCGGAAATGCCGCCAGCAGAACCAGCGTATAAACCTGCACTTTTGCCGAAACCGGGAATCTCCCTAAAAAATAAATCATGGCGAAAATCAGGCTCAGCAAGGCGAATGAAAACAACACAAGGTTTTTTTTACCACGATTTTTTGAGATATAATTGATCAGCGGATAAAACACCAGTGAACCGATAACCATAGTTCCCATCAATAAACCACCCATTGATTCGGGCAAATGCAGCAATACGGTAACAAAAAACAACAAGCCACTGGATATGATGCTTAATGCCATGTAAAAAGAAAAATCAGAAATGAGGTAATATTTAAAATTACGCTGGCTGAATGTTTTACGAATGGCCAGTAATATAGGCAAATGAGTAGGTTGTTTACCGACGAGGTATTTTCGTTCGTCGATAGCAAATACCGGGATCAGCATAATCAAACCAGCAAAAACAGCTAAACCCCAGATGGTATATTGAACAGCTGAATCGCGATTGGCAACTTCAAAAAAACGTTGTACCAGATCGGCAAAGTTATTTACCAGGGCGCTGATGATTATCCCGATAACAAAACCCACTTGCTGAAACGAGGACAATTTAACCTTTTCAGCAGCAGTATCAGTAAGTTCTGGCAGCAAAGCATTATAGGGGATGATATAAGTGGTTGCGCCCATAAAAAAACCGATGAGCGTAATTGCTATCCAGAAGGCATTATGCATACTTTCTGCCTTGACCAGCGGGCAAAAGGTGAGTCCGCAAAAAATTACCGCTGGCAGTATGGCCCATTTCATAAAGGGAATGCGCCGTCCTTTGCGATGCCCGCTTTTATCGCTCATCGAAGCAATAAAAGGATCGTAAACAGCATCCACCAACCGACCCGAAGCGGCTATTATAGACATGATATTCAACACGCCAAATACCAGGAACTGGGGGACCAAAGGAATCAGGCCCGAACTTGATGGCGGCAAGTAAAAATAAGGCAGCATCACGATGATAATATTCGTCATGATGCTCCATCCGATCATCCCGCTGGCGTAAGCAATTTGTTTGTTAAAGGGGAGCTTTTCTACGGGCATAATTATGGAACTCGGATTTCTCGAATCGGAACTAATATTACGAATTTAGATTGTTTAATCCTCGTCAGCTGATGCATTTATTTATAATGCGGCCCGTTAAAATTTATCCCAACGACACGTGAGTTGTGTCATTGGGATAAGAGTGCATTATAGTTTCAAGTCGCCCCAGCCCTCGCGGTAGGTGCGGCGGATAAACTGGTTAGCTGGTTCGTAATTGGTTACCCGCATGTTGGCGCCATCCCATTTTAACCCGGTATATCGCCCGCTGAATTTTAGGCCTTCCATTTGCCCGTAAACCGGGTCGTTCCTCTTTATTTTCTCCTGGATATCAAAACTGCGCAGCAACAGGTTACCGAGTAATACGGTTTCGGTTAATGGACCTGCATAACCTTCAAAAGGCGAATCCACTTCCATTTTACCATAGCCGGCTATCGCGGCATCAACCCACTGCCACCAATGCCCGTCCATGCCGCCTTCAATACGCGGATATTTTTCAGGAACATGCACCTCTTTGTTCAGCGAAAGCGGCAACAACCTCGGGTGACTGCCGCCCCATCCGCAGGATACTTTTCCTTTGGTGCCAATGAACAGCGTACATCCTTCAAAATCATTTTCGCTTGAGATATCACCCAAAGCTTCATTCATGTTCACATCCGGGTCGAGTTCTGCAAGGCGTTCGGGCGTTATGCCGCCATCCATCCAGTGCAGGTCAAGCGGTTTACCGTTTTTTAGGGTGAAATTAAATTTGATAGCGCTTGAAACCGGGCCGCTCTCCGGGAAAATACCTTCTTTAAAAATGCCCGTATAAACCGTACTGGCGCTTCCTGATATTTCGGTTGGATAACCCAGTTCCAGCAGTTTAAACGGCGGCCCCATAATATGGCAGCCCATATCGCCCAAAGCCCCTGTACCAAATTGCCACCAGCCGCGCCAGTTAAACGGCACCAGGTTATCAATATAATCCACATAATTGGCGGTGCCCAGCCATAGGTCCCATTTCAGTTCTTTAGGTACAGGTGGTTTTGCTGCGGGCCATGAAATGCCCTGCGGCCATACCGGCCTGTCCGTCCAGCAATAAACTTTTTCAATATCGCCGATCACCCCGGCTTCAAACCATTCGCGCATGGTGCGCATGCCATCGCAGGATGCTCCCTGGTCGCCCATTTGGGTAACCACCTGGTATTTTTTTGAGGCTTCGGTTAATACCCGGGCCTCGTAAATATCATGTGTTAAAGGTTTTTGAAGGTATAAATGCTTTTTCAGTTGCATGGCGCTGTGGCCAACAATAGCATGGTTATGATCGGGGATGGCCACGGTAACCGCATCGAAATTTTTATGCTCTTTATCAAACATCTCGCGCCAGTCGTGGTAAAATTTTGCTTTCGGGAATTGTTTCAGCCGCTGCATGCCGGGCCGTTCGTCAACATCGCACAAAAAAGCGATCTCGGCATTCTTTTTCGGTGCGGTAGCATAATGGTGGATGTCATTTTCCGCCTCGCCGCCGGTACCCACCGCTGCTATGTACAATTTATCGCTTGGCGCGGTATATCCTTTTCCACCCAGCACAAAACGGGGCACAATATAGAAGCCAGCTGTTGCCAGGGCTGCTTTTTTAATAAAGGCGCTGCGGCTTATGGTATTTTTGTTGGTCTTGTCGTTATTTTCTTCCATCTTTATGTAGATTATTGAAGGTGAAGAGGCCTTACCTCAACAGTTTTAAAAAATACGATATCATTGTCGCCATGGTTTTGCAGCCCGATATAACCATAATTTGGCCGTAAACCGCGGAATGGTTCAAAATCAAATTTACGTTCCGGGGTTGGATCACCTTCGGTATAATCAGTCACCAATTCGCCGTTTACCTTAACAATAGTACGTGCGCCATCGAGCGTAATTTCCATCACATTCCATTGCGGGCCGGGGCGACCAGGTTTGGCATGGGGTTTAGTTAAGGAATATAAAGTGCCGGTAATATGGTACTCATTTTCGCCGGAAGTCTCAGGATGATTGTCTATCTGTACTTCGTAACCATAAAATACAGGCATCCATGCTTCACGCGGCTCAATAGGGATGCGGATAAAAAATCCCGAATTGCTGTTTTCCTTTTGCATTTTATAAACAATGCGGATCACACAATCCCCAAATTTTTCTCTCGTCCAATAGCAAAGGCCCATTCCGCCGTGACTGCCGGTCAAACCGTTTTCAACATAGCGGCTGCCAGGGCCGACTTGTTTCCAGCCATCCAGATCTTTGCCGTTAAAAAGTTGTCGCCAGCCACTATCAGTTAATGAAGTTTTAATTTTCCCGGAGTATTTGGAGGAACTTGCGCTGAGGCATAAAACAATAAGCATGCAGCCCGCAACCAGGCGAACGCCGTTGAGGATAATTTTTTTAGTCATCATCATTAGTTAATTTGGTTATAAAAAGAAATATGTCCGGCAGGCCGCTGTCCTAAGCCTGTCGGGTTTATAATGGTTCATTAAAATTAGGGATATTTATTGAACTTCCCAATAAGATTTATCGGGGGACCAGGGAATCTCTTTTAAAAAGTAAAGGCGGCTCCTTCCATAGCCGACTGGTTTGAAACCAGTCGCTATGCTGAAATACGGATGTCCTGTGGCGTATATTGCTTGTTTAGTGAAATTGATGATAGAAATAAATTCAAATTTTTCCGTAGCGATGGGTTTGAAAACCCATCGCTACTAAAGCGAGGCGTTATCTCTTATAATTTCACGGCGAATCAGGGAGTAATTGAAAACCCTTTTTGGTCCTCTATTTTTAAAAAATCGATTTTCCTATTTGTTAGAGGAGAGATAATGCAGAGCTGAAAAATATCACATCTCTACGGGCGCTTATTATTGATCTTACCGGCTTCTTCCAGTTCCGAATCTATCTGGTCGTCATATTTAAATCGGTAAAGTTCCCATTCGTTTTGGGGCTTATAAAACATGAAAGTAAACCTGTAGGGCTGATTTTCGAATTTGACAAGATAGCTGTAGAAAAACAGGCTTGGCGATGAACTTTTTTGTACGATCAGCTCGTGACCAACATATTTACCTGCCGACTGTGGCAGCGAATCTAATTTTACTTTTAAAACCGATAGTTGCGGAAGGCCGGCCAATAACTTATTGGTACTAAAAAGATAGTCAATGGCGGTATCTGCGCCTTTGTCTTTATATTTTTTAAAAAAAGCATCGATAATTTGTAATGCGCTTTTAGGTGCAACCGCCGGCTTTGCAACTACTGCCTTGGCCGCTGGTTTCTTAACAGGAGTTTGTGCCATTACACCAAAACAAAAAAGGCAAAACGTTGCGGTTAGTACAATCAATTTAAGACTTACGACTCTTAGATATAAATTTTTCATAACAGGTAGTTTAAAAACGGAAAGTAACAAAAAAACCTGCTATTTTCATAACAGGTTTTTTTGCTAAGTTGAAAAGACCTCTGATTCTAAAAAGTCTCCCCAACAGGGGGAGATTTAGAGGGGGCTAAACCTACTTAGTCACATACATTACTTCCTTCACCGCTTTGATCACTCTTTCTGGGTTTGGAAGGTACTCTTGTATCAATGTTGGTGCGTAAGGCAACGGAACGTCTCCGCCCATAATGCGCAATACCGGTGCATCCAGGTAATCAAAAGCATCTTTCTGTACCTTAAAGGCAACTTCGGTAGCTATTGAGCCCAATGGCCAGCTTTCTTCAACAATCACCAAACGGTTTGTTTTTTTAACTGAATTGATGACAGTATCATAATCAATCGGGCGAACAGTACGCAGATCGATCACTTCGGCATGGATGCCTTCTTTTTCCAACTCAGCAGCGGCAGCATTTACCACTTTCATTATTTTACCAAAACCTACAAGGGTTACGTCCGACCCTTCTTTGGTGATGTTGGCTTTTCCTAATGGAATATAATAAGTTTCTTCAGGAACTTCACCTTTATCACCATACATCAATTCCGACTCCATGAAAATTACCGGGTCAGGATCAATAATGGCTGATTTTAGCAAACCTTTGGCGTCGTAAGGGTTAGAAGGCACAACCACCTTTAAGCCCGGGCAATTGGCGTACCAGTTTTCAAAACACTGGCTGTGCTGAGAGCTTAGCATACCTGCATTACCGGTTGGGCCGCGGAAAACGATGGGAACCGAAAACTGTCCGCCACTCATAGACATGATCTTGGCTGCGCCGTTAATGATCTGGTCGATAGCTACCAATGAAAAGTTAAAGGTCATAAACTCAATGATCGGCCTTAAACCATTCATTGCCGACCCAATACCAATCCCGGCAAAACCACATTCAGAGATCGGGGTATCAATTACCCTGGCTTCACCAAATTCATCAAGCATGCCCTGGCTTACCTTATAAGCGCCATTATATTGGGCAACTTCTTCACCCATCAGGTATATATTCTCATCCTTGCGCATTTCCTCGTTCATTGCTTCCCGGAGCGCTTCTCTGAATTGTATTTCTCTCATTGTTCTATTAAAATGCTTTTTTGCGAACGCAAATATAAGCAATGATGTGTGATTTGCAATTTGTGACGATTTTACCTCACGATTTTTACGCTTAAAGGAAAATATACACTTTAAAAACCAGCTAACTGCAAACTTAAAACTGCCTATTGCCTACTCTTTCCTCTCCCCCTTCATTTCCGACGCCGCCTTCAACGCCCGGTAAGCATTTACTATCCCGCCGGTTTTTGAAAGTGAGGCAAAATCAACTTTTTGAGTTTTGTCCCCCGGTTTTATCACCATGGTCCCGGTTAACGGCGTTGCTGAAGCTAAAATAGCGTGTTTTACCTGGCTTGCGGTTAATTTCGGATAATATTCCAAAATCAATGCGGCTATGCCGGTAACAATCGGGGCCGAAAAACTGGTGCCATCGGCTGTATTAAATTCGGCATCCATATCTATCGAAGTAACCTTTACCCCGGGCGAAAAAATATCAACGCTTTTTTTTCCGTAATTACTAAAGTCGGCGGCCAGGGTCGAGTCTGCCTTAGGGCCCGAGGCTCCTACGCTGATTACGTTATCCGTGGTAGTTCCATCCAGGTAAGTATCATTCGGGAATTCGGGTTTTGTGTCCATATCGTGCCCGTCATTGCCTGATGCCATTACCAGCAGCACGTCATGTGCGGCGGCGTATTTAAAAGCTGCATCCACCCAATCTTTATGCGGGGAGATCTTTTTGCCAAAACTCATATTAACCACTTTGGCGCCGTGGTCAACAGCAAAACGGATGGCATTGGCAATATCCTTATCGTATTCATCCCCGTTGGGCACTGCTTTTATTGACATAATGCGAACATTATCCGCAATGCCGTCAATCCCATAGCCATTGCCGCGCACCGCGCCGATCAGCCCGGCAACACCGGTGCCATGCGAGCAATCGGGCGTTTTAAGGATGTTGTTACCATAAGGTTTACCGTCGTTAACGTCCGGGTCGTCGCCTACTATTTTGGTGCGGGCATCCAGGTCGGGGTTTACCGTATTATTTTGTTTGGCGTAATATTCAGTAAGATCTTTCAGCACTTTGGCATTATCCGTACTCTCCCCAATTTGTGCAAATACCGATTGCCAAACTGTTTTGCTTTGCACAAGGGTATCATTGGTAGTGTTGATCTTATCCAGATCGGCTTTATCAAAAGTCTGGTCCGATTTCAATTTCAGTTCTCTTTTGATATAATAATTCGTAGCCGAAAGCACGTTAACCTCCATGCCCAGGTCCTTTATCTCGGCCTGTGCTTTGTTATAGGTAGAATCGTATTCTGTTTTTACTTTTTGCCAGAATGCAAATTCCTTTTCCTGGCCGGCAGGGGCAGTAGTAACCGCTGAATATTTGTCCTTTAACTTGTAATATTGACGCACTTCTTCCGTGGTTTCGGTATAATCAACTTTAGCGTCTTTTCCGCCTAAAAAATCCCAGCCATGTACATCGCCAACATAGGGGTCACTCTTGCCGGGGTTAACCCACAAAATGCTTTTAAGATCGTTTTGGGTGGTATCAATACCACTGTCAATTGTGGTTACTACCACTGTCTTGCTTTTTTTTCCTTTTAAAAACAGGTAGGCCTGGTTTAGGCTCACGCCATAAAAGCCATCGGTTTTTAAATCCATCTGGTGCCAGTTTTTTGGCGGATCGGGTTCAGTTTTTACTGCGGGTTGTGCAAAAGTGTTCAGGCTGATTAGAAGCGCCCCAAATACCATTGAGCTGAGGGCGTAGTTTTTTAGTTTATGCATGTATTTATTTAGTGTCGAATTATTGAATTAGTGATTTAGTGAATGTTTTGAAATAGGGGATCAGATTTCAACTTAATCCAACTCAAATTTAATCCCTTGTGCAAGGGGTAACGTTTTTGAGTAATTTATAGTATTTGTCTGGCGTCTCATATACACTTTCCATGCATCTGAACCGGATTCGCGGCCGCCGCCGGTTTCTTTTTCACCGCCGAATGCTCCGCCAATCTCTGCGCCCGATGTACCGATATTCACATTCGCAATCCCGCAATCAGAACCGGCGCTGGATAAAAATTGTTCTGCCTCGCGCAAATTATTTGTCATGATGGATGATGACAAACCCTGCGGCACACCATTTTGCAGAGCGAGGGCTTCATCAAGCGTTTTGTATTTGATCAGATACAATATCGGCGCAAATGTTTCATGCTGAACGATGGCATAATTATTTTCCACTTCGGCAATGCAGGGTTTTACATAGCATCCGGAGGCATATTGCTCTCCTTCCAGCTTGCCGCCTTCAGCAACAAATTTCCCGCCTTCGGTTTTACATTTTTCAATCGAATCCAGGTATAGTTTAACAGCATCCTGATCAATCAGCGGCCCCATATGATTATTTTCGTCCAGCGGGTTGCCGATTTTTATCTGCCCGTAGGCCTTCACCAGTTTTTGTTTAAAGCTTTCGTAAACACTTTCGTGGATAATAAGCCTGCGGGTGCTGGTACAACGTTGCCCGGCTGTGCCTACCGCGCCAAATACCGCACCGATCAGTGACATATCCAGATCGGCATTTTCGCTGATGATGATGGCATTATTACCGCCAAGTTCTAACAAGCTTCTGCCCAGCCTCGCACCCACTGCCGCACCAACCGCTTTCCCCATCCGGGTTGAACCGGTTGCCGAAACCAATGGCACGCGGGTATCATTTGACATCAGTTCGCCTATTTCCCTGTCGCCGATCACCAGGCAGCTAACGCCCTCGTCAATATTATGCTTTTTAAATACTTCCTGCGCAATATGCTGGCAGGCAATGGCGGTTAAAGGTGTTTTTTCGGAAGGTTTCCAGATGCAAACATCGCCGCAAACCCAGGCCAGCATAGCGTTCCAGCTCCAAACCGCTACCGGGAAGTTAAACGCCGAAATTACGCCTACAATGCCTAATGGATGATATTGCTCATACATCCGGTGGCTTGGCCGTTCGGAATGCATGGTGAGCCCGTATAACTGGCGGCTTAAGCCAACAGCAAAATCAGCAATATCAATCATTTCCTGCACTTCGCCATAACCTTCCTGCAGGCTTTTACCCATTTCGTAGGATACCAGTTTGCCCAGGTCTTCTTTTTTATCGCGCAGCGCATTACCAATTTCGCGTACAATTTCACCACGTTTAGGCGCCGGGACGGTACGCCAGCTGATGAAAGCTTTGGCAGCCTGCTCAACCACGTGGTTATAATTATCGGCGGTGGCTATTTTTACAGATGCTATTTTTTTACCATCTACCGGGGATACAATTTCTTTTACTGAGGCCGAAGCACTGCTTCCCCAATTGCTTCCCGTACTAAAAGCCTCGTTTATGTCGTTTATATGTAAACGATTCAGAATATCCGAAATATTAATGTTCATAATGCTTACTTTTGCCAAAGGTAAAAATCTTTAAGGCAATTTATATCAACTCATCATTTGCCAACAAAATCATTTGCATTAATTATCAGGACTTTGTAATTAATCGTGTTGACAATGTTTGAATGTTGATAACTAAATTGTATAATGGAGGTTTAATACTTGTAATTTAATCTCATGTTAAGTTCAATAGAGCGAGTTTAAAGACTTAACTGTATATGTTCTGAAACAAAATTGAATGGAAGAAGAATTTGAATTTGGTTATACCGAAGATGCAAAGTTTTCGGTAGAACGGTACGAGGAAATGATTCGCAATCATGATCAGTACTTTTTTGATGCCCAGGCGTTTGAGAACATAATCGACTACTATATCGAGAAGAACGACCCGCCTAAAGCACTGCAGGTAGCAGAGTATGCCCGAAACCAGCATCCTTTTGCCGCAGTATTTTTGATTAAACAAGCCCAGCTTTTAGTAGTGACCAACAATGTGGCCGGTGCATTTGCCGCGCTGGAAAAAGCCGCTATGCTGGAAGCCTCGGACCCGGATATCTACATCATCCGCGGCAACCTGTACGAAAGTATGGAGCGCTATGGCGAAGCTTTAGAAAATTATGAAAAAGCGCTCGAACTGGCCGAAGATACCGACGAGGTGTTGCTGCATATTGCTTATGTGTACCAAAACATGGGCGACTACGAAACATCCATCACTTACCTTAAGCTTTGCTTAAAGCAAAATATGGAAAACCAGGATGCCCTTTACGAACTGGCATTTTGCTATGATGTTTTGGACAACCAGCAGGAAAGCGTAACATTTTATCAGCAATACATAGATAACGAACCTTATAGCTACGCTGCCTGGTATAACCTGGGTAACGCCTTTACTAAATTAGGTTTGTTTGAAAAAGCCATTGATGCTTACGACTACGCTATATTGATCAAAGACAACTTTGCATCGGCTTATTTCAACAAAGGCAATGCGCTGGTGAACCTGGAAAAGTATGCTGACGCGATAGAAGTTTACCGGCACACCTTTGAATACGAGCAGCCCAATGCGGATACCTATTGCGCTATTGGCGAATGTTACGAAAAGCTGGAGCAGATGGATGATGCACGGGCTTTTTATAAGAAATCAGTGAAGATGGACCCTAAACTGGCCGACGCATGGTTTGGGATTGGCGTAACGCTTGATTTTGAAGAACGTTATTTTGAGGCCCTGCATTTTTATAAAAAAGCGCTTGATCTTGATATTGCCAATGCAGATTACTGGTTTGCCATTGCCGACGCGGAATACAAACTGGGCCATATGGAAGAAGCGGAGCAAGCTTATGAAAAAGTAGTAGAGCTTAACCCGACTGATGTGGATGCATGGCTGGACTATTCGTCTATATTATATGAACAGCAACGCCTGGTTGATGCAATAGAAGTAATTGCGCAGGCTATAAAATGCAACCCCGATGCCGCAGAGCTATATTACAGGATGGTAGCCTATTTATTTGCCAAAGGCGAATACAACGAGGCCCTTACCCACCTGGAAATGGCCCTGTCAGCCGACCCGGAAAAACATTATATCCTGTTTGACTATTTGCCCCAATTGCAAAAAAACAAGGTAATTGTGGATATTATTAACAGGTATACGAAGTAAATGTGCGGATGTGCAGATTTCAAATGTGCAGATTAAGAAATCAATAGATTGACAAAACAGCCGGATTAAAGCTCTTATCCGGCTGTTTTGTTTGTAAAGGATTAACGACAGCAGATCTGCTCGAAACAGCAATTAAATCATCTTCATATTTTTCATCATCTGCACATCCGCACATTTGCACATCTGCACATCTTTCCCCATCTTTGCTGCCATTAAAACTTTTAGTTATAGTCTATAACTAATCCGAATTTATGAATTACCAGATGAATAACCTTCCGGAGCGCGCTGTTAAACCCCGAAACGGCGGCATAACTATGGTTATGGACAAAGGGCTTAGTTTACGACAGGTTGAAGATTTTATAGAAGTTGCAGGTACGCATACCGACATCGTTAAACTGGGCTGGGCCACATCCTTTGTAACCCCTAAACTGCAGGAAAAACTTGATATCTACCGCAGTGCGGGTATCCCGGTTTATTTTGGTGGTACTTTATTTGAGGCGTTTGTGGTAAGGAACCAGTTTGACGATTATTGCCGCATACTGGATAAATACAAAATGGAGCATGTTGAAGTATCTGATGGCTCTATTGAAATTGAACATGAGGTAAAATGCGAATTCATCCGCAAGTTAAGTCAACAGGTAACGGTGATATCCGAAGTAGGGTCAAAAGACGTTCAAAAAATATTTGCGCCATATAAATGGATCAAACTAATGAATGCGGAAATTGAGGCCGGTTCGTGGAAAGTAATTGCCGAAGCACGCGAAAGCGGCAACGTAGGCATCTACCGTGATTCAGGCGAAGTGCGCCAGGGCCTGGTG
>Ga0206955_1137_pt1 | contig 19494 bp, 17 predicted proteins | sample Alteio_BWOrgHeat_34_FD_153247 | JGI IMG/M metagenome (GOLD analysis project Ga0206955, IMG submission 153247) | Enriched cells from forest soil in Barre Woods Harvard Forest LTER site, Petersham, Massachusetts, United States -... | ecosystem: Environmental > Terrestrial > Soil > Temperate forest >...
AATACAAGCCGGGCGAAATCTTTTTTTGTACGGCTGATATCGGGTGGATCACAGGCCATAGTTATATAATATACGGCCCTTTAAGCGCAGGAGCCACATGCCTGATGTTCGAAGGCATTCCGACATGGCCCGATGCAGGAAGGTTTTGGGAAATTGTCGACAAGTACAAAGTAAATATTTTATACACCGCTCCAACTGCGATCCGCAGCCTGATGGGATTTGGATTGGATCCGGTCAAAGGAAAGAAACTGGACTCGCTTCGCATATTGGGTACCGTTGGAGAACCGATCAACGAGGAAGCCTGGCACTGGTATCATGAAAATATTGGGAAGAAAAAATGCCCGATCGTAGATACCTGGTGGCAGACCGAAACAGGAGGTGTTATGATATCGAACCTTGCAGGCGTAACTCCGGAAAAACCCGCATATGCAACGCTTCCGATGCCTGGTATACAGCCGTTGCTGGTTGACGAGAACGGAAATGTTGTCCCGGGCAGCGATGCTGCTGAGAATGCAATCAAAGGAGTCAGCCCCGGCTCCGGAAAATCAGGTAATCTCTGCATTAAATTTCCATGGCCAGCCACGATCAGGACGACTTACGGTGATCATCAACGTTGCTTTCAAAATTATTTTGCGACCTACAAGAATCTGTATTTCACCGGCGATGGCGCATTGCTTGATGAAAAAGGAAACTACCGGATCACAGGAAGGGTCGACGATGTGCTCAACGTAAGCGGCCATCGCATTGGTACGGCCGAAGTTGAAAATGCCATCAACATGGATCCGAATGTCGTGGAAAGTGCGGTGGTTGGTTATCCGCACGATATCAAAGGACAGGGCATTTATGCGTTTGTCATTCTTCAAAACAAAAATGGAGACAGCGACCAAAACAGGAATGATATCACCAGAACGGTCGCCAAAGTGATCGGCGCGATTGCCAAACCCGATAAAATTCAATTCGTGTCAGGACTTCCGAAAACAAGGAGTGGAAAAATCATGCGGCGTATCCTGAGGAAAATTGCAGAAGGTGAAACTTCCAATCTCGGGGACATTACAACGCTTCTTGACCCGGCTGTGGTAGATGAGATAAAAGATGGGAAAATATGATTGGAATAGATCTTTCCTTATCGTTTGATCGTAACCTGCGTGCCGATATTGACAATGTCGAACAATTCGTCCACATCTTCATTCTTTAAGGCGATACAACCATTGGTCCAGTTCTGATAAAGATCAACTGCAATGTCATCATGGGGCCAGGTGCCGTGGATGGCAATCCCGCCACCGATCCTCGCAGATTTGGGGATCAGCCCTTTCGCTTTTCTTTGCGCGAACTTGTCGAGGTCTGCTTTTGTGGGAAAATCAATCACCATCATCTTGTCCCATTTTTCGTGGGGACGTTTGGATGCAATATGGTATACTCCTTCCGGAGTCTTTCTGTCACCTTCCATCATTTTATCGTCCAGCGATTTGCTCCCAAAAACTACAGGATAGGTTGCATACCATCCATCCTGGTCGTATACTTTTAATTCGTAATCTGACTTCACCACGATTATGTATAAATCGCCATCAAGATGACGGTTGAAAATGTTCTTGCGTGATTTTTTATTGCTGTCTTTAAAAGCAAGAAGAGTAAGTGCGCACAGACAAAAAAGCTTAATTTTTCGGGTAGCCATCGCCTCAAAGTTTAGTCTTATTGAACGCTCTGCCGCATGTGAATATTTTTGCTGTGTATAAATTTTAACGAATGAATCATAAGCAGTTGAAAAATAAAAAAACGCCGCGATTTCCGGCGTTTTTTTTAACATTTTATTCTATAATTTGAACAGCTTCCATATTATGGAATGATCTTACCAGTTGCTCAGGCGGATCCCCACCGTATAAGGTATTTGATCAAGCCCTTTGCTGAACATGCTCTGTGTTGCATAGGACCCATAGAGCTTGACCGGGCCCAGTTGTATTTCCGCGATCCAGGAAATTTTCCAGGGATTCAGGTCAAAATCATTGTGCGTTTTTTGTTTTCCATATGGATCACTGATCAGTTTCTGCCTGCTGGAATACAGGTAACCAAAGCTTGCTCCGGCACTGATGCCGAAATCGTGTCTTAAATTAGGCGTAAAATTGAAATTGAGCATCACAGGAATTGTCACATAATCTGCAGCAAGTTTATTCTTGCTATAGCTCAACGTATCCATAATCACTTTGGTAGGATTGGTCAGATACTTGATGTTGGTGGTGTAGCGGTAATTATTCAATTCGAGTCCCAACCCATATTTCAGGTTGACCACATGCTGGATCAGATTTAATCTTTGCATGAAAAACCAGATATTCACGTCAACGGATTTACCGTTCCGCAATTTGAACCAGTCTTTTGTGCTTCCCGGGGCGAATTGCTGTGCATCTGCGCCCCCATAGTTCGTTTTGTCGTTGTAGTTGGTAAATCCCAGGTCGACAATGATCCAATTGGTGCTGATATTGGAGGGCTTGTAATGATGTCCCTTATGAATGTGGACAACAGATCCATCACCATTATCCGGATTGCCCTTCTTGATGATAATCATCGAGCCGATTTGAATGGTGTCCGCTTTCTCCTTTGGCGTATTGGTTCCTGTGGTATCTGCCTGTGCCTTTCCTGACATGTATGCGCACAACATGCCCAAAATCAAAATTTGAATTTTCATATTCGTCTTAATTGAAATTATTTAAGTGCTATCTGGAATGCGCCAATGCTCAGGCTTTTTTTGTTGTCGTCCACGCTGGTAGTTTTATCAAATACGCGGGAAACTTTTCTGAACACGCCTCTCATCCGGCTTTTCTTTGTTGAAAATGTCATCAGGCTTATATCCTCCGGGTTATCCTGGCCCGCATATGCAACAGCGAGACTTTCGGGTTTCTGATCTGTAGCACGCCTAAGAGAATCAGGTTGGAAACCGGGGTGAAGATTTAATTGTGATGCAGGCAAAATCGCGATTTGATCAGGTCGCGGATTTGTTCTTTCTATTTTCATAATTTCAGGGTTCGCGGAAATTAAATTCTGCGGATTAGTTTTTTGAAGGTTAGCAACGGCGGCGTCTTCTTTTTTCGAAGGGGCTGGTTTAATCTTTTCTCTCACTCCGGTATTTTGTTCAACCTTATTGTGAGTGGCCAATTCACCTTTACTGTTCAACGTATCAACTGCCTGCGGAGTTACAGTCGGTTTCAATTTTTGATCATCATGCGCAGGCGCAACTTTCACTTTTTTATTGCCTGCCAATTCCGGAGCAGGCGTTCCTGCCGAATGATTGAGCCTGGTGATGAACGTGATCAAGAACAAAATAAGGACTGCTGCGGCTGCAGGAATACCCAACCATAAGACCAGTGTACGCCTGCTGATGGCTGCGCGCCGGTATAGAATTTCTTTATTGCCAAATCTTACATTCTCATCGGCGGTTAATCTTGCTCTTTGCAGACGTTCCAATTCTTTTTGATACAATGGATTTCCTGCAGCAAACTCTTCCACCACTCTCTTTTCATATGCATTCAGCTCATCGTCTGCGTATAAAAGAAAATATTCTTCGCAGTTGGCAGTGTTAATTATATTTTCGAAGGTCGGCTTCAGCAGCAATTGTTTCCTGTCAAAGCCCAGGTGATGATCGGGAATCAGTTTGGTTTGTTTGAGCATGTTCAATTCTTCCCCGAGATCCGGATTGGCCGCTACGAAGGCCTCAACAGCATTCCGTTCTGCATCCGACAATTCATTGTCGATATACAAGAGGAAAAATTCTTCGTAATTATTTCTGTTAATGCTCATTGTTTTTGAATTTACCTTTCTCTTCTGCGTCTCTCCACATTCATATAATATTTTCCATGCTCACGAGCCATTGCTTCAGGTGAAGCCGGGCCCGATGAAGATAGACTTTAACCTGACTCTGCGTCAACCCTGTGATCTCTCCGATTTCTTCATAAGAATAACCTTCATAATCCTTCAGCGTTACCAATGCTCTCTGTGTTTCATTCAGCCGCAGCATGGCTTCTTCCAAAATCTTTTTCAAATCTTCGCTGGGTTGTACGCCTGTTTTTACTTCTTCTCTAAATTCTTCCTGGAGATGTGTTCTTTTGATTTTCCGCAAATGGTCGATCATTTCGTGATATGCTACGGTAAAAAGATATGACTTGCTTTTCGCTCCGTCGACCTCTTTCCGGTTTCGCCATAGCCTTTCAAAGGCAGTTTGAACAACGTCCCGCGCGTCCTCTTCGTGTCTCAGGTTTTTCAGTATAAATCTATACACCTTGTCTGCATACAAATTCACACAATCATTGTAGTCTTTTTCAGTCATAAGCGGGCTACATGTGAAGTGGTGGCTGTTCCATGCACGTAATACGATCCGGGCATTCGAAATGTTACATCCCCCGGCTATTTTTGCGCAGGATCTGCCGTAAACTATTGATTACTAATAAAAAATTGCCTTAGTCCTGCCTTTCTATGAATAATTGCACGATCGATTTCAGCACTAAGAATTCAGATTGCTTTCCGCTGTTTTTGTCCTCGTCCCGGCAAGCTTCCCGGCCGGCATGTTTTGAAGTAGAATGTGAAATGAGAATGAAGGCAATGATGGCCAGGAACGTAGAAATCAAAATGCGGATATTCGTTTTCCGATTCATAAGAAAGGAAGGTTAGTGCGAAGTTAATCCATTTCAGAATTACACGCGCGTTCTCCCCGAAATTTGGCACGGGTTCCGAAAGATGCCGCTGATTCCAACTACTTATCTTTGAACTTCTTTAAACCGAAAGGCATGAATGAAACATTTGTAAAGCGCATTAGTGCGGAGCTCGAAGAAATCAGCGCTTCGGGACTTTTCAAAAAAGAACGCGTCATCACCAGTGAACAAGGCGCCGAAATTGAAGTCAACCACAAAAAAGTATTGAATTTTTGCGCCAATAATTATCTCGGGCTATCGTCCCACTCCAAAGTGATCGAGGCCGCCCATAAGGCAATTGATTGCCGCGGCTATGGGTTATCCAGCGTGCGTTTTATTTGTGGCACACAGGATATCCATAAAGAACTTGAAGCGAAAATTTCTAAATTTCTTGGTACTGAAGATACCATTCTCTATGTCGCTGCTTTCGATGCTAACGGAGGAGTTTTTGAACCTTTGTTCGGAGAAACGGATGCAATCATTTCAGACGAATTAAATCATGCTTCCATTATTGACGGCGTAAGGCTTTGCAAGGCGCAGCGATTCCGCTACAAGCACAATGACATGCAAGACCTCGAAGCGCAGTTGAAAGCATCGTCCAACTGCCGGAGCAGGATCATCGTTACCGACGGCTCATTTAGTATGGATGGGACCATCGCTCAGCTCGATAAAATATGCATGTTTGCGGAACAATATGATGCCATCGTGATGATTGATGACTCCCATTCTTCGGGTTTCCTGGGTAAAACCGGAAGGGGCACACATGAATACCGGGGCGTAATGGGGAAGATTGATATCATCACCGGCACGCTGGGCAAGGCCCTGGGCGGGGCCAGCGGAGGTTTTACGAGTGGCCGCAAAGAAATAATTGAAATGCTGCGACAGCGAAGCAGGCCCTACCTGTTTTCCAACAGCCTCGCTCCATCTATCGTCGGCGCTTCCATTGCGGTACTTGACATGTTGAGTGAAACAACTGCCTTGCGCGACAAACTGGAAAGCAATACGAAATATTTCCGTTCGAAAATGACGGCTGCCGGGTTCGACATCAAGCCCGGAGATCACCCGATCGTTCCGATCATGTTGTACGAAGCGGTGGTTGCACAAAAGTTCGCAGCAAAGCTTTTAGAAGAAGGCGTTTATGTGATTGGATTTTTCTTCCCTGTTGTACCAAAAGGGAAGGCGAGAATAAGAGTGCAACTGAGTGCCGCGCATGAAACTGCTCATCTGGACAAAGCCATTGCCGCATTCACTAAGGTGGGTAAAGAACTTGGCGTGATAAAATAGCAGGACTGCGCAGTGAAATTTTTTACTCCACGGCGATCATGCTGATTTCGACATTTGCATTTTTCGGAAGCTTGCTCACCGCAACAGTTTCCCTTGCAGGAAAATCTCCGTGAAAATATTTTCCATACACTTCATTCACCATCGTAAACAAATCAATGTCGTTGAGGAAGATTGTTGTTTTGACGACGTTATTGAAATCCATGCCCGCTTCAGTCAAAATTGCCCGCAGGTTGTGCATGACCTGGTGAGTTTCCGCAACGATATCGTCATTCAACAAAACTCCTGTAGCAGGATTGATCGGAATTTGCCCGGCAATGAACAAAGTATTGCCTGCTTTCACTGCCTGATTATATGGGCCAATGGGAGTCGGTGCATTCGCGGTATTGATGATTAGTTTTTCCATTTGCCAAAAATAAGGAAACTAAGTTGCCATGGCCATACGAACCGCTTCGCGGGAATTGGAGGCGCTGCGTTAATTTGCATCCTGACAGTTGAATCTGCCGCACATGATTTCAAATGGGATCAATGAAAAAAATAAGAATTGTTGCCATTGCCAATGAGCCTTTGAGACAAGAGTTTGTCTCCAGGCTTCGCCATTTGGGAAATGTTGAGATTTTATTTGCGGGAACACCGGAAGAACTGGCGCAATTGAGAAATGCAGATGCTTATTTCGATCTTGAATTTCGAAATCAAAGCCGTAGAATCGGAATTCTCAAAACATTAATTCCTTCCCTGGTATTCATCGACGCGGTGGATGTCACATTGCAGGAACTGGGTGAACCTTTTGTCAGGATCAATGCCTGGCCGGGTTTTATTGAAAGAAAAACCTGCGAGTTTTGCGCAACGAAAGAAAATCTCGGGCGGGTGCAGGCATTTTTTGAATTGCTTCAATGGCAAAGCCAGTTGGTAAAAGACATTCCCGGGATGATCTCCGCAAGAGTATTGGCTATGATTATCAACGAGGCATATTTTGCGTTGGGTGAGAAAATCAGCATGAAAGAAGATATTGACATCGCGATGAAATTGGGAACCGGATATCCGATGGGGCCATTTGAGTGGGCTGCAAAAATTGGAACCCAGCGGATTTATCAGTTGCTGAAAGCCTTGCAAAAGAATGATCCGCATTATTCGATAGCGCCAATGCTGGTTGCAGAGAGTGCGGCTGATATCTGAAAATTTACAATCCCTATCAAAAGACTTAATGGGCCTGATCCTCAACATTGATTCCTCTACCGATGAAGCCAGTATTGCGCTGGCTTCGGGAGCTTCCGTTATTGGACATTCAGAAAACGGAGAACAGAAAACGCATGCCTCCTGGCTTCACGTGGCAATTGAAAAAATGATGAAAAACGTGGGTCAGGAATTTTCGAATCTGGATGCCATTGCCGTGACCGGCGGCCCCGGGTCTTATACTGGCCTGAGGGTGGGTATGGCCGCGGCAAAAGGGCTGTGTTTTGCGCTGGATATTCCATTAATCGTGGAGAACACCCTGTATGTCATGGCGTTTGCTGCGCGGGGGCAGGCACTGAACCTTGGGGTTGACCAGGTTTGCCCCATGATCGATGCCCGGCGAATGGAAGTATTTGTTGCAGTGTACAGCGCTCAACTCACTGAGCTCCTGGCGCCTGCGGCAATGGTGTTGGAGAAGGAATCCTTTGATGAGTTCTTCAGAAAGGGGGCAATCTTGTTTGTGGGAAGCGGCGCAAAAAAATGGCAGGATATCAATTCGTTGGAAGCAGCGCATTTCTACGAGGCGGTCCCCCTTGCCAGCCACCTGGCGCTTATTGCCGATATAAAATTCGAAAAAAAGGAGTTTGCAGATACCCGTTACACCGAGCCCTTGTATTTAAAGGAGTTCTATACTCATTCGAAAAAATGAATATATTATGAAATCTGCATTTTGTCTGTTATTTTATCGCGCCGCGGGCTTAAATTTGTTTAATTTTTGATATTTTTAATGCCAAATCTAAGAACAAAATGAGCGCGACAACAAGCAATTACTGGATGATCGTGAATTCAAACGGCTCTGAGGGCGCACCGGTAAAAGTTGACTTTTTAAATCTCAAGAAAGCGGCAATGATCCTAAGGGCATTGAATCACAAATTGAGGCAGCAGATAGTAAAGATTTTGGATGAGAATAAGAAATTGACTGTTACAGAATTATATATTCAATTGCGGCTTGAGCAGTCGGTCGCGAGCCAACACCTGGCCATTCTCCGACGGGCAGGAATCGTCAAAACAGAAAGGGAAGGGAAATTTATACATTATACAATCAGCCACGATCGCATTGCGGACATCATGAAGACTGTCGATGATCTGATTGATTAGCAATATTTCTTATTTGAATTGACCCCGGATTTTCCGCTCGTTTAATCCTTCCAATTTTCACGGTTTCTTAGACTGTTGGTGCTTATATGCTGGCAATTTAATGTGTAAGTTTGCGCTGAAATTGCACTGCATGTTCATTAAACAATTATATACCGGTTGCCTGAGTGAAGCCGCCTATTATGTCGAAAGTAAGGGTGAGGCTGCCATCATTGACCCGCTCAGGGATATACAGGTATACCTTGATCTTGCAAAGGAAAGAAACAGCTCAATCAAATATATTTTTGAAACCCATTTTCACGCGGATTTTGTCAGTGGTCACCTTGACCTGTCAAAAGCCACAGGAGCGCCGATAGTCTACGGTCCTGATACCGAGACTAATTTTCCAATTTACAAGGCTCATGACGGTGAAATATTCCGGATTGGTGAGGTAGAACTGGAGGTCTTACATACGCCGGGTCATACAATTGAATCTTCATGTTACCTGCTCAGCGATGAGGATGGGAAGGCAAACGCTATATTTACCGGAGACACGCTCTTCGTTGGCGATGTCGGCCGGCCCGACCTGAGCAGCGGGAACCTGACACAGGAACAACTCGCTTCCCTGCTTTACGATTCCATCCAGAAAAAAATATTGACGCTCGACGATGATATTATTGTCTATCCTGCTCACGGCGCGGGCAGCAGTTGCGGCAAAAATATCGGCCCCGAAACTTATAGTACCATTGGCGAAGAAAAAGAAACAAATTATGCATTACAGCCACAATCCAAAGCGGAATTTATTCAGGCCGTCACGGATGGTTTAAGCATGCCCCCTCAATATTTCTCCATCAACGCAAGAATCAACAAGGAGGGATATGAAAGTTTGGATGAAGTCCTGGAAGATGGACTCAAAGCAATTCCGGTCTCTGAATTCAGAGAACTCATCAAAGATGAAGATCTCATCATCTTAGATACACGCGATGCGGTAAAGTTTACTGAAGCGTTTGTACCAGGCGCCATCAATATTGGTTTGAACGGACGATTCGCTGAATGGGCCGGCAGTCTTCTTTCTTTTGACAGACCTATTGCGCTGGTTACTGATGCCGGCAAGGAAAGAGAGAGTGTGATACGACTGGCAAGAGTTGGATTCGGCAAAATGGCCGGCTTCCTCGAAGGCGGAATCGAAAGCTGGATAAGGGCCGGCGAACCCATCGACCTGATCATTAACGTTGAAGCAGACGAGCTGGCAATGGATATTCCGTTCGACAAGCGACTAATGATCATTGATGTGCGGAGCGAAACCGAATTTGCGGATGGGCATATCCGTGGTGCCATGAATATTCCCCTGGGCAATCTTAGCGATCCGGGCAGCATGGCTCATATCGAAGACCAGCATAATGTGGCCGTTCATTGCGGCGGAGGATACAGAAGCGTAATTGCAAGCTCACTCCTCAAACGACAGGGCATCCACAATCTGCATAATATCGTTGGCGGCTGGAATGCAATCAAGAATCAGAAGGGAATTGAAATAGTGAAAGAAAAAAGTATTCTTAACTAGTCGTTTTTTGTTCCGTTTCCACCGGAGCGGGCTGTCTGCCAATCCACAATTTTTCATATTCATTCTTCCAGGTGTGCTTCCATCTTCTATGGCTCCATAACCAGATAGATGGATGCATGCTCATATTCCTTTCCAAAAATTCAACATAATTTCTCGTCAATTCGCCCTCCTCAAGATTGGCCGGATCTGCTGAAGCCACTTCAAGTTTGCAACGGTAATAACCTCTTTTGGGTTTATAAAGGAAGGGGAATACAACCGGAATATTTCCAACCCTTGCACCACGTTCGGGTCCTCTCACAAAGGGCGTAGGCTGGCCAAAAAAAGGCAACCAATAGGCATTTTCGGGGTTCCCCGGCGCCTGGTCTGCAACAAGCGCCAGCATATATTGCGAATTTCGGTAGGGCACCATTGATTTTCGCATATCCGTAGCTGGTAGTAATATCGTACCGGTTTTGCTGCGTAGTTTCTTGAATAGCCTTTCGAAGCCTTTGTTGGCGATCGGCATGTATACGATAATAAATTGATATCGTGTTTTCATGGGCATGGCGATATTTGCCATTTCCCAATTAAAAAAATGTCCAAGATGGATCTGGCACCTGCGGCCCTGGTCATAAAATTGTTCGTAAGCTTCCGGATTGTCCAGCCGCCAGTGCTTGTTGATGAATTTACGCGAAGCTGAAATCAGCTTCAAGGTCTCGATGAAATTGTCAATGAAATTCAGGTAGAAATCCTTTGCAATTTTCAGCCGCTCTTTTTCACTTTTCTCCGGAAAGGCCAGCAATAGATTATTCATCGTCACTTTTTTCCTGTAGCCGATTACGTGATAGAGCAGCACATAAATGCCGTCGGAAATCAGGTAAAGAACCGGCAAGGGAAGGAGAGACAGCAAAAACAGCAATGGATAGGCGATATAGAACATAAGTGAGGCCGCTTTCAGGCAGCAAATTTAACCAAATAAACGGCTTTAGTTCATGAAGTATGCGCGAATGATCTCCGCCGTTCTTACGGGTTGACCCATTTTTTCGGATCCTGAACGAGGTGATTCAATTCTATTTTTACTTTGAATTTATTTCGAAGGTGCCTTGCCAAGGCATCAGCGGCATACACGCTGCGATGTTGTCCGCCTGTGCAGCCAAAGTTGATCGCCAGGCTGGAAAATCCTCTTCGAATATAATCCTCCACTGCTATGTCAGCGATATCATAAACGCTGTTGAGGAATTCCGGCATCTTTGTTTGCTGTTCTAAAAAATCCTTTACTTCCCTGTCTCTTCCCGTCAGACTTTTAAATGCATCGAGTCGTCCCGGGTTTAGGATCGAGCGGCAATCGAAAACGAATCCGCCGCCATTGCCACTTTCATCACCCGGAATTCCGTTTTTGTAGGAAAAGCTGTTGATATGAATGACGAGCGGCGTGTCATCTTTGGCATGCAAAGGTTCAAAATGCGAAATAGTTTCGTCTGATACTACAAGCCTGAGCAAACGATCAAATTCCGGCAAAACGATTCCGATCTGTTTATTACTAATGAACCATTGAAGATTTCTGAGTCCAAGCGGAATGCTGATCAGGAAATGCGCTTTCCTTTCAAACAATCCTCTGAATCCATATGCCCCCAGCACCTGAAGCAACCGGATCAGCACATAGCCATGGTACTGGCTGACAAAACGGTTCCTGTCGATGGGCGAATCCAATAGTTCCTGCGCACAATCGGCATAATATTCAAGCAGTTCATATTTCCAGTCGTCAGGCAATTCAGCCTTCGCCTGCCAAAGCATCGAGGCGACATCATATTGCAGCGCGCCTTTCATTCCACCCTGGTAGTCGATAAAATGCACCTTGTCATTTTGGATAAGAATATTCCGGCTCTGAAAATCGCGGAACATGAAATATTTATGATCCGCATAACTAAGATAGGTGCTGAGCGCTTCGAAGTCATCGATCAGCTTTTCTTTGTCGTAGGGGATCTGTAAAGTATCTAAGAAATAATATTTGAAATAAAGGAGATCCGAAAGAATGGCCTGTTTACCGAATTCCTTTGAAGTGAGGCACCAATTATAGTCGAGCGTAGTTCCGCCGACAATTTGCATTTGAGCCAGCGCCTTCAGGCTTTGCTTGAAAAGTGATTTGACATAGTCATTGTAACCGTTTTGTTCGAGCTTATTTAACAGGGAAACATCTCCAAAATCTTCCTGGATATAAATGCTATTGTTTTCGTTTACTGCAAGGATCTGCGGTACCGGGGCCTGAAGTTTTCTGAAATGCCTGCTGAAGTTGATGAAAGTCAGATTTTCCTGCAGATTGATCCCGTGAGTTGCAATATAGGTTTGGGAAGAAGTAACGATTCGAAAATAGATTCTGTTACTTCCTGACTGCGGAATCTTGCTGGTATTCAAGATCGTTTCCTTACTGTATGTCCTGAAAAGCGATTGGATTTCTTCGATGATGTTTTGCATAACGGAAAGCAAAAAAACGGAATCTTTTGCTATTAACGCAGTAATTCAACATTCAGGCATTGGAGATGCAAATTATTTTTGAAGCCGCCCGATGAACGCACATACCGTAATTGAAACCATCGCTAGTCGTCCAGGGAATATTGCACCGGAACAGCCTGCTTGGGATATTTTTTAGTGCGTGCGCATAGTTCACTGATGAGTTCTGCAACGAGCGCCGTCCAACCCGTTTGATGGCTGGCACCCAAACCCTGTCCGTTATCGCCATGGAAAAACTCATAAAAGAGGTTGAGATTTTCGTTGCCTGGTTTTTCATAGAACCAGTTATAGGTTCCGTATTGGGGTTTTTTAGATTCGGAATCCCTTTCGAAAAGACTGATCACCCGCAGTGTCAATTCATCCGCTACTTCCTCAAGATTCATAAATTTTCCCGAGCCAACGGGGCATTCAACCTTGAACGTGTCGCCATAAAATATCCCATACTTACGGATGGACTGGATGATCAGGTAATTGATGGGCATCCAGATTGGCCCGCGCCAGTTTGAATTACCTCCGAAAAGATTGGAAGTGGAATCGCCCGGATCATACCTGATAGTATAATGCACGCCGTCAATGGTCACAGAATAGGGTTCGGTTTCGTGGTATTTTGAGAGGGCCCGGATGCCGCCGGGTGCAAGAAATTCTGTTTCGTTAAGCAATCGTTCGAGCAGGAACACCAGTCTGTCGCGTGGCACCAATGAAAGCAAAATGTCTTCGCCGTCGATCTTTTCTTCATTCGGCCAGAACTTGTTTCTTTTTAACCTGTAACTCTCAAACCAGCTGATCCTTTTTTTGAAATCGGCGAGTTTGTCGAGTTTCTTCTTTTCGATCAGGGATACTGCGAAAAGAGAAGTCAGACCAACGATCGAGTGTATGCGAAGTTGAATTGGTGCAGAGCCTGCGATCGACAAAGTGTCGTAAAAAAATTTGTCTTCTTCGTTCCACATGCCCTGCTCGTTGAGGGCTTCGGCAATCAATACAAAATGTTCAAAGAATTTAGTAGCCGTATCTTCGAAGGATTCGTCCTTCATCGCAATTTCAAGCGCCATGTCCAGCATATTCAATGCGTACATGCCCATCCAGCTCGTGCCGTCTGCCTGCTCCAATTGCATTTGTCCGGGTAATTCAATGCTGCGATTGAATACGCCAATATTATCCAGGCCAAGGAAACCGCCTTCGAACATGTTGTTGCCATTCGGGTCCTTGCGGTTGATCCACCAGGTGAAATTGATGAGCAGTTTTTGAAATATTCTCTTGAGAAAATCAATGTCGCCTTTTCCTGTTTGTTCTTTTTCTATCCTGTACACCTGTAAACTTGCCCAGGCCTGCACCGGCGGATTGACATCGCTGAAATTCCATTCATAAGCAGGCAACTGCCCATCAGGTTTCATATACCACTCCCTCATCACCAGTAGCAACTGATGCTTTGCGAAGCAGGGATCGATCATTGCCATCGGAATGCATTGAAAAGCCATGTCCCAGGCGGCATACCAGGGATATTCCCATTTGTCGGGCATGACGATGATATCCTGGTTCTTCAGGTGTTTCCAATCGTGGTTGCGGCCATGTTGTTTGCCAGGGTTAGCCGGGGTAATGCCATCGCCGGTAGTCAGCCAGGTTTCTACATCGAAATGATAATATTGTTTACTCCAAAGCAATCCGGCGAGGGCCTGTCTCTGGATGGCAAACATCTCGGTGCTGCTGTCGACGGGAAGTACTTCACGGTAAAAAGCATCCGCTTCTTCTTTCCTGTTTGTGAAAATATATTCGAAGCCATTCGCGAAAGGATTGTCGAGCGCTTTATTGCTTAGGCGGAGATAGATGGTCTGTGATTTTCCGGCATCGACGTGGTATTTGTAGACCGGCGCGAATTTGGTTCCTGATTTCTTTTGCCTCAGCGCCTCGAGGTTTTCTTTTTTTGTAATCGCGTGATGAAATGCATCTTTTACAAAAGGCGTCGCATTAGGAGTTCCGGATACTTTTTCGAGGTTGGTTTCATTTTCGGTGAAAAGCCGGTCATTGGGAGGTTGAAAATAAAGATAGTAGGTACCCAGACGACTATGAGTTGCTTTGACAGAATTCCTGTCGCGGACAGTGATCGCCGGCTTTTTTTCGAGGTCATAATTCCATCGATTGTAAAACCATAGGGTAGGCAACACCGTTATATCGGCCGGTTTATTGTTTCGGTTTGTAATGGTGATCCTTATAAAAATATCCTTGGCATTTTGTTTGGCATAAGTCACCACCACATCGAAATATTCATCATTGTCGAAGACGCCGGTATCCAGGATCTCATATTCGGGCTGCCCTTTTTCTCTCAGCCTGTTTTCTTTGAGCAGTTTATCATAAGGAAAAGCCTGTTGCGGATACTTGTACAGGTACTCCATATAATAATGAGTGGGAATATTGTCGAGGTAGTAATAGAGCTCTTTTACATCTTCGCCATGGTTTCCCTGGCTATTGCCGAGGCCAAAGAGGCGTTCCTTCAGCAACGGATCCTTTCCGTTCCAAAGCGCAACTGCAAAACACAGGTTCTGAAAAAAATCGGAAATGCCGGCGATACCATCTTCGCCCCATTTGTATACCCGGCAATGTGCGTCGTCGTAGGGGAAATAGTGCCAGGCGTCGCCGTTGGTGCTATAGTCTTCTCTTACTGTTCCCCACTGCCTTTCGCTGAGATATGGGCCCCATTGTTCAAGAGGAATTTTTTTGGATGCGTTTACGGCCAGGCGCTGCTGTTCTGCTGTCATAGGTTATTCGACGGGGTTTGCTGCAGGTTCGCTAAACTTATCAAATCACAATGAACCTTGCATAGAGTTACATATTTCAATATCTGAAATCTGGTCTTTCGTATGACAGGCAAGCGAAGAATACAGGCAATTCGTTAATTGGCGCGATAAATTTACATTTTTTATTCCGTATGGCTGGCTGAAATGGAGATTCTACCTTCTGGGTTTACTTCGGTAATTCTTTTTATTTTTCCTTCCCGAAGAATTTCGAGGCATATATTGAGGAACAGGGCCGAATTCGTCAGGGATCTTTATTTTTTCCACACTCTTTCCAAGGAGCGCTTCAATCGATGCAAATTGATTTTGTTCTCTCTCGCCAATCAGGGTAATGGCCATGCCGTTGGCTTCTGCACGCGCCGTCCTGCCAATCCTGTGCACATAATCTTCTCCATCGTGAGGCACATCGAAGTTGATCACGAGTTCGATAGTGTCAATATCAATCCCGCGCGAGAGAATGTCGGTTGCTACAAGGATCGGTATGCGTTTACTGGCAAATTTAGAAACGATGTCTTCGCGGTGAGACTGCTCAAGATCGCTGTGCATTTCTCCGACTACGAAACCGGAGCGCTGCAGTGTCGCTGCCAATTGCTTTACACTTTGTTTCCTCTTGCAAAAAACAAGTGTGCTGCCGGATGGAATCTTGCGAAGAATATATTTGATCAGCGGAAGTTTTTGTGTTTCATAAATGACCATCGCCTGTTGTTTTATTTTTTCAGGCGGTTTGGATATGGCAATATTCACTTCCTGCGGATGATGAAGGATTGTTTTGGCAAGTTGCCTTATTTTATCCGGCATCGTTGCCGAGAACAACAGGTTTTGTCTTTTTGGGGGAAGAAAGGAGATGATCTTGTTGATATCGCCCAAAAATCCCATGTCGAGCATGCGGTCTGCTTCGTCGAGTACCAAAAAGCGAAGGCCTTTGAGCGCAACGTAGCCCATATTCAGGTGCGCGATCATTCTTCCCGGAGTACAGATAACAATGTCTGCGCCCATTTGCAGCGCTTTTTTTTCTGTGATGAAGTTGCTTCCGTCATTTCCGCCATATACCGCGATGGAACTGATATTGGTAAAATAGGAAAGACCCTCCACGTGCTGCGAGATTTGGATGGCGAGTTCCCGCGTAGGCACAATGACGAGCGCACTGACCTGGCCTTCGGCCCTCGTATGCAGCAGTCGATCCATCATGGGCAGAAGGAAAGCAGCGGTCTTTCCCGTACCGGTTTGTGCGGACGCGATGATGTCGTGGCCCTTCAAGATGGGTGGAATTACTTTTTCCTGGATGGGAGTAGCTGTTTCATAGCCGGAGGCGGAGATGCCCTCAAGCAATTCTTCGTGAAATTCAAATTCGGTAAAGCGCAATTATTCGATTTAACTGCAAAGATAATGCGCCGCGCGCGAACAACAGCCGTCGACTAATATATAGTATCTGAACCCTGCAGGGTCCTATTCATACCTCAGCGCTTCGATTGGATCAAGCCTTGAAGCTTTTTGCGCCGGATAGTAGCCAAAAAATACGCCGGTAAGGGCACAAACAAAAAACGAGAGTACAATAGATGACTGGGAAACCAGCGTCGGCCAGGACAAAAATGTGGTCACCAGTTTTGAGGCCGTAATTCCCAGCGCAACGCCGATCAAACCGCCCGTGATGCTGATCAGGATCGCTTCGATCAGGAACTGGAGCAGAATGTCGATGCCCCTAGCGCCAATGGACATACGAAGTCCGATTTCCCGCGTTCTCTCCGTAACCGAAACGTACATGATATTCATGATGCCGATGCCGCCGACAATTAAAGAAATACTCGCGATCGCGGTAAGTAAAACCGTCAGCAGCTGGCTCGTTGAGCTGAAAGTATTGATCAGTTCTTCCTGTGTTCTCACGGCAAAATCATCTTCATCGGTTGGTTTTAACCTGTGTGAAGTTCTAAGGATCGTCGAGATCTCCGCGGTGGCAAGTTGGGTGGTATTTGCATTCGTCGCAGAAACATAAATATTCTGGAAATATGTTGTTGCCAATATTCTTTTTTGCACGGTCGTGTATGGCGCGATGATAATATCATCCTGGTCCTGCCCGAATGCATTTTCGCCCTTTGATTTCAAAACTCCGATTACCGTGAATGGAATTTTGTTGAAGCGGATGATCTTGCCGACAGGGTTTTCGCCTGGTGTGAAAGCATTGGCAACAACCGTAGTGCCGAGCAGGCATACTTTTGCTGCGGTAGCAACATCGGATTCTGAGAATATAACGCCTTCCTGCAATTCCCATTTCCTGATGTCCAGGAATTGGGGACTCACGCCCTGCATGCTGGTGGGCCAGTTCAGCGCGCCATTGATCACCTGGCCACGCGTAGAAACTGCCGGCGAAATTGCACTACTATATTGGGATTGCTTTTGAAGCGCTTTCACATCATCTAACGTCAACGTCTGAACGGTAGTAGCATCCAGCCGCGCGCCGGCAGTGACATTGCTGTTGGGACGGATCGTGATCATATTGGAACCCATGCTAGAAAGCTGATCCTGTATGCTTTTCTTCGATCCCTGGCCGATGGCCACCATGGCGATTACGGCCGCAACGCCGATGATAATGCCCAGCATGGTAAGAAATGCGCGCAGCCTATTTCGCTGAAGCGCTCTCCATGCTATTCTCAAAAGGTTGAATACATTCATAATTATTCAATTTGAATGGTCTCATCTAATAATCATCCGCCGCCGGAATCGAGGCCAACACGTCCTTCGCAGATTTTCGTCCTTCATTGACTGTATCTCTCAAAACCTTACCGTCCCTGAGCATGATGGTGCGGTTGCTGAATGCAGCGATATCCGGTTCGTGGGTTACAAAGACAATCGTTTTGCCCTGTGTTTGATTCAACTCCTGCATCAGCGCCATGATCTCATAGGAAGTTCTTGAGTCCAGATTTCCTGTTGCTTCGTCTGCCAGGATCATCACGGGCTCATTGACCAGCGCTCTTGCAATGGCAACGCGCTGCTGCTGTCCTCCCGAAAGCTGGTTTGGCGTATGATCGAGGCGATCAGCGAGTTTTACAGATTCAAGGGCGTGGACCGCCTTTTCTCTTCTTTCCTTTGCTGAAATTTCTGCATTATACAATAGCGGCAATTCGACATTTTCCAGTGCACTGGTACGCGCAAGGAGGTTATATGCCTGAAATACAAAACCAATCTTATGATTGCGCAAACGCGCCAGCGCATTGCGCGATTGGCTGCCGATATTGGTTCCGTCGAGAAGATATTCTCCTTCCGTAGGTTTGTCCAGGCAACCGAGAATATTGAGCAGGGTTGTTTTTCCCGATCCGCTGCTACCCATGATCGTTAGGAATTCACCGGCATTAACTTCGAAGTTCACTCCTTTCAGGGCGCGAACGGTTTCCGTTCCCATTTTGAATTCGCGCTTGATATTTCTGACTTCGAGAATCTTGTTGCCCATGGTTTATGATTTAGCTAGCGACGGCTTGCCCCGCTGCTTTTGGTGGCCCCGGGCCGCTGAGGCATAAATGGACTCCGTTGCGTATTGCTTTTTGTCGCGCCTTTGTCGGCCGTTTCCTGATCCGCTCCGGTGACCACTTCATCTTCCGTTGTCAATCCATCGAGCACCTGGACATGGGCATCGTCATTCAGGCCTGTTTTAATTCTTTTTTGAACAAGATTCTTGTCTTCTTTGATCCACACAAACGCAGTCTGCTTCGACCGCTGCTTTGAACTGTCCTCGGGGACCAAATTGGGATCCGGATTGTTGAGAGAAGGGTTGTCTGTTTCTGCACGCGCAACATGTTGTTTTGTGGAATCGCGGGTTGCCCTCACCAGGTTGTATTGTTTGCTCAGCGATGAGTCGGGTTTGAATTTGACTGCCTTGGCAGAGATCAACAGCGCATGATCTTCTTCCTGCGTGTATACGATGATATTCGCCGTCATTCCCGGCTTCAATTTCATATTGTTGTTCTCGGCGTTGATAATAGTTGTGTAGGTGACAACATTGGCAGACACGGTTGGTTGCAGCCTTATATCCTGCACAGTTCCGGAAAATGTAGCATCCGGATAGGCATCGACAGTAAACGTAACGTGTTGCTGCTTCTTCACATTTCCGATATCCGCTTCGTCGACAGCTGCCTGAACCTGCATCTTCGAAATGTCCCTGGCAATAATAAAAAGCGTGGGCGTGCTGAAGCTGGCCGCTACAGTCTGTCCGATGCTAACATTGCGCACCAAAATGACGCCGTCGATGGGAGAGTAGATATCGCAGTAAGAAAGATTTTTTTCAGCAGTCTGCAATTGTGCCTGCACGCTTGCGACATTGGCCTTAGATGATGTGTATTGATAGGAAGCTGTTTCAAATTCCTGCTTCGCAATTACCTGGCTGTCGTACATCATTTTTTCGCGGTTGTAG
>Ga0206955_1138_pt1 | contig 19435 bp, 17 predicted proteins | sample Alteio_BWOrgHeat_34_FD_153247 | JGI IMG/M metagenome (GOLD analysis project Ga0206955, IMG submission 153247) | Enriched cells from forest soil in Barre Woods Harvard Forest LTER site, Petersham, Massachusetts, United States -... | ecosystem: Environmental > Terrestrial > Soil > Temperate forest >...
AATCATGACGAGTCTATTTCAGTCATTGATAATGGCCGCGGTATTCCCGTGGGCATGATGGAGAAGGAAAAAAAACCTGCGGTTGAAGTGGTTTTGACCACCTTACATGCCGGGGGCAAATTTGATAAAGATACCTATAAGGTCTCCGGTGGTTTGCACGGGGTGGGGATCAGCTGCGTTAACGCTCTTTCTGAATGGTTTGAAGTGGATGTCAAACGCGACAAGGGCGTGTATCATATGCGCTTCGAGCGCGGCAACACCGTCACTAAGCTTTCAAAAATAGCGAGCACCACGAGCACCGGGACCAAGGTCACCTTCAAGCCGGATAAAACGATTTTCAAAGAGACCCAACACTTCTCCTATGACACGTTGGCCAAGCGCCTGCGTGAGCTGGCCTTTTTGAATAAGGGCATTTCCATTAAGCTCGTTGACAACAGGAGCGAGAAACCTAAAGAGTCCCTGTTTTTATTTAAGGGAGGGCTTATCTCTTTCGTTGAACATCTTTCGGAGAATAAAACACCTTTACACAACAAGGTTTTTTATTTTGAGAAAGAAAAAGATGATATCAATGTGGAGGTTGCCCTTCAATACAACGATACCTATAACGAAACAGTGTTCTCCTATGCCAACAGCATTAACACCATCGAGGGCGGCACACATCTTTCAGGGTTCCGCTCGGCCTTAACACGCGCTGTTAATAATTACGCCAAGGCCAAGAATTTGCTTAAAGAAAAAGACGGGGTGGGGATATCCGGAGACGATACGCGTGAGGGATTGATCGCGGTCATATCCGTCAAGATCCCTATGCCTCAGTTTGAAGGACAGACGAAGACAAAGCTCGGGAACTCCGAAGTTGATGGGCTGGTTGCGTCCATGACACTAGAGGCATTGACCCGCTTCTTTGAAGAAAACCCGTCGGTAGCCAACAAGATCATTGATAAGGTCATCATGGCAGCCCGTGCGCGCGAAGCAGCACGAAAAGCGCGTGAATTGACACGGCGAAAAGGAGCTTTGGATTCCGGCGGCTTACCGGGAAAACTGGCGGACTGTTCTGAAAAAGATCCGACCATGTGCGAGTTGTATCTGGTGGAGGGTGATTCCGCCGGTGGTTCTGCCAAGCAGGGACGCGACCGTTCCTTCCAGGCGATATTGCCCTTGAAAGGTAAAATTTTAAACGTTGAAAAGTCCCGCCTGGATAAAATTTTAAGCAATGAAGAAATCCGCACGATGATAACGGCGCTGGGTACCGGCATCAGTGAAGATTTTAATATTGAGAAATTGCGCTACCATAAAATTATTCTGATGTGCGACGCGGATGTTGACGGATCGCATATTCGTACGCTGATCCTAACACTCCTCTATAGGCAGATGCCTCAGCTCGTTGAGGGCGGATTTATTTATATCGCTCAACCGCCGTTGTATAAGGTAACCCGTGGTAAAAGGGAAGAATATATCCAAACCGAGAAGGAAATGAATGATCTGATCCTGGAGTTGGGGACTGATGGCGTTAGATTGACCAAGATTGAAGGTAAGAAAGTTTATACTCCCGCCCAGGTCAAAGAAATCCTTCTGGCCTTGGTTGAACTGGAGAATATTGCCGAGCGCCTCAAGCGCCGGGGGGTGGATTTTGGTGCTTACGTTGAGAAGTATGATAACAAGAAAAAGAAAATGCCCCGCTATGTGGTTAAAGTGGCTGACCGAGAAGAATATGTTTTTGATGATAAAGAATTAGCCGAGATCACCAAGAACGATACGGAAACTCAGTATATTGAAATATTCGAATCCGAAGAAATTGAACCCTTGCGGGAAAAGCTTGATAAGCTGGACATTTTCTTAGAGGATTACAAGCGCACCATTGAAGAACAAGTGCTCTTGGCCAAGGATAAAAAAGAAAAGGGCAAGCCTAAGCTGGATCTAAAACCATTGTTTGTCATTGAAGATGACAAAATCAAAACAGAGTTAATGTCCGTCGTTGATATTTTGCAGTATGTGCGTGAATCCGCCAAAAAAGGGATGGATACACAGCGCTATAAAGGTTTGGGGGAAATGAACCCTCAGCAACTTTGGGACACCACCATGGATCCGGAACGACGCACCATCCTTAAGGTGGTGTTGGAAGATGCTGTCGAAGTAGATAAAACATTTGCCATGCTCATGGGCGATGAGGTGGAACCTCGCCGCAAATTCATCGAGAGCTATGCCCATGAAGTAAAGAATTTGGACGTTTAAGATAAATACAGAAAGGTAGATTCATGTCACGTGATTTAAATAAGAAAGAACACATTATCCCGGTCTATATTGAAGAGGAAATGAAGAATTCGTACCTTTCCTATTCCATGTCTGTTATCGTCGGCCGCGCTTTGCCTGACGTGCGCGATGGTTTGAAGCCCGTGCATCGACGCATTCTCTATGCGATGAAGGAACTCAACCTCGAGCACAATAAGAAATATAAGAAAAGCGCTTTGATCGTTGGTGAAGTCTTGGGTAAATACCATCCTCACGGGGACACCGCTGTCTACGACACCATGGTGCGCATGGTCCAGGAATTTTCCCTGCGGTATCCGTTGATCGACGGCCAAGGTAACTTTGGTTCCATCGACGGAGATTCGGCTGCAGCGTATCGTTACACTGAGGCGCGCATGGCTGCGGTCGCCGAAGAGATGTTAAATGATATTGAAAAAGAAACCGTTGATTTTAGTCCTAATTTCGACGGGTCACGGGAAGAGCCGGATATTCTCCCCGGGCTCGTTCCCAATCTTCTCGTTAACGGCTCCTCAGGTATTGCGGTCGGCATGGCTACCAACATGGCCCCGCATAATTTGGGAGAGGTCGTCGACGGCATCGTGTACTTGCTGGACAATCCGGATGCTGTTATCAAAGATCTGATGAAATTTGTCAAAGGGCCGGATTTCCCCACTGCCGGGATTATTTGCGGCAGGGAAGGATTTGTGGATGCGTATAATACCGGCCGCGGCAAGGTGACCATCCGCGCCCGTGCCAGCATTGAACAGCAAAAGAGCAATAAAGAAGCCATCATCATCACCGAACTTCCGTATCAGGTCAATAAAGCCAATCTCATTCTAAACATAGCCGATTTGGTCCAAAACAAGCAGATCGACGGGATCACGGATATCCGCGACGAAAGCGATAAGCAGGGCATCCGGGTTGTGATTGAACTCCGCCGTGATGTTGATGCGAATATCGTGCTCAACTACCTGTATAAGCACACCCAGATGGAGACCACCTTCGGCATCATTAATTTGGCCCTGGTCAATAAATCACCGAAGGTCTTGAATTTAAAGCAGTTGATGGTCCATTACATTGCCCATCGCCGCATTGTTATTCGCCGTCGGACACAATTCGATTTGGACAAGGCGTTGCGCCGGGCTCATATTTTAGAAGGCTTTAAGATCGCTTTTAAGCATTTGGACGAGATCATCAAAACGATCCGCGCCTCCAAGACCACCGCAGAGGCCAAAGAAGCGTTGATCAAGAAATTCGATCTATCGGACGCGCAGGCCCAGGCCATCCTGGAAATGCAATTACAGCGTCTGGCAGCCCTCGAGCGCGACAAGATTGAGGCGGAATATCAACAGCTTTTAAAAGACATTGATAATTACCGTGCCATCCTGGCCTCGGAGAAGAGGGTGGATGCGATCATCAAAGAAGAATTGGCTGAATTAAAAAAGAAGTACGCTGACAAGCGCCGCACGGAAATCGCCGGCCGGGCTGAAGATATCGCCATCGAGGACATGATCGCTGACGAGGACATGGCGATTACCATCAGCAATAAGGGCTATGTCAAACGTTTGTCCATTGACGGCTACCGTTCCCAAAAACGCGGCGGCAAAGGGGTCACGGCCATGACCACCTCCGACGAAGATTTCGTGGAGCGCATGTTTGTGGCGTCTTCGAAAGATTCCCTGCTGATATTTTCCAATTCAGGAGTGGTGCGATGGCTTAAGGTGTATGAAATCCCTGTGGCTTCACGCACGGCCCGCGGCAAGGCCATTGTTAATTTAGTATCGTTCAAGCCCGAAGAAAAAATCAGCGCCATTGTGGCGGTCAAGGAGTTCAGGGAAGATCAATTCCTGGTATTTGCCACCAAATTAGGGCTGGTCAAAAAGACCAAGGTCTCGGCCTACAATAATCCGCGCAAAGGCGGCATCGTGGGTATAGGTCTCGAAAATGGTGACGAATTGATTGGGGTTGGTTTAAGTAATGGCAAGGAAGATGTCCTTTTGGCGACACGCCAGGGCATTTCACTGCGCTTTCCCGAGAAACAATTACGTGACATGGGGCGCTCTGCTAAAGGCGTTCGAGGAATTAATTTAGAAAAGAAAGATTTTGTCGTCGGGATGCTTGTTTTTGCCCCGGATGTGGACAAGACCGGAGCCAAACTATTGTCCGTCTGTGAATTGGGGTATGCCAAGCGGTCAGACTTTGCCGATTACCGCACACAGTCACGCGGCGGCAAGGGCATTATCAACGTGAAAATAACGGATAAGAACGGCGCTGTCGTAGGAGTGATGACAGTTTCCGATGGGGATGAGATCATGGCCGTGACCAAAAAAGGCATGGTGGTGCGTTCGTCGCCCTCCGAGATCCGTGAAACCGGCCGTAGTGCCGTCGGCGTGCGCCTGATCTCCATGGAAGCCGGAGACAAGCTCTCCTCCATCGCGCATGTGGTGGTCAGTCACGAAGAGGAATAATTTACACTTGACGAATAAGCACGGCACCATATAATAACGGATTCTAATCGCTTCATTTTCGACCCCATCGTCTAGCCTGGTCAGGACACAAGCTTTTCAAGCTTGCAGCGCGGGTTCAAATCCCGCTGGGGTCGCCATTCAATACGCAAAGGAGCCCACCCATGTTAACTATCTACGGTTCAGATTTATCAGGTCCAGCCATCAAGGTCCGTTTGACGGCGAGCTTTTTGGGGTTAAACTATAAATGGCAGCTCGTCAATCTGCGCGAAGGCGAGCAAAAAAAAGAATGGTTTTTGAAGATCAATCCGGTAGGCAAGGTCCCGGCCATTGATGACGACGGTTTTCATTTATTTGAAAGTAATGCCATCTGCAAATACCTCTGCGACAAGAGCAACTCACCGCTGTATCCCAAGGATGTTAAAAAACGTGCGACCATCGAACAGTGGATCGATTACGTAACGGCGCATATAGGGGCCAATTTCGTCCCGGTGATGTATAACCGCATTTTTGCAACACTCAGAGGGCTGCCGGTCAATGAAAAAGCCATTGTTGACGGCGAGGAAGCCCTGAAACAATATTTTCCTCTCATTGAGAAACAATTATCACAGCATCAATACGTTGTCAGCCAGGAAATATCTTTGGCGGACATTATCTTGTTTGCATTCCTTGAGCCGGCGGAAATGGCAAGGATCGATCTAAATATTTATCCAAAATTAAATGCCTGGCGTGCGGACCTGAAAAAACAATCCTTTTATACGAGCTGTTATAAGGAATACGGGGAGATGTTGAAAGCTCCAGCTTCGAAATAACAGAATCTTACGATGACCAAGAAACAGGGAATTTTGAAAGTTGCACTTCTGCAGTATTGTGCCGGCGCTGACAAGGCAGTAAACCTCTCAACAGCGAGAGCCATGTCTCAGGAGGCGATCGCCAAGGGCGCAGGATTTATACTTCTGCCGGAAGTCTTTAATTTTCGCGGGGACGGACGCAACAAAGAACTGTTTGCCCAGGCTGCAGAAAAAATACCCGGGCCTTCGGTGGAAGCATTTGTCTCGTTAGCTAAAAAACATCAAACTGCATTCTTGCTGGGGTCTATTATAGAGAAGGCGCCCCGAAATCTCGCTTACAATACCTCGGTGTTCATCGATCCTCGCGGGGAAATCACGGCGAAATACCGTAAAATTCACTTATTCGATGCCTGTATCGGTGATAAGATAGTCAGGGAATCAGACTCTTTTCTTGCAGGCCGACGGCCAACGACAGTTGCTCTAGGGGAATTCAGGATGGGGTTGTCTATCTGTTACGATTTGCGTTTCCCGGATCTGTACCAGGGCTATGCACGCAGGGGTGTGGAAATTTTGACAGTTCCGTCGTGTTTTACCAAAAAAACGGGAGAAGCCCATTGGGAAGCGCTGCTTCGGGCCCGGGCAATTGAAAATTTATCCTATGTCCTGGCGCCTAACCAGATTGGCATTGACGCCCGCGGCATGCAAGCCTACGGACACAGCATGATCATTTCCCCGTGGGGAGAGATCATTGCCCGTGGGAGTGCAGCAACGCAGGAAATTATTTACGGCGAGATCAATATGGAAGAAGTGAAAAAGGCAAGGTCTGTATTGCCGGGAATTATTAAATAGAGAACTTCAAGGAGAGAGATCATGGCGAAGCGTATAAAAGTAGCGGTTACAGGTGCAGCAGGTCAAATCGGGTATGCATTATTATTCCGCATTGCCGCCGGGGAAATGTTTGGGAATGACACTGAAGTTGAGTTAAGTTTACTGGAATTAGAAAAAGCTTTGCCTGCCCTGCAGGGAGTGGTGATGGAATTGGATGATTGCGCCTTTCCTTTGTTAAGTAAGGTCACCATATCAGCAGATCCGAACGTAGCGTTTAAAGACATAGACTGGGCCTTACTCGTTGGTAGCGTCCCGCGCAAGGAAGGCATGGAACGCGGCGATCTTTTAAAGATCAACGGCGGCGTCTTTACCATTCAAGGACAGGCGTTATCTAATAATGCTAAGCCAGGTTGTAAGGTTTTGGTCGTTGGAAATCCCTGCAACACCAATGCCTTTATTGCCAAGAGTGTTTGTAAAAATATCCCGGCCAAGAATTTTTTTGCCATGACCATGCTCGACGAGAACAGGGCTCTGACACAGTTGGCGCAAAAGGCAGGGGTTGCTGTCGACCAGGTCAAGAATGTGGGCATTTGGGGGAATCATTCAGCCACCCAGTATCCGGATTTTTATAATGCGACCATTTCCGGACGTCCTGTCACGGACGTGATCAAAGATGAAGCCTGGCTCAAGGGCGCATTTATTGAAACGGTACAAAAACGGGGGGCTGCCATCATCAAGGCCCGCGGCCTTTCGTCAGCTGCTTCGGCGGCCAACGCGGTGATTGATACCGTGCGCAATATCGTAACTCCGACACCGGCAGGCGAATTTTTTTCAGCGGCAGTTTCTTCGGATGGCAGTTATGGAGTTGAGCCGGGGATCATGTTTGGCTTTCCGCTGCGCTCCAATGGCAGTGATTACAGCATAGTCACAGGTCTTAAGCATAATGAATTTGCCCAAAGCAAAATCAAAGCCACCTTGGATGAACTTTTAGGAGAAAAGGCAGCGGTTAAAGAATTGGTGCAGTAGTTGTAGCAAAGAGAGAATTTAGTTGGACTTTTTATTGACCCTAATAAAATCTTAATATATCATTTTAATAGGTGCAAAATAAGAACTTACGATAAAATATCGAGGAATTATAGAAAAATTTAAGGCCGTTGGCTTGCTTTTTTAAAAAAGAGCAGGTATACTTAAGAGTATTTTTCATTTGAGGAGATTTTTATGAGAAAACCCGGACTAATGTACGGGATTCTGTGTTTAAGTTTTGGCATTGTCTTTTTGACAGGTTGTGATCTATTGAGTCAATTGGGCCTTGGCCCTAAGAAACAGGATAATTCTCAAAATCAGCCGGCAGCACCAGTAGCACCAATTGTTGTAACACCGCCAGTTTCTCAAAGTGCGCAAGAGGTACAAGGCCCTTTGCCGAGTGATGCCTTAGTACGTATCGGAACATGGACACTCACATCCGGGGATTTTAATAACCGGCTTAATCTTTTAAAACAACAGCTCCCTGACTTTAAGGCAGATGACCCCAATACTAAAAATGCTGTTTTAGAGGAACTGATCCGTCAGCAGCTTTTAGTGAAAGACGCGGAAGATTCGGATGTCGGCAATACCAAAGAAATCAAAGACGCTGTTGAGGATTTTCGGAAAACACTTTTAGTCCAGGAATTAGCCAGCCGCATGACCAAGACAGTTGCAGCGACTGAAGATGATGCCCGTACGTATTACGACGCGAATAAAGATAAGTTTACTGAACCTATTACATGGAACGTCCGTCAAATTGTCGTCGGGGATGAAGCCACGGCCAAAAGCATCTTAGTGTTAATTTTGCAAGGCGGCGAATTTGCTTCCATTGCCCAGGCCCAATCCAAGGCGGCCAACGCTTCAGATGGCGGGAAGTTAAAGCCATTTATCACGGGCAAGGCACCTTTTGAGGCCATGCAAACAGCCATTTCCAATCTGGACGCAGGGGGTGTCAGCGGAGTATTTAAAGGCCCCCAAGGGTACTACATTGTTAAAGTTGATTCTAAAACAGGGGGGACCCTTAAGTCTTTTGAAGATGTCAAAAAAGATCTGATTTACGGATTGACGATGCAAAAGCAACAGGCAGTGATTTTGAACCACCTGAAAGAGTTAGCGGATAAAAATAAACCCGAGTACAATAAAGAACTGATAGATCAAGTCATCGGTAAAGCAGGCTCGTAAATTAGGGCGAAGGCCTTGCTGAACCAAGTGGGAGGGAAAATTGGCTTTAGAAAATAAAAAACAACTCATTGTCATCGTCTGTGCTTTGGCGGCCGGATTTGTGGCTGTATTTTTGACGGCTAATTATGTCAAGAATACCATCCAGGACCAAACCACTGCATTGGCGGAAAAGTACGATGTTAAACAAAAGCAGATGGTTGAGCAGATCCAGCAGCGCAACGACCAGCAAATGGCAGCCATGGCCCAGGAAATAGAACGCGTCAAGAGCGATGAAGCATCGGCCATACAAAAGCAAGTGTCCGCGTTGCAATCGGCACAGCAAGTCAAGGCACAAAATACCCCTATTCAAAAAATCCGCAAGCCTTCACTGGCGTTAAAAACACCCGTAGGTAAACGTGCAGTAACAATAAAGATAGCTTCATTAGCAGCCGTGGGAGGGCTTCTTAATGCCGGAGATTTTGTGGATGTGATTGCCGAGCTTAGCGTTCCTTCTCAGGAGATGGACAAGAAGACCGTGACCGCCATGATTTTTCAGGGAGTGCAGGTCTTGGCAGTTAATACCAATGAAGACGATCCGGGTGCTTATGACGAGCAGCAGGCAGCTGAATCTTTAAAGATCACCGTTGCCGTAGACCCGCAAGAAGCAGGACTTTTAGCGTTTGCTGATAAAAATGGAAAATTAGAATTGGCTTTACGTTCACCGGATGATACGGATCATCAAACGGTCAAAGCAAACACATGGAAAACCCTGGCAGATTATGTCTTGAAGAATCAAGGGCTGGACATACAGGACCCTGACGGGGAAAATGCAAACAAGATGCCTGAGGAAAATAAACCCAGCATTCAAATTTTCAGAGGCGGTAAGGAACTCTAATCAATGAAATCTTCTTTTTTAAAGAAACTTTGTATCATTGCATTGGGATTTGCAGGGTGTGCTTTTTATATGCCGCTTTTATCGGCCGATGAAAATGCGCCGGAGTTAAGGAGCGATGTTGTCGACATGGTTACCGGCGATATCCAAACGATAGTGGTCAATAATTTGACCCGCGTTTCGGTGACCAATCCGGACGTGGCAGATATTTCAGATGCCCAGAACGATAAAGTTTCACTTTTGGCCAAGAAAGCCGGAGAGACGGTCTTGTTCCTATGGGATGCTGCAGGCAAACGAAGCGTTAAGGTCCGTGTGGTCAGCGAGGAACTAAGCGAAGTCAGGTCCCATGTGCAGAGACTTTTGCAGGAAGCAAATATTGCAGGCGTTTTATTGGAAGAGAATCAGGATGAAGGCAAGGTGGTACTGACAGGGTCATTGACTAAAGAAGACAAGGACCGGATGGAAGATATCTTGCAGCCGTACAGCGATAATTTACTGAATTTGGTTAAAGTAGAAAAGAGTGAAGATTTAATCCAGGTAGACATGCAGGTGGTAGAGATCAGCACCACCCTCGAGAAGAACTTAGGGATCCAGTGGGTGAACGCCATCGGGAGCAATGAAAGCACTGCAACCACCTCAGGTACTGCCCAGTCCCCCACCGGCCTGGTGCTTCCTTATACGGAAACACCTCCGACCACCAATGGTAAAATCGGTGATTTTTTCAAGATAGGAAACTTTAACAGGACATTTCAACTGCAAGCCCAGGTGAATGCTTTGCTCCAAGAGGGCAAGGCAAGGCTTATTTCCAAGCCCCGCCTGGTCGTTGTCAGCGGCAAGCAAGCCAGTTTCCTGGTGGGCGGGGAAATCCCCATCCAAAGCACGACGGTTTCTGCCTCAGGGGGACAGTCACAGAGCAATACCACCTATTCAGAGTATGGCGTTAATATGACGGTCACTCCTACCATTCGTGAAAAAAAGATCGATGTTATTCTTAATGTGGATATCCGGGACATTGATTCAGCGACCCCGCTCAACAGCTCCAGCAGCAGCAACGGGAACATTGCATTCATCACACGTACGGCTTCCACGGATTTACTGATGGACAATAAACAGACCATTGTTTTGGCAGGGTTGATTAAATATTCCGACAACGATACTGAAAGCGACGTGCCGATCCTGTCTAAAATACCTATCCTGGGTTTCTTATTTAGAAACCACGCTTCAGGGTTCCCTTCAGCGGATTCCAATACGGAAATGGTCATTATTTTGACACCGACGGTGCTGACAGACAAGAAATTTGCAGACAAACAAATAGTAATGCCAACCCCCTCAGAGAAGAGTGCTTGGAAAGAAATTGATTCCAGATATGAGCATGAGCCCCTGGTGTCCTCGTGGCCTAACGGCAGTGAGGAACAGGCTGACCAAGATCCGGCATTCACGGCTCCGGTTACGATGCCTGTCGCTGCTGTCAGCACGCCTGCAGTAGTACCGGTGTCAACGGTTTCCGGGTCGATGGTGAGCTATGCGCGCATGGTCCAAGAGAAAATTTCTAAAGCCATCATCTATCCTCAAGCGGCCATGGGCATGACCCCGTCGGGTACCGTTAAATTAAGACTACATATACTTAAAAACGGCGCATTGGATTCTGAAGAAGTGATGGAATCTTCAGGGAGTGATATTTTAGACAAAGACGCCATGCAAGCCGCTAAAACAGCTGCTCCTTTTGATGCTTTTACGACGGGAATGGATCAGGAAGACATGATCTTTACGATCCCCATCGTTTACAATAAGCTCATCTCGGGAAGCCAGGTACCTGCGGAGAGAGCCAGTGCTTCGTAACAACAAACACCTACCCTTAACTCTTTTTTTCTTTTTGACTTTAATTTATCCCGCCTTTGGTGATTCAAACGATAAGACAGTGGCCGTGAATCAAGAATTAAACATGTTCGAAAATCCCCCGCCGGAAACTGAAAAAGAATTTATCCAAACCAAGTCAGATGCTGAAGAAATATTCTCTAAAAAACCAGCGGACACCGGAGAAAAAGTTTCCCATGCTCCGTCGGGCGTCGCCAGTATCGGTAAGACGATCAAAGAGATAATGAAACCCGATTTATTGCAAAGTGAAACGCCCAAATCCGCATCAGAGATAAAACCCCGGGTGCATACACTGGATGCAGGAGCAGAGGCTTCTTTTTACCGTTATGCAGAACCCCAGCCGGTAGGGATTAAAATCCAGGGCCCGATGATCGGATATTATGCGGACTATGCCTATCGTCCCCCGGCTCCCAACCCCTTCAATAATTTTTTGACCAACGTTTATTTTTTACAGGCCCGGTATTCCGGCAGCCGTGATTTAAGATATAGCGGGGACGGGATCATTAAGAATAAACACGACGATAACGTGGAATTCCGCGCGTTGGCCGGCAAAGATTATTATCTCGGCAGGGATTCAATGGTGACGCCGTATATCGGCTTTGGGTACCGTTATTTGGTCGATCACGGTAACGGGGAACAAAACGGCCTGGATCAATTCGGTTATGACAGGAAATCCCATTATTATTATCTTCCCGTAGGGGCGGATGTTATCATTGATCTTCCTCATGATTGGGAAATCGATCCAAATGTCGAGTATGACGTCTTTCTTTCGGGCTGGCAAAAAAGCTACCTGAGTAATGTGGGCCGGTTTACAGGGTTTAGCGATCCGGACATTGTCAACCACCAGGACCACGGGTTTGGCGTGAGGGCCGCTGTTAAATTTCTCAAAAAGGGACCCGTCGTAGACTATTATGTAGAACCATTTATCCGTTACTGGAGCATTGAAGACTCTAAATTAGAATTTGCCGTTATCGACGGGCAAGCAGTGTTTGGAGGAGAACCAAAGAACAATACCCTTGAAGTCGGCTCCAGATTCGGCATCCAGTTTTAGACGCAACTACATTCCCTTCACGTAGAAAATCAATTCATCCGCGACAAACTTAAAAATCGTGGTAAAATAACAAAATATGTTACCGAAAGTCATTACAGTATTCAGTAATAAGGGCGGCGTTGGCAAGACATTTATTGCCGTCAACATCGCTTGTGCGTTGGCCTTAAAGGGCAAACGTGTGCTGATTGTCGACTTGAATCTGCAGGCCAGCCAGGACATGGCGCGCATGTTGAATTTGCCGACGTCACATTGCCTGGTCGATGCGTTGGCTGACATTGAAAGTTCGCCGGATGCAGTCAAGAAAAACATCATCCCGCATAGCAGCGGCCTGCATTTTTTGCCGGGCATTAAAACCCCGGGGCAGATCGGGCACATCACCTCAGATAACCTGCGTTTATTTTTTAAAAAAGCTTCCGGCCAGTATGAGTACATCATTGTCGACGGAGGAAGCACTTTTAGTGAAATTTTTATCAGCATCCTGGACTGTTCCAATTTGATCCTATTGGTGGGCACTCCTGACATCCTGGCGGTATACCAGGTCAAAACGAGCCTGGAGATCCTTCAGAGCCTGCATTTTCCTTTAAAGATGGTGAGGTTGATTTTAAACCGCGCAGAAAGCCGCGGCGGTGTGGCCTGGCAGGAAGTCAAGAATGCCCTGGCCTGTGAAGTTTTTTCTTTAGTCCCTTCAGATGGCAAGACAGTGGGCAGCGCTCTTAATCGCGGCGTACCCTGTGTCATCGACAGTCCTAAAACAAAGGTTTCAGAAAGCTTCTTTGAGATCGCCAGCAGCTTGGGTGATGAAAATATTTATGTCCAGGCCACGGATGTCCTTAAAGTACGTACCAGCGACGAGGCTTCCAAGAAGAGCAACGCCTTTTGGGGAAAGTTTGGTATCACGCCCAATGCAGGCCAGGGCACCTTAAATTTCAAGAAAGAAGAAGATGAGGTCATTAAAGTAAAAAGGGCCGTGCACAATCTCCTGGTTGAGCGCATGAATTTACAAAAGATGTCGCAGGAAGTACTCAACGATCCTGCCCAGTCGGCCAATCTGCGTAAAGCCGCGGAAAAGGTGGTGGCGGATCTTTTGGCAGAAACTTCAGGGACCTTTCTTTCCAGCCATGAGGAGCGCGCCAGGCTGGTCAAGGAAATTGTCAATGAGGCATTAGGTTTGGGGCCCTTGGAAGATTTCCTGGCCGACGAGACCATTACGGATATCATGGTCAATAATAAAGATGAAATTTTCGTGGAGAAAAACGGAAAAATCCTTTTGACCAATAAAAGGTTTATTTCCAATGACCAGGTCCGTGCCACCATTGACCGCATCATTGCTCCTTTGGGCCGCCGGGTGGATGAATCTACTCCCATGGTGGACGCGCGTCTTCCCGACGGGTCACGTGTCAATGCGATCATCCCGCCATTGTCCCTGAATGGCCCTATGATCACGGTGCGTAAATTTTCCCAGGACCGGTATACGGTTGATGATTTGCTGACCCGTTTTAAGAGCATTTCACAGCCCATGGCGGATTTTTTAAATTCCTGTGTCATTGGGCGCAAGAATATCATTGTTTCCGGAGGTACGGGTGCCGGGAAAACCACCCTGCTAAATATCATCTCCCAATTTATCCCGGACAATGAACGCATCATCACCATTGAAGACGCTGCGGAATTGCGTTTGGTCAAAACACATTGGGCCCGTCTGGAAAGCCGCCCGGCCAACATTGAAGGCCGCGGCAAGGTGACGATCAGAGATCTTTTTGTCAATACCCTGCGTATGCGTCCGGACAGGATAATCATCGGTGAGTGCCGCGGGCCCGAAGTGTTGGACATGCTGCAGGCGATGAATACCGGCCACGATGGTTCATTGACCACCCTGCATGCGAACACGACACGCGACACCCTGTCACGTATGTCGTCGATGGTGTTGCTGTCTGGAATTGAACTGCCGCTGCGCGCCATTTATGAAATGGCGGCTTCAGCCATCCATTTAATAGTGCAAATAAACCGTTTCTCTGACGGGTCGCGCAAGATAACAGCCATCTCCGAGCTGACGGGAAAGATGGTGGATGGCTTGCCCGAGATCATGGATGTATTTACCTCTATCCATAAAGGTGTTAATGCTGAGGGCCAAATCATGGGAGAATATGCGGCCACAGGGTACATCCCTAAATGTTTTGAAGACTTGACCACGCGAGGCATACCCTTAAGCAAGACCGTTTTTGAAAAATGATTCTCAACCTTACCCGCAATACCACGATCGCATCACATATTGAAATTGCCCAAAATCCTTGGGACCGGATGAAGGGCCTTCTTGGCCGGCGTCATTTTTCCCAAGGTGAGGCTTTGATCATCACGCACTGCCAGTCTATCCACATGTTCTTTATGAAATTTCCTATCGATGTGATTTTTTGTGACCGTCAACATAGAGTAGTAGGGCTTTGCAATGACATTAAACCATTTTCTTTGTCCCCTATATTTTTTAAAGCCTCTTACGCCATCGAGTTACCTTCCGGAAATATAGCTGCATCCAAAACACAAATAGCGGACCAAATTCAATTAAGTGCTGTGTCAGCTTGACGCACTGGGCCGCAGTGTTATAATGAAATGTCCAGACTGGACATTTCTATGGGCGTTACCTACAAACTAAGGGACGAGGTTGTTCAATTTATTATCAGCCAACGGCAGAGCAATCCGCTTTTTTCCTGCCGCCAATTGGCTGAGTCCGCGTCCCAAAAATTCGGCTTGAATCTTTCTAAATCGTCGGTCCATGATGTCCTGAAAGAATCAGGCATTATAACGCCCCGGGGCCGTAAGCCCAAAGACAAATTTGAAATCCCACAAGATAAAAAGAAACAGATACAGGTTAGTCTTTCTCAAGTTAAACTCTTGGCACCACCGGCAGAACCCCAACAAAGTACGTTCAATAGCCCTCCTGTCATCTTGAGCGAAGCGAAGCCTGCCTCGCCGGCAGGCGGGGATTTAGATTCTTCGTCTCAGAATGACAAGGAAGAAACGTTCACGCTCCCCAGGGAAAACGACATGAAGAATTCCCCTGAGTACGACGGTGCGGGCAGAATTTTTTTTAAGGCAGCCCTTTGGGATTTAGGGATTTTTTCGGAAGAACAGATCAATGAAACAGATTGGGCGTACTATTTGACCTATAGCAAAGGCGTAAAGGTTGTTTTAGAAAATAACAAAGATTTTTTCATTGATCTCCCGCTACCCCTGGAACGTTGTGTCAGGGAAGTGGCCGATGGATTGGTTAATAATGTAAAACCTTTTATTTTGTCTAAAGTTACAGATGAAGGGCTGTTTAAGGCTTGCATGAGTGCTCAAAAAGGGTTTAATATAAAAAATATATCAATAGTGGGTCAAAAAGACCATATTTTACTAGAATTTACTGATATAATGGAGTTTAATAGGGATTTTATGATTGTAAATAGAGAGTATGTGGAGAATGATGAGATAAATTTTATGAAAAGGACAAAAATAATATTTTTCGCACAACACATTGATAATAATGATGTTATAGATAATATCTTAAATTTGAGAGGATTTGACGCCTCAAAAACCGGCGAAAATGTTGTAAATCTATTGATCAAAGATGGTTATGAGAGTATGCCTATACTTCAAGAAGCGATGAACAGGTTAAATGGAATGTATTTGCGTGATGAACAAGATCAGTTGATTAAAGTGAGTGCCATGACGAGGGGCTAGCAACAGAAGAAGAAAATGTAAAGATCTCATGAAATTTCAGGTATTTTGGCTTGCCGGGGTTGACAGTCCTTATTATATATGGCATACTTTCTATAAGCAGCTAAGAATCGTATCAACAGCCCTTAGGGGCTTTTACATAAATGGAAGACCCTTTGCACTATTGCTTTTTCCTCGCTCCTTTTTACTTGAAGGGGGAAGGGTCTAATTAATCTTCTGGCACGGAAGGTAAAGGGCGATGATCCAGAAACTACGAAACAAAAACGCACAAAATATCATCGAATATGCGATCGTCGTTGCCTTAATCTCAGCAGCCCTGGCTGCTTTGAGTACCTACGTGTTCCGTTCCGTTCAAGCACAACAGAAGATAGTTACTGAGGATTCTTTAAATTAAAACATTACCTGGTCATTCCAAATCGATACTCTCGGTAATGACAAAGGGGTTTTAGGAGGAAATTATGCATATCAAAAATAAAAGAGGTCAAAGCACGGTAGAGTATATCTTGCTTGTGACCGCGGTGGTGGCTGTCATGATTCTTTTTGCGGCCAATCAAAACAAGGGCGGATTTCAAGATACTTTAAATGCGACCTTGAACCAGGCGTCACAAGACATGAACAGCATGTCTGGGGTATTAGTTGGTTCGCACGCACAAACTCCGGCGAACGCAGTTACTAACACTACTCCTCCGTATTCAGTTCCTGTTTGCGGTGGACCTGGTGAGCCGGCTTGTAACTAATTTTATAAATCTATCGATTCCCGCCTAGGAGTAACTAGCGCGGGATCCAGAAGGAGAGGACACATGTTAAGAAACTTCCTTAAAAACAGAAAAGCTCAAAATACCGCGGAGTATGCGCTTTTGATCGCCTTGGTCGTCGCTGGCGTTATTGCCATGCAGACCTACGCCCAACGCGCGATGCAAGCTCGTATTCATGATGCATCAGTTTATCTGGCCACTAAAGGCAGCAATCAGGCTGATGGCCTCGGCAATTCGGTACAATATGAACCGTATTATTTGTCGAGTAATTATGATGTGTCGACCAATAGCGCTGAACATAAGCGTTTGGGAACGAACCTGGTAGGCGCAGATTCCCAGAGCAATCGTGAAAGATTAGGCGGACAGACAACCACCTATAATCTGAGCGACGTAAATTCGACGAACTAAAGCATGATTTTAATAAAATACTCTAAGGAGGAATCCTATGTTGCAATATCTTAATCAAAAACGTGGGCAAAGTACCCTGGAATACGCGGTGCTGATAGTAGTCATTATCGGCGCTTTGCTGACCATCCAGGTCTATATCAAGCGCGGTGTGCAGGGGCGTTTGAAAAGTGCTGCGGATGATATCGGTGATCAGTATTCCGATGGTAACACGAACTCAGTCAAGACGACCATCAGAAACAGCGACACCGAGGAGTTCTTTAACGCTGGAGCTTCTTCATCCAACATGATAAAACCAGAAATCACCAATGTTATCGAGAATACCATTATCGTTAACAGTCAGCAGGAATTCTGGGGAGTTAATGCCGCCGGCTAATCGGTATGCATACTCTACACAGTTGGTGCGCTTAACTAACTCCCCCTTCTCCTCTTTAGTTTAAAGAGGGGCAAGGGGGAGTTGAGCTTTTACAAAAGGACAAATGCATGCAAGCACAAAAAGGTCAAAGTACGGTAGAATATATTTTGCTTGTCACGGCGGTCATCGCTGTCGTTATTTTGTTTACAGCCGGAGATAGGAGCCTTTTTCAGCAACGCTTAAACAGCGTGTTTAATACGACGACACAGGACTTGCTCAATGTGGCCTCCCGTTTGCAGGACAATGCGGCCTCGGGGGCAACGTCTACACTCCCTTAGAGCTAGAGAGGTGTTTGAGTATGAATAAAAAAGGCCAATCAATCCTGTCCGAATATGTGATGATATTCTTTGTCGTGATCGCGGCCATTGTGGCCATGTCCACCCTTGTTCAGCGCGGTCTTGAAGCGCGCCTTCATGACGCTAGAAATTTTGTGGTTAATTCAGTAAAAAAAGTATGTGACACCAATTGCCTGGAAGCTACCGGTACTACCATTCCGTATGAGTACGAGCCTTATTACGCACAGATGCTGGCGGATACCCAGCATAATGAAGAAACAAACGATGAATCGACGACGGGCAACGCAGTAGCCCTTGGTGCCGTGTATCTCAAATTGACGGATGATGAAACTAAAACCATTTCGACCAGCAAACAACTGCCTCCGGGATGTGCCGACGGCGTTAAGCCAAAGCCGCCGTACTGCTGATTGTCAGGGAGGACACATGATCCGTATGCGTCGTGGCCAGACTATTTTGGAATATACTATCATCGTCGGTATTGTGGTGGTCGTGCTTACCTTTATGGGGACAGCCATCAAGCGCGGCGTGCAGAGCATGGTGAAGGTCACAGCGGACCAGGTGGGCAACCAGCAGAATTCAGACCAGGATTTTAATGATGTCGAGCAAGGGTACATGTTAGCATCCAACACCACCATGAAGGAATACAAAAATAAGCAGGTCACAGCGTCAGGGTATATACCGGTATCCGGCAATGCAGTTTATGGAAGTAATATTTTTGTTAATGAGTATTCTGATACAATATCAAATACGATCACCAGCACAGTTTTCGCTGTGCAATAACAAGAAGTGATCAAGGGATGATGCTTATGCTCAACCGCAGAGGACAAACAATCTTGGAATACACGGTGATCTTGATCATCATTTTGGGGGTCATGATCGCCATGAAGGATTATGTCAAACGGGGCGTCCAGGGCCGATGGAAATCTGCGTCGGATGATTTTGGCGACCAATATGACCCGCGCTTCGTTAATTCCAGCATCTTGTATAAGACACAGGTCAATTCGGAATCTATCGTGTCTGTTTCCAACGCGATTTTTAACGGTGAACGGGGGCAATGGACAGGCAGGGTTGACATGGCCAATACGATAGAAACGAAGGCAGGTAATACGCAGATTGGGGAGTAATGCTTAAGATGGAAAATAAAAAAGCACAAGCCTCGGTCAAAAAAACTGCGGGGCAGGCTGCTGCTGAGCTTGCCATTTTCGGTGCTATCCTGATTTTTCTTTTAGGGACGATCGTACGTTCTGCCATGGGCAACAGCTATACGCAAGATCAGAATTTTAAAGTCATGCGCATGGCCATGCTGTCTTCCTGGAACAGTTCCAAGGCCGCAAACACGTCACGCAATAATGCTTCGATCCTTTTTATTGAAGACCGGCTTTCCCCTGATTTAAATAAATACGGGGATCTGGACCGCAATCCTTATATTTCCCAGGGAGCAGGGACTTTTACCTACGAGCTGCTCTATCCTTTAGACCAATCAGAAGTAAGTGCCAACGTGCCTATCATGGACATTTACGTCA
>Ga0206955_1139_pt1 | contig 19350 bp, 20 predicted proteins | sample Alteio_BWOrgHeat_34_FD_153247 | JGI IMG/M metagenome (GOLD analysis project Ga0206955, IMG submission 153247) | Enriched cells from forest soil in Barre Woods Harvard Forest LTER site, Petersham, Massachusetts, United States -... | ecosystem: Environmental > Terrestrial > Soil > Temperate forest >...
GCTAATAGCCTGAGCATACCAGATACCGGCCTGTTATGGCAGAAAGGAGTGAAACAATATGACCCGGAGGCGGGGACCTGGCAGGATGTACCGACCCTGTTTTCGGGGGGTGAAAGAAATTTCTCGCTGCCGTTCGATATGCTGTCGGGAATTTTTTACCTGCTTTCCCGCTACGAAGAATATTATCCTTTTACGCCGGATAAGCATGGGAGATACCCTGCTACCAGCAGTATCTTATATAAGAAGGGCTGGCTGTCGCGGCCATTGGTGAATGAATGGATATGCCTGCTGCGTAAAAGTCTGACGGCTGCAGGAGTGAAAGCGGCACCGGGGACCTTTGTATACCAGCCCACGTATGATATAGACATGGCCTACTCACACCTGTACAAGGGTGTGGGCCGGATAGTGGGGGCTTATATGCGGGCACTGCTGAAGGGCGATGTGAAGCAGATAAGCGAGCGGACCCAGGTATTGAAGAACAAGCAAAAGGACCCGTTCGACTCATTCAGGTGGCTGCGGCAACTGCACAAGGAATATGGATACAAGGCCATTTATTTCATATTATCGGCAGACAAAACAACGGCCTTTGACAAGAACATACACCCGAAACACCCGGCCATGATGCGGGTGATAAAGAACCTGGCGAAGGAAGGCACGCTGGGGATACACCCCTCCTACTACTCATGGCAGGATGACATACTAGGGAAGGAGAAAAAGATGCTGGAGCATATATCTGCCCACAAGACGCACCTGTCGCGGCAACACTATATAAAGATAAAGACGCCTGACACATGGCGCCTGCTGTTAAAAAATGAAATAACGGAGGACTATAGCATGGGTTATGGCAGCCACCTGGGCTTCAGGGCAGGTACGGGCAATTCATTCCTGTGGTACGACCTGGAGAAAGAAAGCATCACCACGCTGCGGGTGCACCCATTCTGTTTTATGGACACTGCGGCGCACTACGAGGGAAAGCTATCGGTATCGGAATCGTTTGCCCGGCTGGACGAGATGAGCAAGCGGCTGGAGCAAACAGGCGGTGCGCTCATAACGGTCTTTCACAATTTCTCGTTAGGCACTGCCACGGAATGGAAAGGATGGCGCCAGGCCTATGAGCATTTCATGCACGAAAAGACTCAGCGGGTACAGTTGCAACATGGGGGTGTGGTGTGATGGGGATGCTTTTTTCCCCCGAACTGCTATACATCTCCCGGATCAATGTCTCTGAACAATTCCGTAAGACTTATTGAGAACCCAGTTAACACGGAAGATGTGAATATATCTCCTGGTACAAAAAATGCAGATTCAAGAAATTTCCCTTCTTCCAAAGTATAAGCACGCAGCCATTGGTCCTGCGGACTAACCACCCAATATTCTTTTACCCCGGCCTCTTCATATACCTGGTGTTTCTTTACGAGTTCCTTCGCATTGTTGCCCGGGCTGAGAATTTCCACAACAATATCAGGAGCACCGATACAACCTCGTTTGTCTAACTTGGAGAGATCGCAGATCACGCAGATATCGGGCTGCAATACGGTGATGATATTTTTGTCGTTTCTAGATGAGCGGGGTATGCGCACATCAAATGGAGCGCTGTATACTTTGCACGGTTTGTCAGAGAGGAATACGTATAGCTTACTATGGATATACCCTGATAATTCCTGGTGAAAGCGATTGGGAGCAGGGCTCATTTTGAAGATTTTGCCCTTAATCAACTCTACCCGTTCTTCAAATTTCCATTGGAAGTAATCGGCATAAGTATAAGTTTTAGTCAGGTCAAGGTCGGCAAATTTCATACCCTGTTATTTTTTCAAAAATAAGGAATAAGTATCTTATGGGAAACACTATCAATAGAATATTCAATGGTCAATTTCTCTGTTCCCTTATCATATTATGTGACTCGCTGACTGTAAAGGTTTTGCATTCACCCTTCAGATATTTTTCTGCACGCTCATGAAGGATGTTTAATTCCCGCTCGTCGTAGGTAATTTGCGGATCGATATCATTCTGAAGGATGGTGTAAAGCGCTTCTATTTTTTTGTCATCGGTCAAGTCTATATACTGATGAAGCTGCTGCCTTATTGCCGCGTTTGTCATAGCGTTCGATTTGTACAAATTTACCGGTTATTTTAATAACAGAGTGCCCGTCACTTCCGTATATACACCCTGGTGCCTACGCCTACAAAAGTAAACAGCTCTTCGACATCCTTGTTTTTGAGGGCCACACAGCCATCGGTCCAGCCAACGCCGTTCTCTATCATATCGTCGCCGCCCTTCCAGATGCCGTGTATACCTACGTCTCCGCCCATGCGGGCATTTTTTGGCAGTGTGCCGTTATCCTTCAGCTTATTGAAACGTGCTATTGAAGAATCGTTGGGATAGTCGAGCAGCAGGAACCTGTCATACTTTGAGTTGGGGTTTTTGTTCTTTATGGTAAACCAGCCTTCCGGGGTGCAACGGTCTCCTTCCATTTTTTTGTTCTCCAGGGGTTTTGGCCCGAAGACGGCTTTGTAGTAGCGCACCATTTTGCGTTTATAAAACACTTCCAGGTTGTAGTTGCCCTTATTCACCACAAGCATCACAGAGTCTTTGTTGAGGGTATCTGCGTTGATGGGCATATGTAGGTTCATATTTGGCTTGGGACGTATCAGCAAAGTCTCTACCACCCGGTTGCCGCCCTGCTCGTACTGTATGGTGCGTACGATATTCCCTTTGCCATCCTTATGTTCTTCCAGCACTTTCAGATTGTGCGGTGGAGTAGCGGCAGCTGCATTTGCGGCAGGCCGCACCTGGGCATGCGCCGCTGCAAAAAGCAGTAACGCAGGTATCAATATCGCAAGCCTTCTTCCCTCCATGTATCTACTGCCGGCATCGTTGTGCTTCATTCGTGCTTGCTGGTTTTCTTTTTAGCGGACTTACCTGCTTAGCTGCCGGTATTCGGAGTTAGATATCATTTTATAGTCGGCGGGTATCCTGAACACAGCATTTTCCACTGGTCCGGGTTCTACCTTCTGCACTTCAAATTGCATTACCATGTTATTTTCGTCTTCGTAAGAGAACGAAGCAGGTAAAAATTTAGCGTCGGGGAAGCGTTCGAAGGTAATGCCCTGTAATGGCCGTAGTTCTTTTATGTAGCGCACATTTACAGCTGTGCCGTCGTGGTAACTCACACTACCTTTATATACTGCATAGCCGGCTGCGTTATTATCACTCTCTTCATCGGTAACAGAGTAGCCAGCAAACTTCTGCTGCTTCTGGCGCATTTCGTTCATGTCCAATTGTATGGCAAACTTTCTGCCGTTCCTGTTTTGCAGGGAGTAAGCCTTATCCGCGTCGCAGTTGAGCAACACAACATCCTCATAGCCATTGGCCAGTTTCAGTTCTTTTTTTATTTCGCCGCCCTTTATGACAAATGTATAAGTACCGCTGAATTCCTTTTTATCGGCGGATATCAACTTTACTTTATAGACGATGGTGCCTTCGGTAAAAGGCTTTTGCGCGGCTGCATGGACAGCCAGGATGCATAAAAACAAAAAAATGTAGCCTTTGTATCTCATATTGCCCGGCAATAGTGTGGCAGACAGAATAAAATCTGTTACAAATTACCATAATTCTAACAATTACAGGCGGTTGGCGTGGTATTTATTATTTCCCGGGAATTCTATTATCCTCTAACTTCGTACATTGCCTCATATACTTTTTATGGAACGTGTTATGACCTTATTGAAAAAACTGAACAAAGCAAAAGGTTTCCTTGCCGGTGTTGCCATCTCGGCCATCGCCTTTTTCTTTATCCATGCAAAAACAGCCAACGACCCCTATTTTGAGATATCGAAGAACCTGGATATTTACGCAGACCTTTTCAAGGAGCTGAACACCTACTATGTGGACCCCATAGAGCCGGGCAAACTGGTGAAGACAGGTGTAGACGCCATGCTGGAAGACCTGGACCCGTACACCAATTATATAACCGAGGCCGATATAGAGGACTACCGCTTTATGACCACTGGTAAGTATGGTGGCATAGGCGCCAGCATGCGGAAGAAAGGTGAGGATATTTACATAGGGGATGTATATGAGAACAGTCCCGCCCAGAAAGCGGGCCTGCATCCCGGTGACCTGGTAGATGCTATAGATGGCCAGGTGGTGAAGGGCAAGACCATAGATGACCTGAGTGCGCTGCTGAAAGGCACGCCCGGTACGCAGATAAGCATGAAGATAAAAGATGCCTACACCAATACTGTGCTGCAGAAGATGGTGACGCGCGGCGAAATAGAGATATCCAGCGTACCTTACTTCAGCCTGATAGGGCCTGATAACAACATAGCCTATGTGCGGCTTACACAATTTACGCAAGGGTGTGCAAGGCTGGTGAAGGACGCATTTGACAGCCTGAAGAGAGAGCAGCCACAACTGAAAGGATTGGTGCTGGACCTCAGAAATAATCCTGGTGGGCTGCTGGATGAGGCGGTGAACATCTGCAATATGTTCGTAGATAAAAATCAACTGGTGGTGAGCACCAAGGGCAAGATACCGGACATGGACAAGGAGTACAAGACCAATGGCCCGGTGTGGAATAAGGATCTGCCACTGACGGTTATTGTGAACCACTCATCGGCATCGGCATCTGAGATAGTGGCCGGTACTATGCAGGACCTGGACCGCGGTGTGATAATAGGCGAGCGCTCCTATGGCAAAGGACTTGTGCAGGTGGTGCGGCCATTGGGCTTTAACGCCAAGCTGAAGCTGACGATAGCCCGCTACTACACCCCCAGTGGCCGGTGCATACAGGCTATCGACTATGCGCACCGGAATGTGGACGGAAGCGTGGGCTTTGTACCCGACTCGCTGAAGCTAGCCTATAAGACAAAGATGGGCAGGACCGTGAAAAGCGGCGGCGGGGTAATGCCTGATGTGCTGATAAAGGATGATGCGATGAGCATGATAGCTGTGACGCTGTACACAAAAAATTACCTGTTTGACTACGCCACTGAATATGCCAAACAACATCCGACCATCGCTGCGCCTAACAAGTTCACGATGACCGATGCAGAATTTAACCAATTTGCGAAGTGGCTGGAGAACAAAGACTATTCTTATAAAACGGAGACGGAAGCCGGGCTCGACTCGCTGAGGAAGACCGCGTCTAAAGAAAATTATTATGATGGTTCGAAGGACGAGTTTGAGGCATTGAAAAGCAAACTGTCGCACGACAAGAAGCAGGACCTGCTGAAGCACAAGGAGCAGGTGAAGCATATGCTGGAGAACGAGATAGCATCGCGGTACTACTATACCCGCGGCCGCATAGCACAGGGACTGCAGTATGACAGTGAACTGGATAAGGCCCTGGCGCTCATTGCCGCACCGGCTGAATATAGTGCGCTGCTGAAGCCCGGGAAATAATTCAACGAAATTTCATTTATTGCCTGCTGTCATCCGGATAGCAGGCAATTTTTATTTTAGGATCATCTGTCGGCATACATATCGGCCCAGTTCTTTATTATTTGCATACCATGCACCGTACCTATGGACTCCGGATGGAATTGTACACCGAGACAGGGGTGAGAGGGGTGGGCGAGCGCCATCAGTGTACCATCATCTGTATGAGCTATGGCCTGCAATGGCGTAGCTGCAAGACCGGTGAGCGTGAGCGAATGATACCGCATAGCATCGAACGGCGAAGGAATGCCACTGAACAAGGGATGGCCTGAATGCGTGACCTGGCTTACTTTGCCATGCATAGGGTACGCGGCATGTACCAGTTGGGCACCAAAGTAAGTACCAAGTGCCTGGTGGCCAAGGCAAACACCAAGTATAGGTACCGACGTGTGAAAGTGAGCAATGGCAGCCAGCGTGATACCAGCCTGCACGGGTGTTTCGGGACCAGGGGACAATACCAGCCGCGAGGGTTGCAGTGCGATCAGTTGCGGCAGTGTTAGTTCATTGTTGCGGTATACCACACATTCGTGCCCTGTCTGCAGCAGGTAGTCGTGCAGTATCCAGGTAAATGAATCGTAGTTGTCAATGAGCACCCACATGGTCCGGCAGTTTTTGTTCGACGGCGTCGAAGAAATGTTCGAGGTTGGTGAAAATATCCTTTGCAAACGGTATGAGCCGGGAGGCCTGTTCGCAAAACCATGGAGCGATACCTTTGAGCCATGGGTAAGTCTTCGATCCTGCAACAGCCGGCAGTTGTATGATACCTGCATGTGTCCCGATCCACAGCAGCGAGCTCCAAAGCACAAGAGCAAGAAAGGCATACATAAGGCCGCCAATGAGGCTATTGACCATGCCCAGCATCAGGCCCTCGGCCGCCTTTTGCAGCAGCCGGCCGGCAAGACGCACCAATATGACCACCGTGATGAACAACAGCGCATAGCTGACCACCTGCACCCATGCCGAGCTGATATACCCCTTTGCCAGCAGCCATGTGGACAGTGACTGCGACAGCTTTAATGCGCACACGATGCCCAGCAATATTGCAAGCACAGAAAACGCGGCCAGTATGATGCCTCTCATATAGCCGCGTATAAAAAAAAGAATGACCAGTATAATTGCTATTACGTCGAGCATCATATTGCAATGCCAAAAGTAAGGAACACTATGAGAATAACTTCTACAAGTTGTGCTTTTCTGCAGTAGTCCGGTCCTTCAGGGCGGGGGGCTGCGAACAAATAAAAAGGGCTTTAGCCGAAATACACACGCAGGAACATCCTCTTTGTGCAGTTTTGGCTAAAGCCGTCAAATTTCCTCTATTGTACCCCGCCCTAAAGGACGGGGCTGCTAAGCCCTTACTGCTATTTCCGCCTTGTGTATTTTATCTATTTGCAGCCAGTTTCAGCCCATATTGTTGGAGACCAAATTGACTCCCGGCATGTCAAATACAACATATCAGTAGCCCCACCTTAATGGACGGGTCAGGGGTGAATAAGCGGAATCACTTTAGCCGAAATACACGCGCAGGAGAATCCACATCGTGCTATTTTTGAGTAAAGCCATTAAATTTCTTCCATTGGACCTCGCCCCAAGGAACGATGCTATTAAGCCCTTACTGCCATCCCTTTGTGTATTTTGCCTATTTGCAAGCAGTTCCGGCCATTATTGTTGGAGACCACATTGCCCTCCGGCACGTCAAATATGACATATCAGTAGCCCCGTCCTTCAGGGCGGGGTCTGGAGTGATTAAGCAGAAAGGCTTTAGCCGAAATACACGCGCAGGAACATCCCCACCGTGCAATTTTGGCTAACGCCGTTAAATTTCTTCCATTGGACCCCGCCCTAAAGGACGGGGCTACTAAGCCCGTGCTGCTATCCCCTTCAGAGTGCACTGGCTACTGTAGGTAATTTCAGCACTCATTATTTGTTACCTCGTTGACTTCCTGCCTATCAAGTATAAAATACCAGCAACCCTGTCCTTTACGGCTGGGAATAGGGCAATAACCTGGGTAGCTTTAACCAAATTATTCACATTACAGTTGTTCTTTGTGTTCCTTAAATTTGTTTGAAAGAAGCAAGATGCCTTACACCAAAGTTTTGATACACTATATATGGGCTACAAAAGGAAGGCAGCGAATGATCTCAAAAGAATTAAAGCCGCTACTGATCCAGCACATAAGGGAAAACAGCATTGCTAAGGGCATTTACATTGACTGCCTGAATTGTGTTGAAGACCACATCCATCTTCTCGTCTCGCTGGGCATTGAGCAGACGATCTCAAAAACTGCAATGCTGATAAAAGGAGAGTCTTCGTTTTGGGTAAACAAACAAAATATTGTTAGCGAAAAATTTGAATGGCAGGATGACTATATCGCCATTTCAGTAAGTGAGTCAATAGCTCAAAAAGTACGCGACTATATAGCCCGACAGGAAGAACATCACCACGTGAAAACATTTGAGCAAGAGTATAAAGAACTTATGGATAAATATCAGTTCAGCGCGGGAGGGTTTGGCTAAAGCCGTCGAATTTTTCTATGGTACTCCGCCCTAAAGGACGAGACTACTACTATTCATAAGGTCCTGAGCGTGTCGTTTGTTCAATCCCCAGGCAGCGGGAATCCATCCAACAGATACCATTTATTCATGCGTTTTACCACTTGGCACCATGCTGGATGATAGCATGTCAAATATAAAATGTCAGTAGCCCCGTCCTTCAGTGCGGGGATTTGTTGAACAAATGGAAAGGCTTTAGCTGAAATACATACGTTGGGGAAACCACTCGCTGCATTTTGGCTAAAGCCGTTAAATATCTTCCATTCTACCCCGCCCTAAAGGACGGGGCTATTATTTTTTTCTCTAAGAGGCCAACAGTTGCTTCACCATTTCAGATATGGTTTTGCCATCTGCCTTGCCTGCCAGTTGTTTGCTGGCCAGGCCCATTACCTTGCCCATATCGGCCGGGGAGCTGGCGCCTGTCTGGGTGATGATAGCCTGCACTTCAGCTTTCAGTTCGTCTGCCGACATCTGCTTTGGTAGGAATTTTTCTATGATAGAGAGTTCCTCGCGCTCTTTGGCGGCAAGGTCTTCCCGGTTCTGCTTTTCAAAAATATCGAGGGAGTCGCGGCGCTGCTTGGCCAGTTTCTGCAGCATCTTCAGTTCGGTGGCCTCGTTTATCTCGCCACCTGCGCCTTCGGCTGTCTTTTCTATGATGATGGCAGCTTTTATGGCACGCAGGGTACGCAGTGCCGCCTCGTCCTTGGCACGCATTGCGTTCTTCAGCTCGTCCATTACTTTTGTTTCCAGAGACATATTATATGGTTTTTGGGCTGTATGCATACATGCTGTTGCCCGGTACGAGTACGCCTGTATGCATAAAACAGGCGGCTAAATTACAAATTCCCCGTAAAAAATACCGGCAACAACTTTATTGTGCTTCAACAGCTGCGCTGGCTTTCTTGAGAAAGGTTTTTGCAAACTCTTTCAGCTCCGCAGCAAGGGCCTCATTCTTGGTAGCGCGTGTATAGGTATCTGCCATGCCATAAAAAGTCTGGTAGAAAAAATCGTTCATTTCGTCAACAGCCATTTTTGTAGTCCAGAGGTCAATACGCAAAGCCGATTTTTCCTGGCCGTCCCAAAGACCAAGCAATATGGCCTTGGCGTTCTGCCAATCTGTAACACCGCCGTCAGGTGCGGTCCACTGTATTGCTTCAGGCATTTTATCCTCTGCAAGCTCTATCTGGATGTTGATATTTGATTTCATATACGCGATAAATTTGAGCCAAATGTACGGTTAATTAGCCAATAGGTTTATAGCCACCAATGTTAAAGGGTTATGAAAAAGGCATTCATAGATTATATTTATAACTATAATTTTGATAGTTTATTCGCTGCAGGACGGCCTTGTTAGTGCCTGACAATCAGCTACTTTGCCGAGGAGCACACCATTTATTCAGTTGTTTCACGCAGGCTGATATGTCTTTCGGGAGGTCCGCTTCCACATTGATGTGTGTGCCGTCCTCTTTCTCAAAATCTATGCGATAGGCGTGTAGCGCCAGCCTGCTGAGCAGGGGCTTTTCCACCTCGTCTTTTTCAGACATACGGTACTTTCGTTTGATGGTAGAAAGCAGGAATGGCTGTCCATCACCATATAGCTCATCGCACACTATAGGGTGGCCTATGCTCTGCATATGCACCCGTATCTGATGGGTACGGCCGGTATGTATCTGGAACTGCAGCAAGGAGTACAGCGGCCACTGCTCCACCACCCGGTAGTCGGTAACGGCCATCTTTCCCTTTTTAGCAACTACCATTTTTCCGTGTACGGCTGGGTGCTCTGCAATGGGGCTTTCTATGCGCCCATCGGCGGGCATGACAATGCCGGTGACCAGACCCGCATAAAACTTATTGACATCCCGCTCCTGGAAGAGGATGGACAGGTAGCGATGTGCCTGCTCGTTGCGGGCAAAACAGATGACCCCACTGGTATCTCGGTCCAGGCGGTGCACCACCCATATCTTGCCACCATACTTAGCTTCCAGCAGGCGGTTAAGACTGGGCAACGCAGCATTGAACCTATCGGGTATCACCAGAAGGCCGGCGGGTTTGTTCACTATCACCAGGTCATCATCCTCATAAAGTGTGTCTATATGCATCAGGCAATTTCTTTTTGATAATTGTTAAGGCATTCGTCTTCTTTTGAGCGCATTATCTTCTGATCTGCTGCGCGCTTGTCCTTGTACCCGCACAGGTGCAGCATTCCATGAAAAATGACCCGGTGCAGCTCATTGGCATAAGTAACGCCAAATTTTGCGGCATTTTCCCTTACCCGCTCCACACTTATATATATCTCTCCTTCCAGCGCGTCCTTTGCAGGGCTGAGGTCGAAAGTAATGATATCTGTTAGGGTATCGTGATCCAGGTATTGCTGGTTCATGCTGAGCAGGAAATCGTCGGTGCAGAACACATAGGTAAGCTGCACATCCTTCACCTGCCGCAGGTGCGTGCGCACGGTGGCATCGAGGAAGGCAGACAGCTTTCGCCTGTTCTTTAACCCGGATCGTGTATCCTGTTCATGAAATCTTGCTGGCATTCCGGCTGGTGGTTTGCGGCAAAGGTCGTAACAAAAAGTTACATCAGCCTCACCACCCCGCCGCTGTAAACATTTTATCCGGGTTTATCTCTTTTGAAGCAGCTAGTGCGTTCACTGCTTTCTCCAGCCGGCTGAGGTTTTTTACGTTCACTATAATTATAGCTCTTTTCCTGTCGTCTATGAAGCTGGTGATGCCTTCGCTGCCGGATGATATGTCTTTGAGCTGGGGAAATTTTGTGCGGAGCACTTTGAAATTCTCTTCGTGGGCGGTGTGGACGATGAATAGCTGGCTGCCGGCGGCGTTGTCCATCCGGCTTAGGGTCTGCTCGTCGGCTATGGGGTAGGTACTGCCGGTGTTGTGCATGGTGAAGTGCTGCTCTACTGCATTGACTATGGATATACACTGTGCATGGTCCGTGGCATCTGTATAGATAGAAACATTGTTGAAGAGGTTCTGGTATTGGTACATGGCCTTCGGGAAGCGCTGCCCGAAGAGCTCTATTGCGCTGTCAACGAAAGCCTTGTCTATTTCCCGGCCAATAGCAATATACCGGGTGACCATGGGATAGATAGCATGGCCGTAGCCGTCTATGTAGTCATCTGCATACCAGTGCCGCTTGTCCATCTTGCCGCTCATCTCTTTGTACGCCCACCCGTTTGCGGAGGCTGTGGCCAGTGCTTCGTCAAAATAGCTGTATGCATACTTACTGTATACCGAACTGTTGCCGGCAAACCAGCCATCTATCTTTTTCTGTAAGGCCAGGCTCTGTTCCAGGTACAGCATATGGCACATCTCGTGTATGGCTATGCACAGGTTCATCTGCGGGTCCTTGTCCTCTGTAAGCATGCCCAGCATTATGCTGTTGCTGTGCGGGGAAGCTGAACTGCCCTTAGTGCCGGGTATGGGGTACATGCTGATGGTGAACGGAATATCACTGGTCCAGGTACTGCCATAAAACACTTTCAGATGCGCAAATATATCGTCGGCTTTAGGGGTGAATTGTGACAGCGCAGCCAGTTGTTTGTTGGTCGCCGCATCAAAAGGTTTTCCGATCATCTTATCGTAAAAAGGAGCTGCTGCGTCCATCACCTGCCCCAGCTTCAGCCAGTCTTCATTCGGCAGTATGCCTATGATGCGCTGCATGAGATCGCGGGTATCGGTAGCTTGCACTGCTGCGATGGATATCAGGTTGAGCGTTCTGCGCGGCCACAACCTGCTGTCAGGATAGCCGGGGATCACATAGCTGAAGTCGAGCGGCAGGGAAGCAAAGTCATGGACAATGCCAGCGAACTTCGCGGAATCGGCCGTAGGTATGTGGTCGCGGATATATGCCCGAAGTGTAGGGGACAGTTCGGGGTCATCGTTTGCGGCCTGCAGAAAAGTAAGCAGACAAACAGCACGGCTTACTTTTACACTGACGATCCCTCTTCCCATGCAATGGGTAGACAGAACTACTGACAGCAGTAAGGCAATCTTTTTCATAGCTGACCTGTATTCAGAAATAATAATAATACAAGCTATGTAATATCCCTGATAAGTAAAAACCCGGATCACCAGCGTAGGTCGGGATCAGCATCGTGCCGGGTGGCCTTGTTGTTCATCCGGCTCTGTATCTTCTGCAATTGGCGGTCGTATATGAGCCGGGCTATTTTCTCAGCAGCCAGTTCATCGTGCATCACAGCGTTTAGTTTCTTTTCGGGTATGTCCAGCCGGTACATGGCCTGGAAAAATGGTTCGGGTCCCTGTGCTATCAGCTTCATTACCCGTTGGGCCAGCAATTCCAGCAAGGCATCTTCTGACAACAACTCAGGCAGGGTAATACCCCAGTCATCCCGCAACGCTACACCCGCTTCCTGCAATACACTATTGTCCATAAAGTAGATACCAGCACTGCCCGAACTAAAACATCTTTATCTTATCCATCACCAGTTCCTTTACTGCCGACAACGATATACGCTCCTGCAGCATGCTGTCGCGGTAGCGGATGGTGACGGTCTGGTCTTCTTTGGTCTGGTGGTCTATGGTGATGCAGAACGGGGTACCTATGGCATCCTGCCGGCGATAGCGCTTGCCTATGCTGTCCTTCTCTTCATAGAAGCATTTGAAATAGGGCTTGCACTGGTCTATCAGGTCACGCGCTATCTCAGGCAGTCCATCTTTCTTTGTGAGCGGAAGTACAGCCAGTTTCACAGGCGCCAGCATGGGCGGCAGGGCCAGTACCACGCGGCTGTCCTGCTTGTCGGCGGTGCTCAGGTCTTCTTCTTTATACGCTTCGCTCAGTATCATCAGTACGGTACGGTCCAGCCCTATGGATGTTTCTACTACATAGGGTATGTAGTGCTGGTTGATATCGGTATCAAAATAGGTGAGCTTTTTGCCGCTGAACTGCTGGTGATTCTTCAGGTCAAAATCGGTGCGGCTGTGTATGCCTTCCACCTCTTTGAAGCCCATGGGGAAATCATATTCTATATCGCAAGCCATATCGGCATAATGCGCCAGCTTTACGTGGTCGTGAAACCGATAGTTGTCCTGCGATATACCGAGGCTCAGGTGCCACTTCATCCGGGTCTCCTTCCAGTAATCGTACCATTCTTTCTGTGTGCCGGGCTTTACGAAGAACTGCATCTCCATCTGCTCGAATTCGCGCATACGGAAAATGAAACCCCGCGCTACTATCTCGTTGCGGAATGCCTTGCCCGTCTGTGCAATACCGAAGGGTATTTTCATACGGCCGCTCTTTTGTACATTCAGGAAGTTCACAAAGATGCCCTGTGCCGTCTCCGGCCGCAGGTACACGACATTGGCCTCATCAGCCACAGAGCCCATCTCTGTAGCAAACATGAGGTTGAATTGACGTACGTCTGTCCAGTTGCAGGTATTGCTTATGGAGCAGGATATCTTATTGTCTTCTATCAGTTGTTTCAGTCCGGCAAAATCGTTGGCGGCCAACAGCTGGTCCATTGCTGCCAGCAACGCGTTCCCTTTTTCTTTATCCAGTGTCTCGGCATAGCTTTCTATCAGGTGGTCTACCCGGTAGCGTTTCTGGCTGTCCTTATTATCTATCATCGGGTCGCTGAAGTTGTCCACATGCCCGCTGGCCTTCCATACCGTAGGGTGCATGAATATGGCGGCGTCTATACCTACTATATTCTCGTGCATCTGCGTCATACTGCGCCACCAGTAGTCGCGTATGTTCCTTTTCAGTTCTGCGCCTAGCTGGCCATAGTCGTAAACCGCACTCAGTCCGTCGTATATTTCGCTGGACTGGAACACAAATCCATATTCCTTGCAATGGGCTATAATATTCTGAAGTTTGCTGTCATTTGCCATAGTGGGACAAAAATAGGAGGATTAGTTGAATGGTTAATGTAGCGTGTGGAAATGACTGCAAAATAAGCTGCCGGAACACCATAATATTGACCGGAGATTGCACGCCCTTCACCTTAAAAATAATAATGACATACATATGATATTTTCATGCGGAAAAATCATTTTGAAACAACTATTTTTGTTTTAAAACCTGTTTTACAGGTCCTGATAAATTTTGTATTGAGTAAATGTATCATCTTTAAACCGGGATGCTTACGACTTAGCTGATGAAAAAAGTACTTGTTGTTGAAGCAGACAGTGCCGGGCCTTCGGTGCTGGACGGCCAGTTAGCGGAGCTTGGTTTTTTGCCCGACGGTATTTGCCGGTGCTCTTCTTTTCCCGAGGCGTTGCACATAAGCACTACTGAAATAAATTTAATATTTATATCCCAGCCTGCGTTGGATGCAGCAGCCCTGTTTTGCCTGGGTGAGGTCCGCAAGCATTTTCCATTTGTTCCCGTTATTGTAGTGTCTGACAGCGACCTACCCGAAGACCATGTACACGCTATAGAGCTGGGCGTGCAGGAAGTGCTGGTGTCCGGCCAATACACTGTTCCTGAGCTTAAGAGGGCGATCACGCATTCCATAAGCCGCAACCGGGTACTGAAGCGGATGGGGAGCGCAGACACAGATTACAAAATGCATTTTGACAACGGACCTATACCCACCTGGATCACGGATTCTGAGACCCGGCGTTTTCTATTGGTGAATAATGCTGCCGTTGCAAAATATGGGTATAGCAAGGAGGAGTTTTATGCTATGACGTTGCTGGATATCAGACCGAAAGAAGATGTGGAGCCGCTGCTGGCGTTGCAAAAAAGCCGCAGGGATGGCCAGTTTGACCTTGGGTACTGGCGGCACGTGAAGAAAAGCGGTGAAGTATTCTATGTGCATGTGTACTCTCATAGCACTGAGTACAACTCACATGATGCGCGACTTTCTTTCCTGGTAGATGTAAATGAGAAGATCCAGGCCACAAGGAAAAATGAAGAGCTCACCACGCTGATAAAAGAGCAGAAGGACCGGCTGGACAGCATATTGCTGTCGATAAATGATGCAATATGGTCGAGGCGGGCAGACACGATGGAACTCCTGTATGCTAATGCTGCTTACTACAAGCTTTACGGATATGAACAGGGCCAGATGCAGACAGACAAAGAGACCATTCTCAGCCAGGTCTTTCCAGACGATCTGCCAATGTTCCTGCAGGCGATGAAGGATATCAGGACCATCGGCAAGGTGGAGATCATATACAGGCACATACACAAGGACGGCAGCCTGCGGATACTGAAGGCGCAGTCTAAATTAAAAAAAGGAGTGGATGGCCAGCCCGATATAGTAAACGGTATCACTAACGACATTACCAATGAAAAGGAACTGTATAATGCCGTGCGTAACAGTGAACAGAAGCTGAGAGCTACCATTAATAATACCCGCGACCTGATATGGTCCGTAAACCCCAAGCTGGAGATACTCTTCTGCAATGAACCCTACCGGAATTATATCTACACCAATACTGGCTTCATGCCGGAAGAGGGGACTTTCGTGCTGGCAGAATCTGACTCGGAGGAATACATTGAGTCCCGCAAAAAGGACTACAGGCGCGCACTGGGGGGTGAAAGCTTTATTACCATCCTGGAGGAGCAGAACAAGGAAGACACTGTTTACCTGGAAATAAGTTCGAACCCCATCATCAACCATGAAGGGAAGATAGTGGGTGTGAACTGCATAGCCCGCGACATAACCATACAGCGGAAACAGCTGATGCGGATACAGTTGCAGAACGATCAGCTGCGGGAAATAGCCGACATACAATCGCACAAGGTGCGTGGACCGGTGGCTACGATACTCGGGCTGATACCCCTGTTTGACCATGAGAGCGCAGGGACACCCGACAATGCAGACATACTGGAAAAACTAAAGACCGCAACCAACGACCTCGACACCATTATCAGGGAGATCGTGCGTCAATCGAATACCGTAGAACACCTGCTGGAAGGCTAAGCTTTTACCATCGCTCGCCTATGCCGAGACTGAACAGTGCATAATCATATATAGCAGGGTCAGCAGGGTTAAGCAGGCGCAGCTGCGCGGTAAGGTGCAGTGCATTCCGCCACACGGGTTTTGCATCGGGCAGAAGGCCCAGCCGCTCCGAGACCCTCGCCACATGCACATCGAGCGGGCATACCAGTTGCCGGGGACTTATCCTGTTCCATATCCCCAGGTCCACACCGGCTTTATCTTTACGCACCATCCAGCGCAGATACATATTCAATCGTTTGCATGCCGAATTGCGGCCGGGCGTGGCAATATGCTTTTGGGTGCGCTGCGGATGCTCTAATGAAAAGAAGTAGTTGTGAAAGTAGACGAGCGCCTGCTCCACTGTATCCTCCCGGTAGCGTGCGCCAGGCACAAATGCCTGCTCGAGGGAAGTATGGCTGTTGTAGTGGTGCTTTAAAAATGCAATGAAATACAGTAAGTCTGTGGCATTGAAAGTGCGGTGGGCGAACTGCATGAACGGTTTCAGGTCGGGCGCGCGATGGTTGAGGATAAAGTCGTGTGGATGGTTGTCCATCCACGTCATCAGCCTGCGGCAGTTGTTGATGATAGTGGTCCTGTTGCCCCAGGCCAGTACGGATGCAAAAAGGCCGGCAATCTCTATATCCTGTTTTTTTGTGAAGGCATGTGGGATGGAGACCGGGTCTTTTTCTATGAAAGAAGGCTTATTGTACCAGGCCACTTTTGCATCCAGGAATTTTTTCAGATCATGCACATCTTCCATCGTTCCAAAGTACTGAAAATCTAAAACACCTCTCCGAGATTTACGAAAAGGCCGCCGGACCCGCTAAGCCCAAAACCATAGTCAAGGGCAACGTTGGTGCGCGAAAATTTGTTCAGCTTCAGGCGTATGCCGCCACCCCATCCCGGGGCTAAGGTCTCGAAGTTATTGGACGCCTGCTCTGTAAACGTCTCTGCGTTGGCAAACACCACGCCACCCAGCAGACCATTGTGCGTAATGCCAAAGCGGTATTCACCTTCTATATACGCCATATTGTTGCCGCGGTAGCGGCCCTGTATATACCCCCTGCCGGTATTGCTGTACGGATCGCCACCGGTATTGGGCAGCATCAGGTAGGGCGCCTTGCCGCTTACGGTCAGCCATTCATAGCTCCAGAAAGCAAGCACATTCTGCGAGCCGGCCGGAAATTTTATGTACTTACGCAGGTCCACTACCAAAGACCGCCACGTGTATGTATTGCCGAAGATGGTAAGATTGGGCCGGTACACTACATTCACAAAATTCCCTTTTTCGGGATTGATGGAATTCTTGCGGGTATCGTATAAAAAATTGAAGGTAAAGCCCGAAGCGAATTCTGTGTTGTTGAAGCCGTAATTCTCAAAGTCGGTGACCGTGTTGGGGGGTGGGTTCAGTTCCTTGATACCCCAGAAGTAATCCAGGTTGTAACCAACACCCGCATACATGTCTTCGGCGAGTTCCCTGAGGACGGTCTGATGCAGCCGTATGGCGGAGTAGTCTATCAGGTAGCCATCATTGAGCGAATTATAACCCCCGAGGCCATAAGTATAGGATGGGAACTTGAGATAGCGCCAATCTACGATAATGTTGTATTTGTTACTTTTCGTCCATATGCTTGTCTGGAGGGGTACTATTATCTGGTTGCGTACCGTGTAGGTGAAGCTGGTGAGTATGGTAGATGTGTTGGCATTTTCGTGTGTATAAAATGCTGCGTTGGCCACCAGGAGCCCTGCAAAGCCTGTCTGCAATGTATAGCCCGCAGCCGGAACGCCGGATATATGGAACTTCATTGGTTTTACCGAACCTGAATCGGGCTGCTGCCCACGGCTTTTGTGCAGCACGTCTGTCACAAGGTCTATGAGGTCGGTCTGCGTGGTGCAGCCGCCAGGCGTACATACTTTTACGACCGTGTCGGCATGAGTGGTATCTGCGATCACTACCGGTACCACATGCTTATCGGTCTGGGCATGTACTATAAGAGATGAAAATAGCCACAAGAATACTGTGGCTACCTGTACTAAAATCCTCAAATGATACTGGTTTTTATTTACAGTTACAATGTATCAATACTATTATGCCATCGACCTCCTGCTTTTAACTGTTGGACTAAAACCAGCAACAAAGGTTACATTTTAAAACTTAAAATAATCCTAATTCCGCGGCGCAAAATGCAGGTACCCAAAGATGAGGTCAGCGGGCGTGACTGCTTATATAATTATTCAGATCGGTCTTACTGGCATCGAAGCTGAATACATTACCAACCTTGAAATAGTTGCCCGGGTCGGTAGTTTTGGGATAAGCGAATTTAGCAAAGTCGAGTTTAGACGCTTCGAAGCCGAATATTTTGCATATTTCGATCACCTGCGCTGTGTTCATGCAATTAGAACTGAGAATGGCCTTGGCGGTAGATAGCTTGGTCTCTTCGAAACTGGCATTCACAACGGTGGCTTTTGCAGCCCTGTAATCCTGCGGAGCCATAGGATACTGGCAAATGGGCGCCGCCGGCTGGTCGTTATTGGCATATCCGCTATTGTTACCATCTGAATTGGTGTAGCTGCTGGTAGTAGTTGTGGTAGTCTGCGACACGCCACCGTTGGGGTCCTGCGCATTGATACTAATGCTGACACCGCCACCGCCTATGCTGATAGAGCCGCCACCATTACCTGTATTGGTGGTGGTGGTAACGGTGGTCTGGGTAACGGTGCCTGGCTGTGCGGGCGCGGGTGCCGGGTCGCCATAGTGCATATTATACATGTCGGGTGGAGGGTTGTAATTGACCGGCACCGGGGTAGCGCTGTAATAGCGCAGCTTCAGTTCGCCGTCCTTTGTCCGCTTTATCTTGTAGGTCATTTCGCCAAACTGGCCGGTGGCAGCATCCTTTACCGGGATGTTCTTAGAAATAGCCTCCTTTGCCGGGTCTTCAAACATTATTTTGGCACTGTAATAGTCGTTCGTGAGACCGTCTACCCGCACATTGGTCTGCGGCATGGGGTTCTGTTTCAGGCCATTAAGGATAAGGTAGAATTTGTCACCATCCTCAGAGAACACTGTAATGCACCCCTGCGCGCTTACGAACAAAGGAGACAGCACAATAAGTAATAATAGTGTGAATTTAAATTTCATAAGTGGTTTGTTTTGCCCCGCAAAAATAACAATAATATTTTAAACTGTATCTCTTGCACAGGGACGGGCGACTATCGTAATTCAGCCTGCTGCTATGCAATTTCCGGTTTTCCGGTTTGCGGAAGAAAATGGAAAATTGCGCACATTGTGATTGATAGTCAATGGTTTTCCGATGCAGCCATTTCCGGTTTCTTCCGGTTTTTTCATGAACATGAAATCTGCTCTTCTCCTCGCTGAGGCTGAAGATCTGGAGAGTTTCCACCGTCTTTAAAAAGAGAAATACCGAAATCGTGCA
>Ga0206955_1140_pt1 | contig 19302 bp, 17 predicted proteins | sample Alteio_BWOrgHeat_34_FD_153247 | JGI IMG/M metagenome (GOLD analysis project Ga0206955, IMG submission 153247) | Enriched cells from forest soil in Barre Woods Harvard Forest LTER site, Petersham, Massachusetts, United States -... | ecosystem: Environmental > Terrestrial > Soil > Temperate forest >...
GCAACAGGATAACCACCCGATAGAATTGTTTGATTTGACGATATTACATCAAAAACTGAATTATACCCATTATAATCCGGTTGTAGCCGGTTTTGTTGAAAATCCGGAAGATTATTTATACAGCAGTGCCAGGAATTATTGTGGTTTGCCGGGATTGATTGATGTAATTTTGGTTGATCCAATGATCTGAATAGTTCATTACCTGTCAGCGGGGCACAAGTCGCCTTTGCGCTTTTGGCCAGATCGTCAGACTCGCGCCTGAATGAGTTGCTTTTGGGTGAGACGGAAAAACTATGTATCCATATAAAAAATTACTACCTGATATCGCCATTCATTTTTTAAGTAAACTTCTTTTTCTACAGATGTTTCGGTTTTGAGTGATAAATCGCATTTACCTGTATTACCAGCCTTAAGGCACTCATATTTATCCGTAAAAACTCCACCATGCTTTCTCAGAATGAAAAATATACAACCTGCTGAAACATAATCTATTTCGATTACCTTGTTTTCTTTCAGTAGTTTATAGCATTTCGGCAGGGCTTCGATTAAAGCATTATTAAAGGATCCTAATTCTAAATCCTTCATACCTGTTGCTGAAATAGCACCCGGAAGAAGAGAATCAACAGTTGATTGTTTCACTGCCAACTCCTTCACCGCCAAAGAATATTCAGTTAGATTGATATCTTCCGGGTTTAAATAACTATTCCAACAGGAAGACGTTAACATGCAAACCATTAAGGTTGCAAAGAATATTTTCAAAATTATATTTTTTTTCATTACAATTTTTTTGGTTTCTGCTCTGTTCTCCGTTCAAGCGCGGGTCTGACGCTAAAGCCAAAAGCGCAAAGGCGACGTGCTCAGCTGATAGGCATTGTCCTCCGTGATGTGTTCCAATCCCTCATTCCGCTACCTCCTCATCTTCTACTTCAAGTTTCGTAGCCAGCTTGTTCTGTTTCTTTTCTTCGTCGCCAAGGATGATGCCCCATGGCTGCAGGCTTTCCACCCGGTCGAAGATGATCTTGAGCACGGCAATTACCGGGATAGAGAGGAACATGCCGGAAAGGCCCCAGAACATTTCGCCAATAACCACACCCAGCACGGTAACCAGCGCATTGATCCGGACCTTCGACCCAACTACGAGGGGTAAAATAATATTGCTGTCCACCACGTGGGTAACGAGAAAAGTAATGAGCACATATATAACCACTGTGCTGTCGGCCGATGTTCCGAGGGTTACCGTTGCGCTGAGCACCATGGCGGAAAAGATGCCGAAATAGGGGATGAGGTTAAAAATACCGGCGATGAGGCCCAGCAGGATGGCGTATTGCACACCCAAAATAGAAAGCGTCACGCTGATGACTGTAGCCACGATCGTCATTTCGATCAGCAAGCCCGAAATGTACCGGCGGATGATCATTTGCACCTGTTCAATCACCTCGTGCACCTTTGTTTTGTTTTCTGCCAGGAACACCGATTCCAGGAACTTAAGGATAAGGCGGCGATACAGTAAGAAAAAGAACGTATAGATAAAGATAAAGATGAGGAACAGCACAATGGAAGAGAGCGACAAAAGTGTCGTGCCCACAAATGCCGCGTCCGGTGAGGTTACCTTACTGGCGGCGGAATTGACTACGTTGAGCTGCTTGCGGCGCGTTATACCAATATGCTCCGAAACCCAGCCGCGGAAGTTCCAGAGCGAACGGCTGATCTGGGCCTGGAAAGCCGGCCAGTCCTTTAGCAGGTTGGCGATTTGCGAACCGATGACGTAGAGCACCGCGGTGATCAGCGACAGCAGCAGGATCACCGCTATCATTGAAGCCGCGCTGCGCGGCAGCCGGATCCGCTTTTCAAAGAAATTGGCCAGCGGCATCAGCAGTATCGCAAACAAACAGGAAAAAATTAAAGGAGCTAAAATATCCTTGGCCAGGATCACCAGCGCACCCAGCGCAAAAAGGCTGAACAGCACACAGGCGAGTTTGATGTAAAAGGGCAGGCGGGTAAAGTTTTTCAGGTCCATATGCTATTTGTTTGTTTGATTTGCTTACGTCGGTCTGACGTTTTTCATGGGTAAATGTCGTAACTTATTATCATGAAAAATAATCGTGTCCCACGTTTTGAATTTCAGGCTACTATGCCGGCAGGCGCCTGCCGTTGCCGCACTCCTAATTCATTTTAACTGGCGCAAATACCCCCTTACATTGGCATTTGTGCCCCGTATTAATTCAAATTCCAATCGGTAGCTTTATTGCAGCAAATAACCTGAAATAAAGTATAGAAATTAATCCCTTACCATGAATACTTCAATCACAATTGCAAAAAACGGCCGCAGGGTTTTTTCGGTACTAATCACCCTGTTTATTTCTGCACAAAGCTTTGCCCAAAAACCGGCGGGTTGGCAACTTGAAAAAATGCCTGTAAGCCTGGAGACCGACTTCGCGCTAAGCGCACTCCCCCCGCAGCTGCGCCCAAATGCTACCGTTTATTTGTTAGACCCTAAAAAGGGTTATTACGTAGCCCGCAAAGGATCCAATGGCTTTATCTGTTTCGTTACCCGCACAGCATGGGAATGGGTGGAGTTCAGGCAGGATGATGCTGCAGCCATAGCTTATGATGCCGAAGGCGCCAGGACAATTTTTCCGGTTGAAATGGATGTTGCCGCAATGAGGGCCAGCGGAAAATTCACCCCCCTGCAAATAAAAAATATAGTGGTCGACAGGATCAGGAAAGGGATTTACAAAGCCCCGGCCAGGACCGGCATTTCATACATGCTGGCCCCGGTAATGCGTGTTTATCCCGGAAAACCGGATCATCACGACGTGATGACCATGAACATGCCGCATTATATGTTTTATGCACCCTATTTAACCAATACGGATATCGGCAATATTCCCGACGGCCAGGCTGACGGACCGGTTGTAATTAACCCCGGTGCTATGTGGCTTGGCGATAGAAAGAGCCCCTACGGGTTTATTATTTTACTTGCCGGAGCTACCCAAAAGGCGAAGATAATGAATGACAATAAAGCACTGCTGAAGCGGCTTATCGACTACAAGCCTTACTTTAAAGCTGCGCCGGGGAATATGTAAGGCGGCAGGTTTATTGCTGCTGCCTACGCAAGGCGTTTTTGATATTTTGTTCCCTCGGGCTCTCTTGAAAATTTAAGTTTACCCACAAAATTTGCTCGTGTAGATATAGTCGTCAATTTCACCAAACGTTCCTACGGAACGCTGCTATTTGTAATTATATTTTCTAACCAGACGTCCCCACGGGACGAAAAAACAAAAAATGCGTTCCATAGGAACGCCTGGTTGGTAGAAATCGATCAAAAAAAACGCATTTTCGTTCCGTAGGAACGTTTGGTGGCAGCCGAATTAACGGTGGTAAAGCGATATTTGTGCCTATTTTTTATGGGTAAATCTAAACTTGAAAAGGCCCCTGCGCTGCATTCCTTCAATTTAATTTAAAGTGCAGCTTTATTAAATTGGTGATTCCGCTTGCGGCTATCTGGAGGCCTACGCAAAAAATTAAAAAAGCCATAAACCTGTTGATGATTTGCTCGTTTCGCAAACCAATATAACTGATAAGCCGGTTAGTGTTCAGATAAAAAATAAAGATAAGTATGCATATGCCGGTGATGGATACCAGTAACGCGCAAATATTGACCAGGTAAACAGAAAGGTCGGCATTTGCGCCCTGGGCGCTTAGCGTAAACAGTACCGCTATAGTGCCTGCCCCGGCAGTGATGGGGAAGGTGATAGGATAAAAAAGGTTGTTCTCGGCCGACGCGGTGTGCTCGGTCTCAGCTTTGCTGACTACTTCTTTTTCCTTTACCTCTTTATCGTCAACAGTAAGAAATTGCCACCCGATGCGGCAGATCATAATACCGCCCGCTAATTGTATAACCGGGATCGATAAACCAAACAGTTCTAAAATCCAATGACCAACCAACACCGTGGCTGCACAAATGATGAAGCAGTAAAAAGCGATCTTTTTTACAAATTTTATTCTTTCCTTGCGGGATGTATCCACAAAATAAGGACTTACGATAAAAGCCGAACCAATAGGGTTAACAACCGGAAACAGCGCGACAAATCCTATAAAAACTAAATGAATAAAGGTGTTAAATTGCTGAGACATATAAAGTGCAGGCAAAATTAGCACTAAATAATCAAATCAACGTTCGAAAAAACAACAACATCTTTCTCTTCCCTTCAATCGCAACGTCCTTCGCTCCGGGCAGTTGTGCAAAGGTGACTCGTGTTCCGCTGGCAGGTAGCCCGCCATGTACAGCATAGCGTTTATCGAAAAGATAAAGAAAGCTGCCGGCCCGAATAGCTTTAGCTTTAATGCCCTTTGTCTCAAAAGCCCCTTTAAAATGGCATTCTATCACCCGGAAAAGTAAGGTTATTCCGTATAAATTTGTAACATCAATTCGAATCATCACCATGAAAAGAAGTGCGGGGTCAGCACTATAATCACTGACGACATACACATGAGAAAGATAATTGTCTTAGAATTTATTACACTGGATGGCGTGCTGCAGGCACCCGGTGGCCCCGAGGAAGATACGTCAGGCGGTTTCAAATATGGCGGTTGGTGTGCCCCTTATGGCGACGAAGTTTCAGGCAAGGCCATGCAAAAACAAATGGAAGCTACAGATATCCTGGTGGGCAGAAAAACATTTGAGATTTTTGCCGGTTTCTGGCCTGAACATGCCGATTATTGGCCAGGTATCAACGACGTCACCAAATACGTCCTGTCCAACACTATGAATACGTCGGATTGGAAAAACTCGGTGTTCCTTACCAGCGTGGCAGACATCGAAAAGCTCAAAAATTCAGAAGGCGCTGACATCAAAGTTTGGGGGAGTGGAGAGCTTGTTCAGTTACTAATGAAGCACGATTTAGTTGACGAACTCTGGCTCAAAATTTACCCCGTGACCCTTGGCGAAGGAAAAAAGCTGTTTGACAACGGTACAATTCCGGCAGCATTTACTGTAACGGAGAGCTTGGTTACACCAAAGGGAGTAATTTTTGTGAATTACAAGCGGGCGGGAGAAGTTAAGACGGGCACTATTGGAGCTTAAAAGAATGGCTAAGGTCATTTTCAAATGTCTCCGATGTTTGAGACTTTGGGCCGTTAGGCGTGCAGGCGCAGTCTGCACGCCTAACCCCCCAAGTTGCAGGTCCTTTTTTATTTAACACAGGCTTCATTCGGGCGACGATCTTTCATATCTTTAATGCGGGTAAACCAAATCCCTCACGTAAGCACTATGTTTCAATTTTATAACTACGCGATTTTAGCGATCGTATTTGTCGTTTTCTTTATATTGGCCAGCAAAAATAAATCGAAATTCGGAATAAATTTAAAGCGTGTTTATTGTCCGGTCTGCCAAACAAAGCAACCTTTTATCCGCATGCCAGGCACAGGGGAGCAGGCTCTTTTTGGCGGCACAACCTGTCCAAAATGCCATACAAAGCTTGATAAGTATGGCAACATTATTCCCTGATCACAATGTCTGCTCAGGTGCCTAGCCAGTTTTTTTAGCCATCTTTTTACCGGTCCCTGCAATCACCAAAGCAATTCCGCAATAAGCAAGCGCTATAAATGCGCTTATAGTTTCGCCTGCCCTGTCAGCAGCAGATGCAGCGATCACTTTGGGGATGTGGAGAGAAATAACCCAAATAAAAATCATGGCCCCCAAAAGAGCAGCGAATAACCCGGTCTTTATTTTCAAAATAATCGCAATGCCCGAACCCAGTAATGCTACGCCTGCAAAATAAATCCAGAAGATATGGTTGGGGATCCATGCCGGAACATAGTTTGCTGCTTCTTTTGCATATAAAAAATGGTCAATACCAAAGCTGATGATCGTTAAAGCAAAGAAAATGGTCCCGTAAGGAATTAACTTCCCCAAAAAACTAAAAAGGGCGTTTTTGTTTTTTTCCGGATAACAGCCGGCAATAACAAATGCGCCACACGATAAGGCCAGTTCTTTCACCGCGTTTTCCCATTCCCCAAAATGCATATAATTTGAGGTAGCCATAAACTCATACGGGATAAAGTAAAAACAAAATATCAATAGCAGCGCAGCTCCCAACAGGAGGGAGACTTGCCGTGGTTTTTTTTGAAAAACAATGCATCCGCCAGCCAGAATCAACAGAATCCCGGAAATAAAAGTGAGTATCGTAAAACCGGTGATCTGGGAATGCGGAGGTATTAACATATAAGGAAAATCCTTATAATAAACTGTCAGGCACCCCATTCCGGCTATAGCAATGCCGTAGAAAATGCGGCCTATATCAGATAGATTTCTCATAAGCGGGAAAAGAAAGGTTTTTTTAAGGCTTAAACTCTTTGCAGGCAATTTCTTTATATTATTTCAAATTCGCAGTAAAAAAATCAATTGTACGTGTCCAGGCAAGGTCGGCGGCGGCTTTGTCATAACGGGGTGTTGTATTGTTATGGAAGCCGTGGTTTACATTGTCATAAATAAAGGCCTGGTATTTTTTGCCGTTGGCTTTTAACGCCGCCTCGTAGGCGGGCCATCCGCTGGTGATCCTGGTATCCAGCCCTGCGTAGTGCAGCATTAAGGGGGCATTAATTTTTGGCACGTCCGCGGCATCGGGCTGAGCGCCGTAAAACGGTACAGCCGCTGCCAGGGTAGGTATGCGTACGGCCATCATATTGGCTATGCCGCCACCGTAACAAAAACCCACCACACCAACTTTGCCGTTACAGTCGGGATTGCCTTTGAGATAGTAATATGCGTCGATAAAATCCTGCTCCATTTCGCCTTTGTCGCGTTTGCTTTGCATGTCGCGCCCGGCATCATCATTGCCGGGGTAGCCGCCCAGGGGCGTAAGGGCATCGGGCGCCAGTGTAATAAACCCCGCCAGGGCTGCCCGCCGGGCCACATCTTCTATGTAGGGGTTTAACCCCCGGTTTTCATGCACCACTACAATGCCGCCAAGTTTCCCTTTGGCATCTACAGGTTTTGACAGCAAGGCTTTGATATTTCCGCCACCCTTTGGGCTCGGATAAGTGATGTATTCTGATTTTAAACGGGGGTCATCCGGCTTTATCTGCACGTTGCCTTTATAATCGGGCATCAGGAAACTCAATAGCGCGGGCACTGTTATCGTGCCAACTGCATATGCGGATAGCTTTTGCACAAAATCACGCCTGTCAAGCCGGTTGTGCGCGTAGTCATCATACAGGTCAAACACTTCCTGCTTAATGTCTTCTTTTTTGATCTGGCTCATGGTAAAAAAGGTTTTAATCAAATTTAACAATTCAGCACAAAGCCTTGCTAACCAAATAGTAACAGTCTCGTTACGTGTAAAGTTTTGGAAGAATATCGACCGGTAAGTATTTGCAGGTCCGCTTTCCAACGTTTCTTACTTCAGTATTCAACATTGGGTGTTCGATATTAAAACCTTTCAACGCGGCAAAACATTACCCGTTATACTGCCCCTCACTCACCTGCTCCATCCAGTCGACCGGCGAGCCGTTCAGCTTTTCCTGTATGGCGATATGGCTCATAGCGGTGGTGGCTGTCGCGCCATGCCAGTGTTTTTCCTCCGGTGCAAAGTACACCACATCACCCTGGTAAATTACTTGTTTTGCCTCACCCTCGCGCTGCACCCAGCCCGAGCCTGCCGTAACAATAAGCGTTTGCCCGAACGGATGCGTATGCCAGGCCGTACGTGCGCCCGGCTCAAAGGTGACCAGCGCCATGGCTACCCGCGATGGTTCAGGCGGATTAATCAACGGATCGATCCTAACCGATCCGGTAAAATATTCTGCCGGGCCTTTGCCCGAAGGCTGTGAGCCTATGCGTTTAATTTCCATAAATAGATGATTTTATTAAAATAGATTTATAAACAATTTACCGGCCAACCATTTTGGCTTAAAAAATTAATTTCAATCAAACTTACAACAAGAATTTTATCAAATACCGAAATCAGGAATAATGGTAAGTAATACAGGAATCTGTATAAGTGGCCGGCAGAAAAATAGAAATAACTTTGGGTCAGATAAATAACTTTAGGTTGATTAAAAGATGAAAGATAACAAAAAAGGGCTTCGTATAATTGTTTGCATTTGCTTGCTAACGGTATGCTTATGCAGAAATGCTTCCGGCCAGCAGAGCAGCCAGGTTATCCACCTGGCAAAACTTCATATCGATCCGGTTCAACTGGAAACCTACAAAGCTGCACTGAAAGAAGAGATTGAAACTTCGGCACGCGTTGAACCCGGCGTGCTCACCTTATATGCGGTGTCCGATAAAAGCAATCCAGCTAACATCACTGTTTTTGAAATATATGCCGATACCATTGCCTATAAAGCGCATCTGGAAACCCCTCATTTCAAAAAATATAAAAGCACCACAAAAGGCATGGTTCAATCTCTCGAATTGATTGACGTTAACCCGGTAGTGCTGGCGGCAAAGCCGAAATTGTGACTTTTTTTGTCGCAAAGGGCCCTGCGTTTGCCCTTTAAATCTCGTTGTGCAGGGTACTTTTCAGGTTTAAGTTAACCCACAAAATTTGATCACGTGGGTATAGTCGTCTATTTCACCAAACGTTCCTACGGAACGCAATTATTGGTAATTATATTTTCTACCAACCAGGCGTCCCGATGGGACGAAAAAACAAAAAAAGCGTTCCGTAGGAACGGCTGGTCGGTAGAAATCGATCAAAAAATGCATTTTCGTTCCGTAGGAACGTTTGGTGGTCGCCGAATTAACAGTGGTAAAGCGATATTTACGCCAATTTTTTGTGGGTTAACTTAAATTTTCAGGAGACAGAAAAAGATTGCTTTCCGTTAGCTGGAATATCAATTAACAGATGCTCGGGGCATAATGATTTTAAAAAATCCAGGGCGTCAAAAACTTCAGCTGCGCAAACAACCCCCGTCTTTTTAATCCTTCCCTCTGCGATTCTTATCATTGCCTCTACAATGAGCGGGGCTGTTATCGCATAAATATCACGACCTGCTACCCGCCCCCTGCGCACTTCGTCGCCGGAACGAACTATCGCTTCCATTAAGAAAATCTGAGAAGAACGCCCGCTGTCATCTGCCGGTTGGGGCGGTGGCGTTTCGCTATTGTGAATGTCGTTCATTGGAGCCAGGTTGATGTAGGTGCTGACCGCGTTTACATCTAAATGTTTTGATATGGTAATGATCTCAGTTAAGGGAAACTCTACAACCTCCTGCAATCCGAACGGTTCGGCAAATTGCCATTTTTGGGAAAGTGGCGGATCTGACATAAATACCAATTTTTTATTTGAAAAAGTTAAACGACGGCCGGGATTGCGCTGGCCGGTCAATCGCGTTCCGGCGGTTGGCAGCCAGCTATCAAGAGCAACTCCAATAGTTATAGCATCAGCGGCAAACCAGTCCCCCATAACGGCTGTAGCCAGCAGGTCGGCTAAACCGCCATAGAACGCCATGGCCGGCATTATTAAAACTCCCTTATCCTGTGCCGCGTTGGTGAATTTTTCATAGATGGAAAGCACGTATTGTTGTTCTGCCGCCACGTCCAGGTAGTGAACGTGATTTCGCAAGGCGGCTTCTATAAGAGGCGTTGCAGTGTCTAAAAATGGCCCGGCGCAATTAATTACCGCTATCGCACCTTCCAAAGCATTGTCCAGCGAATTTGGGTCGTCAATTGATGCGGGGCGTATTTCCAGGTCAGGATAGCTGATCCCGATAACATTCAGCTTATCGCTGTTTCGCCCGGAAAGAATTGGTGTATATCCGCGTTTTACCAATTCTGCCACCACAAATTTTCCAGTGTGTCCATAAGCGCCGAATACGGTTACCGCTTTGCTTGTATCAATCGTTTTGGCCATTTTTTTTATTTTCAATTAATAATAAACTATATTGACGGCAAAGCTATATTTAGTTTAGTTCATTTGAAATAACGGTCAAAAAGGATAGTTTAACTTTTTTAAAGTGTAAAGTATGTATCGGATAAATGGAAAAAATTTCCCTTGTTGTACAAGTGTTACCATGGGGATTATTGGTGGTAAATGGAAATCTGTCATTTTATATTATTTAATTGACGGTCCGATGCGGTATAATGAATTACAAAAGAGAATGAACAGCGTAACCGAACGGACTTTAACGATGCTATTGAAAAAACTGGAAGAAGACGGGGTAATCAAAAAAAAGATATTTAACACAAAACCCCCGTTAAGGGTTGAGTATTCACTAACTGATTTTGGGGAAACTTTAGTTCCTCTATTAAAATCTATTTCGGATTGGGGCGGTTATGTGGTTGAAAATTATGCAGAAGTTAACTGTTAAAACGGAGTTTAAGGTTTTTTGCTTTTAGCCTGGCCGTCAGACGCGCCTAAACAGGAATATAATTTTCGATTATGGATATTTCGTAAATTGCCGAAACTAAATAAAGGAGAAATTGATAGCCCCTAAACTATAGCAAAGCATTATGTCGGCAATTGATCAATACAAGCACAGACTTTTAGGCTTTATAGAATGTCCGTCTTCTTTTGATATTGTTTATAATAATTCAACCAGGAAGATTGCTATTTATGAGTTACTTGAAAATATACCTGTTGAGGAGGACGATTTTGACGGAAAGATCGGTGATATTTTATTAGGTGGCGGAAGTGGCGAGGCCGCCGCGTTCCGAATTTCAATTCCCCAGTCAATACTATTTTTTACCCGCGACGATTGGTATGATTTTGAAAATTATGACGAATTGTTTAAAACATTTTGGACTCCTACTGAATCATATGTATTCGGCGAGGGCTTTTCGAAATTGGGCTGGAACCCAAATACAGCAATTGAGTTTTGGTTGGCTAAAGTAATGTGTTCCGTCCTGATAGAAAAATATGATCAATTTAAAATATATAAACCAACAAATTGGCAGTCAATAATTGATTTAGCTTTCTTTGAAAAGTTTTTTTAAGAGTGATTACTAAGGGACTTATACCAGGTAGAACCGCATAAATTTAATCACGAAATAATCTCACGCCAGCACCAGCCCTTCCCTCAAAGCCTGCTCATAACTCTCCTCATCAAACTTATAATACGTCGGCGACCTGTGCGCTCCTATATTCCTTTTTTCATCCAGCTTAACAATCAGCCCGAGCGAAATTAATTTATTGGGAAAGTTGGAGGCATTGAGCTGTTTGCCCGACATCACCTCGTAAAAACGCTTGATCTCCTTTAAGGTGAATTTTTGCTGCAAAAAGTTTTTACCTATCGGGAAATGGTATAAGTGCATCCGCATGGCAAACAGCGCATCGCGAACGATCTCATTATGATCAAATCCCAATGAGGGCAATTCATCAACAGAAAACCAGGCACATTCGCTCGACATGAAATCAGCCTTAGGTATAGTGTTAACAATATCGGTGATGGCATAAAACCCCACCGACACCGTTTCGCCGGTAAGCCAGTTATCTTCCCCCAGTTGTACCTGCGTCAGTTCAAAAAGCTTTTCCGGGTCAAAAGCTCCCCTCGGATCATTCCTGCCCGGGTCGCCAAAGGCTTTAAATTGTTTTAAAAAAAGGTTGTCAATACCTGTGCGTTCGGCAGTGATCCGGGTGGCTGCCTGGTCAAGGCTTTCATCTTTCCGCACAAAGCCCCCGGGTAAACACCATTTGGTAATGATCTTGCTTTTTACCAGCAATAACTGCAACTCGCCGTCATGATAGCCGAAGATGGCGCAGTCTATCGTCAGGCATGGCCGGTAATCTAAATGTCCCTCGTTAAAAAAATGCTGTAGTTCCGCTAAGGTCTCCATCTGTTTTTCTATCGCCCCCAAATTATTTATTAAATTTTAATAAATGTAAAAATAATTTTTATACCTTCATTTATTAATTTTTAATAAATGAAATTTAATTGAGGCGAAACGGATTTGAAACCTTGAGTGCTTGAAAGAATCTTTTTCCCTCTTTCCGGCTTGCCGGAGAGAGGGATGCCGAGCAAAGCGATGGCAGGGTGAGTCAACCCGCGTGCCAGGCAATGGCGCTAATGTCCGCCGGGTGGACTCACCCCGACTACTCCGCCTTTAGGCGGATGGTCGACCCTCTCTTTTGCAAGCAAAAAAGAGGGTAGCTATAGTTTTTTATTGTTTCGAATGATTTATATTATAAACAATTGAATTTCAAATAGGTAATAAATTTATAAACCCAATTAGTCAGATTTTAACCAATGAGAATCAACAAACCAATGTCGTACGCTGCGGGTGCCGGGGCACTGTTAGCGGTGCTCGCCTTTGCCAAAGGCCGGGTCGAAAACAAACTTGCCCCGGAGGTAATGGCACAATCCGGACTTATCCGCATGGATGGCAACTTTGCCTATCGCGACCTTAATAAAAACGGGCAACTGGACGTTTATGAAGACGCAAGCCGCCCAATTGAAGACCGCGTACAGGACCTGCTTAAAAAAATGACCCTCGAAGAAAAAGCGGGTATGATGTTTTACTCGCCTATCCGTGTAAATGCAGATGGCAGTATTGAAGACAAGCCGGCCAGTGGTTTGCTGGCAAGTTTGTCACCGGTCGGGGTTAACGAGATCGATAAACATCACATCACGCATTTTAACCTTTTTGTGGTGCCGGCGCCGGATACTTTGGCCATGTGGTACAACAATATCCAGCGGTACGAGGAAAAAACACGCCTGGGTATACCGCTAACTATTGCATCCGATCCGCGCAACCAGGGCAGTGCAGGCATATTCGCCATGTCGGCTAAAACCTTTTCTATGTGGCCCGACCCACTGGGCCTGGCCGCTGTTGGTGATGATAAGCTGACTGAACAGTTTGCCGATATTTCGCGGCAGGAATACCTGGCTACCGGCATCCGCCAGGGCCTGCACCCACAGGTTGATTTATCAACCGAGCCGCGCTGGCCACGTATCGCCGGTACATTTGGCGAGGATGCCGCGCTGTCATCCCGCATGACCACCGCCTACATCAATGGCTACCAGGGCGAAAAGCTCGGCCTTAATAGTGTTGCCATGATGACCAAACATTTCCCGGGTGGTGGCCCGCAAAAGGATGGGCTCGACCCGCACTTTAATTTTCAGAAAGGGGAGGTTTATCCCGGTAATAATTTTAAGTACCACCTGATTCCTTTCGAAGCTGCGTTCAAGGCAGGCACAGCGGCTATCATGCCTTATTATGGCGTGCCAATGGGGCAAAAAGATGTGCCGGAGGTAGGCTTCTCCTACAATAAAGCCATTATTACCGAACTATTACGCAAAAAATATCACTACGACGGTGTGGTTTGTACCGACTGGGGCCTGGTAACCGATTCAAAGATTGGTCCGGTTAACTTCCCGGCAAGGGCTTGGGGGGTAGAAAACCTGAGTGCTGAGGAAAGGGTTCAAAAAATTATCGATGCCGGCGTTGACCAGTTCGGCGGCGAAAATCTGCCTGATGTAATTGTAAAACTGGTGAAAGAAGGCAAAGTGAGTGAAAAGCGTATTGACGAATCGATCACAAGGTTACTGCGTTTAAAGTTTGAACTTGGCTTGTTCGACAACCCTTTTGTTGACGAAAAGAAAGCTGCTGCTATAGTGGGCAGTCCTGCATTTATGGCTGCCGGCCAAGTAGCACAATGCCGGTCGATGACGCTGTTGAAGAATGATAACCATACCCTGCCATTGGCGATAAGCAAGCTGAAGATCTATATCAAAAATATCAACCCAAAAATTGCTGCTGAATACGGAACCATTGTAAGCGATCCGAAACAGGCAGATATAGCGATTATCAGGCTGCAAACACCCAACTATCCGATCCCGGAGGCTAAAGGCAACTTTATAGCCCAAATGTTCCATTGGGGCGATCTGGATTTTAAAGGCCAGCAATTGCAGGATATCCTCGACCTGGAGAAAACCGTACCAACCGTAGTGGATATTTATTTGGACCGCCCGGCTGTTATCCCCGAGATCAGCGCAAGCGCCAAAGCGCTATTGGCCAACTTCGGCTCAAATGACAGGGCATTGCTTGACGTGGTTTTTGGCAAATACAAACCGGAAGGCCATTTGCCAATCGAAATGCCTTCGTCTATGGAAGCGGTAAGAAATCAGAAAGAAGATATGCCTTATGATTCCAAAGATCCGCTTTACAAATTTGGATTTGGGTTGAGCTATTAAGAGAAAAAACAGGGCCCCGTGCGATTCCCCTCTTGAGAGGCCTGCCTGCCGGTAGGCAGGGGCGGAGGGGTGTGTTAACGAATATTTCATTTAACACATTGCCCGGTCGCGACCGGTACACTAATTACTAAACATATTTAAACAAACAATTCAACATGAAAAAAATCAATTTACTGCTTGCCTGCTTAATGGCATTTGTATTCATCGCCGCAAAAACACAGGCCCAAACAGGTACCCCCAATTATTTTATAGGCAAATGGGATGTGCTGTTAAAAGGCCTTCCCCAGGGTGATACCCACATGAAGTTAAGCCTCACCGACTCGGCAGGTACAATGAAAGGTGCAATGCTGGATACCACCGATGCGCACAAAGATATCCCGATGACTAAAATTGAACAGGCGCCCGATACCATTACGCTTTATTTTACCGCACAGGGATATGATGTGAGCCTGACCTTGAAGAAAAAAGATGACGATCACGCCACCGGCAGCCTGATGGGCATGTTTGATGCTGTGGCAGAGAGGATCAAGAAATAAACAACGGCACTTGGTTAGTACGAGGCGGGTAGAACCTCAATACGATGTTCAAGGTCCCGCCACAGCCTCCGGATTCATCCGGGGGCTTTTATTTTGGTTCTTCCACTATCCTATCACCATGTATTATTAAAATTACAATAAACTGCTAAAATATGGTTATAACTCGCTAATAATCGTTCATTTTAAACTTTTATAGTTCGTAATTTTGATCTGCGATAAGCATTTGTAAAAATGCCTGCATAGCGATGGGTTTTTAAACCCATCGCTATGGAAATGCAAATTGATATCGCCGTAACATATCAGCTATAATTATTCATCATGATAAAAAAGCTCTGTTTATTTTTCACAATTGGTTGTTCCTTATCGGCATCGGCCCAAAAAAAGGATTACCCTATCCAGCCGGTACCTTTTACAAGCGTAAAGCTGGCTGATCAATTCTGGTCATCCAAAATTGAAACCAACCGGACGGTAACTATCCCGGCCTCTTTTGCCCGCTGCGAAAGCACCGGCAGGGTGAAAAACTTTGTGATGGCGGCAGAGCATCAGGGCAAATTTTGCACCGTTTACCCGTTTGATGATACCGATATTTATAAAACCATTGAAGGTGCATCTTATTCGCTGGCGGTGCATCCTGATCCGAAATTATCAGCTTATATCGATTCACTGATCAGCATTGTAGGCAAAGCGCAGGAGCCCGATGGTTATTTATACACCGCCCGCTCCATCGATCCGATACATCCGCAGGCATGGGCGGGGCCTGAGCGCTGGGTGAACGAACAAAAAAGCAGTCACGAATTATATAACTGCGGCCACATGTACGAGGCCGCTGCCGCGCACTTTATGGCGACCGGCAAACGCAATTTTTTAAACATCGCCCTAAAAAATGCCGACCTGCTGGTGCGCACTTTTGGCCCTGATAAAAAACATGTTGCCCCCGGTCATGAGATTGTTGAAATGGGTTTGGTTAGATTGTACCGCATCACAGGCAAGACAGATTACTTAAACCTCGCCAAGTTTTTTATCGACCAGCGGGGTATCAAAGCCTACAATAAAAAAAGCACCAATGTTTACGAGAATGGAACCTATTTCCAGGATGATAAACCGGTGATCAACCAGGATGAAGCCGAAGGCCATGCCGTACGCGCCATGTACCTGTATTCGGGCATGGCGGATGTAGCAGCGTTGACAGGCGACACGGCTTACCTTAAGGCCATCGACAAGATCTGGAACAATATGGTCGGAAAAAAAATGTATGTACAGGGCAGTATCGGTGCCGTAGGCGATGGTGAGCGTTTCGGCGATAACTACGAATTACCCAATGCTACGGCCTACAATGAAACCTGCGCCGCAATAGGCAGTGTTTTTTGGAACGAACGCATGTTTTTATTACACGGCGATTCAAAATATATTGATGTGCTGGAGAAAACGCTTTATAATGGTTTGATTTCGGGTGTTGGGCTTGATGGCAAATCTTTCTTTTATACCAACGCCATGCAGGTAAGCGATAGCTATTCGCATCCCGACCTTGAGCGCGAACGTTCCGGCTGGTTTACCTGTTCCTGTTGCCCAACCAATGTGGTGCGCCTGCTGCCATCAGTGCCCGGTTATATTTATGCCGAAAACGGGAACGATGTTTATGTAAACCTGTTCATAAGCGGCACCGCTAATTTAATGGTGAATAACAAGGCCGTAACCATCACCCAACAAAATAACTACCCATGGCAAGGCGCTTTAGCTTTTACCGTCGACCCTGCATCTGCTACCGAGATGAACCTCATGATCCGCATCCCAGGTTGGGCGCAAAACCATGCCATGCCGTCGGATCTGTACACCTATGAACAGTCATCCACCCAAAAAATAGAAATAAAAGTGAACGGCAAGCCGGTTGAATACCAAATGGTGAAAGGTTACGCCGTGATTAGCAAAAAATGGAAAAAGAATGATAAGGTTGAGTTGACACTACCAATGGATGTACAAAGGGTGGTTGCCAATACCGCTTTACCCGAAGACAGCGCAAAAGTGGCCCTGCAGCGCGGCCCGATAATGTACTGTGCCGAGTGGAAGGATAACGACGGCAAGGCCACCAATATCATCATCCCGAAAAATACAGTTTTTGATGCCGCATTTGAGCCTTCGCTGCTAAATGGCGTAATGGTGCTTAAAGCAAATGTAAAAAGTGTTAATATTGACATTGCAAACCAAACCATCAGTACGGAAAGCAAAACGATGACTGCCATTCCCTATTACGCCTGGGCCAACCGGGGTAAGGGCGAAATGACCGTTTGGTTTCCGGAACAGGTGAAAGCTGTTGAAATATTAACCAGGTAAACCAAATTAAATGAAGAATCTTTTTAGCGTAACACACCCCTCCACCCCGCTCAAGAGGGGAATCGCACAGGCAACCGCTTTTAAAGGCCCTGTGTACGGGGCTCCCCTCTTGAGAGGGGCAGGGGTGTGTCTGACGAATTTTACTTTTGGATTGCGCTTTCGGGCTGCAATAAAGACATTAATGTTGTCCCTACTGGCTGCGGTTCTTGTAACAAGGGTTGCTGCCCAGGGAGTTTCTATTGAAAACGGCTGGCAATTCGCCAAAGGGGACTCGTCCCAATGGTCATCGCCCGCTTATAACGATAGCAACTGGAAACACATTGAAGTAAACAAACCCTGGGAAGCACAGGGTTACCCCAATTACGACGGCTTCGGCTGGTACAGGTTGCATTTTATGCTGCCATCTTCCATCAAAGAAAAAGCTTTTTTGAAAGACAGTATCCGCATCAATTTAGGGGTTGTTGATGATAACGACGAAGTTTACCTGAATGGCAAACTGATAGGCAAGTACGGCGGCCGGGGGGGCGATATTAAAACCTCGCAATACGGCCCGCGCAGCTATAACATAGCGGCCAATAATCCGGCAATTTTATGGGATAAAGAAAATGTGCTGGCTATCCGCATATTTGATACCGGGGGCGATGGAGGCCTTTATGGCAATAACCATAGCATTAATATGCTGAGCCTGATCGACAATGTGACCATTAACACCGACGGCGATTTTTATTTTGAAGAGAACGAAGGTATCAGCAAAACCATTTATTTGACCACCCATAGCAATTATGTATACAAAGGCAAACTGAACTTTAAGGTAACCGACCCGGAAACAAATACTGTTGTTCGCGAAGGTACCAACGATGTGCTCTTTACAGCGGGTAAGCCGTTTAATTATACATTTACTATAGATAAGCTGCCAAAAAGATCATACAGGTTGACTTATACTTTTACCGAAGAAAAATCGCACGATATGATGGTGAAAACAGAGGGTACACCCTATGTGCTTACGCCATACCCATCGCCAAAACCAAGGATCAATGGCCCCGATGTTTATGGTGCAAGGCCCGGTAATCCATTTTTATACCTGATCCCGGCAACCGGGAAGCAGCCCCTGACTTATGCGGCTTCGGGCTTGCCTGATGGCTTAAAATTACTTCTTAAAGCCCTTCCGCCAATTGGCGGAGAGGGTTTGGGTGGGGCTTATCTACTCAACTTCACCAACACTACACCGTGCGGCGCCACTTTTACTGTAAAATTATTCCCGTCGGCAATCAAATATTTTTGCTGCCAAACATCCCTTATTTTGGTGTAGCCTTTCAGGCCGTCTTCACTGGTTTTAAGGGTGATGGTTTGATATTTATCGGAGGTATTAAATACTCCAACCGCTTTACCGCCATCCTCTAAATCCTTCATCCAGATCTGATAGTTTTCTTTTTTAAGTTCCCGGTGGGCTTCTTTGCCCAGTGCGTCCTGGTCAATGGCAATTACCTCGTCATTGGTGAGCAGGTTCAGCGTAAACCTGTCCAGTTTACCCATGTCGCAACCGATAAGCAGCGGGGCCGATAACAGGCTCCATAAACTAATATGGGTATACTGTTCATCCGGGCTCAGGCGGCTATTGCGCTGGTTATCGCCCCAGCCTACTTTACCTACTACCAGCATATCCGGGTCGTTAAAATGGCCGGGCTGCGCATAGGGGCCATCAGCAACCTGGTTAAAGCCGATGGTAGACATACTTTGCCAGGTATCTTCAATATCACCGGTACTCCGCCAGCTGTTGCCGCCAACTTCGGCGCCCCATTTCCAAACATCGCCCCAGCCATACTGGCAAAAGCTGAACATGATATCGCGCGGGATCTTATTCAACGAAGCACGCATTACTTCATAAGGCTTTTTAAAGTCTGCCAATGTGGGTTGTGCATCCGTTACTTCCGAATAAGAACACCAATCGTATTTTAAATAGTCGATACCCCAATCGCCATAGGTTTTGGCATCCTGGTCTTCATGCTGCCAGGTACCCAAATAGCCGCCGCAGGTACGCGGACCAGGGGATGAATAGATCCCCATTTTTAAGCCCAGGCTGTGCACATAATCGGTGAGTCCCTTCATATCCGGGAATTTTTGATTCGGGGTGATCTCGCCGCTTGCTAAACGCTGCGCTGCTTCCCATCCGTCATCAATATTAACATAGTTCCAGCCGTGGGCGCTTAGCTTATCCGTCATGGTTTTGGCGGCTACGCGGGCTTTCTGGTCGTTTACCGTTAAGCCGAAGGCGTTCCAGCTGTTCCAGCCCAAAGCTGGG
>Ga0206955_1141_pt1 | contig 19258 bp, 17 predicted proteins | sample Alteio_BWOrgHeat_34_FD_153247 | JGI IMG/M metagenome (GOLD analysis project Ga0206955, IMG submission 153247) | Enriched cells from forest soil in Barre Woods Harvard Forest LTER site, Petersham, Massachusetts, United States -... | ecosystem: Environmental > Terrestrial > Soil > Temperate forest >...
CGAGCCGCTGGTGAGCGTGGCCTTTGATGCCGATAAGAAAACTATCACTATTTCCGACAACGGCCTTGGTATGACCGCTGAGGAAATTAAGAAATACATCAACCAGATCGCGTTTTCCGGCGCTGAGGAATTTGTGGAGAAGTTCAAAGACGCTAAAGACGCCAATGAGCTCATCGGCAAGTTCGGCCTCGGTTTTTATTCCGCATTTATGGTAGCTGATGAGTCCGAAATCCTGGAGCATGCCGAGATACAGGTCCAGTTTTTCAGGCGGGAAATGTACTTCCCGTGCCACCAGTTCATAACAAGTGGCCGCCGATACATGCTTCTTCCCGCCGCAATGATGTTTTATAATGGAGAATAAATTTTTGAACTCGTTCATTACAATACAATTTTACGTCGTATCAATAATAAAATCGTTCCACAGGATAGCATGAGTACGGTGAAGTTATTACTATTTACCATGCTTAAGTATCAAATTGTCAAATATTTACTGATAAAATTAGTAAAATGTTAAATAAGAAAGTGCCTGAAAAAAGTGTCAGGCCGCACCAGTAGAGGACAATTATATTTTCTCTAAGAATTGAATAAAGCAATATAGACTACATTTGGGATGATGTACTGCCTGAGGATCAATAACCGCTTTTTCCGGACCTGTGTGTACCTGCTGGCACTGCTGGCAGGCGGCAGCGTGATGGGGCAGCCCACGGCATCAACCGCGCGGCAACTGGTGGCAGAAAAGAACTATGGAAAGGCTATCGACATCTACCAGGAGCTCTATAGCCAGGCCCCGGATTCTGTATATGGCGAATACCTGAAAACCGCCATCGAGGCCAGGAAGTATAAGCTGGCAGAGGAGATCATAGCCAAACAGATGACCCTGAGGGACAATCCATACCTGCGTATAGACCTCGGCAATCTCTATGAAAAAGAAAAGAAGGACACAAAGGCCAAAGAGGAATTTGAGCACATCCTGGGCATGATAAACGGGGATGATATGGTGACACAAAGGGTAGTGCGTTCTTTTACCGAAGCCGACCGGGATGACTATGCCATCATGGCTTATGAAAAGGCTGCGCAACTGATGGGCACTTACATACTCTACGTCAATCCACTGAGTAAGCTCTATGCCAAGACCGGCAACCTGGATAGAGCTATAGACATACTGTTGTCACCCTATCCCGGTGGCCAGAGCGTGAACCTTGACAACGCAAAAGCCCTGTTGCTGGAACTTGTGGGGGCCGATGCCAACCGGCTGGAACAGACACAGAAAATGCTGATCAAAAAGATCAACGAGCATCCTGACAATGTGTATTTCGGTGAGTTGCTGACCTGGATATATATACAGAAGAATGACTGGGACGGAGCGCTGATACAGATAGAAGCCATTGACGAGCGTAACCAGGAAAATGGTATAAGGCTGCTGACACTGGCGCGTACCGCCACTGCAGCCAGGCAATATGAAGCTGCGCAAAAGGCCTACGATGATATCATCGCCAAAGGTCCGGGCTCACCCTACTATATCCTGTCGAAAAGCGAACAGCTGAATGTGGCGCTGGCAAAGCTGAAGAATACCCCGGAATACAAACCGGCTGATGTAACTACCCTGGCAGGTATGTACGACAGCTTCCTGGTAGCCTATCCCAAGTACTATGGTACGCAGACGGCCTCAGACTATGCACTGGTGGAGGCACAGTATGCGGGAAATGCGGAAAAAGGTATAGAAATACTGGAAAGGGCCGTGACAATGCCGGATATAAAGCGGAGCCTGGCCGGTACATTCAAGTTGCAGATGGGCGACTACTATGTGCTCACAGGCAGGATATGGGATGCATCGCTCACTTACAGCCAGGTGGACAAGGAGTTCAGGCAGGATGCGCTGGGTGAGGACGCGCGGTTCCGCAACGCTAAGCTGGCCTATTACCGTGGGGATTTTGATTATGCACAAAGTATGTTGTCCATTCTGAAAGCATCTACCTCAGAGCTGATAGCGAATGATGCGCTTTACCTTTCGGTACAGATAACAGAAAATGTGGAGGACAGCAATTTTGTGCCCCTGGAGCGTTTTGCCTATGCCGGCCTGCTGTTGTTCCAGAATAAGGATAAAGAAGCTGAGGCGCTGCTGGACAGTATTTCCACGGCCTTCCCGAAGCATCCGCTCAATGATGATATACTGATGATGCGTGCTGACATGGCCCGAAAACACCACGAGTATGACAAGGCTATCGCCTACCTGAAAACCATTAAGGAAAAGTATGGGGAGGATGTGCTGGGTGACGATGCAATGTTCAGGATAGCAGATATTTACGAGCATGATCTGCACCAGCCTGACCTGGCAAAAAAATATTACGAAGACCTCATCATTGACTATCCCGGCAGCACGTATACGCAGGCTGCGCGGCAGCGACTATCTGAGCTAAATAACGGCGTGAATCCTTAGGCATAATATTACATTTGTACGCAGGTATGAAACGCGTCCTCCACAAACTGTTTTTTGGCAAGCCTGAATACAACAGGCCTATAAGATATTCGGCCTACCATCAATACACCAGGAATGTGAGCCGGATATGGAACAACGAAAGGCACCACGATATTGGTTTTGAGAAAGTGCTTCGGCTGTTCCTGGTAGGCAGCCAGATAATTTTCCCGGGCATTCACATAAGAAATATTTTTGGTCGATTTGGGGTTGTTCGGAGAAATGTGGCCATAGAGTTCTTTGTTCTTTTTAAGACAATACTTCCCCTGATATTCCTTGTTACAGGTCTGTACAAAAACACTTTCGCAGTTATTATCTCGATATACCTGCTGATGGAGACCATCTGCTATGTGGCATCGCTCATATTTGTGGCAGACATGTTTGTAAAACCACGTTCTTACCGGCGTAATATATTGATGCTATTTCTCAATTATATGGAGATATCGCTTTGTTTTGCGGTGGTATACGGCGGGTTTCACCTGCTGGGCGACCAGGCCAAGACTTTTTTCGACTACATCTATTTCAGTGTTGTTACGTCTACTACGATCGGGTATGGCGATATGCACCCGGTCGGGACACTGGGAAAAATGACCGTGTGCGTACAGGCTATAATGGTAGTGGCGTTCATAGTGCTGTTCCTCAACTTCTTTGGCTCGAAGGTGGAAACACTGCAAAATGAAGACCTGGAATAATAGAAACGCGGAGGTGTGGATATGAATATTTTTGTTATCACTCCTTCTTTACATTCAGTTTCAGAGTTATAGCTGTATTTTTCTTAAGGACTATTAGCATACTTAAATATAATTGTTTATTTTGCGATGCTCTATTGAAAATTAATCGCAGGTTTTATTACTTTTACTCCGAAGAAATAATTTTTATGATAAAAAATATGCTGAAAAACCTTTTACTCGTATGCCTTTTTGTATTGCCTGCAGGCGCCTTCGCGCAGGGACAACTGCCTCCAAGCAACACGGATCCGATCAACAGGTACGACTTGCTGGATAAGACCTGGTATTTCATAGCTATGAAGTGCCCTGACAAAATAGGCGCTGAGGCACACTATATCCATTATTACTCTACGCTGTCCATGACCCCGGCCAACTATAATAACATTAATTATGGTACTTATGTAAAAGTAAGCCGCGACCTGAGCGAAAGTCCGAGGGAAATGGGTACTTATTCGCTTAATACGGATGAAGTGGGCAACCTGATGCTGACACTGAGAAAGAACAAGACCGGCACAACAGCTAAATACATGGTACCGATGGTGCAGGCCAATCACCTGACGCTTATACGCACGGACGAAGTGGAAAAGTGCAATGTAGATTACGCTGTAGCACCATAAACGTCAATTAAAAGAGAATTGAAGGCCCTGCACACATGCGGGGCTTTTTTTTGTCCGTTCGTAATTGTCAATTCGGGGAAAGGAACGCCGAAGAAGGGACCGCGATCATTAACTCAACAGTCTTCATCGTGACAAGGGAGCTCTGCTGATTCAAGCTCTATAGTGGCGTGGTGGATATTGTTGTGCAGCAGTTTGTGTTTGATATCGTGCACCTTTTTCATTTTTTCGTCGAAGCTGAATTTATCGCTGAGCACAATATGAGCGGTCAGTGCATTTTCGGTGGTGCTCATGGACCAGATATGCATGTGGTGGATGCTTTCCACGCCTTCTACCTTCTGGATGACCTGCTCTATATTGCCCTTGTTAACATCTGAAGGGACCGCATCCAGCGACATACGCAGGCTGGCGCTGAGCAGCGACCACGTGCCGAATACAATGACCAGCAGCACTGCTATGCTCACGGCGCCATCCAGCCAATACCAGTTTGTGAACCTGATAACGATGCCAGACACCACTACCCCCACCGATACCAGCGCATCAGTAAGTAAATGCAGGTAGGCTCCCTTTGTATTGAGATCATGATCTTTGTTCCTGAAGAACAGGAATGCGGATGCAAGGTTGATAACGATGCCAATACCTGCCACCAATGCCACTGTGCCGCCTTCTACAGGTACCGGGTTCAGCAGCCGGTGGAAGGATTCGTAGCCCAGCATACCAATAGTTATCAGAAGAAAGACGGCATTGGTAAGGGCAGCCAGGATAGTGGTTTTCTTATAGCCGTAAGTGAACGAATCATTCGGCTTTACATTTGTGAGGCGGAAGGCAAGCAGCGACAGTGCCAGGCTGGCCACATCACCCAGGTTGTGCCCGGCATCAGAGAGCAGCGCCATGGAGTGTGTAGTAAAACCCATTATGACCTGGATCACCACATATGCACCATTAAGGATAATACCTGCAACAAATGCAGTATTGGCCACATCTCCCGGGCTTACGTGATGGTGGTGATGACCGTGACTATGACTATGACTATGACCGTGATCGTGGCTGTGCATTGATCGCCCTGTTTTAACCGCAAGCTACGCAAAATATAAACTTCAGTAGCCGGCAGCTACTGCCACCAGTTGGAGTTAAAGGCGCCTGTTACGGTCGTTGGTTGTCCCGGCTCGGGCAGAAATAAGGTGATGTTCTTCTGCCGGGCAAGTTCCAGCAGCAGTTCTACGGGTTCCCGCCAGGCGTGCAGGGCAAGATTGAAGGTACCCCAGTGAATGGGCATCATCACTTTACCACGGAGGGCCATGTGGGCGTTCGTGGCATGGTCTGGCCCCATATGAATATCTGGCCATCCTTCGCCATAAGCGCCTATTTCCAGCATGGTGAGGTCGAACGGGCCGTAGATGTCGCCTATGTCCTTGAAACCGGGAAACCAGCCGGAGTCTGCCCCGAAAAAGATATTGTTCCTGCTGCCCTTTATTACGAAAGAAGACCACAATGTCTGGTTGCGGTTCGTGAGGCTCCTGCCCGAAAAGTGCCTGGACGGTGTAGCCGTAAGTGTGCAGTCGGCGCCTATTGATGCGGTATCTCCCCAGTTCAATTCGGTGATCCTGTTTTTCTGCACGCCCCATTTTTCAATAATATCACCTACCCCCAACGAGCAAAATACCGGGGTTGTGGTATGCGCCAGTTGCTTAATGGTGGGATGGTCGAGGTGGTCGTAGTGATCGTGTGAAAGCAGGATAGCATCTAATGGCGGGAGGTCGCCCAGCGGCAGTGGCGCGGGGAAAAACCTTTTTGGTCCTATGAAGGACGAAAAAGAGGCCCTGTCGCCCCAGACCGGATCGGTGAGTATACGTTTTCCGTCTATTTCTATGAGGAGGGATGAATGGCCCATCCATGTGATACGCAGGCCGGAAGGTGGGGGCGTTTTGTAGATGGCCGGATCTGTTTTAAAAGGCCCCAATGGTACCCTGGGCACGCGCTCCTCTTTGCTGGTCATATTTTGCCAGAGCAACCGCAGCATACCACCTTTCAGTTTTTGAGAGGTAAACACCGGGTTTTGGAACACTTTGCCTTCTTTGCGGGCCTTTTCTATTTGCGGCATGATCGTGAAATGAGGTGCAAATCACGCCAATAGTCTGTAAAGTTTTTACACAAAATCGGTGAACGGTGGAATTTCGGAGGTTAGCCCCGCTGATGTTATTTTTTTTGCAAAACAGTTGTTAATGACAAAAATCCCCTAAATTTATTTCTTGCTCCATATGAAGTTTCCAGACCTGGTTTCGAAACTTCCTTTGTTTAAGAAAGGGAATGCTTCGAAGTTTTTTCTCATAGCAGTACCGGTTATTCTTCATGCTTTGTCAGAGCTGGCCATACTTATCATGGTCAGCAATGGCGTCATAAAGCTATCATACCGGATGGCCTTCCTATTGGTCTTCCTACTGACCATAGTGGCAGTAGCGGGTGTTCTGTACCTGTATAACAGGCTCGTCAGTCCTCTCCGGCTTGCCAAGCAGGCTCTGAGCAACTATGTAGTATCGCAGGAGATACCGCAACTGCCCACCCGCACCGGTGATGAGGCAAGCCTGCTGCTGAGCAATATCCATGCTACTATCACGCAGCTTGATGCACTGATAGTAGAGAAGACCGACATGATAGACCTGCTGTCGCATGATATGCGCAGCCCTGTGGCCCGCATCATTGGGTTTTGCGACCTGCTGAAGGATTGTGGTGAAGCGGAGCGGGTGGAGTATGCCGATTCTATAGTGAGCGAATGCAGGGGGCTCCTGAGGATGATGGAGAACATCCTGATCATGCTGAAGGAAGACAACCAGGTCTTTACGCTGGCCAATATCAACCTGAAAAAGCTGGTAACCGAAGTGGCAGATTTCTTCAGTTTCTCCATAGTGGGTAAGAACATCGCATTAGAGGTAGACATAGACGATACTATTTATATTCATGTTCAGCCCGACCTGTTTACGCAGGCCCTGAGAAACCTGGTAGGGAATGCTGTCAAATTTTCGCCAGACGATAAAGCTATTTACATATCTGCCAGAGAGGAGAATAACCAGATATCGCTTTGCATCCGTGATGAGGGGCTGGGCCTGGAGCCAGAGGATATTACAAAGATATTCGACCGGTTTACCAGCGCCGGCAAAAAGGGCACTCACGGTGAGGCCTCAGTGGGGCTGGGCCTTTACCTGAGCAGGAAGATCATTGAGAAGCATGATGGGAAACTGGTGGCCGAAAGCGACGGGATCAACAAAGGGGCGTCATTCACTATTTACCTGCACCAGCTGGTCACGAAAAAGCCACAGGTGAGGATGCTGAAAAACCCAGAGCTTTCCCCGAAAGAGCAACCGAAGCAGGCGCTTACACTGGCCTAAAGAAGGTGGACTTTATTTTGCTATCATTCCTTAGTTTTGCGACAACTTCATTTTTCTATAGATAATGCTTACTGCAAACGAGATACGACGCCAGTTCCTGGACTTTTTTAATAGCAAAGGTCACGACATAGTTCCATCAGCTCCGATAGTGGTTAAAAACGACCCTACCCTGCTGTTCACCAATGCCGGTATGAACCAGTTCAAAGATTATTTCCTGGGCAACCAGGTTCCGGCCCATACACGTATTGCAGATACGCAGAAATGCCTGCGCGTAAGCGGCAAGCATAACGACCTGGAAGAGGTGGGTGTAGACACCTATCATCATACCATGTTCGAAATGCTGGGCAACTGGAGCTTTGGCGACTATTTCAAAAAAGAGGCTATTGCGTGGAGCTGGGAATTGCTGACAGAGGTATACGGCATCCCTAAGGACAAGCTATATGTAACCGTTTTTCAGGGCGATGCGGCTGAAAACCTGCCGATGGATGAAGAGGCGTTCGGATACTGGAAGCAGTATGTGGATGAGGACAGGATATTGATGGGCAATAAGAAGGACAATTTCTGGGAAATGGGTGATACAGGCCCGTGCGGTCCCTGCTCAGAGATACATGTGGATTGCAGAACAGATGAGGAAAAGGCTAAGGTGCTGGGTAAGACACTGGTAAATGCCGACCACCCGCAGGTGATAGAAATATGGAATAACGTCTTTATGCAGTTCAACCGGCAGAAGGATGGTTCGCTGGTACCGCTGCCAGCTAAGCATGTGGACACGGGTATGGGACTTGAGCGACTGGTGCGTGTGCTGCAGGGTAAGCAGAGCAACTATGATACAGATCTGTTTACAGGGACCATAGGGGCAATAGAGCAACTGACGCATAAAAAATACGGATATACCGATTCAAAACAGGACGTTGCATTTCGTGTGTTGGCAGATCATATCAGGGCTATCGGTTTCACGATAGCCGACGGTCAGCTGCCGTCTAATACCGGCGCCGGATACGTGATACGCCGCATACTACGCCGGGCAGTGCGCTACTACTACTCTTACCTGGACCATAAGCAACCGTTGTTGTATAAGCTGATGCCTGTACTGGCAAAACAGTTCGAGCATGTTTTTCCTGAATTGCAGAAGCAGATAGAACTTGTATGTAAGGTAGTGAAGGAAGAAGAAGATGCTTTTCTGAGAACGCTGGAAAAGGGGCTAAAAAGAATGGATGCCATACTGCAGCCAGGCAAGGCCGTGAAAGAAGTACCCGGAGCGGTTGCTTTTGAGTTGCACGATACGTATGGGTTCCCGATAGACCTGACGATACTGATAGCGAGAGAGAATGGGCTGGGTGTGGATGAAAAGGGATTTGAAACAGAACTGCAGCAGCAGAAAACGCGCAGCCGTGCTGCAACTGCTCTGGACACGCATGACTGGGTGACCGTAAAGGAAGGCAGCAGCAAAGGATTTGTTGGTTACGATAATCTCTCAGCAGATGCGTTTATATTGAAGTACAGAAGGGTGACCTCAAAAGGAAAAGATTGCTACCAGTTTGTGCTCGACATAACTCCGTTTTATGCAGAGAGCGGCGGACAGGTGGGCGATACAGGCGAGTTTATTTTCCCCAATGAAAATATACAGATAACAGATACCAAAAAAGAGGACGGGCTCACTATCCACTTCGCAGAAGTGCTGCCGGAGAATGTAAGCGCCCCGGTGCATGCAAAGGTAGATGGTGAAAAGCGACTGGACACTACGATACATCACAGCGCTACCCACCTGCTGCATGCTGCGCTGCGCGAGGTGCTGGGCACCCACGTGGCCCAGAAAGGGTCCCTTGTAAATGAGGAGCATTTACGGTTCGACTTCTCTCACTTCGCGAAGGTGACGGATGAAGAGATAGCAAGGGTAGAGGCGATCGTGAACAGCAAGATAAGGGAGAATATACCCGTAGTGATAAAAGAGATGGCCAAAGACGACGCGGTGGCACTGGGTGCCATGGCGCTGTTTGGTGAGAAATATGGTAACATAGTGCGTGTTGTGATCATGGACCCGCAATATTCCATAGAACTGTGTGGCGGCACACACGTAGGGGCCACAGGGCAGCTCGGTTTTTTCAAGATACATTCAGAAAGTGCTGTGGCAGCAGGCGTTCGTCGTATAGAGGCGTTAAGCGGCAAGGCTGCGGAACATTTTATCAACGAGCGGTTCCACCTTGTTACCAGCATACAGACACAATTGAAGAATGCCAAAGACCCGATAAAGGCAATAGAAAGGCTGCAGGAAGAAAGGGCACAGCTGGAAAAGCATATAGAACACCTGGAAGCCCGGCAGCTGGTAGTTACCCGGAATGAGTTGCTCGCTAAAGATGAAATGATCAATGAGCTCACCTTTGTAGGGCAAATGGTATCTGTAAGCTCGCTGGACGGACTTAAGAAACTGTGTCTCGATCTGAAATCCCACCTTAATGACCATGTGATCGTGTTGTGCGCCAATATAGACGGGAAACCGTTTGTGGCCGTGGGAGTGGACGAAAAGGTGGTTGCCGCCAGGGGACTGGATGCCGGCAAGATCATTAAAGACGTGGTAGCGCCGCTGATAAAAGGCGGCGGCGGCGGGCAAAAAACACTGGCTACTGCCGGTGGGCAGGATGCCGGTAATCTGCATGCAGTGATAGAAAAAGTAAGAGCATTGCTGTCCTGACGAATTAATACGGGTCTGTTGTTCGCTTTTCATCGCAGATCTCTTATTTTTACTCTGGAATCATGATCTTAAGGAATCTTTTATATTTTATTGCCATTTTGCTGCTTATAGGCTGGGTGCTGGGCTATTTTGTATGGAAGCACGATGGCCATATGGTTCACCTGTTATTGGGGTTGGCCATTATTTCGCTCATCCTGGGTATCACACGTAAGGACAACGCAGAGTGAGCGCTGAGATATGGCTGGTTTTTTCTCCAATGCAGCTGAGTCCATTTGGACTATTTATCCACATTTCCTGTTTTTAGAAAGTCGTCCGTAGATTTTGGTAGTAATTCAAATATCTTTGTTCAAAACAAATATTTCAAATGCGTTTTATTGTTACTTCAACAGCGTTGCTCAAAAACCTCCAGCAGATCAGTGGCGTGATCAGTGCCAATACGGTGCTTTCCGTGCTCGAGGATTTTCTATTTGAACTGAGAGGCAATGTACTTACACTTACTGCCACAGACCTCGAGACCATGATGCGGGTGCAGATGGAAGTCAATGATTCTGAAGGTGATGGCCGGATATGCATCCCGTCCAAAATTCTGACCGATTATCTCAAGAACCTGCCCGAGCAGCCCATTACCTTTAATATCAGCGAGCAGGACCTTTCAATAGAAATGTCGAGCGATGTAGGCAAGTACCGGATAGGTGGTGAGAAGGCGGACGATTTCCCCAAAGAGCCGGCTCCCGGAGATACTACTGCATTTACGATGCCCTCTATCTCCTTGCTGGAAAGCATCAATAAGACATTGTTTGCAGTGAGTGGAGACACGCTACGCCCTGCCATGACCGGTGTTTACTTTGAGCTGGCAACAGACAGTATCACTTTTGTTTCTACAGATGCTCACAGGCTGGTACAGTTTCGCCGTACTGACGTAAGCTGCCCGGCAAAGGATGGCTTCGTGGTACCCAAAAAGCCATTACAGCAGTTACGGGCTACGTTGCCTCCTGATGAATCCGTTTTGCAGCTTGCCTACAATGGCAGCCACCTGTTTGTTACGGGTGAGAAGTTGAGTCTTAGCTGCCGTCTTATAGACGCGCGCTATCCCGATTACAAAGCAGTAATACCATTAGACAATCCATACAGGCTTACCATCAACCGGGGCGATTTTATGGGTGCCCTGCGCCGCGTAAGCATCTTTGCCAATAAGACCACCAACCAGGTGGTGCTGGACATTAACGGCAATGCCCTGCAGATAAGCGCCCAGGATGTAGACTTCTCTTACGAAGGCAAGGAAATGCTTAGCTGCCAGTATAGTGGTGAGGATATGAAGATCGCATTCAACGCCAAGCTGATGGTGGAAATGATCAATAACCTCGATGGCGATGAAGTGCAGGTGGAACTAAGCACCCCTACGCGCGCAGGTATCTTCCGTTCTATCGATAAGGTGGAGAATGAAGACTTACTCATGTTGTTGATGCCATTGATGGTAGGGGTGTAGACCACTGCTAAAACAGATATAAAGCAAAAGCGTTCATTTCTGAACGCTTTTTACTTTATATACTTTTTGTGTTGACATTAATAAGCTATTACCTGCTCTTCCAACTCCGGCATCTTGCGGAATTCGTACTGCTGATTGCGGAGCTGCGGCTCAAAGCCTGCTTCTCTTATAGCATCCTGTATGCCTTTGGCGGTAAACCGGTGCGGTGCGCCGGCTGCACTTACCACATTTTCTTCGATCATGATGGAGCCGAAGTCGTTGGCGCCGGCATTGAGGCACACCTGCGCTACAGACTTGCCAACAGTGAGCCATGAGGCCTGTATGTTCTTCACATTCGGCAGCATAATGCGGCTCAGGGCTATCATACGGATATATTCTTCGGCAGTAGTGAGGTTCTTGGTGCCGCGTATGCGCTGTAGCAGTGTATCCACATCCTGGAACGTCCAGGGAATGAAGGCCAGGAAGCCTTTGGCTCCTTCCGGTTTTATCGCCTGCACTTCGCGGAGTTTCACCAGGTGTTCAAATCGCTCATAGAGTGTTTCCACATGTCCGAACATCATAGTGGCGCTGGTAGTAAGTCCCAGGTTGTGTGCCTCATGCATGATGTCCAACCATTCCTGTGCGCCGCATTTACCGTTAGACACCAGTCTGCGCACCCTGTCGTTGAGTATTTCTGCTCCTGCCCCGGGAAGGCTGTCCATACCGGCTTCTATCAATGCCTTCAGCACCTCGTGATGGGTGCTTTTTTCCAGCTTGGTAATGTGCGCCACTTCGGGTGGCCCAAGGGCATGGAGCTTGAGGTCAGGATAAAGTTGTTTTAGCTGTTTGAAGAGGTCAGTATAGTAGGCAAGGCCGAGTTCAGGGTGGTGGCCACCCTGCAGCAAAAGCTGCTCGCCGCCATATTTGAATGTTTCATCTATTTTACGCTTGTAGGTCTCTATGTCCGTTATATAAGACTCTGGATGGCCGGGCACCCTGTAAAAATTGCAGAATTTGCAGTTGGCAACGCATACATTGGTCGTATTCACGTTGCGGTCTATTATCCAGGTCACTTTGCCATGGGGCACCTGTATTTTCCTCAGTTCATTGGCCACGTACATCAGGTCGGCCAGTGGCGCTTGCTCAAAAAGGAATACACCCTCCTCTGCACTCAGGAACTCAAATCTTAATGCCCGCTCGTATAAACCCGATAATTGCATGCAACAGTTTTAGGCTGCAAATTTACTGAATTAATTACAGGCTCCTTTATCGGCGTATAAAAAGAGCTTATTGCTGCGTTCAGGCGGCGTATTTCGGGCCGAACTTCGCAAAGTGTATCCGGTCTATATTCTGACAGAAGGCCAGTAACAGTTCTGTATCTATATTGTCTGAAGTAGTATCTATTTTCATATTGTGCGTTTCGTGCGACAGGGAAAATTCTTTTACACCCATGCATTCAAGCAGATCTTCCAGTTCGTATAGGGCCCTGTTCAGTTTTTTATAATCTTCCTGCTGTATCGTTTTCATAATTGCTACATTTCGTCCGTTCTCAGTAAGGATCTTTATATCCATTCTGCCAACTAGTAATTAAATCCGTGCCAGCAGTGTTAAGTGTTGGATAGCAATACTTTGTTTAACATTTGAACAGGTATTTCCCAGGCTTCAGGGCATGGTTGTGTCCGGCTCAAATTCCAGCACAGCAGAATTCATACAAAAGCGCTGGTAGGTAGGGGCCGGTCCATCGTCGAATATATGTCCGAGATGTGAATCGCAGCGGCCGCAAAGCACCTCGGTACGGTGCATGCCATGGGTATGATCCTCTTCATACCGCACACTGGTAGGGCGCATTGCCTCATAAAAGCTTGGCCAGCCGCAGCTGCTTGCAAACTTTGCATCTGACCTGAAGAGCTCGTTGCCGCATACAGCGCAGTAATAGGCCCCTTTTGTATCGGTCTTATAGTATTTGCCGGAAAAAGCCCACTCCGTTCCCTTTTCACGGGCAATATTGTAGACATCTTTCGGTAGTATTTTTTTCCATTCTGCATTTGTGACCTGCAGGTGGGTCGTGTCTGTGCGGGAGTAATGTGGATTGTCCTTGTGGTCTGTCATGGCATTTGTATTTTGAGTGCTGCTGCACTGTGAGAAGAAGAGGTTGCAAAAAATGGCTGTAACTAAATTCAATTTACGCATAAGTATCGGAATAGTAAATGTAACAAACGATGTCATGCGAAAATTGGATTCCAACTTATCCGGTTTTAATAGATCATTAACTATTATTGCACCGTGAAAAAAACTGCATATGGCAGATAATGGTCTGATAATAACGGTTGCTGACGTTGGCGATGCTGAGGTACTTACTTCACTAAGTGTCACTACATTTCTTGAAACCTTCCTTCTCGACAATAAGAAGGAGGATATGGATAAATATATTGCAGAGGAAATGAACATTGCCCGGCTCACTGATGAGCTGAAGGACCCTGAAAACGTTTTTTTTCTTGCAAAATACCGGGACGCCTTTGTAGCATATGCCAAAATGCGCGCCGTCAAAGTGCCAACAGAGTTAAAAGACCAGAACCCGGTAGAGTTGGAGCGTATATATGTGCTTAGGCAATACCACGCCCAAAAAGTAGGGGCGGCGCTGATGCATCATTGCCTTGACCATGCCCGTAGCAAACACTACAATACAATGTGGCTGGGAGTATGGGAGCACAACTACAAGGCAGTAAATTTTTATAAGAAATGGGGGTTTGAATTTTTTGGCTCACACATATTCCGGCTGGGCGATGACGACCAGACAGACATGCTGATGAAAAAACCGTTGTAAAGACCTCCCATTCAATTGGTCGGATAAGGAGCGGATCATACCACTACTACCTCATAAAAATCTGCTGGATCAAAGTACTTCTGAGCCAGCAATTGCAATTCCTTTGCTGTCACTGACTTGTAGATATGTATATTGTTATTGAAGTAGTCTTCAGTAAAACCGTTTAATATCAGCGTACGCCAGCGTTGTAAGATAGAGAACGGTCCATCCAGGTCAGCCAGCAGACCACCTAGCAGGAAGTTCTTTACAAGCAACAGCTCGTCCTCGGAGGCAGGTTCATTACACAGTGCTTCCATTTCGTGATATACTTCTTTAATTGCCGGCGCTACTACGTCCCGGCCGGTCTCGGTATGAATGACAAATGAGCCGCCATTCACCTCAGGCGACAACGAGCTGTAAATACCATAAGTATATCCCTTGTCTTCCCTGATATTGCTCATAAGCCGTGAGCCAAAATAACCGCCGAACAGCGTATTGAGCACCACCATAGGCGTATAGTCCGGGTGATGGCGGTTGGGGAATAACCTTCCTATCCTCACAGCGCCCTGCACGCCATTAGGGTCATTGTTCACCATATGTATCCGCTCACCCATTGGAGGTGCGGCAAATGTGTCCTTTTTCACCTCTCTTACTTCCCCCAGGGATCTTCCGAAAACGCTGTTTATAAGTGCTACTTCTTTCTCAGTCACCTTGCCTGCCATGAAAATGCGGGCACTTGCAAGGTGGTAGTGGGTATGGTAGAATGTGAACAGGTCATCGCGCTGCAACGCAGCTATATTCTCTTTCTTTGAAAACCGGCCATAAGGATGTGTTGGGCCGAACAGCAGTGCATCTATGCGCTGGTTGGCAACAAACTCGCACTGCCTCAGATTTACCGCCAGCCGCTGTATCGCATTGTGCTTGTGTATCTCGGTCTCGTGCGCGGGAAAGGTTGCATCGGTGATTATCTCGTATACCATGGGCAACAATGCGGGCAGGTGTTTGGTAAGTGCATATAAAGTAATGGTAGCATAGTCGTTGCCGGCATTCACTTTAAGCTGCGCCCCGTAAAATTCCAGCGCTTCGTGTATCTGCTCAGAAGTATGCTGAGAAGTACCGTTTTTAAGCAGCGCCGCAGTGGCGTGGGCTACAGAAGGTTTTTGCTCGTACCACAGCCCTGCCGGGAACATCCAGTCTATCTGCACCACATCCTGTACCCCTGCATCCAGCCAGTGGAGGGGCAGGCCATTGTCGAGGTGGGTATTGTTGATGGGCGGCAGTTTATAGTCGAACGTTACTGCGTCGTGTATAGCGGGTGATGATGTACGGTCTAATACCATTTTCTGATCGTTTAATTGTACTGCTTAGTAAAATGCAAAGCTACTCTTTAATGAACAACGCCCGTAATTCGCCGGCATCCTCAGTTTTCATCTTTCCCCCCAGTATCAGGCGCAGTTGCCTGCGGCGAAGGGCACCGTCATACATTTTCTGTTCGGTTTCAGTTTCCGGTATTAAGTCAGGTACTTTATGCGGCTTGCCTTCTGGGTCCAGGGCCACAAACGTAAAATAGGCTTCATTGGAAAGATATCTATTTTGCCTTGTAAGGTCTTCGCCCCATACTTTCAGGTATACTTCCATAGAAGAGTTGAAGGCCCTTGTAAGCTTGGCCTCTATGGTCAGCAGGTTGCCTAATTTTATGGGCAGGGAAAACGAAACATTGTCGACAGACGCGGTAACAACAGGTCGGTTGCAGTGCTTTTGCGACGATATGGCCGCTGCAATGTCCATCCAGTGCATCAGGCGGCCTCCCATCAGGTTGCCAAGCGTATTGGTGTCATTGGGCAGCACTAATTCCGACATTACGATAAAGGTATCCTGTGGCCGTTTTGGTTGCATAGCACAATTTTTATCGAAAATACCTACTTTATTTGAATAGCTCCTCGTAAGTCATCTCGCGGTAAGGCCGGGAAGTATCAATACTGAAATAGTGTGCATTCATATCCCCCGGGGCCAGCATACCGAAAACGTTGTCAAAACACGTAGGATTGTCAGCGAGCATACTACGGGTCTGCTTATCATCTTTGTTCACAAAACAGAAGGTGAGCTGCGGATCATCTCCGGCAGTGGCAGATGAGAACAGGCTCTCATACGGCGCCGTCCAGATCATAATGTACTTTTGTGTAACTATCGGATCTATGAACAAGGCAAGTTTTGAGATGTGTTTTTTTCTCATCTGCGAAAGTATAGTTTCCTGTAGCTTGATCCGATCAGCAAATATGGTTGCCGATACGCCTAAGTAGATGAACCTTGTAATGAAGATAACAGATAGCAGGGCCACACCGGCCCTAGGTTTTAGCCGCGGAAGGAAGGAGAACACAAAGGGTGCGGAGATAATGATCCCGAGGCTTTGCCACTCAAGCTCGATATGACACAGGCTTACGTTGCTGTTCCATTCAGTATAAGTGAGACCCATGAGAATTATGTAACCTAAACAAGACAAAAGCGACCACGTAAATAGTTTGATCTCCCTGTTCTTTATAAGGCTCCAGAGACCAAGGACGAAGACAATGATCCCCCACCAGTAATTGGTGAGGCTCCGGTACATAAATCTTGTGACCTCCGGCTTAATAAAAGCGTCGATAATATCCTGCAACGAAAAGTGGGTTATTCCATACAGATGATCGCTTTCATACTGTGATCCCTGGGAAAAAAAGAACTTTAAGGCAACGACAGGGATCAGTAATCCGGCGAGCATTAGCGATCGTTTCCCGGAAAAAGGCCAGTTTCTTTTTTCGATCATCAGGTATACCCAAAGGAAAACAAAAGGTATAATGACAACGAAATGTGACGAAAGACTCAAAAATGCCAAAACGATGAACGAAGCTGAGAAGACTAAAAAGTTCGACAATGGCTGTTTTTGGTGAAGGATAACAGCGTACAGCCAGAACAGCCACGCTACGCCCTGCTGCAATTCATCATTTTCCAGAAAATAAGAGTCACTTACCAGCAGCAGGTAAAAAAAGGCCATCAGCACTACGAGTTTGTATTGCTTGTATCTCCACGTGATGAGCGCGGCTACCAGGAGAAAGAAGAGATTAAAACTGATAGAGTAGCTGAGCAGAATAACCTTCAGCGGCAAATGGAATTTCTGGCCGAGATAGGGCACCATTTGTGTAATAAATGAACCCCATCGTTGATTTTGTATGGCTACTGCCTTATAATTGATAATGATGAAAGCGATATAAGATGTGTCGGCAAAAAGACGCTCTTTGTAGTAAACTATTGCTCCCAAAACCAAAGCAAATAGAGCTGCCAATGCAACAAAAGCATATTTTTTGAAAGGCAATTGGCTTGTTTCCATTTATAAATTAGAATTTTTATCAGGGCTTGTGAGCATAACAACAATACATTAGGTTGTCCACCTTTTTGCCGAAATACCTACTTTATTTGAATAGCTCTTCGTACGTCATTTCAACGTAGGGTTGCGTAGTATCAATATTGAAATACCGCGCATTCATATCTTTTTTTGGCATCATACTGAAGACATTGTCAAAACATGCAGGGTTGTTGGCCAGCGTTGCTCTGGTCTGCTTATCATCTTTATTGACCAAAGAAAAGGTGAGTTGTGGCCGATCACCATTCATTGCAGACGAAAACAAGCTTTCATATGGAGCAGTCCATGGTATTATATACGCTGATGTAGTGGCACGATCCATAAACAGGGCAAGCTTTGAAACATGCTTTTTTCTCATTTGTGATAATATTTGCTCCTGCAAATGAAGGCGGTCAAAAAAAACTGGTGCTGCTGCACCGATGTAAGCCAGCCTTATGACAAAGATGAGTGCCAATAACAGGGAACTGGTAGCAGGTTTTAGTCGTGGCAGAAATGAGAAAACAAATGGTGTAGAAATAATGATACTAAGGCTCGTCCATTCAGACTCTATATGGAACAACTGGACATCGCGGTCCAGCTTGCCATACATGGCCCACATGACCATTATATAGCCGGCCACAGAAAGACACGTCCAGGCAGCCAGAAGGAACTTTCTGGATACAACAAGACTCGCTATCCCTGCAATGAAGACAATAATGGCGGGCCAATAGATCACCAGGCATCGCTGAAAGAACATTTGCGTTACAGGTGCGGCGAAGACACCTCCGGTCTCATGTTGCAAAAAATCTATTGCGTCATGCAAGTGCTGTCCGTCGTAAGATTGGGATAATGATATCGTGTACTTTACGCCTATAGCAAAGATGAACATACAACCAAGCAGGACGGTCTTCCTTCGGGAAAAGGGCCAATACGTTTTTTCCAAAATAAAATAAGTCACTAGAAAAATTGCCGGTATGATGACAATAAAATGCGTAAAAACTGTTAGAAATGTCAATAGGAGATAAAATATTACAAGCAGAAAAAAACGGACCCCTGTGGATCCCATGTACATGGTCGATCCCACAAGCAAAAACATCCACGCCAAGGCCTGGTGAATTTCACTGACCGGCCAGAAATAGCTCGCTGTAACAAATAGGAAAAAATGCAATACCATGATTATAGCTAACCTATATTGCTTTAGCTTGAAAGCAATTAAACCAGCCACGATGACGTAAAATAAATTGAAACTCACTGAATAGGCTTGCAGGATGAATTTGAAGGGTAGGTGCGCCTTTACACTGAGATACGGTGCTAATTGTGTAATAAAAGAGCCATATCGCCGACCCTGTATGCTAAGATCGGAGCTGTTTATAATATTGAATACAATATAAGATGCGTCTGTAAAAAGCCGTTCGCGGTAAAAAACAACGGCACCAGCCAGTAGCACTGCGAGTGCAGCAAGCCCTACGATCGCAGGTTTTTTTAGTGACTGTTCATTGTCCATACAGGTATGTCATTTCTACGTAGTGCGACAGGAAATGATCTATAAAAATACAGATAGCTGTCCGAAGTTTGTATGTAAATGCTACATCGGCGTCTAATTTATTTAAACACAAAGGATGTCCGGTCATTTCCCGGGTTGTTCACTTTTCAAGATGTGCTTTATCCGCGTTTATAAATTTATTTACCTTTAACAAAATTTCCTCCCAGGTAGCAAAGAAAAAATTTCT
>Ga0206955_1096_pt2 | contig 18996 bp, 17 predicted proteins | sample Alteio_BWOrgHeat_34_FD_153247 | JGI IMG/M metagenome (GOLD analysis project Ga0206955, IMG submission 153247) | Enriched cells from forest soil in Barre Woods Harvard Forest LTER site, Petersham, Massachusetts, United States -... | ecosystem: Environmental > Terrestrial > Soil > Temperate forest >...
AAAGTGAAGGCCCATCAGGGCCTTTATTATTTTGTGAACGCAGGATTCTTATCCGCCGGCTGGCGGACATGGGTTCAACTCCCATCCCCGCTACTTAAGTGAAGGCCCATCAGGGCCTTTATTATTTTGGTGAATGCAGGATTCTTATCCGCCGGCTGGCGGACATGGGTTCAACTCCCATCCCCGCTACTAAAGTGAAGGCCCATCAGGGCCTTTATTATTTTGTGAACGCAGGATTCTTATCCGCCGGCTGGCGGGCAAGCTTCTGAAGGCTCATTAAGGGCCTTTTTTATTTTAATAACCGCAGGATTCGGTCGCCACCTCCACGTGTCCTACACCTAGGTGTAGGACACGTGAAAACTTTAAGCAATATCGAAATTCTGAGCCCGAAAAACACCCTGAATCGGAAATATTGGGATTTTAAAAACCGACAGTCATTGGACAAATAAAAGAATGGTTTTGAACGGGAAGGAAATTTTTGCTACGTGTCCTACACCTAGGTGTAGGACACGTGAACAGATCAGTTTTATCACCAGAATTCCCAAGAAAATCATCACACCTTCGCCAGGGCTTCATGTGTAAAACAAAAAGGCCCTCCGTGGAAACAGAAGGCCGTCTAACGATTGCTTGCCATATGAAAATCGTCAATCTCTTATTTCTATATTACAAAAAATGAAATGTTTTCGTTTTTGTGCTATAGTGTCAAAAATACGCAAAAGAGGAAGAAAAATAGCGGGAAATTCCATCTATTTCTTACAAATTATAAACATTTTAAAAAAACTAATTCGTAGTTTGGGCGTAGACGGCAGCCGGGACGGTATTATTATAAGCCTCGAGCGCTTTTTCCAGGCAATCTATTGCCTTGCTCAAAGCCTCGGTATTGAGTACATAAGCAAGCCGCACCTGGTTCCTGCCCAAATCCTTGGTCCCGTAGAATCCTGAAGCAGGGGCCAGCATGATGGTTTGATTCTGATAAGAAAATGATTCCAACAGCCACTGGCAGAACTTGTCGGAATCATCAACAGGTAGTTGGGCAATGGCATAAAAGGCTCCGCCGGGATTGGGACAAAAAACGCCTGGAATAGCATTCAGCCGGCTCACCAGCAAATCCCTGCGCTTCTTATATTCTGCCTTTGTGGTATCGAAATAATTATCGGGAAGATCCACAGCGGCTTCTCCCAGGATCTGCGCGAATGAAGGGGGACTCAGCCTCGCCTGCGCAAATTTCATGACGGTATCCAATACTGCCTTGTTCCGGGTTACTAATGCACCAATTCTTCCTCCGCAGGCGCTATACCTTTTTGAAATCGTATCCATCAACACCACATTTTCATCAACACCCTTCAGATGCATCGCGCTGGTATGGGTACCTTCATAACAGAATTCCCTGTACGCTTCGTCAGCAAAAAGATAGAGATTATGCTTTAGCACGATCTCCTTCAGCGTTTCCATTTCTTCCCTGCTGTATAAATATCCGGTCGGATTATTAGGATTGCAAATGACGATCGCTTTTGTCTTTGCTGTAATTGCTTTTTCAAAAGCAGAAATCGGCGGCAGTGCAAATCCGCTTTCAATATAAGATGTGATGGGCTTTACCTTAACATCTGCGGCCACGGCAAAGCCATTGTAATTCGCATAAAATGGCTCGGGAATGATTACCTCGTCTCCGGCATCCAGGCAACTCATGAACCCGAATAAAATCGCCTCCGATCCGCCGGTAGTCACAATGATCTGGTGATGGTCGACATCGATGCCTGCTTTCTTGTAATATTTTACAAGCTTCCGACGATACGACTCATTCCCGGCGCTATGGCTGTACTCCAACACGGTAAAATCGAAATTCCTGACCGCATCAAGAATTTGTTTCGGCGTCTCAATGTCGGGCTGCCCAATATTTAAATGATAAACTTTAATACCTTTTTTCTTTGCAGCTTCTGCATATGGCACCAGCTTTCTGATCGGCGATGGCGGCATTTCGCGGCCACGGTTGCTTATGGATAACATGATACAAAAGTAAGAAAAGAGTCCAAGCGGGAATCCATCTCAAGTTCGTGGCCCGATCCCCATAAATAAAAAATGGTTGGAAAATTTGGCGGCCCTATTAGCCACCGGAACTCTCCAACCATTACAGAAATTTCAATATAAACTAAGAACCGGCTTTGGAAGTCTTGCCCGATTTTTCTGCTTCGTATTTAGTAAAGGCATCTGCAGTCAGAACTTCACCCACGATCCTCAACTGGAGAGGAACATCAATGCCAGCCACCTTTATTGTGATCGTCTTATTGACCGGACCCAATGCAGCGGCATTGTAGGCTGCAGTGATCTTGTCTGTTTTCCCTTTTGGAATGGCGCCTTCAGGCTTTACCGGGGTGGTACAACCGCAGGAAGGTGTGGCCGATTCGATGACAACAGGTGCATCGCCGATATTCGTAAAAACAAAATCGTGCGATACCGGAACGCCCTGTTTAATTTTTCCGAAATCATAAGTGACTTCTTTGAATTTTATAACGTCCTCTACTTTCTTTTGCTGCGCATAAACACCTGCAAATGCTACAAGGGCTCCAGCTAATAAAAAGATTCGCTTCATATTTATTGGTTTGTTTGTTTTAGGAATTGTACAGATGGATTTTCGGGAACTGACGTGCTTGGGGCCTTGTACACTTCGCCTAAAATTGTCAACGCTTTGGTGCGTGTGCCGTAAAATATAGTCACCACCTTCGTAAAATTACCTTCCGCATAAGCGTTATACCCCACTTTAATTGTCGCGCTTGCGCCGGGCGCGATGGCATCCTTGCTCCATTCAGGTGTTGTACATCCGCAGGAAGCCTGCACATTGTCCAGCCTCAGCGGTTCCTTGCCGGTATTGACTATTTCAAAATTGTAGATCGCAGGTCTTCCCTGTGGAATCTTTCCAAAATTGTGGGCACTTTCTTTGAGCATCAGTACATCGGATGGCGTGGCAGGGACTGATCCCCCGGCCGGCGCCTGTACGGATTGTGACCTGACAACCATGCCGGAGATCAGGGCAAAACTTATTAACATTATGCTCTTTTTCATAGTTTGCATATAAATCTGGCCTAAAATTACATAGTAAACGTCACCTTTGACAATAAATTTTGGAGGTTTCAATTTTTGTGATTTCGTGGTTTTTGTTACGATAAACACTTAAAGGATTGCCACATGGAGAACCTAACTGTAAATGAAATACTGGCAATGGAACACCTTTCTTTTGATAAATTCCGTGAGGAAGTATTGAAGGATTACAGAACTGCTTTTGAAAGCCGGGAAGTAAGCCTCCTGGGCAGAAAGGAAGTGCTGACGGGAAAGGCCAAATTTGGCATATTCGGGGATGGAAAAGAAGTGCCGCAGGTGGCGCTTGCCAAATTCTTCAAACCGGGTGATTTCTTCGCCGGTTATTATAGGGATCAGACCCTGGCATTCGCTTCCGGAATTGCGACCATTGAAGAGTTCTTCGCGCAACTCTATGCGGATCCCGATGTCAATAACGACCCGCATAGTGCGGGACGCAATATGAACTCCCACTTCGCCACCCCATTTATCGACGAAAACGGTGAGATCACAGATCTTGTCGACAGGAAAAATTTCACAGCGGGTTTGGCGCCAACCGCCGCCCATATGCCGCGCGCACTGGGTCTTGCTTTTGCCTCCAAATCATTCCGGGAAAATCGTGCGCTTGACGCATTTCCCAATTTGTCCAACAAAGGATCTGAAGTTTGTTTCTGCTCCATCGGCGATGCCTCCACCAGCGAGGGCCATTTCTGGGAAACGGTGAATGCTGCCGGCGTACTGCAGATCCCCCTGGCCATTTTTGTCTGGGATGATGGCTTCGGTATTTCTGTTCCTACCAAATACCAAACCACCAAGGGCAGTATTTCTGAAGCGCTCAAAGGTTTCCAGATCAAAGAAGGAACCAACGGTCTCGATATTTACAAAGTAAAGGGCTGGGATTATGCCGGCATGTGCGAAACCTTCGAATCTGCCATTCAAAAGATCAGGAACACGCATATTCCCGCGCTGTTCCATGTAGAAGAGGTCACGCAGCCGCAGGGTCATTCAACTTCGGGTAGTCATGAACGTTATAAGACGCCGGAAAGGCTAGAGTGGGAAAGAAAATGGGATGGCATCAAAAAAATGAGAGAATGGATCATCGAAAATGCTTTAGCGAGTGAAGAAGAACTGGAAGACATCGAAACAGGATCCAAGGAATATGTAAGAAATTGCAGGTCTTCAGCCTGGGAAAAATATGAAACGCCGATCAAGGCACAGGCGGCGAAGGCACTATACCTGATCCAACAGGTCTCCGCACTGGCACCGTCTAAAAAAAGCAGGCTATTGGCCATCGGCAATGAATTGTCGTCCATCAGGGAACCCAATCGCCGCGATGTGCTGCAAACGCTTTACCAGTCTATTCTTGCCGTGGGCGACCAACAGGCGTCGCACCAGGTGGAAGAGTACTATAGAGAGTTGATGAAAGAAAATAAAAAGCTTTACAATTCCTATTTGCTCCATGAAGGACCGAAAAATATCCTGAACATCCCGGTCGTAAAAGCTGAATATGATGAAGATCCCATCCAGGTCAACGGCTATGAAGTATTGAATCGCTATTTCGACGATCTTTTTGCAACGAATCCAAAAGTGATTGCTTTCGGTGAGGATGTAGGACAGATCGGCGACGTGAACCAGGGTTTTGCAGGCCTCCAGGCGAAATATGGCAAAGAGCGCATATTCGATACCGGTATCAGGGAACTGACTATCATCGGCCAGGGCATCGGCCTCGCCATGCGTGGTCTTAGACCCATCGCGGAGATACAGTATATCGATTACCTGTTGTATGCACTTCAACCATTGAGCGATGATCTTGCCTCATTGCAATACAGAACTGCAGGCAAACAGTCGGCTCCATTGATCGTCCGCACGAGAGGTCACAGGCTGGAAGGTATCTGGCATAGCGGCTCGCCAATGGGAACCATTATTCATTCGTTAAGGGGACTGCATGTTTGTGTGCCGCGCAATATGGTGCAGGCCGTCGGTATGTACAACACCTTGCTGCAGGGCGCAGATCCCGCATTAGTAATTGAATGCCTGAACGGATACCGCCTCAAGGAAAAAATGCCCAACAATCTTTTGGAATATACCGTCCCGTTGGGGAGACCCGAAATTATAAGGGAAGGCGATGACGTCACTATTGTTTCTTATGGATCAACGTTACGTATAGTCGAAGAAGCGGCCAACGAACTTGAAACCATCGGTATAAGCTGCGAAGTTGTCGATGTGCAAACGCTTCTTCCTTTTGATATTGAACACCGGATTCTTGAATCGCTGAAAAAAACAAACCGCATCATATTTGTAGATGAAGATGTTCCGGGCGGCGCAGCAGGCTACATGTATAATATAGTAATGGAAGAACAGGGTGGATATCGCTGGCTCGACGTGGCGCCGCGCACCATTACTGCAAAAGCACATCGACCGGCATACGCAAGCGATGGTGATTATTTCAGCAAACCCAATATGGAGGAAATCATCGATGCGATCAGGGCTATGATGATGGAATGATGAACCGATGATGACTAGTGCCATCCGGCGCTACCCAAAGCGCACTGCTATTGAAGATTGTGAAAAACTTTTTGCACGTCTTCATCCTGTTCGAGCTTGTCGACCAACTTCAACACTTCCTGCGCCTGGCTTTCGGGGAGTTCCACTGTAGTTAAAGGGATCCATTCAACTTCCGCGCTGATCGGTACAATATTTTTTGTTTCCAGTGCTTTTTGAATATTTCCAAAATCGGAGAAGCCTGTCCTCAGCACGAGTACAGGTTCATTGTTCTCTCCGGTGCCTTCCCCCATTTCTTCGAGGCCTGCATCTATCAATTCAAATTCAAGTTCTTCCTGGTTGATTCCTTCGGGTTTCAATTTGAAAACGCCCATTTTCTTGAATTGAAAGCTCACGCTTCCACTATTGCCAAAGTTGCCATTCAATTTATTGAAGTGAGAACGTATGTTTGCCACAGTGCGGGTAGGGTTGTCCGTTGCCGTTTCCACTAAAACAGCAACGCCATGTGGAGCATATCCTTCGTAAAGAATTTCTTCATAATTGGCCATCTCTTTACCCATCGCCCTTTTGATCGCAGATTCCACACGATCCTTAGGCATATTGACGCTTTTTGCGTTTTGCATACAGCGGCGAAGTGCGGGATTGGTATTGGGATCTTGTCCGCCGGCTTTGACGGCAATTGCAATTTCTTTTCCGATACGGCTGAATTGTTTGGCCATTTTGTCCCAGCGGGCAAACATGGTGGCTTTCCTGACTTCAAATATTCTTCCCATAATGCTTTTATAGTTTAATGCCTTGTGTCGTGCGTTGACTGCCTGATATGTTGATCAAAGCTGATGAGCTGAGTACAAGGATGAATGGGCAAGTATTTCAGGGTCAGCCGTTCAGCAAATCAATATTTCAAGCGACCGGTCACGTCTCCGCACGGGCGGCAAAATTAATCGAACTTCTTTTTTGTAACAAACAAAAACCGTCCGGCCTTAGGCGAGACGGTTGATATTTTCCTTTTTTAACAATTATCCTCTTACGTCTTGTTTAATTTACTCGAGTTTTTGCTATAGCTGAAATAGATGATCAGTCCGAGAACCATCCATGCAAATGCGACGAATAATGTTGTGTTGTCCAGAGAAACAATCATTGCTAAGCAAATAAGTGCACCTAATATTGGAACAACAGGAACCCATGGAGTTTTGAACGGACGTGGCGTAACAGTATCCGATTTTCTCATTATCAGAACGCCAATGCATACTAAAGCAAATGCGAGTAAAGTTCCGATACTCGTCAGGTCGCCGGTGATATCTCCGGGAATCAATGTTGCAAATGTACCCACGAACAAAAACAACAATGCGTTCGATTTATAGGGAGTTCTGAATTTGGGATGAAGTTGGGAAAAAACTTTTGGAAGCAGGCCATCATTTGCCATCGAAAAAAATACGCGACTTTGTCCCAATAACATCACGAGTATCACCGAAGAAAATCCGGCAAGAATTCCTACAGTTACGAATGTTGCCAGCCAGCCATATCCCGTCATGTATGTGTCGATCGCATATGCAACAGAAGCTTCTCTTCCTGCTCTTACAAAATCAGTGTAAGGAGCAACACCTGTCAATACCCATGAAAAAAGAACGTATAACAATGTGCAGACAACGAGTGAGCCCAAAATGCCGACCGGCATATCTTTTTTGGGATTTTTCGCTTCCTGCGCCGCCGTAGAAACGGCATCGAATCCGATGAAAGCAAAAAATACGATTGCAGCGCCGCGAAGAACTCCGCCCCATCCATGCCGGAAGAAATTAGTATAGGTATATTCTTTTCCGTCAGGCAAAATTGCAGGCTTAGCGTCGGCCGGGATCATGTAGGGATGATGATTTACAGGATTGATGAATTGCCATCCAAGAACAATAAAAAGTAACACGATTGCAACCTTGATAATGACAATAATGGAATTCACCATCGCTGATTCTTGTGTTCCTTTAATAAGCAACAACGAGAGCGCGAGCAATATCAACAATGAAGGGGCATTTATGATTCCATGATGCATGACACCATTCGCATCAAGGAAATGTTGAAAGGGAGAATGCGACCATTCAAAAGGTATGCGTCCTCCTACCAGCTTATTTAAAAATTCGCTCCATGCAATAGATACGGTTGCAGCACCTAAAGCATATTCCAAAATCAACGCCCACCCGATGATCCAGGCGATCAATTCTCCCATCGTCGTATATGCATACGTGTAGGCACTTCCCGCGATCGGAATCATCGATGCAAATTCGGCATAACACAGACCGGCGAATGCACAACCAATTGCTGCTACAATGAATGAAATGGTTACTGCGGAACCAGCATGTCCCCCTGCTGCTGCAGCTGTTCTCACAAATAAACCGGCGCCAATAATGGCGCCAATACCAAGTGCGATAAGGTTGCCGGCACCCAGAGTCCTTTTCAAACCTTTTTCAGAATCAGCCGCTTGTGCAAGCAAAGTGGAAAGAGATTTTTTTCGAAACAAGCTCATGAGTTGTGTTGATTTTGATGATGGGGATGGGGTCGTAAAATAAACAAATATTTAATATTCGCTTCAATTCTTTTGTTTTGCGGCTTATTTTGACGCGCAAAGTTTTGTCAAGTCAATATTTTTCGATTTTTTGCAGCCTCATTTTCGTTTCGCATGAAAAAGTTAAACCTTACCGCGTGGATCCTTATCGCAATGGCTTTAGGTATTCTCACAGGCTACCTCATTCACCTAGACGCAAAGCCCGCAACGATCGATTCCTTCGCCAAAAATATCAGGCTTCTCACAAAAATTTTTCTCTTTCTCGTACAAATGATCATCGCGCCGCTGGTATTTTCAACGCTGGTGGTGGGAATTGCCAAGCTGGGTAATCTTGCCACAGTGGGTCGCGTGGGTGGCAAAGCATTATTATGGTTCATCTCCGCGTCCCTGCTAAGTTTATTGTTGGGAATGATCCTCGTCAATTTTTTTCATCCCGGCACGGCAATCGATCTCAGTAACGCGGATGTCAATTCTGCAAAAGACATTATCGGAACAACAAAGCAGTTCTCCCTGGAAACTTTTGTCGAACATGTTTTTCCAAAAAGCATCGTCGACGCAATGGCGAACAATGCTATTTTACAGATCGTCGTCTTCGCGATTTTCTTCGGCATCGCCACGGCTTCTATCGGGGAAACGGGCAAGCCCATCGTCAGGGCGCTCGACGCCTTTTCTCATGTCATTCTAAAAATGGTCGGATATGTGATGGCCTTTGCACCATTCGGTGTTTTTGGAGCCATTTCGGCAGTCATTGCTGCCAAGGGCCTTGAAGTTTTTAGATTCTACGGCCTCTATCTTTTTTATTTTATTATCGGTATCCTGTTATTATGGTGTATCCTGCTGCTTGTGGGATTTCTGATCCTGGGAAGAAGAGTAACGGCCTTGTTAAAACGAATTTCCCAGCCGCTGCTGATCGCTTTCAGTACAACCAGTAGTGAAGCGGTATTCCCGAAACTGACTGCAGAACTGGAAAATTTCGGATGCAGAGACAAAATAGTTTCATTCATTCTTCCGCTTGGATACAGTTTCAATCTCGATGGCAGCATGATGTACATGACATTTGCCAGCCTTGCAATTGCGCAGGCCTATGCTGTACATTTGGACACGGGCACGCAGCTTACGATGTTGTTGGTGTTGATGCTTACAAGCAAGGGCATCGCCGGAGTTCCGCGGGCATCCCTCGTGGTTGTGGCGGCCACTTGCGGAATGTTCAATATTCCACCGGAAGGAATTGCCCTGATCCTGCCGATCGATCATTTCTGCGATATGTTCCGTAGCATGACAAATGTATTGGGCAACGCATTGGCGACGACCGTCGTCAGCAAATGGGAAGGGGAATTGGGAGAAGAAAAAGCCATCGTCCTGGCTTCCTGATGGCGCATGCGGTAACAAATTATTAACTTGGGATTTTTATGGCCTGACAAAACCATGGCATGCTTATGATTCATTTACTGGCAATTACTCTCAAAGACCTGTTGAACCCCGAGTTTTACATTAATAATGGTGGTCTTTGGGTGCTCTTGTTCATCGTGTTTGCGGAGACCGGATTGATGGTTGGCTTTTTTTTGCCGGGTGACAGTCTCTTATTTGTCGCCGGCATCTACAGTCAGAAGCTGGTCGACAAAATTATTCCCGGCGGTTCAGGCAGCGACATTGCTGACCTCCTGATCCTTCTCGTTCTCATTTCTCTCTGCGGCATCCTCGGTAATATCGCGGGATACTGGTTTGGGAAAAAGAGCGGTCCCTTCCTTTTCCACCGGAAAGACAATTTTTTATTCAAGAAAAGATACCTCTACGATGCCAAGGCATTTTATGACAAGCATGGCGGACAGGCGATCGTATTCGCAAGATTTCTCCCGATCATAAGGACATTTGCACCAATCGTTGCTGGCATCGTGATGATGGACAAGAAAAAATTCGTTTACTACAATGTCATTGGTTGCGTGGCCTGGGTATTCACGATGCTCATGGGTGGTCATTACCTCAACAAATTTTTTATGAACAAATTCGGCTTCGATATGCAAAAACATCTCGAGGTTATCGTTATAGCAATTGTGTTGATCACCACATTGCCCGTGCTGTATAAATTGTTTTTCGGCAAAAGGGCTACATCAACCGTAGAAGAAAATTCATCCGGAAAATGACCAAACAAGCCGTTCACAAGCATCCCGGCATATTTAACATTGCTGTCATTGTCGCTGCCCTGGGATATTTCGTCGACATCTATGATCTTCTGCTTTTTACAATAGTCAAAAAATCGAGCTTGCTTGGTGTTGGGTCTACTGATGCCACCATGCTCTCCGACAGCACCAAGGTCATCAACTGGCAAATGACCGGACTCCTCCTCGGTGGGATCATCTGGGGAGTGCTGGGCGACAGAAAAGGAAGGCTCTCTGTTTTATTCGGATCCATCATTCTTTATTCAGCAGCGAATTTCCTCACCGGATACATCCATACCGTGGATCAATATGCGATCTGCCGCTTTGTAGCCGGGCTCGGTCTTGCAGGTGAATTGGGCGCCGGCATCACGCTCGTTTCTGAATTGCTGCCCAAAGAAAAAAGAGGAATTGGTACTTCCATGGTTGCAGGCATCGGCCTGAGCGGAGCCGTCGTCGCCTATTTTACGTATCAGCTTACCAACGACTGGCGCCTCTGTTACAAAATCGGAGGAGGTCTGGGTATAGTATTGCTCGTATTGCGGATAAGCGTAGCCGAATCGGGAATGTTCCTGCAGGTGAAATCACAGGCCGTATCGAGAGGGAATTTTTTTATGTTCTTTAATAATGCCGTCAGGTTCCGCAAATACCTGGTGGCCATCCTGATCGGATTACCCACCTGGTATGTGATCGGGATACTGGTCAATCAGAGTGATCGGTTCGCCAAAGCCATGTATGGAAGTACGACGCTGGATTCGGGACGATCGATCATGTTCGCCTATGCCGCCATTTCGCTCGGGGATATTATGGTCGGTTTTATTTGCCAGCTTTTTAAGAGCAGGAAGAAGGGATTGCTCTTGTACTACGCGCTTTGCATTCTGTCACTGATTTTTTTCTTCAGCACCTATAACAACTCGAATACAACGATGTACTGGATCTGCTCTCTGTTGGGATTCAGCACCGGGTTCTGGGCCATTTTTGTAACCATGGCCGCCGAACAATTTGGAACCAACCTGCGCGCTACCGCCGCGACCACGGTGCCGAATATGGTCAGGGGCGCCCTGCCTCTCGTCAACATGATGTTCCTGGATCTTTTTCAAAAAAGCTGGGGATGGTCCCTCATAAAAAGTGGCATGGTCACCGGGGTTGTCGTTATGGTGATCGCCCTTGTCGCCTTCTATTTTACGGAAGAAACCTATCACAAGGATTTGAATTATATAGAAATCGCATGATCGATCACGGGGTCTCTGGCTAATAGCGGACACAATTCTTCCATTAGCACTATATTTGCTATCCTTACGAAAAGAACGGAAAATTCACGAACCTTAAGAACTCCATTCAAACGGGTTTTTTACAAAATTCGGGCTTTCTGTCTCCTGACTTAATATTACGAAATGAAATTCCTCATTATTCGGTTTTCTTCCATAGGTGATATTGTTCTGACCACACCGGTGGTACGCTGCCTGAAAAAGCAGATTGCAACAGCGGAGATCCATTTTCTCACTAAATCCAACTATAGTGCTACGGTTGCTCATAATCCCTATATCGACAAAGTACATTATCTCGAAAAAAGTCTCCAGGATGTGATTGCACAACTTCAAACCGAAGAATTCGACTACGTGATCGATCTCCACAACAATATGCGCTCTTTCAAAGTGAAGGAAGCACTGGGCAAGAAATCGTTTTCCGTCAGTAAGCTCAACCTCAGAAAATGGATCCTTACCAATTTTAAGGTCAACACTTTGCCTTCGGTGCATATCGTCGACAGGTATATGGAAACGGTAAAGGAATTTGGCGTGGTTAACGACGGTGCAGGTCTGGACTATTTTATCGCGGATGAAGATCGTATTAAGGAGACTGATTTACCCGCGTCCCACCAGGCAGGCTATATCGGCATTGTCATCGGGGCGGCGCTCAATACCAAGAAGTATCCTTTCATGAAACTGCGACGGTTATGCGAATTGCTCGACCATCCCATCATCCTGCTCGGAGGACTTGAGGATGCAGACGAAGGTGAAAAAATCGCTTCTGTCGATTCTATCAAGATCTACAATTCCTGCGGAAAATTCAACCTCAATGAATCTGCCGATCTGGTCCGCCGCGCTAAAATGATCATCACCAACGATACGGGCCTGATGCATATCGCAACGGCATTCAAAAAACCTGTCATTTCGCTCTGGGGGAATACGGTGCCGGAGTTCGGCATGTATCCTTATTATGGAGATAATTTCTTGAAGAATTTCACGGAGCGCGAGCAAAGATCGCCCTACGACATTCTTGAGATCAGGAACCTGAGTTGCAGGCCCTGCTCTAAAATCGGCTATGACGTTTGCCCCAAAGGACATTTCAAATGCATGGAGAAGATCGATCCAAAGATGATCATGGAAAGAATCAATGAAAGGCTTTTCCGCGAACAGACTACTTGACGTGCTGGCCGGTCCAGTTCCCTTCCTTGTCGAAGAAATTATAACCAAAGACGGAATCAAAACACAAATATTTCCCGGTCCATTCGCCCTTCACATCGAAGAAATTATAAATTCCGTTTCCAGCCTTCACAAAAAAGCCTGTCCATTCGCTGGCAGTGTCGAAGCATAGCATCAATTGCTGGGTAGCGACAGACACATACCCGATCACTTCATCGTTCTTATTAAATAAATACAGGCCCTTCCACGAAGGATTCCTAGGATGGTATTCATTGTGGAACATGGGGTTGAGCCCTTTGTTGACATCGGGGTTCAGTTCAAAATGATTGAGCGGGTTGATAGTGCTGTTGAATGCGGGATTGACATCATTGTTATGTGCCGGGTTGATATTCCAATTGAATTTTGGGTTGATATTGGAATTTTTTTCGGGATTGATGACTGCATTTGAGTTGGGACTGAGGTTGATATCCGATTTAGGATCATGTTTGCAGTCCAACGGCTGCCCATAACCCAGGGTACTGAAAACAGCCAGGAAAATAGAAATAGAAAGTAAAATTTTTTTCATCAAGTTTTTTTTGCGGTTTCGATAAGTTCAGAGGATTTTTTATGCAATCATTTCAAGGAGAGGTTTTAATGTACGAATTTATTTCAAAAGATAATTGTTATTTGGTTTCAATGGCACAGGCTCAAATTTACGATGGAGTATAAAAATAAACGATAAGGTGCGGATTTTATTTCAACTCCGCGATTTGCTCCTGCAAATTGGCCCGTCTTTCATTTGATGTGCATGCCTGTCCACTTGCCGGTCTTGTCAAAAAGATTGTAACCGGAGGAATTGTCGTAACATAGAAACATGCCCGTCCATATGCCCAAAACTGTAAAATAATTGTAAATGGAATTGTTTGCCCGAACGAAATAGCCGTTCCAGGTGCCGCTGTTATCAAAGCATATCATGACATTTTGGGAGGCAATAGAAACATATCCGAATACTTCGTTTTTGCCATTGAACAGGTAGAGGCCGTTCCAGGATGGATTGGCCGGGAGCAGGCTTTTCATAAAGATGGGGTTCAGCACCTCGTTGACCTGGGGATTGACATCGCCATTTTTTATGGGATTAATGCTGTTGTTCGTCGTGGGATTGACTTCCGTATTATGTATCGGATTGATGTTCCAATTGTAATTGGGATTGATAATGAAGGTGGTATCCGGGTTGATTTCTTTATTGAGAAAAGGGTTGATATTCGGATCCTTTTTGGGGTCATGTTTCTTGTACAGGACAAAATCCTGGGCGGAAGCAGTGACTTGGATCAGAAGCAGGGCGGAACCTACGAAAAGTGCCAGTTTGCGCATAAGTGTGGCTGTTGTATCATAGTGATACGATCGAAGGACTTTTCGGGCGGGATAACGGACTAAATGAAAGGATACGGGAGGGGGCGGGGTAAAAGTACATCAAGATGTTTATTATTCTAAATTTTTCGGCCTGAATTTAACCGATTTGTTGAATTTAGTATCGGAGGCATTGGAAACAAAAAGGGCAGGACCGCAGTCCTGCCCGGTTCTCCGGACGGCCAATATCTTTATTATAGTGTTTTCAAAACGTCATTCATACTGCGAACGGCATCGGCGCTTTTCTTGAAGAGCGCCTGTTCATCGGCATTCAGATCGAAATCGAGGATTTTTTCCCAACCCTTCTTTCCAATAACGACCGGAACGCCAAGGCAAATATCCTTCTGCCCGTATTCGCCGTTGAGGGAGACGCAACAGGTGAAGAGTTTTTTCTGATCACGGACAATGCTTTCTACCAGCGCAGCTCCTGCCGCGCCCGGTGCATACCAGGCCGATGTGCCGATGAGTTTGGTGAGTGTTGCACCTCCGACCATCGTATCGGCGACGATTTGTTTTTGCTTTTCTTCATTCAGGAATTTAGTTACCGGGATACTGTTCCAGGTAGCGAATCGGATGAGCGGGATCATTGTTGTATCGCCGTGGCCGCCGACGACCAGTGCATTCAGATCGGCGGGACTGCAGCCCAGGTGCTGGCTCAACTGGTATTTGAACCTCGCACTGTCCAAAGTGCCTCCCATTCCGATGATGCGGTTTTTGGGAAGACCCGTGGCGGTGAGGGCTAGTTGTGTCATCGTATCCATCGGATTGCTGATGATGATCAGGATCGTGTTGGGAGAATGTTTCAGGATGTTTTCAGCGACGCCCCTGACAATGCCGGCGTTGGTGCCAATCAATTCTTCGCGGGTCATTCCCGGTTTACGGGGAAGACCGCTAGTTATCACTACGACATCACTATTGGCGGTTTTTGAATAGTCGTTGGTACTACCGGTAATGCGTGTGTCAAAACCGAGCAGGGCGGCGGTCTGCATCATGTCCTGCGCCTTTCCTTCGGCCAAACCTTCTTTGATATCGAGAAGAACCAATTCTTCTACCAATTCCTTTCTTGCAATATTATCAGCGCAGGTTGCACCAACGGCGCCGGCGCCTACAACAGTAACTTTCATCTAATGAATTTTTATGTAAGAAACTTATTTGCCGCCCGCGTTAAATCGATTTGCAGGCGAGGAGCAAAGATAACTTCGGGCGCCGGACTTTTCAAAGTGAATTAATTCTTGTCCTTTGCGTTGAAGGCGTTGAGCAGCGTTTCCACTTTTTGGTTGCCTTCGAAATGGGTAATATAATTTCCTTTCTTGTCATAGAGTGCGAGATAAGGAAGGCTTTGCATTTTATAATAAGGCGGAAGCATATATTTTTCATCCCTTCCCATTTTGATATTGGGATGATCAGCGACGCGGTAATAGTTATAAAAGGTTTTCATTTCCTCAAAAGGCTGGAAAGTTGCCATCACTATTTCGATGTCTTTGAATTTATCGAATTCGGCCAGGATATCCTGCATCTGGTGTTTGCAGTGTTCGCATTCGGGACTGAAGAACATGATCAGTGTCTTGTGATTCTTTTTGATGTCATCGCGCGTGAGCCAGGTGCTGCTGTCAACTTTCAACAATTGAAACGGTGGAATGGTGGGAAACCGAAGATAGGCTGGCTGTTTTGCATCAGCCGTATTTTGGGCATGCAGCAGCTGGCAGCAGGAGGCAATGAAAACAAAAAGGACCAATCTTTTCATGGGACATTTTTTTCAAAAATAAGGCTAAAAACCTGCTTATTGAACAATTTATTGCATGCATTTACATCAATAACATCAATGCAACAACGCGCTGAGAATTACCGCCTTCGGGCGGAGAAATCAAATTAATCGGATCTGGTTTTGAGGGCAGGTTTTTTTACTATAAATTTGCCGCCTCAAATCGCTTAAACTCATGGCAAATACCGCGGACATCAGTAGGGGAATGATTATAAAGTTAGACGGAAGCCTGTATTCTGTAGTTGAATTCGGGGAAAATAAGACAGCAAGGGCCGCAGCGAAAGTATGGGCTAAGCTCAAGGGCGTTGATAACACGCGGTCGATTGAAAAAACATGGAACAGTGGCGATACCATTTTTCCGGTGAGAGTGGAAAGAAAAAATTTCCAGTACCTGTACAAAGATGACACGGGTTTCAACTTTATGGATAATGAAACCTTTGAACAGATTGCGATGCGGGACACGCTGGTTGATGCTCCGCAATTTTTGAAAGAAGGCCAGGAAGTTTCAGTGCTGATCAATACCGAGACCGAACAACCGATGAATGTTGAACTGCCTGATAAAATTGTATTGAAAGTTACTTACTCTGAACCTGGTGTAAAAGGAGATACTGCTACGCGCACACTCAAACCAGCCACGGTTGAAACAGGTGCAACAGTGAATGTTCCGCTTTTTGTCAACGAAGGGGAAATGATTCGTATTAATACGAAGACCGGTGAATATGTTGAAAGAGTAAAGTGAGAAAAAGATTTCCCATTTTTTGTGAGGAAGAATATGAAGACTCAAAAATTTCATTCGAGTCTTCTTTTTTTGAGCTACATTTAGTCTGGTAATCACGGGGTTCTTATGATCTAATAAATTCCGGTACCGACTTTTCCCTTATCTTAGTTCTCCATTTTCAAACTGTAAACGCAAAAAAATGGATTTTAAACAGATTCAGGAATTGATCAAAATGATCAATAAATCCAATATCGGCGAAGTCACTGTTGAGGAAAAAGGATTCAGGATTACGATAAAACAGAAAGAAGAACCGGTTCAGCAACTCATAGCCGCACCGGCTATGCAGGCTCAGCCAATGATTCAGGCAGTAGCGGCACCACAGGCAGCCACTGCCGCAACGACCCAATCCGCATCAAAACAAAAACCTTCCGAATCTGCTCCATCCACTGAAAATCTGGTCACCATTAAGAGTCCAATGATCGGTACTTTCTACAGGAGCAGCGGGCCTGATAAACCACCATTTGCAAATGTGGGCGATGACATCGAACCCGGCAAAGTGGTTTGCATTATCGAGGCCATGAAACTATTCAATGAAATCGAAAGTGAAGTGAAAGGCAGAATCGTAAAAGTGCTGGCCGAAGATGCTTCGCCGGTAGAATACGATCAGCCCTTGTTCCTGGTAGAGCCATCTTAATAAAAACTTTGTTCCGGTTCCGACAATTCCGCTCATCCGCAATGGACTTGGAACACTGACTTTTATTTTCACCCTAATGTCTAACTGAATGTTCAAAAAAATACTGATAGCTAATCGTGGCGAAATTGCACTTCGTGTCATCAGAACTTGTCGCGAGATGGGCATTAAAACCATTGCAGTTTATTCCACGGCCGATAAAGATAGTCTGCACGTTCGTTTTGCCGACGAAGCCGTTTGTATCGGAAAAGCATCGAGCGCTGATTCTTATCTGAATATTCCTCATCTCATGGCAGCTGCGGAGATCACCAATGCAGACGCCATCCATCCGGGCTATGGATTCCTGGCTGAAAATGCGCGATTCGCCGAGATCTGCGGAGAACATGGGATCAAGTTCATCGGACCCACTCCTGAAATGATCAATTCCATGGGTGACAAGATCACTGCAAAAGAAACAATGATCAAGGCGGGTGTTCCTGTGGTACCCGGAGGAGAAGGATTATTGCAAAGTCTTGATCAGGCCAAAGGGCTCGCCACAGAGATAGGCTATCCCGTTATATTAAAAGCCACTGCCGGCGGAGGTGGAAAAGGTATGCGCGTTGTTTGGGGTACCGACGAAATGGAGAGGGCATACAATACCGCCAAAGCTGAAGCAGGCGCTGCATTCAAGAACGATGGTTTGTACATAGAGAAATTCGTGGAAGAACCCAGGCATATTGAAATCCAGGTGGCCGGCGATCAGTACGGAACCGTTTGTCACCTCAGCGAAAGAGACTGCTCCATTCAACGCCGGCACCAAAAGCTGGTGGAAGAATCACCTTCTCCCTTCATGACGCCCGAGTTGCGCAGGCGCATGGGTGAGGCAGCAATTAAGGCGGCTTCCGCCATCAACTATGAAAGTGTGGGCACCATAGAATTCCTGGTCGACAAGCACAGGAATTTTTATTTTATGGAAATGAATACAAGGATACAAGTTGAACACTGCGTCACAGAAGAAGTCGTGAATTTCGATCTGATCAAAGAACAAATAAAGATATCGGCAGGCGAAACCATCAGCGGAAGAAATTATGAACCCATGGGGCATGCCATCGAATGCCGCATCAATGCCGAAGATCCTTACAATGATTTCAGGCCATCTCCGGGCAGGATCACCGTCCTCCACCAGCCGGGCGGCCACGGTATCCGCGTCGATTCCCACGCCTATGCCGGTTATACCATTCCACCATATTATGATTCTCTCATTGCGAAGATCATTGCGGTTGCCCGTACCCGTGATGAAGCTATCGACACGATGCACCGCGCGCTCAGCGAATATGTGATTGAAGGGGTCCGAACGACTATTCCCTTCCACCTTCAGCTGATGAAAAACGAACAATTCAGAAGCGGTGACTTCAATACCAAGTTCCTGGAAGGATTTACTATGCAATAATTGGGGAAAATGAATTTCTCATGACATGCTTCGCGCCCGGAACTTCAGGCGAACTGCGCGATCATTTTTTCCATCGGTAATTTGTCTGCAAAAAAACCTGTCAGTTTTCTGATGACGGCTTCGACCAACGCATCGGGACAGGAAGCGCCGCTGGTGACCAAAATCCTGATTGGATGCGCTGAAGGCAGGTAATTGGCCGTGAGCATTTCTTCTTTTGTACGAAAATTATAATGCAGGATTTCTTTCTCTGATAATATTTTCTCCTCTCCCTTGATGAAATAAACCGGAAGTTTTTCTTCGCAAAGCTCGACA